>Ga0136604_1000027_pt1 | contig 83836 bp, 79 predicted proteins | sample AntRauFillE10628_FD_104928 | JGI IMG/M metagenome (GOLD analysis project Ga0136604, IMG submission 104928) | Saline lake microbial communities from Rauer Islands, Antarctica - Metagenome Filla E10 #628 | ecosystem: Environmental > Aquatic > Non-marine Saline and Alkaline > Saline | place...
ATTACCTACCTTGATGAAGTCAATGAAGAAAAGATTAAAGGACGCAATGCCATCGTTCGGTTGGATTTAAATGTTCCACTGGATAAAAAAACTGGCCAGATCTCTGATGCTTCTCGCATCGATGCGGCCTTGCCCACAATCAATTATTTATTAGATAACGGTGTCAAAAAACTCGTCCTGATGAGCCACTTAGGTCGACCGAAAGGTCAACCCAATCCCAAAGAGTCTCTTGAGCCTGTGGCCACCTACTTGGCCGAAAAATTAAATCAAGATGTCGTCCTCACTGAGTCTGCTACAGACCGTGGAATCAAAACTCTTCTTGGGCTTAATACAGATCGTATTATTTTGCTTGAAAACTTGCGCTTTCATCCAGAAGAAGAGGCCAATGATACGGAGTTTGCAAGAAAACTCGCAGGCTACGCAGACTTTTACGTCAACGATGCTTTTGGTACAGCACACAGAAAACACGCCTCGACTCATGCTATTGTAGGGCACTTTATGAAGTCAGATGTGTTTGCAGGTCTGTTAGTAAAAAAAGAGATTCTAGCACTAGACAAAGTTACTCATAAGCCTAAGAAACCTTTTGTTGGGATCGTTGGTGGAGCCAAGATTAACGATAAAATAAAAATCATCGAAAAGCTTTTAATGAGTGTGGATCATTTATTAATAGGTGGCGCCATGGCCTATCCTTTCCTTAAGGCCAAAGGCCAAGAGGTTGGAACATCCCTTTGTCATGAAGATGATGTCAAACTGGCAAAAAAAATTCTCAAAAATAAAACGGCCTCAAAAATAAAACTTCCCCAAGACCACGTCATCGCTTCATCCCCAGATGGAACTCCTGAAACAACAACAGGAGTGAATATTCCTGAGGGGAAAATGGGACTTGATATCGGTCCTTTAACACTTGAAGACTATAAGTTTGCCATCAATGAAGCGCAGACCATTCTCTGGAACGGACCCATGGGACTTTTTGAAACCGAGGCATTTAGTACTGGTACATTTAAGCTTGCCGAGTTTTTATCCCAATCAAAAGGTTACACCCTTGTAGGCGGAGGGGATTCAGTCAGTGCCGTCCAACGCTCTGGTCTTATTGACTCCTTCTCCCATGTCTCTACTGGTGGCGGAGCCTCCCTCGAGTATATTGAAAAAGGAACTCTTCCCGGAATCCAGGCCTTGAGATTTGGCCTCAGATAAATGAGTAAACACTAGGAGACTTATATGAGTCCTCGTCCACAATTGATTGTCGGTAACTGGAAGATGAACCAAACTCAAGAGGAGATTAAAAATTTTTTTGATCAACTTGAAGATTTGGACGAAGATTTTTTACAAGAGCGTGCTTGGATTGCCCCGCAAACCATTCACATTCCTTTGGCCCAGTTCCTCTCGGCCGAGCGTTTTAAAATAGGGGCCCAAAACTGCGCCCAAGAACTTAGTGGTGCTTTTACAGGTGAAACGTCCGCTGAAGCCCTTAAGGACTTAGGCGTCGACTTCACGCTTGTTGGCCACTCTGAGCGCCGCTCCATTTTCAAAGAAGATAGTGAGCTCTTAAAGGCCAAAACCGCTTGTGCTTTAGAACAGGGGCTGAAAGTCATTTTTTGTGTGGGTGAAAATCTAGAGCAAAGAGAGAGTGACGACACTTTTAATATTCTTGAGAAGCAACTAGAGTCGGGTCTAAAAGGCCTTGATAGGCCAAAAAAGGGCCAATTGATTATAGCTTACGAACCTGTTTGGGCCATAGGAACGGGAAAAACGGCTTCTCCTGAGCAGGCCCAACAGGCCCATGCACATATCAGAAAGGTCTTAAAAGAAAAGTTAGAACTCGAACCCGAGACTATCTCCATCCTCTATGGTGGCAGTGTCAAACCAAGTAATATAGAATCCCTTTTAAAAGAAGAAGATATTGATGGAGCACTCGTCGGTGGTGCGAGCCTTAAGCCCTTGGATTTTAAGGCCCTTTGTCAATTTGCATTCTCTTGATGGGTTGCCAAGCTTTAGCAAAAGAGTTAAAAACGAGAGTCTGAATAAACCTAAACCTCTGGATCGAAGTCTATGTATACGACGCTGATGATTTTCCACGCTGTGATCTCAATTCTTTTAATCATTTCTGTTCTCTTGCAATTTGGTAAAGGCGCCGAAGCTGGATTGATTTCAGGAGGAGCTTCAGACTCTGTTATGAGTGGCGGGCAAAAAGGAAATATCCTTAGTAAAATTACAACAGCTCTAACGGTTATTTTTATTGGCAACTGTTTATACTTAGCGCATTACCAGAGTAATCGAACAGGTCACTCAATTCTTGATGCTGAAACACCGACGGCCGTGCCACTTGGAACTCCAGAGACACAAGATCCTGCAGGGACAAGTGATTCTTCTTCGCAAGAGTCAAGCGACCCAGCCCCAGTGACTGAGTAACTTCAACATTTATAATAATCTCAAGCTCGAGGGAGTCCTATGAAAAGAGACTTTGCTGATCTCATCAAAAAAGAGTTTCATCATCTCGACACCCTCTATTTTAATACGGCCTATTTTGGGCCTAGCCCTTATAGCGCAAAACAAAAAGTTTCACGCGCACTCCAAAAAGAACTCGACCCATCCTTTTACGATTATAACACCTGGATGGGTATTTCTGAGCGTATCCGAGTTCAACTTGCCGAGCTGCTTAACTGCGAAGCTGACCACCTAGCACATTTCACATCTTCCTCAGATGTCATGAACACAGTGGCCAATGGAATAACACTTAAAAAAGACGAGACGGTGGTCGCAATTGACAATGACTACCCTTCAAATATTCTCCCCTGGATGCTTGCTCAAGAAAGAGGCCGCCTTAACTTTGAGCTTCTAGACTTAGGGAAAGAAATTGTGCCCACAGCTGAGTGGCTTAAAAAAAACCTTCCTAAGAATACCAAGATTTTTAATATGTCCCATGTCACTTTTGATACGGGTAAAAGAATGGATCTCTTGTCTATCGGTAAGCTCATGCAAGAGCGAGGAATCCTCTTTTGCGTAGACGCGACTCAATCTCTGGGAGGAATGCCAATCACTCCTGAAGAGCTAGAGCTTATTGATGTGCTCACGTGCTCTTCTTATAAGTGGATGCTCGGGCCATACGGTCATGCGTTTGCTTACTTCTCGAAGCGAGCACTAGAAGTGATCCAACACCAAAATGCAAATTGGATCACAAGTCCGAATTCAAAAGTCGTTTACAACCTCCTCGACTACACAACCCAAACTCTTCCAGGTGCGAGAAAATTCGACCGCGGCCAGGCCGGTAACTTTCTACCGATGGCATGCTTAGAAGCAAGCCTTGAACTGCTAAAAGAACTTGAGCTACCTGCTGTGCAAAAAAGTAATCGTGAACTCCGCAACTATTTTCTCGAAAACGTCCCTAAAAATAAATTTGAACTCATCACCCCAGCAGATCATATGGCCAATATTGTCGCTATGAAATGCAAAAACATCGATTCGATCACTCTTGAACGCGAGCTCAAGTTCCGCAACATCGACATTAGCGTGCGCCAGGGTAATATTAGACTTTCATTTCACTTATTTAATACGAAGGAGCAAGTTGAAGCCTTGCTTTCGGGTCTTGATATCTAGAGAAATCGCTAGTTAACCCGCTTTTTTCTTATCTTTTTCGGCCTTTTCGGCCTTTTCTTTTTTCCCAAAAATATCTGAATCACCACTTACCTTGCCAAAGTTTTTGTCTTGCTCAGTTGAAAGCTTCTTCTTATTATCGATAGGGGCAAACGGTAAAACATTATGTGGCTGGCAGGGATCAAAATCATCTCGCAGTTCACGGTTCGCTTTCTCTGTTAAACCATTTTTTCGTATGCTCTTAACAAAAATATCAAATACCTTAGGATCAATTTTTCGACCGCTGGCGCGAGACATTACTTTTAGTGCCTCATCAACACTTAAGACATCATGATAAGAGCGTTTGGTTGTTATTGCATCAAAGAAATCCGCGACAGCACATATTCGGGCCATAAGATGGATATCTTTTGCTGCAATTTTGTTAGGATAACCAGTCCCATTATAGTTCTCATGATGTTCATGAATAATTCTTCTAATCACATCAAAGTTAACTCCGGGGCAATCAATGTGAGTTTGATCCAAGAGCTCAACACCGTAGTCCGGGTGTTTTTTAATCTCTTCAAAGTCCTCTTCAGAGAGCTTGCCGGGGTTATTTATGATTTGAGTGGGGATTTTAATCTTACCTAAATCGTGAAGGAGCCCCCCTAGGCCTGCCATAACTTGTTCCTCACGACTGGCCTTAGGTTTTATCGCTTTGAAAATCGAAATTGAATACATGGAAACATTGATTGAATGATCGTAAGTATAGAAATCGTGAAAGCTTAAGCTTCCAATGAGCTCACTTACATCTTCGACAGAATAATCTTTTAAAGTGTCGACCATGGACTCGACAGAATCACGGCAGCCCTCAATCGCTTCACCTAGGACTTGTGTCGTAAATTCTTTATCAGGTGTAAAGACCTTATCAAGATAGACGATGGCAGAGTCGCGGATCACACTTGTTTTTTGAATATCACTCGCACTTCTACAATCAACTAAGTTTTTTAAATAAAGCTGCCGCTGGGTTTCTAGAATATAGAGTTGATGATACTTTCTTTTAAAATCAAGTAAATCCTCTTTAGAGAGCCTGGCCCCCGACGGATAGATTCTAACAAACTTTTCTCGCGTCACATGAGTAGACGAGTTTATATAGAGGTCATATGGGAGTGCTAGATCTAAAACAATAAGATCAAACGACACTGAAAAAAAGCTCTCTTTTTCTAACAAACCCATGGCGAACTTATCGGGTCGGTATACGAGTGTCTTTAGCCGGAAATTACTTCCCAAGCCTCTAAAATCTGGGCATTTTCGTTATTAGCTCCCCTGGTCCACCGATAGAAAGATTATGACCAAAACCCAGGGGGAGTTATCATTCTATTGAAACCAATTTCTATTGTTTTTGCCTTGCTCACCAGTGCCACCGTTTCAGCTGGTATAAACGTGACTTACGAACATTCCGTGAGACAAGAGAAAAGATCTCATGCCCACGTCTTAACACCAGAAGAAGAAAAAACTTATTTAGAGGAACTTGAGCAAAAGGGAGACTTTCACCTACTCGACTTTCGATTTGCTCAAACGAAGTGGTATGAATGTTCCGACCCTATTACTGGAAACTTTACAAACTATAGCTGCAACGACCGACGCGGTATTGCAGTCATTCTTAAGCGATTTATGGATGATTACCTTCCACAATGTGTGCAAGCTGCAATGGATAAAAATGATGGCGGTGAGATCGAAAAACTGCATATTATTCATGACGGAATCTTAGGTGACCGGCGCCACTCTCCTCGTAGTCTTCATGCAGAAAATAGGGCGATTGATATAAGGGCCTTTCGAGTCACGACCTATCAAAACCCAACTCAGACCTACGCTTTTACAGAGGAAAAAAATGACTCTTTTTATGATGACTTTAGGTCTTGTTGGGGTCGGGCCGTTCACGAAAACAATGGCTGTCCTAAATACCGCGGAAGCTTTTTGAAAACGGGTTCAATTGGCAAGGAAGATAGTAACCACCAGTATCACCTTCACACCTCAGTACCTTATTGTTATCGAGGAGACTACGGTCGCTACTATTATAAGCGCTAAGCTCTATCTAGAGATAGCTAATTTAAAACTAAAAAGGGAGGCCTTGCCACTAATTTTTTTTCGCTTAGTAAATAACAAAAAGACTTCTTACACTTTCTGCATTATTGTCATTAAATATGAAAAATGCCTTAACGTCTTTGATTGGCCAGCGTACAAAATCTGAGTTCCTACAATATTATAGGAATAATATCCCCATATTATCCCATGACCTTGGTAACGCGATCTCTGAAATAACCGAACTTCCTTTTTTAAATTCGCTGGAAGATCTGTTGGAGTTTTGGCCTAAAGAAGTCGACTCCTATTTGCCTGGCATCGCCGACGAAGTCAACTCGGTTTCAACGTCCACCGAACAGGCCCGTCGGTTAATCAAGGAAGGAAGAGGGCTCATCTTTAATGACGCTGACACTGAGTCAAAGGAACTAAAGAAGTGGGTGGAGGAATTAAAAACCGAATTAGGAGTATCATCTCTCACTTATGGACGAAGTTTAATTTACGCAATCCCTGCAGGGAAAGTTACAGACCCACACTTTGATCAGAATATTAATTTTGTCCTGCAAATCCACGGAACTAAAACGTGGTGGATAGCACCAAACCATCACGTAAAAAACCCTCTCACAAGACATACAATTGGCACGCCAATCGACCCCGAACTTGCGAGCTATACAGATGAAATGCCAGAGACATTTCCTGAGGGGGCCCAGAAATTCACATTAAAGCCTGGCTCATCGCTCTTTGTGCCTAGAGGTGCTTGGCATACCACCAGAGCTTCAGACGAAGATACTCTCTCAATAAGCTTTACCTTTAGCGCTCCCTCTTGGATGGATCTTTTGGCCGCCGCCATGAGAGGACGCTTGATTCAAAACAGTGATTGGCGCGAGACTGCGAATTTTGTGACGGATAAAGAGCTTCATCATGAAGGCATAGAAAAATTTGACTTGCTGTTGGCGGAACTCGCCAAAGAAATTCCTTACTGGAGAGCGAGAGATATCCTTGGCGCCACCGAAATGGAAAGACTTCCTAAGCCTGACGAAACCTCCATTTAAAATGGCCCTCACATTTCGATCACGTGTATCGTAAAGCGCCAGATTAAACACACAGAAGGAGCAAAAAAAAAGGGGCGCGAAGCCCCTTTAGTAAGTGCTTTGGCAGTAAAGGTTAAAACGGAATATCATCTGCCGTAAAATTGGCGTCTGTCGACACGTCATAATCTTGATTCATATTATTGTAGTCAGAGTTCTGTGGTGATTGATCCATCCCGCTACTTTTGTCATATGAACGGTTATCCTCTTGAGTGGCCGAAGCTCCCCCAAGAAACTGCACGTTACGGCCGTTAATTTCTGTGGTGTAGCGTTTAACACCATCTTTTTCCCAAGAACGTGTTTGAAGCGAACCTTCAACAAAAGCCTGACGACCCTTAGCGAGATACTGATTACAAAGCTCAGCGAGTTTTCCCCAAACGACAATTCTATGCCACTCTGTTCGCTCTTGCTTTTGGCCAGCTTTGTCTGTCCAAGAATCTGATGTGGCCATAGAGAAATTACAAACGGCCGCACCTGATGGCGTGTACTTAAGTTCAGGATCTTGTCCTAAACGTCCAATCAACATTACCTTATTAATACTCATGCTCCCTCCTAAGGATGCAACTCACCTTGAGAACAAAAGTCTGGGTCTCAAGGCTACGGATGATCTCGGTCATACTAGAACGATTCGAGCAGGTTTTCTAGAGCTTTCTTAAAGCAAGTCATAGACCAAAAAAGAAAACTCTAACCTCTCGAAAACCCGATAAGGACAGTGCAACCCGGCATCAAAAAAATAAAGAAATATTCAAAAAAGAAAAGCTAAGCTGTTGTTTCGCTTTCAACAGTCTCAGGGTTAGATTCTTGGGCTTTTTGCTTATCCCAGAAATCTTTGACCAAGCGACGGGCCACCTTCACATCCCGCTTATACCACGAAGCATCAAAACCACAATGAGGACATGCTACATCTTTGCGGTAAAGCACCCTCACGCTAAATTCAAAAATGGCCCAATAGATAAAGTAAGTAAAAAGAGTTTTAAAACCTAACCAAGAATACAATCCCCACGTCGAGGCCCCTGTCAGGAGCACAAGTTGGAGATGGTTGAGCGTATTTAATCGTGGCTTCAAGCGAAAAGATCGTTCTGTCGCACAAAGGGGACAGAAAAATGTTTTAACAGCATTTTTGTAGCGATAATGGCGACGCTCAATTTGCATAGTATTTATCCTCCAACTGATAAAACTTCGACTCTGTTTCATTCTACCTTTAAACTCTCCAGTATGAAGGCCAGAGCTTTTTGACCCCCCCCCTTGATCTTCAACTCTTAACTTAAAAGGTCCCTGGCCCCCCCGCGGGGACCAGAGTTCAAGGTGGGACAGTGTGATAGGATCCGGCCTGGACCCAAGTAGATAATTTTGCTTGGAGGGAATGCCGAATTCAACCTACGAACAGATTTCCTAGACCTCGGCAAGAACCAGGTCCCTTTCTAATTTCAATATCGAGGCCAATAACACGGCACGACAATCCAAGGGCTTAACCATAATTTGACGCTCCAAAATGGCTCCAGTAGCATTAAGTCACTTGGGTCTAACTACCTGAAGACTCGTAGAGGAAAGAAATGCGTTTGCGCTTAATCCAATCCCAAAAAGGTCAACTCAGCATCTTCTTAGGAATTTCACTGCTTATCGTTATTACGTTGATGGGTTTTATTATTAACGTAGGACTTTTCGTTAAGGCCAAGATCAATTTGCAAAACTCAGTCGACGCAGCAGCATTCGCCGGTGCTGCTGTTCAGGCGCGCCAACTCACGAATATCGGCTACCTCAACTGGGAAATGAGGAATAATTATAAAGAGTGGATGTACAAATACTACGTTTTAGGACAGCTCGGTCTTCCTAATTTGCGTACTCAAGATAACAACGAAAAAAGTCATTTTCGATTGCGCCCATTTGACCAAGATGTAAATGCTTACACAGAGGTTTATGACCGCTACAACCTACCCACAATTTGTATCCACTTTGGAAGTGAGTCGAATGTTTGTGAAATCTATCAAATTCCAGGACTTCCAAGATTTGATAACGTCGACGTTCCATTTCCCGGCATTGTTGAACACCACAAGGCCTTTTTAAATCAAATTAGCGCGACCAAGTCTAAAGATTGTTCTAGCCGCTCTGCTCTCAACCAAGCTACGGCCTTGGCATGGGCATACGGGACAAAAAATGGAGCTTTAGAAAATGTCCCTCTCGTCGCCGGCAACCGTCCAGGCGCGTGGATTAGCTCTATTGAAATGGCGATTCGAATGCGAAACCTTGAAGCCGTTGTAAACCGTCCTCCGGTTGCTCAACCTCTATGTATTGGCGGAAGCAATTGCCAGGATATCGGCGACCTCTCACAAGAGACGGGCCTACTTCCAATGAATGAAAGGCCTGTTAAAGCTTTTATGTCTGCTTATCGAAATCTGGGCGGAGGTCTAGAAAAAGAAACTAATAGTGAGAACTTTAGTGAATTCGCGCAGTCCCTCAAACTCACCGAAATTTCTCCAAAACCTCTTGAGATCCCTCAAGGAAAATTGAGTACGTTTTTAATCCCAACCGGAGGTTTCTTTCCTGATGGAGCTCCTGCTACAACCAAAACTTACCTCGACTTGCAGGCCATGCCGCTTAATCTCGTTACGTTTTTTACGACAATGGTTTCATTGACTAGTGAAGCACAAATCCCTGACGGAACCCCGGGAGGCTTAATTGCTGAAGGTGAGTGTGCAGGAACTCGTACAGCTCTGCCAGTACCAGGTTTTATTTTTGGCTTTATTAAAAACCCTCAAGTACTCACCTATTACGCTGTAAAAGGTGAGGCCAACTTTGTAGGTCTCTTTTATCCTTTTAGTGACAAGGCGGGGATAACACTCCAGGCTTATGCAGCAGCAAAACCTTATGGTGGAAGGATAGGTCCTCGTCTTTTTCACCTCGAACAAAACTCAATGGTTATGGCCCGTGCAAATGGTAGTGATCAGTTTCGTTCTGGCCCCTATGTCTCAGGTCTAGAAGTGCCTGAGAATGACTTTGAGGTTGGGCTACCTATCCCAGTCAACGACTCATTTTGGATTACGGATGCCTCTATGCCATTGGGAGGAGTCCCTACAAGTAACGATGTTAAGCCAAGGTTTAGTATCCCAAATCTACTTTACGACTATGAAAGTTTTGGCCAACTTGATTCTCACACACTCAACGAAGACAGTGCTCAGGGGATTCAAATTGTTGGTCTGGCCAACACAAAAGCCGGCTCCATGAACAACATCACGCAAGAGAATTTAGGGCTTTATGATGGCCGCCAGTATAACCTCTTTCGAAATACGAGCGACCTTAGTGGCCTCATAGAATCATCGACAATTACTGCTGACAAGATTGAAAAAGCGATTATTAAATCGCGAATGCCTACAAAGCTTGAGGCCCTCAATTATATGATCCCGCATATCGAGCAACAGTTTAGTGGAAACTCTGATGAAAATCTCGAGCAGCCCGCAGCGATTCACTCGGTCGATAACTCACAGCTCTATGCTAGCGAAGATATTTACACCTACGACCTCTATGCTCCACTTTCGGGAGAAGGCACTCTTTATCCCGCCGGGATTACGGCCATTACCACCACTGTAAAAGAGTATTTAAATACTAATATTGATTCAATAGATACTTTTCTTGAATCACTCAAAGCAGTTGCCCTGAGTATGAGAGATCAGTCTGCAGGAGAAGATGGAATTACCCAGACTGATTATACCCAAGCCGCCGATGTTATTTACCGCCAATCAGATATTGATCTCCCAAGTACTAGTTGCACCGAAGGAAGGCAAATAAGTATGGCGGGCAAATTTAATATTTTTTTTAAGGTAGATACAGCTTCCCTTATTTGTGGTGTTCCTTCACTCCCTAGTTCGTTGACAACCTATGTTAACAACGCCAGTTCAGATAATCCGCGTCACACAACATACTATCGCTCTCAGTACGCATCAAATCCCTCATTAACCAACGCACAACTCATGACAGGCTATATGCCAGGACCACGCCAAGGCTCTGATGAAGAAGGCCATTTACTTAACCCCTACACCGACAGAACGGAGAACCTTATGGCACGTCGCAACATTTACTCTACAAAATTTGTCTCTATGGTCAGTTTAACTAGCGGTCAATGCAACAATGAGCCGTATCCGTATTGCCACAGCTACTTTGAACGGCCTGATCCAGGGAAGCGCCCTGCAGACTTTACGCAGGAAGAAGAAGTCAAAAACCATGTCAAAACAGACGGATTATCTGATTTTTTCCCACTTCAATTCTAGAAGTGCTATCTCCCGACTTTTCCTTGAAGCTTAACAGCATTTAGGTCTATACTCCCCTTGACGAACCCTTGGAAAAAAGAGCAAAAACATGAGGTGAATTCATTTAGTCAGTGAGTCGACTTCAACCGGAGATTTGAGCGTGGCCAAGAAAAAAACGACAAAGAAAACTGCAAAGAAAACTGCAAAGAAAACCACAAAAAAAGCCGCTAAGAAAACTGCAAAAAAAACTGCAAAAAAAGCCGCTAAGAAAACTGCAAAGAAGACGGCGAAAAAAGTAGCTAAGAAGTCTACTAAAAAAACGACCAAGAAGGCCGCTAAAAAGACGGCAAAAAAAGTCACAAAAAAGAAAACTGCTAAAAAAGCTGCTAAGAAGAAAGTAGCTAAAAAAACGGCTAAGAAGAAAGTAGCTAAAAAGGCCACTTCAAAAACAACCAAAAAGAAGACGGCCAAAAAGGCGATAAAAAAAGCGACCAAAACAAGTCCAAATAAGACAACTAAAAAAAGCTCAAAAACTTTAACGAAAAAAGAGACCACTTCACAAAAAAAACCAGCAAAGCAACCGACTCCAGCTAAAGAAAAAAACAAAGCTCAGAGCGCTGAAGAACTCAAAAGACAGGCGAAAGAAGAGGCCATTAGGCGCTATAAAGAAAGAAATCAAATCAAGATTGACGAAGCATTAATGGAATCTTTGGATGACGAAGATGAAAAAGAACTTCAAGCACCCAAAAGTGCTCCCCTAACCCAAGATATTGCTGCAGACGAAAAGCAGGTTCCGCTCGATGAGATAAGTGAGAGCACTGAAGGCTTTGACGCTAATGCCCCAGATGCCCCAACGAAGGTTAAGCTTTCCGAGGAATATAACCCCGAAGATGAAGATGAAGACGCTGAAGAAACAGTTTTCGGTTATGGGTGGGGATACAATGATGCTTTCGATAAGCCCGATGAAGAAGAAGATGAAGTCATCTTTGACGAAGATGAACTCTATGCTCAAGGGCTTGATAAAAAGAAGGATAAAAAATGACCCAACCAAAGCTCGAATATTTTTATTTTGATGCATGCCCATTTTGCCAAAGAGTAGATCAAGCGATTAAAGAGCTCGGTGTCCAAGTTGAGTATAAGAATATTCAAGAAAATAAGGAACATCTTAATCGACTTATCGAGGACACTGGGCGAAAAACTGTCCCTTGTTTGTACGTCGATGGCTCAGCGATGCACGAATCGGCAGACATTATTGATTGGCTGAGCTCAAACCTCGAGCGCCTCCCAAAGGTTTAATTTAAGTCATGGAAGTTCGAGACCCCGTTCACGGCTCAATCCCTATCTTGGATGAAGAAATTCCTATTATTAGAGACGACTTTTTTCAAAGATTAAGGAATATCAAACAGCTAGGTTTTAGCGAGTATGTTTTTCCTGGAGCAACTCACACTCGATTCCTTCATTCCATTGGCGTTATGCATGTTGGTTCGAAGGCATTTGACTCGCTCTTCAGCGATAAAATCCCTCAACAAGACTACCTTAGGCTCAAAGAAACTTTTAAGCTGGCCTGCCTCTTACATGATATTGGTCACGCCCCTCTCAGTCATTCAACAGAATCAGTGATGCCGGCGCTGTCAGAGCTTAAAATTCCAAAAGAGTTTTTAATCGGACACGACCAAACAGGAGACCGCCAGGCGACCCACGAAGACTACACGATAAAATCCATCGCAGACTCATCATTTGCGGGCTCATTTAAAAGAGTCGAAGAGGCTTTTGGAGTTCAGCGTAAATGCATAGCCGAACTCATTGTTGGTAAAACCCACAGTGATGACTACTTTAGCGTAGAAGGAATCAATTACTTTCCAATTTTGCATCAACTTGTTTCAAGTGAACTTGATTGCGACAGAATGGACTACCTCTTACGAGACAGTTATTTCTGCGGCGTAAGCTATGGTAGCTTTGATCTCGACTGGCTTTTAGACAACCTTAAAGCTTGCCCTGTTGAAAACAAGATGTACCTCGGTATATCAGAACGTGCTGTCGTGACCTTCGATGATTTTTTATTAAGTCGATACCATATGTTTATTATGGTTTATTTTCATTACCGATCTGTGTGCTTGGAACAACTTCTTCTCAAGTATTTTAAAACATCTCCTGAAGAATATTTTATTCCTGCAGATATCGAAAATTATATTGAACATGACGATCACTACCTTATGAAAATCATGAGAAAAAGCCAGAATCGTTACGCTCAAGCTGTCGTTAAAAATCAAATTCCCCCTAAGATTTTTGAATCTTTTAATTCACAACAAGAGCAACAGTTGTCAAAAATTCAACAATTTCTCGAATCTCAAGATATTGAATATATCCGGGGCTCGTCGCTGGGACGTCTCTCAAAGTACTATTCACCTGAAGGTGAAGTCGACAAATACACGATCAAAGTTGTCAGAACTCCGTTTAGATCAAAAACCTCTCAATACTTTAGTATCAACCAGGCCACTGACCTTTTTGAGAAATTTAGCAAATCTCATGCAGTCAACAGGCTTCATTGCGACATTGACAACCAACCAGCTAATTTGGCCAAAGAAATCATAAAGCTTTGTCAGGAGAAATAGCTTCCAATACCCTGACCAAATCAAGCTCTTAAGATAGAATAAACTCATGAATAAAATCTCGCTGTATTTCTTATTGATTCTCATCTACCTGGGGCTTTCAAAAAGCTTTGCTCCCTCGGAGCAGGCCACTTCTTATATTGCCAACGAACATACACTCCAACACTCTTTTCCAAATTCTCCAGTAAGCGTCATCCTGACTGATGCCTTCAAAACGGGCTTTATTATTCATACCTACTTTCAACGCTATAAGGTTATTCACGTCTTTAAGCCACCTGAAGATATCTACTTCAGAACATCTGAGACATTCTGGACTAAGCATTTAGAACATATGGGTATGTCTATATTAAGGCGGGATGAAAAATTAGAAGAGGCCACTACAACTCCTTTACCTCCAGGTTTTCTCTTTATAGGAGACCCTGCTTATGGAAGCTGGGAGTACAAAAGCTCAGGAGAGAAAGCATGGCAATTTCATAATGCTTATAAGAAATTCCCGAAACTGTTAGGGTGGAACGACTTTTTAGCAACTGAAGACTTTTATAAAAGTGGTCTATTGTATTTAAAAAATGACCGGGCCTATTTTGGTCTAGATCAAGAATTTGGTTCAGAAGGAACAATCACTCAAGAAGTTTACGGCTGGACACCTCCAAGTGAGCGATCCTTTCGCGGCACCCTAAAGGGCTTTTGGCCCTATATAAAACAATCATTAAGCTTCGAAACTGCCTCTAAGAAAACGGATTCGAGCGTTAAAAACATTGAGAATGCTTCTTCGCGTACCTCTCCAAAAAAGTCTAAAGAAAGTATCCCGCTGAAATATATAAAACCGCAATTGGGTGAACGACCTCCTAAAAACCAAAATAAGAACCAAAATGATCAATCCCTATTCCCAACACTTCCTTTAAGCGAGAAAGTCGATGAATGAACTTTTTGACAAGCTAATTATCAGAATATTTTTTACTCTTTTTATCTGCCTACTCATTTTGGCCTATAAATATATTCACGCTTTATTTTATCCCTCGTCTCGCCAGCAAATGTTTAGACGCTTTTCTCCTCGAAAGAACTCAACCGATACAATTCATTTGTTTTCCCGAATTATTGGCGTCGGGCTAATTTTCAGTCAATTTAGTTTTGATATTTCGCAAGGCCTCTCGGAAGCCTTTTTGACTTTTGCGCTTGAAGCTTGCTTGGGATTTGTTCTTTATTTAAGCTCTCTCTATATTATTGAAAGTATCGTTCTATATAATTTTGAGTACAGTGACGAAATTTTAAAAAGAAAAAATTATGCCTACGCTCTCATCTGTTTTGCCCAATCTGTGGCCATAGGCTACCTTGTTCGCGCTGTTCTTATGGCCGGGCATGGTTCTTTAGTTATGATTCTTTTTCTTTGGCTTATTGCACTCGTTCTTCTTGGTTTTGCCTCAAAAACTTTTCCTATCATTTCTAAACTTTCCTTTAATAGGCTACTGGTTCAAAAAAATATTGGTATTGCACTCTCGTATACAGGATTCTTGTGGGGGTGGACTCTCATTATTTCTTCGTCACTGGCCCATCCTTATAACTCAATTTACTGGTACGCCATTCAAATTGTCCTCACAATCCTTCTCTCTTTGATTATCTTTCCATTATTTAAGATAGGTCTGGTATTTGCTTTTAACCTACAAGAGGAGTCGGCGAAAGAGAAACTGAACATTGCTGAAGACAGGCCGCAAGAGGCCATCGGCCATGGTATTTACGAAGGAGGACTGTTTCTCACTTCCTGCCTGCTCACAATGGTGATTACTGGACATATTGAGTTCGGTACATTTTACCCCGTTTTCTAACAAGCAGCACAATTGTTATAATTTCCCTGTGCCACTTAAGTTAAGGGGAATCGCATGGATTTAAAGGCCTTTCAAATGCTCGAATTTATCAATAATCGCCTCACGAATATTGAGAAGAATATTACGAGAATTGATGAAAAGCTTGAATTTTCCATCCAACTTCAACGCAATCACCTTATTCGAATTAAAAATGGTGAAGATATTAATGACAATACAATATTGTATGGAAGGCCTTATAACGATTTAACTCCGCATCAAGCCTTCGAAATCTATAATGATCGTGATGCTGACTTTATTCTCGTTGATGTTTCACACAAAGATTACTCTCCAGCTCGCCAACTTGATGGTGTGATTCGTATCCCACTTGAAGAGCTAAATAGAAGATACGTAGAGATTAATAGCCGAACACTTCCAATTCTTCTTATTTCAGAAAAAGGACTTCGCTCCATACAAGCAAGCGAGTTGCTGGTTAAGAAAGGTTTTTTTAATATTAATAATATCTCTGGTGGCCATCAATTTTGGCCTGAAGAAGAAACGAGCGTTCTAAAATTACAAAGCAGGGCCTAAGTCTAGCTCCCCTGCCTTTTTATCTAAACGCTCATAAAAATTTTTAAGAGTATGCTCTATTCTATCGAGCTCCACATCTCCCACTAAATGCTCATAATTTGTTTCAATTTCACGTACACTTTCCATTAAGGCCAATTTGAATTTTTCACCATAATCTGTGAGATGGACCTTCTGCTCTCTGCGATCACTTGGATTGAGACGACGTTCTATATAACCTCTATTTTCCAATTCGTTTAAGTGGCTTGTCATCGTCTGCTTTTTAAGCCCACAGCCCTGGCCTACTTGCTTAATACTTGGACCTTCATTTTCACTAATAAAAAGTAAGACTTCTAAGAAGGAAGGCCGAAGGTCGGTGAAACCTTTTTGTTGAAGCTGCCCAAGTAATTCTTGAGCATACATGCGGTAAATTTTTTTAAGCAATCCCCCAATGACGGAAATGCGATTCATGACGGTCTCCTCAACACGCTATATATGCAGAGCGATATTTAGTCTGCCATTCATACTATTTACCGAGTCAAGGTTTATACGTCAAGGGCCTCGAAGTTAACTAGAGATCAACAGAGTACTTTATTAGGGCCCTAGTGAGTTCTTCTGGCACATACTCCTGATCGGGACTTTGAGCATGTTCTCGGTCTAAACTCTCTTGATCTCTGGCCTGTTGATCTGACTTTACGAGGGGTTGTGAAGTGGGACCAAACGCCCAGAGCTCTTGCTTAACGCGTTGAAACGAATCAGACTGAACTGCTTCTTGGGAGTGGCCACTAAGACAAAGCATACTGAATAAAATAAAAACGATTGTTGAACTTTTGGTCAGCTTCAATTCGATAACCTCCTGATAACCCAATTTAGATGGGATTCAACTAGTTATATATCCAAAATGAATGCCAACTTCTTAAAGAATAAACCAACTTAACTTATATTCCTCTTCTTGAGGTGCATGAAGTCTTTTGACCTTTAGGACAAAGCTGCGCTCTAAGTTAAGTTCAGAATCCGAGCAAACATAGGTATCGTTTATCCACCAAGTTTCACGTCCTCTTTGAGTAATTCTGTGTTTTACACTTCTTCTAGGAGAAACCCCGGGAATTCTGACGAAATCCAAAGTACGGGACTCAGTCCCCTGCTCAAACTCAACTTTCCACCTTACAAGATCGACCTCATCTCTACCAAGATCTCGGGCCTCTATTTTAAGTGAGAAACACTGCCCAATAACACCCTGCATCTCTACAAATCCTTTGATCTTAGAGTGCTGGCCAAGAAAGTCCTTAAAAGTCGTGGGATAGGCCTGAATGATGGGATAGGCATAAACAGAATGATCACGGCTGTGGTCGAAGTCTCTTAAGGCCAAGGCATCCAGATAAGCTCTTTCGTTTTCATAGAAATCCTTTTTAAGATTGGCCTTGAAAACTTCTTTTTGGGCAACGTGTGAGCATGAGCTGATCAAAAGGAAACTTAAAACTAAAAATCGAATCTGCATTTTCATCACCTATTGAAAGAGGTTTCTTGAATTGCTGATAGATGTTGCTATTCCACAACAAAGACAAAATGTCATTAAGGATGACCCTCCATACGACATCAAGGGAAGAGGGAGACCAACAACTGGCAGTATCCCTGTAACCATCCCGATATTAATGAAAGTATGCCAGAAGAATATCCCCAAAATACCAACCAGGACGATAGCATCAAAAACTCGCGGAACAACACTCGCTAGCCAGATCAGTCTTAAAAACAAAGCGAGGTAGAGACACATTAGAAAAAGAGCGCCCACAAATCCGTGTTCTTCGTTAAAGATTGAAAAGACAAAGTCTGTGTGATTCTCAGGTAAATAACTTAAAGAAGCTTGCGAAGATTTTTTAAAACCCTTACCGAAAAGCTGGCCTGAGCCAATCGCAATTTTACTTTGAATGGCATTATATCCACTTCCTTGCGTATCTAAATTCGGATTGAGAAAGGATACAATTCGCTTCTTTTGATAATCTTTTAACCCAAACTGATACATGGCGCCCCCACTTATGAGCGCCATCAGGGCCAAAATCCCAATTATTTTCCAACGTAAGCGCCGATAAAAAGCAATGAAGGAAAAAATGAGTAAAATAAGTAGTCCTGTACCAAGGTCTGGCTCCACAACTACGAGACCGACAGGAACGAGGACAAGCACGAGAGGGACAAGGAGTTCTTTCATCCCCATCTCCGAATCAGCACCTCGTTTGGAAAACCAGCGGGCCAGCGCCAAGATCACGCCAATCTTCATAAACTCTGAGGGTTGAAAGCGCAGGCCTGCTATGTAAATCCATCTGGTGGCCCCCATCCCTTCGACCCCCAAAACTAAAACAAGCACCAGTAAGAATGTTACGAAAAAATAGAAAACATAAGAGACACGCATAAAGTGCTTCGGTCTGAGTAGACTAACGCATACTCCAGCAAAAAGAGCGACAGTAAACCACATAAGCTGACTGAGATAAAGATCGTTCAGATAATTAGAAGCGTGAGTCGCTGAATAAAGGTTGGCCACACCAATAATAAAAATGACCGTCGCTATCCCAAAAAAAGTATAGTCGTATCTTTTAAGAGTCTCCAGAAAACCTTGGCCATTCATTCTTCACCTCTTTCTAGATTGGTTGGAACAGGAGTGGCCTCTTCTGCTGCTTCTGCTGCTTCTGCTGCTGCTTGCTCTTCCTCACGGCGCTTGGCCTCACGCCATAAACGAATGGCCTCTTTCCTATCTTCTTCTTCATACTCAGCATAAACTTCTGGTTGATATTTTTTCATATAGGTCGTCAAAACATCTCTTGCAATAGGTGCTGCGGAAGAAGAGCCACTGCAGCCATGCTCTACAATCACAGAGACTGCGACTTGTGGATTTTCTGCCGGAGCATAGGCCACGAAAAGTCCATGGTGACGACTGTCATAAGGCATCTCTGAACACTTTGAGAATAGCTCCTTGCTTGTCATCGAGCGTACTTGAGATGTCCCGGTCTTTCCGGCCATACGAATCCCACGTCCTCTATACCACCAAGCTGTTCCACCTTTTTTATTCACAACTTCGTATAGCCCGCGTTTAATGGCCTTATAAGTTTTCTCATCAAAGTTCATTTCATCAACGACTTCAGGTTCTGTTTTTCTAATAACCTCTCCGTTATTAGAGAATATCTCTTTAACCACCTGGGGACGCATGAGCTTCCCTTCATTTGCAATGGCGGCGTACGCCATAGCTAATTGAAGCGGAGTTGTTAGCACATAAGACTGACCAATGGCACAAGATAGAGTTTCACCTAATTGCCAGTCTTCCCCATTACGTTTCTTCTTCCACTCCCTGGTAGGAATCAGACCAGATGTTTCTTGTGGTAACTCGATTCCTGTTTTTCGCCCAAATCCAAGCAGCTTTGAATAACGTGCTAGAACATCTATATCAAGTTCAGTCGCCAACTTGTAATAATAAACATCCACTGATTCCCTTAGGGATTTATAAACGTCGGTCATGCCGTGACCACTACGTTTCCAATCATGATAAACCCTTCTTCCTAAGCGAAATGTTCCACGGCACATGATTTCTTCTTCAGGGTCAATAATATCTTCTTCTAGTCCTGCAATTGCAGTCACTGTTTTATAGACGGATCCGGGAGAATAATGCTCTTGAATAGTCCTATCTCTGAGTGGGTTAAGTGGGTTATTAATTAACTCTGACCAGTAACTTAATGTTAACCCTTTAGAGAATTGAGTGGGGTCAAAGGATGGCTTCGACACCATTGAAAGAATTTCTCCCGAGTGCACATCAACAACCACAACACCACCAACCTTATCACCCAGCGACTCATAAGCCGAAAGTTGAAGGTCTCTATCAATAGTTAAGCGAATATTATGTCCAGGCTCCGCTGCTTTGTTCTTAATCCCCGCAAATAGATTATGGGTTGTTCCTAAGTGACGTCTCATTCTCCCACGAGCATCAACTTCCATAAACTCGTGGCCATCCTCTCCTCTAAGATAGAGATCAAATTCTTCCTCTAAACCTGATTGACCGATGAAATCTCCAAGGAGATAGGGATAATCATCTCTCTTTCTTAAACGGGGAAGTTGCTCTTGAGAAATCTCTGAAATGTAGCCTAACAAGTGACCACCAACTTCATTATCCAAGTATTGCCTGGATATAAAAGTTTGAACGAAGGCACCGGGCATTTTAGAACTTTCTGTTTCGATAATGGCCACTTCACGACGTGAGATATTTCTTTTAATCGTCACGGGGCGATAACTCGCCTGCCCACGTGCATTTCTAAGCTCTTTTTCAATATCTTTTATATCAGTGCCAAGAACTTGGGCAAGTTTTCTCAAAGACTCTTTCTCATTTTTTAGATACTGAGGAACAACAACAGCATCAAAACGAGGGACATTACTGACTAACATTTCATTATTTCGACTAAAGATCATCCCCCGAGGGGCCTTGATCACCTCTTTTCGCAGTCGGTTTTGAATCGAATAATTATAAAATTGTTCACCTTTATAAATTTGCAGATACCACAAACGTGCAGCGATAACGACAAAGGCAAGCACAACGATATTTCCGAGGATATCGAGCCTGGACTTGTGCGAGCGCACAACATCATCTTCTCCAAACATCAGAGCCCCTCGCCTAAACTCGCTTCGTCACTTCCTGTCCAGAACTTATCCAAGATAGAAAAGAAAAATGGGGCCATCAGCGAGATGATGATACTTTCAGGGATAAATCTCCAAAACTTATCTAAGATAAAGCTCATATCGCCTAACTTAGAATAAAGAAGAAGGGACACAATAAAAAACCAAACACATTGAAAAACTTGAGTCACAAAAACAGTCATCGCTGCCGAGCTAAAATGGATGACGTCTCTCAAATAAGAGATCAGTAAGCAGATCACGACACCAGCGACTGTTCCCATCTCCCAACCTTCTACTGTAAAGAAGTGATGAAAGTACTGAACAATAAAAATCAAAATGGCAAGATAGGGAGTTTGTAGTTTAAACCCCATATAAAGGACGATTAAAATATTAAAAGGGATAACGTAGCGATGGAGCCCGATAATAGGAAGGACTGTGGTTGCAAAGATTTCTAACACAAAAAGAAGTGCCAAAGTTAACAGCAACGGAACAGCTAAATCCTTAAGCTGTACTTTCACTCTCCACCTCCTTCAACATCTGACATGTCGAGCGCTTGCCACTCTTTACGTCGATCTTCATCATTAGGTCGGACAAGAACCAGAACTTCTTCAAGACGACTAAAGTCAACGCCAGGAATCACTTCTACATACTGAGTAATACCATAGCTTTCTCTTTCAATTCTGCCGACAGCACCAATTGGAATTCCTTTTGGGTATATATTCCCCAGGCCAGAGGTCAGAACTTCATCCCCAAGAATCACTGGCTCCGTTCTTGTTACGTATTTCATTAGAGTACGACCATCATGATAACCTTCAAGGATGCCATGGGAGCGGGTTCTATGAACCAAGACATCTGTTCTGTTATTGGGATCGAGGATTGTCAGAATATCAGCAAAATGATCAGTTAAGCGGTATACGTAACCTACAAGTCCTTTAGCTGTGACAACTGTTGATTGCAGGCTCAGCCCATCAGTCAGGCCTTTATTTATCCTTAAAGTCTGAAAGTCACTTGAGGCATCCCAAGCTACAACTTGGGCCAATACTTTTTTATGTGGAATGTCAGAGGAGAAGTCCAATAAGTCTTTAAGCCGCACGTTTTCAAGTTGAATTTCTTCGTAAGTAAACAAACGGCTTTCTAACTCTTCCATTTTCTTTCTTAAGACAAGATTATTTTTACTAGCTGATACATTCGCCAAGTAGTGGTCAAATAAGGAACCTAGACTCAACTGAGTTGAACTTGCGAGTCTCTGGATGGGAGCAAAAGATTCAATCATCAACTGCTCAAAAACTGACATTCGATCAAAGTTATATTCTCTCTTAGACACGGTGTACAACGACAAGGCCAAGACGAAAATATTGATAAAAATTTTGAGCTTTTTGCCCTCTGCTTCCATGAGTTTCAAAAACTGGCCCTCCCGCAGACCTCATTCTCATATTTAAGAATCCTGCTTAGGTTAGCTTAAAGCGAAACTAATTACTAGCCACAACATGAATTTAGAAGGCCCAGAGCTTTACGTATGAGCTCTCTCAAGTCATAATCTCATGGCTGATCTCAAACAAGGAAGAACTCACCATGTCATCAACTTTTCGTCAGAAAACATCTAGTTTTTTCGTTACCGCCTTTATCGGTTTCATCATTATTTCCTTCATGTTCACTGGTTATGAAACGATGAGGGGTACGCCTGATACTGTCGCGAGTGTAAATGGAGAGAATATTCGTTTCCGTCAGTATCAAAATGAATACAATCGGCAGCTTGAGTTTTACAGACAATTCACTGGTGACAATTTAACGTCACAGCAAATTGAACAATTCGGAATAAAGGACAGTACAATCAATAATCTCGTCACAGGAGAACTTCTGGGTCAATTTGCAAATAGTTTAGGAGCAGTCCCTGGCCATGCCGAAATCTCAAAAGAAATTAAGGCCCTGCCTTACTTCCAGACCAATGGTCAGTTTGACATTGAGCGCTACAAGTCTCTGCTACAGGCCAACGGGATGAGCCCCGCCGATTTTGAAGCAGATATCAAAAACAATCTTCAACGTGAGAAGGCCCAAGTCTTTTTTAATTCTTATCCTATTTCACAAAGTTACTTGGACGAAGTTCAGCAATATAAGGCGCAACGAAAAAAGGCCCAAGTCGTTCGAATCAATAAAGAGTCACTCAGGACAAAACTTAAAGTAACTAAAAATGAAATCAGCACATTCCTCCAAAAAGATTCAAATAAAAACCGCGTCAACTCTATTTTTGAAGAGAGAAGGCCACAGCTGGATCGACCTGAACAAGTTAAAGTGAGCCACATCCTTTTAGCTGCCGGGCCCGAAGATTCCCAGGATCTTCTCAAACAAGCTAGCGACATTCGATCAAAGCTAACCCCTAGCAATTTCGCTAAAATGGCCAACAAGCACACTCAAGACCCTTCAGGTCAAGGCAAGGGCGGCGAAATCGGATGGGTTTCGGCCGATGGGCAAATGACACCAGATTTTGAGAAGGCCGCACTCGAGCTTAAAAAAGGTGAGATCTCTAAGCCGATCGAAACGGAATTTGGCGTGCACCTCATTTATGCCCAAGATAAAAGAGCTGAGCGAATTGCAAAGTTTCAAGACTACCAGGATCAGATTGCCACGGAACTCATCCAAAGAAATAAATCCGAAGAACTTGTCGAGCTTATTGGTCAAGTCAAAAAAGATGTGGAGCAAGCGCTTAAGTCCTGGAATGTTTCTAAATTAGATACACTTCAAAAACGATACGGATTTAATATGGATAAAAACACAGAGGTAAACCTCTTTGACGGCAACACCGGTGAAATTAATATTCCAAGCGCCCAAGTTCGTGAAGTTTACAAGAATAAGTTTCATGAATTTGAAGACCAAAACTCTTGGCTTCTTACGGCAACACAAGATATGGCCGCCCCCACGCAAAAAGAGCTAGATCAGGACCTTGAGGCCCTTCAAGAAAACCTGAGCTCAATTTTGTCACGTAAACTTCAAGAAGAACTCGTACAAAACCTACGTGACCAGGGCAGTATTAAAGTCTACTCGAATAGAGTTCGTTAGGAGTACCTATGGCCGAGCGCTCTGCAAAATTTGATCAGAATGTGGGAGGGGCTTTTTATGTAGATGACCAGTGTATTGCTTGCGATGCCTGTGTTATGGAGGCCCCGAACTTTTTCGAAATGAATGATGATGAAGGCCATGCTTACGTAAAGCTTCAGCCCAAAAAGCCTGAAGAGTTTAAACAGTGTGAAGATGCCCTGGAGGCTTGCCCGGTCGAGGCGATAGGAAAAGATGGAGAGGACGCTTAAACTAAGCGCCCACTCCACCTACTTAAATTATCTCTTAATACTAAGAACTTCTTGTAACATTTGATCGGCCGTCGTTAACGTTCTTGCGTTAGCTTGGAAGTTTCTCTGCGCCGTCATCAGTCCTACAAACTCGTTAGCGATGTCAACGTTTGAAAGCTCAATAGACTTAGAAAGAACCTCACCACGTCCGGCCTCTCCTGGCTTACCAAGAGCAGCTTGGCCTGACCTACGGCTTTCTTTAAAAAGATTTTTCCCAATTTTAAATAAGGTCTCACTACTTTCAAATTTTGCCATGGCAACTTGCGCGATTTCACGAGACTCGCCATTATCGTAAACAGCAGTCAGAATCCCATCGTCGCTAAATGACATTGAACCAAGAGTTGCAGCGCTTGAACCATCTTGAGTATGTCTTGCAATGGCCGAGTTTGAACCATATTGAGTTGTCGCATCAAGTCCAGTTCCACCTTGTTCAATTGTTTGACCAAAATCAAACTGAATTTCCTGGCTAGGAGCTGCACCTTTATTGAAATTAAATGAATTCTGCGACATCGCGTTTGCTTGAAGCTGTCCCTTGTTATTGAAGGTTAACTGCCCCTCTGACATTTGAACCATCGTCCCTTCTTGTCCACCTTCGGCATCTTTACCATCGACCATCCCGCGGTAGGTCCAATTATTATCGGCCGTTTTATTGTAGTAAAGTGTCACAAGGCGGGCCGTCCCAACATTATCGTAAACAGTCACACTTTGAGAGAAGTTCGACGACCCTTCAGGATCCTCTGGATCAAATTGCTTAACTTCGGCCCGAGAGTCCAAGTTCATATTCATCTTGACCTTTTCAGTGGCAGTCGCAGGAATCGTCGTGTTGCCAAGCTTAATCGGGCCTAATTGATTGGTAATCTTGCCCTCTTCGTTGGCCTGGAATCCATTGACCTGATAACCATCACCATTAACAAGCTCTCCTTCTTTATTGAACTGAAGCGAGCCATCTCGAGTGTAAGCTTTTCCAAAAGGTGCATCAACTTGAAAGAAACCATCACCATTAATTGCTAAATCTGTGATGCTGTCAGTTCGCGAAATATCCCCTTGAGTCATGATTGGCTTAATATGGGCAAGCCTTGTACCTGCGCCAAACTGGTTACCACCATCAATACCTTTTAGAGAAGTTGCCAACACATCCTGAAATTCAGCACGTGAAGATTTGAAACCATTTGTTCCCGCGTTAGCGATGTTATCACCGATAACACCCATACCAGAACCTGTGGCCTGTAGACCAGATACACCAATGTTAAATGAACGTAAAATACCCATGACTGTCCCTCCTAGACTTAGCCTCTGAAAAGCAACTTGGATGTTTTAGATAACTACTGACCTAAAACGAGGCCTCCGGAAAGGACCGGCCCGTAACTTGCTACTTCTCGTTTAATTTACAAATAAAGTCGAATCAATTTTAGTAAAAACATTCTCGGACATTTTATTCTTATCTATTGCCGTGACAATTTTATTATTGTTCACATCAACTATATAAGCTGCCGAGTTGGTTACAACCAAAGAATCTTTTCCTCCTTTGCTCTTTAATTTTGAAATTGCGTCCTTAATTTTTAAGAACTCATCACTATCCATATTTAAGTCACGGTCATGCAACCTCTTAGCCGCATGAGCTGATAGCTTTACACCGTGGTCATTATTTTCTTTTTGTAGAAGTTGCTCATTAAGTTGATTTTTAAACTCATGTGCTTCATTTGGGTTGGCCGATTTAAGCTTGTTGGAAACATCAACTTTAGGATGTTTCGGTAATTTTGAAACATTTGGTATTAGATGTTGATTAATTTTTCCGTTGCCCATGAAATCCTACTGATTAGAATTATGTTGTATTTGATTGTACGCTGAATGTGCCTTTTTATTCAATTGGGGTTTTTCTTGCCCCATCGCATTATTTTCTTGAGTCGAGGAATTATTATCCTTGGGAAGCTTAAAGTTTATAACATCTCTAAGGAAAACATTCTGTCCATTATCTAAGCTTAGAAGTGTTTCCCCACCTTGAAAAGAAACCCCTGTGACAAGTCCAGTCGCTTGGGTTTTACCTTTAAACTTTTCAAATTTTTCATTCCAAGCATCAACCTCAAAACGGTACTCATCTGGAACAGCACGAGTGCCATCATTCATGACTCCATCCCAAGTTAACATGTGCGAACCAGAACTCATTCCCTGCTTTTCGATTTGTGCAACCAACTGGTTGCTGCTATCAAACACTCTGATTCTCAACTCTTTTGCTTCTTCAGGTAATTTAAATGGAAGAGAAGCTGTGCCCTGTCCATCGTATTTTACAGTGGTCCCTTGAGTTAGGACTTCTTTACCTAAAAAGCTTGCACCGTGGAACTTAGTTTCCGCGGGCATGTTATCACCCATTGTGCCTAGTTGCTTATTCATATTTGCTAGCTGCTCAACTTGTGAGAACTGAGCGATGTCTGCAGCAAACTGCTTTTGATCCATCGGCTTCATAGGGTCTTGGTTTTGTAACTGGTAGGAAAGTAATTTAAGAAAACCATCTTTATCGAGCTTATTATGTTTCTTCGCATCGACAAATCTTGAGTCGTTCACACGTCCAGCGACTTGGTTCAGTTTTTCACCAACATTCTCATCTTTTTTCGAAGCTTGGGTCTGGGCCATGCCAATATTTCTAAAATTGTTTGATTCCCTGGGCTCAGGTCTTCCCATTGTTGGCATGCTCTACTCCTAGGCGCCGTGGCGTTCTTGGTACTGCTCCCAAAGAGTTCGTCTTCTCTGGGAATCTTTATTCGCCTGCTCTTTATCTTGATCTTGGCCTTGAGAAAATTTCTGGCCTTGACTTGTTTGTCCTTCTTTATTGCTATCAGAACTTTGAGAAAAGCTTGAACTCTCTGAACCTTGAGTCAGTTTAAAATCACCAAGACGTATGCCGTTTTTAGTTAATGTTTTCATTAAATCGAATTCATGATCTTTGAAGAAATTATGCATCTCTGCACCTTGTGCCTGAATCTTCAAATCGATAAGCTCTGAATTCACTCCAGACTTACTAACCTGCATATGGAACTGACCTAGCTTCTCATGTTTTACAACCAGGTCAAGTTTTTGAGTCCGCTCAAATTGGGCCTTATCGATATACTCTACAATTCTATCTATGACTTGCTGAGGCTTACTCATATCTAGCTTACTCATGTCTAGAGTATTGGCCTTTCCCATATCAATATTATTTGCATTATTTCCAGCAGCTTTTGGTGCATCAGGCACCTTCATTAATCCTACATCTTTTAAAACTTTTGAAGCGTCCAAAGCTTTTGCTTCCTCTTCTAAAGACACGGTCGTTGTTTTTGTAAGACCTTCAGTAGAAACTTGAGGAGTCGGCGCTTTCAATGAAATCATCTGGCGATCAACCACTTTTTGTCCGTTTTCATATTTCTGCAACATTTGCGCACTTACTTTTGCCTTTACTTGATCTGAGCTAACTTCTGGATCAACGCCTTGAAGTTGTTTTTGACCCAGAAAATCTTCCGCAGAGACGAGTGCCGGTTTTTGGATCATCCCTTTAGATTTTGTATTTTTCATCAAGGTGAGATCTGGACCACTCGCTCGCAAGCGTGCAACCTCTTTCATTATGTTATCTGAATGAACGGCTTTCTCTCCACGAGGTGCCTCTTTAGCGAGGCCTAGTTTTTCTAGCAAAGACTGAGGCCTAACTTTTGCGCCGTCTCTTTCGGAGTTCAATAATTCGGCAACTTGCTCTTTGTTGTTTGAATTCGATCCTTGCATATTCATGGCGGCCATCTTTGCTTGGAGCTCAGGGTTGCCATTGGAAATATGTGTCTCTTGCGACTGTGATTGTGATTGTGATTGTGATAATTGCGAAAGTATTTCTAGGCCCAACTCTGAAGCCACTTCTTTTCCAGATTTTGCAAGATCTAAAACAACTTGCTTCGCCTCTTCGAAACCCTTTTCTGTGAGGGCCTGCTGCTCGCCCTCGAGCATGGAAACAAAGTCCTTAACCCCATCGACTTCTCCTAGACCCAGCTCCTGCAGAAGCTTTCCTATCTGCTTCTCACCACTCTCTTTCGCCTTGCCTTCGGCAAAAGCTTGAGGTTGTAAATTTAGGAGCATGTCTAGCATCAACTTTCCTTAGTGGGTACGCGAAAAAAACATAACGCGCACAGTCCTATCTTTTCATATTCATGTACTGTTTTTGAAGCCGGGCAGAAACTTCCTTATCCATAAGATTAAATATTTTCGAAACTCGTTCAGCATCCAGCATTCCAAGTATCCGAATAGAAATGTCAGGCTCTTGCACTGATAAGACGTCTGCAGCGCTCTGGGGCCTCATTCCGCCCACAACGTCGACCATATGACTAATTCGGTCACTTACTTTTTTGTCCTGTTCGTCAAGGCAACCTAAAAAATGATTTTGCTTTTGATTAAAATTAGCGACTTTATTTTTAAAATCTTGCTGATTTATTTTAAGTTCTTCTTCTCTCTTTTGAACTTGAAGCTCTCTTACTCTTAGTAGTTCTTCTTTTTGAAGAAGCTCTTTTGAGAGTCCGACCAATTCACCTTTACCTATCCTCTTCATTTTTTTTGCGACTTCTTCACGTACGGCCTTCTGAAACTCTTCTTTTGTTGCGTAAGTTTTTTTCACGGGGTCCTTCTCAGAACGGCCCTCCTCCTGAGCGGTTAGATTCAGCCCAGTCAAGGTTGCAAGCAAAATAAATAAGCTAATGAGAACAAATCTTGATTGCTTTCTCATTTTACTACTCCGATTGTTTTAGGAGTCTTCTTAGATTCAAAATATCTTCAATCTCTTCTGACTCTTTTTTATTCTTCTTTTTAACGAATTCTTCTTTTTTACGCTCTTTCATATTATCTAGAACTTTAACTTCTCCTCTGGCTTGTTTGAGTTCGTTTAGAAGTTCCGTATATCTCTCGTTAGATTTTCCGAGTAGATTATGCTGGATTTTGAGGTCATCTACACGCGACTTAAGATAGAAAGGAAAAAACGTCAGCATGTGCGCGTCACTTGGTTTCTTCATTAGCTCTTCTTGAGATTGATAAGTCTCGCTAATACTCTTATCGATCTCGTGAATACTGTCTTCGATGCGGTTGATTTCTTTAAGAACCTCACCTATCTGCGCTTTCACTTTCTGCTCCTTGAACTGTCTAAGCTTGAGCAAAGCATCTAATTTAAAATTAAATCCTTTCATAAAAGTTAGCTAACACCCTCCTCTGCATTTTGTGATACAGAGTTTTCAGCTTTTCTTGCTAACTCTACCATTTGGTCGTAAAGCTCTTCGATGGTAAGAAAATTGCTCATACCTTGAACCTGTTTCATAAGCTCCATCATTTCATCATAAATTGCTAAGGCCTTATCCACTTTGGGATTTGAGCCTTTTGCATAGGCGCCAACATTAATCAAATCTTCGTTATCACGATATGCAGCAATTAGGTCTCTTAAATATCCCGCGACAATTCGGTGCTCGCTTGCCACGACTTTATTCATGACCCTTGAAATACTTTGTAATATATCGATAGCAGGAAATTGGTTTTTAGAGGCCAGTTCTCGACTTAATACAATATGTCCGTCTGCAATTGCTCTTACTGCATCAGCAATCGGCTCATCCATATCGTCACCTTCAACAAGAACCGTATAAATCCCAGTGATACTTCCAGCTCCTTTCTTTGTTCCGGCACGTTCCATGAGTTTGGGTAATTTAGAAAAAACAGAGGGCGTGTAGCCTTTCTGTCCTGGAGGCTCGCCTGCACTTAAACTAATTTCTCTATTGGCCATAGCAAAGCGAGTAATTGAATCCATCATAAGAAGAACATCGTTCCCATCATCACGAAAATACTCTGCGACAGTAGTTGCAATATATGCGGCCTTTGTTCTAATCAAAGCAGAGGTGTCTGAAGTGGCCACAACGACAATTGATCTTTTGAGTCCTTCTTCTCCTAGATCATTCTCGATAAACTCCAAAACCTCACGTCCCCGTTCACCAATTAGGGCAATAACGTTGATGTCTGCATCTGTATTTTGAGCAATCATCCCCAACGTAACGGACTTACCCACACCAGATCCCGCCATAATCGCTAAGCGTTGACCTCGACCAGCTGTCATAAAAGAGTTTATGGCATGAACCCCAGTATCAAGAGGACGATCGATCGGTGGCCTATCAAGTGGATTCATAGGGCTTCCAAAGATACTACGAGATTCGAAATCTTCGTGGACAATTTCGCCTTTGCCATCAATAGGTTGACCTTGGAAATCAATAACCCTTCCGACAAGAGCAGAGCTCAACTTAATTCGCGTCGTAAGTTCTTGTAAGTAAATTTTGGTTTCTGAGTTTATGCCTGGAAGCTCCTCATAGGGCATGACCATGCATTTATTGCCATCAATTGAAACGACTTCTCCCAGACAAGAGTCTCCAAACTCGGTGACAAATTCAACATTGCTTCCGATAACAGCACGAGAAAGGTTTACTTCATAAACCATTCCCTTATTAGCATGTACCTTCCCAATTTTTTGATAAGGAATCATGTGTTCAAAGGCTTTTTTCAATGGCGTAAAATCCAGTTCTTTATTTATCATAGATCAGAGTCACCTTCATCTTCACTTTCAGCTTCAATTTCAGCTTCGCTTTCTGTTTCTTGGGAGACACCAAGCGACTCAAAGAGTTTCGATATACCTTTGAACTGTTGCTTCAATGATGCATTAATAATTCCGTTGTCAGATTCAATGACTAATCCCTTACTATCTAAGGTGTCATCCAGCTCAAGCCTTGTATTTTTAATTTTCCCTAGACTTGCTTCGACCTGCTCTAAAACCTCTGGCATGTTTTTAAATTGTGATACTCCGACCTTTATGAGCAAATTAGATTTAGAATTTATTTCGTGGATCAGTTTTTCGAGCAACCTCTTCAGGTAATCCTTGTCGTCATTGAGCTCTCTCAAAATCACCCACTTCGTTAAGCTTCTTGTAAGTGTGTAAATTTCAATTTTATAGCTATCGAGCATTTCCTGCTCTGCTTCCAGAACACGGTAGATCATATCGTTTAAGAGCGAAACTTTTTCTTCTACTTCGTGTTTCGTATGCTCTATTGTCTCTTTCCTGCCGGTTTCTTCACCTTCATTATATCCTTGTTGATATGCTTGCTCTCTTAAGGCATCGACTCTTTTTTTTACTTCTTCTTCAATACGATCTTCCCGCTCTCTATTTTCTTGCTCTACGAGACCGCGATGCTCTTTCACCATTGGCGCAATTTCAAACTGATTTTTAGTTGCTGAGCCCCTCTCCGCTTTAATCACTTTTTGGTGTTCTGGCTTTGTAAGTGGTGAGTTCTTGTCAAAGTTGATAAACTCAAAGTCCTTTGCTCCGTTTACTGAACCGACAGCTGTATCAAAAGCTTCAAACTGATAGTCTGAAACTTTAAATTCAATGGTTCCCATTTTATCTTTATATACGGACATTTAACGCTCCTTAACGGACTAGACTAAAGCATCACCGTCGCCACCACGCGAGATGAAGGCCTTACCTTGCTGTTCTAACTCTTTACACTTCTGAACAATCTCAGACTGCGCCTTCTCAACATCCGATAACTTGGTCGGACCAAGGGCCTCTAGATCTTCCATAAGTAGCGTTGATGCTCTATTAGACATATTTTTGAAGAGTTTTGCTTTTACTTCTTCAGGTCCCGTCTTAAGAGCAATCACTAGCTTTTGTTGATCCACATCTTTTAAGAGAGATTGAATACCTCGATCATCGACATAAACAAGATCTTCAAAAACAAACATCAATTTCTTAATTTCTTCTGCTAATTCAGGATCTTTTTCTTCAACACGAGACATAATGTTTTTCTCGCTATTCTTATCCATAAGATTAAGCATATCGGCAATTGGCTCAACACCACCAAGCTGGTTGGTATCAATAGAGCCAAGAGTAGAAAGCTCCGTTTTAAGAACATCATCGAGTTGAGCTATAAGTTCAGGTGAAACATAGTCCAGGTTTGCGACTCGAAGCACGACTTCGGCCTGTAGTCCCTCAGGAAGTCTTCTTAAAACATCAACTTTTCTTTCTGGATTAAGATGCGCAATAATCAAGGCTATTGTCTGTGGATGCTCATTTATTAAAAAGTTTGAAAGAGTTCGCGTATCAACGAGTTCAAGAGACTCCAACGTATTGGAAGCACCAACATCAACGATCTGACCAAGAAGCTGCTTGGCACGATCCTCTCCCAGGGCGTTCACGATGAAGTCACGTCCACGATTGTCAGAGAATAGAAACTCATTATCTTCGTTTAGTTGAGAATAGAATTCTTCAAGAACTCTTTTAATCATCCAAATCGAACCTTTTCTGATATTCGACATAGCATTAATCATTCTTTTGACGTCGTTATCTCTCATATGGCTAAAGATCAATTGAGTTGTCGGCACTCCCAACGAACTTAGGAGAAGGCTGGCCTTCTCCTGTCCAGCGAGCAATGAATACTCTGTGTCATGATCTAAGTTTTCCTCGGCCATATCCTTACTCCTCTAGGCGATCTCTCTACTATTCTCAGTTGAATGAATCATTTCATGTACAATTTGGGCCGCCTTACTAGGATTGGCCTCAACAAGTGAAATAACTTTCTCTCTCAGCATATTCCCTTCGATCTTCTCAGGATTGAGCTTCTCCTCAATTTGCGGGAGAGCATCCTCGAGGCCTGGCAGCTTTTGATTAGACTGAACTTTCTCTAACTCTTCTAGAGTTCTTGGTAAGAAGTCTTCAACAGTTTCAACAGTATTGTCTGTTACCCATTGAATAAATGGTCGCACCACTAAGAAAAAGAAAAGTGAAATCGTTAGCCCGATGGCCAAATATTTTACGATATTTCTAATAAGTTCACGTCTTTGCTGTTCCCTCAAAGCGGCATCTGCAGCGGCGAGATCTTCTTGAGCAAACTCCATGTTCTTAATAGTGATTGTATCACCTCTACGCTGATCTATACCAAGTGTAGAGGCCACGATGGCCTGAAAGTTTGCCAAGTCTGCTTCCGACCAGTTTTCATACTTCATCGTTGTTGCGCCATTCTCACCAGTCACAGGAACTCGTTTGCCATCGATCATGACAGCAGCGGAAATTTGTTGAACATTCCCTGTGGGTTTTTTAGATCGAGTCACTTTAGACGGAACATTGTAATTTTTCGTGGAAAGTTCTTTATTCACGTTATTTCGTGTTTCAGCTATCCCCGGTTGTGGCTGCTCCCCGGGGAGGTTCGAACGTGCACCAGGAATCCCTTGAGGCGACGGTCGACTTCCCTCTAGAACTTCAGCATTTTTAACCTCAGAGAGAACTGCTGTGTTTTCTCTATCGTAGCTCGTTTCCGTTGAGACAGATTCTGTGAAATCCATATTAACAGAGACTTTAGCAATAACTTTGCCTTTGCCCACAACTCGAGAAAGAATCTCTTCAATCTGCTCCTCGTACTTTCTATTCATTTTGCCTTCGAGGGCCATTTTATTTGCAGTGTTGGCAGTTAATTCATCTCCAATGTTTTCTGAAAGCTTCGTACCCCTGTCATCAAGTATGACGACATCTTCGGACCTCATAAGCTCTACGGCCGATGAGATAAGCTGGGATATACCACTGACTTCCTTTCGCGTAAGCTTTACACCTCGCTCTAAGTCTAAGACCACAGATGCACTTGGCTGCTTTTGTTCGGCGACAAATGGACTAGACTCTGGAATCGAAAGGTGAACACGGGCCCTTTTAACACCACGTATGTGTCTAATGGTTTTGACTAACTCACCTTCTAGTGCCCGTTGCTTATTAACTTTCTGGACAAAGCTTGTGGTCCCAAAAGATTGGTCATCAAAAACTTCGTATCCAACAGTTCCGTTAAAATCAACACCGAGAGTCGCAATCTCTAGTCTCCACCGGTTTACCTGTTCCGATGGAATCAAAATCGTTTGCCCGTCATTTGATGTCTGGTAGGCAATACGGTTTTCTTCTAAAAGCGAAGCAATCTTTTTAGAATCCTCTGGGTTCAAATCAGTATAGAGTGTTTCAAATCTGGTTTTGGTTGCCCACGTCACGATGGTGACAAGGCCAGCAACAATCACAAATGAAATTGCGATCATTCCTATTTTTTTAGGTGTTTCCAAAGAATTAAAAAACTCTATGAAATTCCTGTAAATTTTTTCTAAAAATTCTTGCAAGGGATCCTCCTGATTCCAAGCTTAGTTTATTTAAACCTGCATTCTCATTATTTCTTTGTATGCATCAATGACTTTCGTTCTAATTTGATTCATTGTTTTAAAAGCAATTTCTGCTTTTTCAACCGATAACATGGTTTCATGTAAGTTCTTTGTTTGTCCCGACGCTAGTTTTTGTACAGCGATATCTGCATCTTTTTGCAATTGGTTTACGTCCATCATACTGCTCGAAAGCATCTCTGAAAAAGATGTCGTCTTTTCGGCCTTAGGAAGATCAAGGTCTTTACCTAGTGCTCCAAAGTCCATCGATTCAATGTCATTGATAGTTGCACTTTTAGACCAATCCTTGGCGTTATAGTTACTGAGAATATCTTGCATAGAACCTATATTTTGTACTGGCATCTAAGCACTCCTTCTTATCGACCAATCTCAAGGGCCTTCATGGCCATATTCTTGGTCGTGTTCATGGCCTGCACGTTTGCTTCGTAGCTCCGAGAGGCCGAAATCATATTTGTCATCTCTTCCATCACATTAATATCCGGGTATGCCACATAGCCTTGGTCATTAGCATCAGGATGGTTTGGCTCGTACTTTAATATTGGAGGGCGGTTAGTAGAAATGACCTCTGTTGCATGCACGGCCTTAGCGTTCTCTGAAAGCTCTCCTTCTAAAATCTCAGAAAAAGAGTCTCTCGCGGGCTCAGCGCCGAAAACGACCTCTTTCTTTCTATAAGGTCCACCTTCAGCGGTTCTAGTCGTTTGAGCATTGGCAATATTCGAGGAAATGGCCCCCATACGCTTACGGTTCGCCGCAAGACCCGATGAACTTATTTTTAAACTTGTAAGTAAATCCATAAACTCTCCTACTGACTCTGAACTGCATACTTCATAAGTCCAAGCTTTTTGGCCAGGAGCTGAACTGAAGCATCATACAAAATCTTGTTTTCGGCCATGAGTGCCATTTCTCTATCGCGGTCAACAGTGTTGCCATCTTCACTAACAACACCATTCGGGTCGTTAAAGATCTCAGGCTTGAGGTTATCAAAGCCTCCACTGCCTACGTCAAAGTGTCTTTGATCTCCGGTTTTCATGGACATATTCCCATCAACATCAAGGGCCCTGGCAAGTGCCGCTTCAAAATCAACTCTTTTAGAGCGATAACCAGGGGTATCAGCATTAGCAATATTTGCTGAGATAACTTCCTGGCGCATCTGTCTAAAGTTCAGAGAACTTGATAATGCTTTTAATGTTTTATCGTTAACATCCATAGAGAACCTCTCGTTTACCTTAGGTTTACAAAGTAAGCACTTCCACCACCTCTATACTCATTGATTTTATTTCTCAAAGTACGGATCGAGACGCCAAGAATTTTTGCCGCTTGCGTTCTATTCTCGCTTGTGTGAATAAGTGCTTTTTTGATCAAGAGCTTTTCGGCCTCTTTCAAAGACATAAGGCGAATCCCTTCGTTGTCTTCGTCAGAGATTAAGTTCACGGCTTTTTTCTCACCGATCTCTAAATCCTCTTCTGTAATATCTGCTGTTTTCGCGTTTGCAACTGAGCTTTCGATAACCGTTCTTAACTCATGGACGTTGTGTGTCCAGTAATGAGTTAAAACCTTATCCATCGCCGATTGACTTAACTCGACATTATCACCTTCAGAAAACTCCGAAACAAAATGCTTCGTTAGCATTTCTAGGTCATTTACACGCTCACGAAGAGGAGTCAATGAGATTGAGTTTGACGAGATATAAGTGTAGAGACCTCTATAAAATCGACCAGCTCCAACGAGCTTAGATAGATTTTTTGTAGTTGTGGCCAAAACTCTGACATCAATGTCATAGTCACCGAGCTCGTTTAATATTTTATGAATTCTTTTTTGGAAGTCCTCTTCAAGACCGTCAATATTCGCAAATACCACGGTTCCTTTGTTTGCGACTTCTAAAACGCCCTTATTAAATCGACCGGACTCTTCATCTCTGAAGCCAAGAATTTTATTCTCTACTTCTTGAGGCTCTAACGAACAGTCAACCACTTCAAAAGGGCCATCTGCACGATTTGAGTTCTGATGGATAAATCTCGAAAGAGACCTTTTCCCTACACCGGCCTCTCCCACAACAAGCACTGGTGCTTTTGTCACAGAGACATTTTGTGCTACCGAGATAGCTTTTTGTACTTTTGGGTCCTTTCCAAAGAGTTCCACATTTACAGTATCCATTAGACCTCCTGTCACACGATACTCCCCTAAATCCATAGGGACGTTTATAATGTTCTTTCCTTAATCCTTAAAAGTGATAATTCACTTCTTACTAATTCTTTAATTGACTCCGAAACTTCCTCATCTTGAAGAAGACCTTCGAAAACTTCTATTCCTTTTTTATCATTTTTAAACTCAACATGGGCCATACCAAGTAGATAACTCAATCGTCCTTGATATGATGAATCTTTATAGTTTTTGAAAAACTCTTCGATCATTGGCATGGCCAGCGCATAACCCTGATCATTTCCCTCAGAAACATAAGTTTCAATCAAGAGATAAGAAATTTTCTCTCTAACTTCACTCATTAGCTTGTTATTTTTTGCAAAGCCACGAGTATCATTCAAAAGCGCTCGGGCCACCTTTTTAAAGTGCTCCGTTTTATTGAGCTGATAAAGTGAATCAGTATACGCAAGCATCATTTCTGCGACCTCATTTGGATCATATACAATTCTTTTGCTCTGCTTAGTCATGTACTTCTCAAGCTCGGTTGATGAACTGTCATAGTCGTTTTTTTTGTACGCTATCATCCCTCTATAATAGTGAATCTTACTTAGCTTGGGCGCCAGAGTTGAAAGTTCTTCAACTAAGTTAGACGCTGCTTGATAGTTTCCTAGTTCGAGATTTCTTACGATTTGAAGTTCTATCAGGAGCTCTTGCGAGCTTTGCTGATTCGGTCTTTCTACCCATATAGGATAAGTTCTCGGTTTTGTATCTTCAAGGCCTGCAAATCGCTCATAAAGAGAGTCAAACCCCTCATAGAGGCCTAGCTTAATATAGGACTGACCGACAAGGTAATTTACATAAGAGTCAGAGGCCACTTTATCTACGTATCGGTCCTTATAAACTTCCCATGTTTTGACAACATTCCCATACTCGGCTTGTTTGAACATATCGAGAATCAAACCGTAAACGATTTCAGCACCATCTCCTTCAAAAACTCTTCTTTTTGTTGGAGTTAAAGAAGCTAATGGTACAGTGTTTAAGTATGTAAGCGCTTTTCTGTAATCTTGATCGACAATTAATGTTCTTAATCTCGTAATCCATAAAAGGTGACGTAGATCCTTACTGATGACTTTCTGTCTTCGTCTATCTCTATTTAAGAATACACGAACTTCTTTATCGCTGGCCTCTAACTCAGTAGGTCTTATAGAGCGCATACCGACATAACGGATTCGAGCTTCATAACTTATCGCCAAATCTTGAGATCGATTGATTGCAGAGCGATACAGTGCAAGAGTTTTCTTGAAGTCTCTACCTAAAAGGTCATAACTTAAAGCAACTCGTAGCCTGGCATGAGAAGAGTATGTTTGTTCTGAAAAATCAGCTGTATACTCATCAAATATTTTAATCGCCTTTTCGAACTCTGCGACTCGAAAAAGAGCTTCCGCTACGTTGAAAAGAATTGACCCGTGGATTGGCTTTACTAGCCCATCTTTGATCTGCTCATAGTAATCAATGACTTCTTGAGATTTTTCAAGTTTAAGTAAAGAGTATATTTCATAAGCAGTCACAAGTTGGTTAGGTACCATTTTTTGTAAAGTCTTATCTTTGGCCAACTCTCGGATCTGATCAATTTGTCCTAAACGCCCAAGCGAGGCCAAAATCATTTCTACTGCATACTCCGAAGATTCATAGTCGTAGTTTTCTTGAGTCTCTACATAGTATTTTTTTGCAAGTCTAAGTGACTGAGTATAGTCCTCATTGCGAAACCTATAGCTCAAAAGATACTTAAAGAGAGCTTTTCGAAGTTCGTAGCTGTCTGCCCCCTCACTTATTTTCTGGTACATTGATATCGCCATTTTTACTGGCCTAGACTCACCTTTCTCAAAGTTCTCTCTTAAGATGGCATTGGCCTTAAGGTATTCATTCATATGGCCTAGTTTAGATTCGGGATACTTTTTATCAAAAAGCTGAATCGACTTATACATAAGTCCCCACTTCTTATCCTTATACATATTGATAGAAAGTTGGAGGTGGGCCTCTTCTTCACTTTTTTCTACTGGTCTATTTTTAATTGGGTAGAAGTATTCAGCAGTCTTTCTAGATAAGTTAATAATACTCGGAGGTTCTGGTGCTAGAGGTGCATAATCCCAGACAAAGGGAGGGCCATAGCGAAAGTCACGATTAAGGTTAGCTTGATTCCGAGCTCTTTTTTGCGTTGCCTTATTACTATTGTTTTTATCTTTAAGAACAGCAACAGGCGTCACTTTAGCATCTTTAACACTAACTTCATCCTGCTGAGTCTTTTCTGATTCAGTCTCTTGCCCTTGCATTTGAGTTTTTGCAAGTGGAGCAACATTCTGGAACTCTTGCCTGTTCTGCGTCTCAGAAATCTTGTTATTACTAAAAGGTCTATCTTCTTCTACCCAAAAGTCGAGGACATATTTACTTTCTCTATCTCTATAGAAAGAAAAAAGCTCGACTTCCGGATTAGCTAACTGTAGGCGTATGCTTGAAACATTGTTCGCATCTGTATTTTCAACAGAAATCTTACTGATATATTTCTTATCAAAACTCAATGATGATATTTGTTCGGAAAGATGTTGAAAGACTTCAGGGTTAAGAGTACGAAGAAAGATCTCGTCCCCTTTCTTATCAACTGATAAAAAGTCTTTTGTTGTTTCAATATTTAAACGTAGATGAGTTTTAGCATGCTCGAGAGAGACAATTCCAGCTTTTGCATGAAACGTTAAACAAACGCTAACCAAAATAAATGTCAAAATTTTGATGTTGGTCTTTAGCATAATGATAGAAACTTCCTGTTTCATATGACCCTGGGTCAGTGTTTTTGACGATCCATCATCCTAATGTCCCGTCTCTAAGCTATTCTACCTGTTTTTGTATAATTTTAAAGGAAATTTTTGCTCATAGAATCTTTTTTCCCTGGGGAAATTTTGACACCACCCTTTTTTTCTCTATTTACGGCCACTTAAATATCCTTCTTAATAAAATAGGTACACATTAACATTATTAACTGACCCACGGAGTTTGTCTTTTTCAATGTTTAAGTCAAGTATTTTCACCCTATTCTTCTTCTCTTTTATTCAAGCCTGTAGCTTTACTGGAAGTGATGGCCCAAGAAAAAGCGAATCGTATTCATTGAACTTCAATGAGCCCAATTGGGAATCCATAGGAGCTAGAAATGCAGACAGCGCATTTATGTCCAAAGAAACTCAATCGATTCTTATCATTAATAGCCTATGCGATGTATACGAAGCAACCTCTCTTAACCACCTAATTTCAAACATGATAGGTGGTATTGAAAATATTGTGATTCAAAATGAGGAAGAAAAAAAACTCGCAAATCGCAAGTCTCTACGAACCTACGCCACGGGAGAAATAGACGGCTTTCCAATATCCTTGATGATTGAGACGGTACGCAAAGATGATTGTATTTACGATTTTGCCTTAATCTCTTCATCACGAGAAATACGTTCAAAAGATGAACAGGCCTTTAATCACCTACTAGCTGGTGTAAATATCCCTTAGGAGTTCATTTGAGTCCCCCTACTCATATATTTACGAAATTTAAGAACTTCCTTACTCTATCTGGTGAAATTTCGGCGCTCTTCTACAATGCGATAAAGTGCAGCTTCTCCCGTCCTTTTTATCTTAACCGACTTGCAGATCAAATTAAAAATCTTGGCGTGGGCTCTATTTCAATCACTATTGTTATCGGGCTTACAATGGGACTGATTATGACGCTCAATTTTGGCTATGGGCTCAAAAAATTTGGCGGTGTACTCTACGTACCTTCTGTCGTCTCACTGTCTCTTGCTCGAGAGATGGCACCATTTTTCACTTCTTTAATCATAGCGGGAAGGATTGGCTCGGGGATCGCTGCTGAGATTGGTGCTATGAACGTTACTCAACAAGTTGATGCCATACGAGCACTAGGAACTTCACCGTTAAGGGTGCTTGTCGTCCCACGTTTTTGGGCATCAGTCTTATCTCTTCCACTTTTAACCACACTGTCTTTTGCACTCGGAATCCTTGGCGGACTGATTGTTTGCATGAGTGAGTTTGATATGAGTGTTGGTTTTTATTTCCATAAGGTCTTTTGGACTGTGAGGCCTGAAGATTATATTAGCGGGCTTGTTAAGTCCGGTGTTTTTGGGGGGATTATTTCCATTCTCGCCTGTCACAAAGCTCTAAAGACCAGAGACGGCACTCGAGGGGTTGGAGACACTACCACCTGGGTGGTAGTGTCGAGCTCTATCTGTATCTTGATTACCAACTTTTTTATTAGTAAATTATTTCTCGTTTTTTGGGGGCAATAGAATGGCGCGTGACCCAATTCTTACCCTTAAAAATATCCATAAAAGCTTTGTCAAAAATCAGATTCACAAAGGCGTAGATCTTGAGCTCCAAAAGGGCGAAACACTCGGTCTACTTGGCGGGTCAGGAACAGGAAAGTCAGTACTTTTACGTAGTATCATTGGACTAGAGTTTATAGATAAAGGCGAAATACATTATAACGGGCGTAGGATTGACGATTTAACTGAAGTCGAACTACAAAAAATAAGAATAAAAGTATCTTATTCGTTTCAAAGTGGTGCATTGTTCGATTCATCAAGCGTTTTTGATAATATCGCCTATCCTCTCTTTGAGCATACGTGTTATTCATTAAGCGAAATTCAGTCTAAGGTTAGTGACGTCTTAAAACTCGTAAGACTTGAGGGCAAAGAAGAACTCATGCCCTCAGACCTTTCAGGCGGCATGCAAAAAAGAGTTGGCATGGCCCGTGCGATCATCATGGAGCCAGAGATTATCCTTTACGATGAGCCAACCGCAGGGCTCGATCCTTCAAATATTGAAAATGTAGTTGAGGTCATGCAAAAACTTAAAGGTATGGGCCATGCAGGTATTTTTGTCACTCATGACATTCCATCAGCTCTCAAGCTTTGCGATAGAATAGCAATTTTGCACGAAGGTAAAATTATTTTTAATGACACTCCTAAAGAATTGAAATCATCTACAGACTCACGAATATCATCTTTTATCACCAACGAGGAAGTCAACCATGGTAATCAGACCTACGGATAAGAAAAACTACTTAATATCTGGTTTTTTTGTTGTTCTATTATCTATTCTTGCGATGACATCAGTGTTTTTTATTAGCGGTGAGAATAGTATCTTCACTACTAAAATTGAACTTAACACTGTCGTTACAAATGCAGAGAACCTAAAAGAGGGAGCTTCTGTCCAACTCAAAGGAGTCCAAGTTGGAAAGGTTTCAGGTATCGAGTTTCTCAACGTTAATCAATTGAGGGTCAGCCTGAGTATCGATGAAAAATACAAAAACTGGATACGTGAAGACAGTTATGTGGCGCTTAAAACCCAAGGTGTTCTCGGGGATATGTTCATTGAAATCCTAGGGGGCACCAATGAATCAAAAGTTATTGAGAATGGAGAAGAGTTATCAGTTCAAGAAGGACCTTCTATCGATAAATTTATTGGACAAGGTGAAGATATTCTTATTGTAGCAAGTAGAGTTCTTGGAAGACTAGATGACATTCTGGCAGCAGTAGAAGATAAAAAGATTTCAATGATCTTGGATAATCTAGAATCAAGCTCTCGTTCAACAAAAACAGTTATGTCCAGCTTGGAAAAGCAGGATATTAGCAAAACCTTCAAGAACTTGAATCTGGCATCAATTGGATTACAAAATTCACTAGGCAATATTGAAAAGCTCACAGGACGCATTGAAAAAGGGCCAGGAACTCTCCACTCTCTTATCTATGATCGTTCCGTACATGATGACCTAAAATCGATCCTTGGTGGAGCAAAACGCAACGAAATCCTGCAGTTTTTTATTAGAAAAAGTATTAAAAGCAGTGAGCAGCACTAATTGAGCTGAGGCTGGATAAGCCCTTTTTTCTTCATCTTCTCTATTAGTGTTGTACGATTCATCTGCAACAACTTAGATGCTTGATTTTTGTTACCTGAGGTTCTTTCAAGTGCTTGAGCAATAAGAGAGTCCTCAATATTTGAAAGGGTTTCCTTGAGATCAAGTCCGTCATTTGGCAGGCTAATCAAACTTTCATAGTTAGTAAGCTGGTGAGGAGAATTGGCAAAGAACTTCGCAGGTAAGTCTTTCGCTTTAATTTCACTGCCACCTTTTAATATGACTAGTCTCTCAATTAAATTCTCAAGCTCTCTGACATTTCCAGGCCAATCATAGGCCAAAAGAAGCTCTATTGCATCTTGATCAAAATCTAAGTTATTTCTCCCATCTGCACTCACAAAGCGGGAGAGAAAATATGAAACGAGGAGCGGAATATCCTCTCGTCGCTCCTTTAGAGCAGGAATGTTAATGGGAATAACATTGAGTCTATAATAAAGGTCTTCTCTGAAATGTCCTTCTTCAACTGCTTTTTCTAAATTTCGATGTGTTGCCGTAATAATCCGAACGTCCACTGGCGTGGTTTCAGTTGAGCCGACCTGTTCGATCTCACGGCCTTGAAGAACCCTAAGAAGCTTTACCTGTAACAAAAGTGGCATATCTCCGATTTCGTCTAAGAAGATTGTCCCTTTATGGGCCAATTCAAAACGACCCTTTCTATTGGAGATGGCCCCGGTAAAGGCACCTTTGACGTGTCCAAAAAGTTCACTTTCAAGAAGTTCTGATGGGATGGCCCCACAGTTTACAGACACTTTTGGGCCAGCACTTCTTTGTGAGAGGTGATGAAGGGCATTAGAAACAAGCTCTTTTCCTGTTCCTGAAGGACCTGTTACTAAAACAGTTGAGTCAGATGCGGCCACTTTCTTGATACGTTCAAAAACATCTTTCATGAGTCTTGATCGTCCGATCATGCCACAGAAAAGATCATCGTCAGTTGGACCTTCAATTTTATAAGTTTGGCCTTCAGTCGCATCATTTAAACGTGCAGCGTCCTCATCCTCTACTTCAAGCGCTCCAGACCTTACAAGTGGTTCAAAGAGTTCAAACTCATGACCCACTCTCTTAAAAGCTTTTTGAACGAGGTCTGCCAAAACATCTAGCTCGAACGGCTTTGTTAGGTAGTGAAAAACGCCTTTCTTGGTCGCATTGATGGCGGTTTCAATAGAGGCAAAGCCCGTCATTGCAATGCTGACAAATTGGTGACCTTTTTCTTTCAATAGATCGATAAGAAGAAGGCCATCTGCTCCTCCCTCTTCAAAACTTATATCCGTAACTAAGCAGAATGTTGGAAGAACCTCACCATCTTTAAGGGCCTCTGCTTTTTTTCTGTCAAGATTTACAAGGCAGTCTGATGGACTATTAAAAAGGTGTATTTCTGCTAATAATTTTTTTTCAAGAAACTTTTTTATTGTTTTGCCAAGAATGGCGTCATCTTCAACGAGATAGATCTGTGGCGTTTGTTTATTGACCTCAAATGAATCTTGATCATTTTCATTAAGTTTTTTATGAAGAAAGTCAAAGTCGTTGACCATTTTGCCTCACTTTTCCTTAAGTCTATTAAAACAAGTCTGTTGACCTGTGGCCTTAAAATCGTAGCTCAGCCATATGCCAGTGTCAATTTTTCAACACAGGGTAAAAATTCCTGATCAATCAATTTCAACAATAGTTTTGAATACTTACGAAATGTCAGAAGATAATGGAAAAAAAACTCTGCAATTCTTGATTTACATGCTCTGGCCCACCGGCCCAGTAATAAAAAGCGACCGCAACCAAACAAATAGCTGTGATCATTCCAAACACGAAAGCAATTCGACGGAATTCTCTTACCCAATAGACATAAGCAAATTGAAAAGAAATCATCCCCAAAGGAACGGCCCAAAATGGTGTGTGCCGAATGATGAAATAAAACCAATCCATTGGGGAAACTTAAGTTAAAAGTGTGATTTGAGTTCCTCTAAGTGAGAGAGCTCTTCCCAAGGAAAGAGTCCGCCTTCTGTAGAGCGACCAAAATGTCCATAAGCTGCTGTAGGTGAATAAATCGGTCTTAATAAATTTAATCTCTCAATTAATGCCTTTGGACGCATGTCAAAGACTTCGGAGATGGCCTTGTTGATCTTTTCAACATCAACTTTCTCTGTCCCATAAGTATCGACAAGAAGAGACATCGGCTGAGCAACACCAATAGCGTAGGCGACTTGTACAAGGGCCTTATCTGCAAGACCTGCTGCTACAATATGTTTAGCAATTTGTCGTGTTGCATAGGTTGCTGAGCGATCAACTTTTGAAGGATCTTTACCTGAAAAAGCTCCTCCACCATGTGCTCCGTGTCCACCATATGTATCAACAATAATCTTTCTACCTGTAAGCCCACAGTCACCTTGAGGCCCACCGATAACAAATTTACCTGTCGGATTAATGAAATACTTAGTATCATTATCAATATATTTAGCAGGAATAACTTTCTTAACGACTTCTTCTCTTATCATTTCTTCTATGTCTTTCATTGTCATCTCATCTGCATGCTGAGTGGAAACAACGACATTACGAATTCTTTTCACTTTACCATTCTGGTACTCAGCTGAAACTTGAGTTTTACCATCAGCCCGCAAAAGTGGGGCCACGCCGTTCTTGCGAACTTCCGATAATTTCATCGCCAGCTTGTGAGACAAATCAATTGTCAAAGGCATGTAGTTATCTGTTTCGTTACAGGCGTAGCCAAACATAATACCTTGGTCTCCCGCCCCTTGATCTTTAAAAGTTCCTTCACCTTCATTCACACCTTGAGCAATATCTACAGACTGCTTATCAAGAGCAATCATCACTGCACATGTGTGACAGTCAAAACCTTTCCTAGAATCATCATATCCAATATCTTGAATTTTCTTGCGGATGATATCTTGAAAATCAATCTGTGCTTTTGAAGACACTTCGCCAGCAAGCACAACCATACCAGTGCTTATCATCGTCTCCGCTGCAACTCTAGAAGCAGGATCCTGGGCCAGTAAACTATCAAGAACGGCATCGCTAATTTGGTCGGCCATTTTATCAGGGTGACCTTCAGTCACGGACTCAGAGGTAAAAACAAAATCTTTTAACATATCTTCTCCAATTCATAGCTTCGGCTTTTACTAAATAAAATGAGTCTAAATAAAAATTACACTAACTTTATACACCTCTATAAACACTCGAGCAAGAAAATTGCTTATTTTGAACGACGAAAATATCGAAAGTAATGAGGATTTCTCCAGGTGTGGAAACTGCCTGATTCAGGTGAGTGAACGTAGATCGTCTCTTTGATGTTTAGCACGTTAAACTCTTCTCCGGATGGAGAGATAAAGCTGTAAAGGTACTCATATGCACCTAGGGCCAAGGACTTTTTCAAATTCTTGTCATCTACAATAAGCACACCAGCTCGTTCAGCTATCGCCTCATGGCCAGACCAAAGCTTATCCATTCTGATACGTCCTTGCATTGAATGGCGAGAATAATACCTAAAGGCATTAAACTTCGGACGAGGCTCCAAAAGGCTCTCAAGCGCGATTTTCAAGTTTTTTCTTCGAAGCCATTTCCCTGAACGAGTCATTTCGGGGCAGTAAACTCTTACGCTTGAAGGAATAAAGTAATACGTAAAAGAAAACTCCCCCTCTTTAAACATTAAGTTTAACCATGGAAATAAAGATACTTTTTCTTGTGACAGATCGAGGTAGTCAAAAAGTCCATCGCTCTTCTCTAATGAGGAATAAAAAGAGTCGAAGCGTCTATTCAAAACAATTTGAGTGATATCTTTTTTCTCCACACCAAACTTAGCATCTAAACCTCCCACTTCGTTGTAAAGGATTGTTTCAATCGAAAAAAGAGCACGTAGTACTTCACTTTGCTCGCGCCAAAAATGATAAACTTCGGCTTGTTTTTTGAAATTATAATCTTTGAGCTCAAACCTGGCCTGTGTTTTCTGCGTCGTCATTTCCTCAACCGATTTATGTTCAGTGATGAGTTTGATCTTCTCTGAGACTAAAGAAGTATAGAAAATTGTTGATCTCAAGTTACGTTCTTTCCATTCTTGAAGCCGAATAATATTCTGCGAAGCGCCTCTTGCTAACAAGCTCTTAAGCATTGAAAAGCTGGATTCCAGGTCATAGCGCATATCTTCAGAGATAATTGCATTTTTATTACGTGTTAAATGCAGGCTAATTGTATCGAGCATACCTCTCTGAAACTCATCACTCCTCGTATGGTTTGGGTCCTGAGCGCCATCCTGAACGAGAGTCCTTCGAAAATAGACCTGATTGGCCTTACGTTTGTTATCAACGTCAGTAGAGTTTTTGTATTTGTCGTATTGTTTTCGAAGCTCAAAGTGATCGACTGGGTATCCATAACTCAGCAAAAAAGGTATCTGGTCAAAAAAATCTAAAAGTTTTACCTGAAATTTGAGTAGAGCATACTTCGATGTCACCGCCGTTTTTCTGGCCTCTAACTTATTACTGGCTTCGTGATATGTTTGCTTGAGATCGAGTAAGCCCTCTAGCTGTTCCTCGAGAGCATTTATTTTTTGTATTAAAAGAGAAAAAGACTTTTCCTTTTTTACATATTCTATTTGGTTTTCAATCCATTCAGTTTTGGCCTTGAGCTCTGGTATATATTTTGAAATTGTTTTTTTATCTAGCTTATCGTTTGGTAGCATTGGAAAAAAATGACCATCTCCTCTAAGATTTTTATTTAACTCCCAGAACTGAGGCTCAGTTCCAGGCTTGCAAGTCTTGCTGGAAAACCTCTCATGAGTTTCTAAATAGGCATCGATTATTTGAGTGTTAAGTATCTCTTTCTTGAAAAATGGAGATGCACTCGATTGACTCGCAAACAGTAAAAAAACAAAAAAGCTAAACCAAGTTTTTAGCAAGATCAGACTCCCAAAAACCTAAACAGGTTCCATTACTTAAAATCACTATCAGATTCTCTTCACCATAAGAAGGCTTAAGTCCTTCTAGAAGTTGATCTAAACTTTCTACGACTCCAGCTTCTTTTCCTTCATGGACCAAAAGAGAAACCATCTTTTGCAAATTGAGATCACTTGCAAACTTTACACTTGTGGGTTTGCTAGGTTTGGTTACAAGTAGACGATCCGAAATTTTAAAGGCTTCAGTAAATTCCTCTTGAAACAATGAGCTCCTCGCTGTTGCGGAATTAGGCTCGAACACAACGGTTAGCTTCTTTCCGGGGTATTTTGTTTTGAGTCCTAAGAGAGTTAACTCAACGGCTTTTGGGTGATGGGCGAAATCATCAATAACTAAAGCTGAACCTAATCGACCTCTGACTTCCTGACGCCTTTTCACATGAAAAAGTTCTTTAACTGCCTCTGCCGCTTTTTCGTAAGGGACTCCTTGAGTTTCACAAAAAATAAGACAGGCCGACAAATTTAATAAATTATGCCTTCCAACTAGGTTCGTTTCAAAACGTCTCATGTTTCGTTCATAAATCAAATCAAACACACTTCCTTCCGGCCCTTCATGAATTAGGGATGGACCTGTTGTCGCTGTGGCGTATGGGATTTTTTTTATTTGATCATAGTTTTGAAGGGAAGAGATGAGTTCAACTGCTGATGAATAGGTTTCATCGTAAATAAAGCTTCCTGGCAACTCTTCGAGCACCGGGCGAAATTGCTCTTGAATATCATGTATATTTGCAAAAATGTCGGCGTGATCAAATTCGAGAGATGTCAGAATCATATGATCGAGCTCATAGAGCCTAAATTTTGAGATCTTTTCAAAATAGGCACTATCGTATTCGTCGGACTCAATAAAAAAGTAGTCACTCTCACCTAAAGAAGAAGAGGGCGCATCGGCCAAAACCCCACCGATAAAATAGCCCGGACTGTAACCTAGTTTGGTGAAGATTTGTTTTAAGAAATATGTTGTCGTTGTCTTTCCATGAGTCCCTGCAACCCCAACAACATTTTTGTCGCAGAGAAACAACCCACCAAGTGCGGCCGGGAATGAGCAAAAATCGATTCCCGAATTCTCAATAATTTTTGCATCCTCACTACCTTTAGGAACAACATTACCAACAACGATAAGGTCATATTGATGATCTTTAAAAAATTGTTCATTAATTTCACTGAGCTCATAAAGAGGTATGCCAGTTTCTTTTAAGTAATCACTCATCGGAGGCTCAAAACGAACATCGCCCCCTTCTACTTCAAGTCCGGCTTGTTTTAATAAGCAGGCGGTTGCTCCCATCCCTGTCCCACAAACTCTATATAAAAATATCTTTTTATACTTGGGGCGATTTGCCTTGATATCACTCAGACGTAAACAATTCTCTAATCCCATGAGAAGCCTCTGGTTTCTTACAACGATAAGCAATTATTGTATATTGTCTGTATTCAGGAGTAAATCTATTGCTAGTCTATAACGAGCTTAGCAGAGATAAGCTGACAGCTAGGATCTCTTTGTGCCGAAGGTCTTTTGAGTTCTTCTTGATCACAAAACCGTCCACGCCCATTTTTACTATACAAGTGAAGTATGCCACCAACATACTCAAAAGAGGCCACAGGAAATCCGGGTTGAATCACCTCGACACCGGTTTGATGTACTTTGAGCAACAGTCCAAAGAATGTTCTCACCAGGAGAAATTCATTAGCAGGCTCAATCTGCAGGATTGTATCTCGGCTATCTAACTTAAAACTATGTGGCCCTTCTCCCTCGCTCCATTCAATATTCCGGTAATCAAAGCCGACAAACTCTCCGCCTTTCCATTCGTAGATTTCAATAACAGACATGAATCGATCTTTCTTTTCATCAGATAAACTCGAAACAAAGCCATGTACATCCATCACTCGCAGAACTTTTATTGAGCTCAACGCCCTACTGTTGTCTTGATAGTTTTCAACATACCTTTGACCAGGCGTAATAGAGCAAGAACTCATCAAGATAACGAAGAATACAACTAGGCCAATTTTCATGATGAAAGACTCCTATACTATAGAAGAACTATCGGACAATTAAGAAGATTTCTTGAGAGGAAATACGTTTAAGACTTCCAGGCCTGAGCCCCTAATTCTCTTCTAAGCTCTCGTAATCCTGATCTTTCAAACCAAAACGATTGAGTTGCATTTGCGAGAAGGACCCATCCCTTTTGTTTTTGTAAATCACACCAAAAAGATGTGCCCGTAAAGCCTAGGTGCCCGAAGGTTTGCAACGACGCTCCTTCACCGGCCAAAGATTTTTCTGGATTTTCAACACGATCCCAACCTAAAACAAAGCGCCGAGAGTCTTCGAGTTCAGCAAAAGCTTTCCCTAAGTGATCTTGACATTGAGTTTGCTCAAAGAGATTGAGTATTGTTTGCGCTAAAGCGTCTATATTGGAAAATAGGCCAGCATGGGAGAGCTTTTCTTTCAAAACAAAGGCATTGTCATCATGAACCTCTCCTTGAATTGAATTTCCATGACGTCTTCCGGTGATAGGACATAAAAATGGATTTTTGATATCTCTCCAGTGCACTAGTCCTAATTCCCAAAATAAAGAAACAATTTCATACAGAGGTTTTTTAAACTCGGCCTCAATTTCTAACTGTAACCTCAAGGCCGAGTAATCGGAATAAGTATCTAAGCTTTGTTCTTGGATGGGGTAAGCTAAAATCTGATCTTTCCAACCATCGCGCGAAAGACGTCCTCCAACAGGCAGCCCTGCTCGATGATTTAAAAGCAACAATAATTTTTCATTGTGATAGAGTTCAGGATTCTGATGAAAGCAGCTTGCTAAGGTTAAAGGCTTAGTCAAACTCGCCAAATCATAAAGAGTCGTATCATTTGCTCCCCAGTGGGCCTTCTCGATCTTTTTATTTTTTAAATCAATAACAGCAACACTTGCACAATCAAAGTGTTGCTGTGGCATTAATTCATCAAGAACCTTCTGGAAGGAAGAATTCATCATCTCTTATAACGAATGGATGCCTGGGCCGCGGCCAACCTTGCGATGGGGACTCGAAAAGGAGAGCAGCTGACATAATCAAGTCCGACTTTATGGCAAAACTCAACCGACCTGGGGTCACCGCCGTGCTCACCACAAATACCTAAGCTCATTTCAGGATTCACTTTTCGGGCCTCTTTGCAAGCGTGATCAACGAGAAAACCCACGCCACTTTGGTCAATTGAAACAAAAGGATCACTTGGAAGTAGCCCTTTGCCAACGTAGTCTGGCAAGAACTTTCCAGCGTCATCGCGTGAAAGACCAAAAGTTGTCTGAGTTAAATCATTTGTCCCAAAAGAGAAAAAATCGGCATGAGGTGCAATCTCAGCGGCCGTAATCGCAGCGCGAGGAAGTTCAATCATGGTTCCGATTTTAATTTTCACCTCAGTCTTATGATCCGCAAAAAGTCGATCAACAACTTTTTGCGTACGCTCTCTTAAAAAACTGAGTTCACCTTTAAGACTCACAAGTGGAATCATAATCTCGGGGCGAACATCTAGTCCCTCTTTAGCACACTCAATCGCGGCTTCAACAATGGCCTCAACTTGCATTTCATAAATCTCTGGATAAGTCACACCCAAGCGGCAACCTCTATGCCCAAGCATGGGGTTAAACTCATGCAGCTGATCCCCACGAGAGTTAATTTCTTTCACACTCATGTCCAAAGAATTGGCAAGCTCTTGTTTATCTTGATCAGAGTGAGGCAAGAATTCATGAAGTGGTGGATCTAAAAGTCTAATATTAACTGGCTTACCCGTCATTGCTTTAAATATTCCTTTAAAGTCTTCCTTTTGATAAGGCTTAAGCTTGGCCAAGGCCTTCTTTCGATCTTCAAGTTTGTCGGCGAAAATCATTTCACGAACCGCGAGAATTCTTTCAGGTTCAAAAAACATATGCTCCGTTCGGCAAAGTCCGATACCTTCGGCGCCAAAATTCAAGGCCTGGGCACAGTCTTCTGGATTGTCAGCATTAGTTCTCACGCCGAGTTGACGGAACTCATCCGCCCAACTCATAAAGGTTGCAAAGTCGGCCGAGATTTGTGCTTCAATTGTCGCAACTTTCCCTTCCATCACTTCGCCGGTTCCACCATCAAGAGTCAGAAAATCACCTTCATTATATGTTTTTCCATTTACAGTGAGAGTTTCGGCCTTGCTATCGATCGCAAGTACTGTACAGCCTGCAACACAAGGCTTCCCCATGCCCCGCGCCACCACGGCAGCGTGTGAGGTCATTCCCCCTCGTGCCGTTAGGATTCCTTCAGCGGCGGCCATCCCTGCAATATCTTCGGGAGAGGTTTCTTGACGAACGAGAATCACCTGCTTACCAGTTTCTTTTAAGGAATGGGCCTTTTCTGAGTTGAAGACAATTGTGCCGGCACCCGCTCCAGGTGAAGCTGGCAGACCTTTAGCAATAATATTTTTTTCAGCTTTTGGATCTAAGCGAGGATGAAGGAGCTGGTTAAGTTCATCAGGCTTAATTCTCAACAAGGCGACTTCTGGTTTAAAAACCCCTTCATTCACTAAATCAACGGCGATTTTAACGGCCGCAGCAGCGGTACGCTTTCCGTTTCTCGTTTGTAAGATGTAGAGCTTATCGCGCTCAATAGTGAACTCAATATCTTGCATATCTTTGTAATGTTTCTCCAGCTTTTGATAAACCTCAACAAGTTGGTTATAGGCCGTCTCCATAACTTTATCGAGTGTGGGAGCATGGTAGTTGGAATCGTTGCGTGAGTTTTCATTAATCGGACAAGGTGTTCGTATCCCCGCGACGACATCTTCGCCTTGAGCGTTGAGAAGATACTCTCCAAAAAATTTCGCATCTCCTGTAGAAGGGTCTCGTGTAAAACAAACTCCTGTCGCGCAGTCATCACCCATGTTACCAAAAACCATAGACTGAACATTCACGGCCGTCCCCCACTCGTGAGGAATCTCGTTGAGTTCGCGGTATTTTGCGGCCCGTGGGTTCCCCCAAGAACCAAAAACAGCAGCAACTGAGAGCCAAAGCTGTTCATATGGATCTTGTGGAAAAGAACTTCCTGTCTCTTCCATAATAATATTTTTATAAACACTAACCAATTCTTTTAAATCATCCGCAGTAAGCCCTGTGTCTTCACTTACGCCTCTCGCTTCTTTTAAGTCTTCAAGAGTGGCCTCTAGTAGTGAAGTATTAAAGCCCATTACAACATTTGAGTACATCTGAATAAAACGGCGGTATGAATCCCAAGCAAAACGTGGGTTATTGGTCTGATTTGAAAGCCCTTCAACAGAATCATCATTCATACCAAGGTTTAAAACGGTGTCCATCATTCCTGGCATTGAAGCGCGTGCGCCTGAGCGTACAGAAAAAAGAAGAGGGCTTTTATTATCGCCAAACCTTTTTCCTGTTAGCTTTTCGACTTCTTTTAAAGCTGTTTGAACTTGGTCACGAACGTCTTGATTGATCTTCTTTTCATTTTTTTCGTAATCAAGACACGCTTGCGTCGTGACGGTAAAGCCGGGAGGTACCGGTAATCCAATGGAGCACATCTCGGCGAGATTGGCACCTTTGCCGCCTAAGAGGTTCTTCATTGTTTGATCGCCATCAGATTTTTCAGCACTAAAGCTGTATACCCATTTTGTGGCCATATACTTTTCTCCCTTTTCAACTAAGCGTTGAGTTTGTCCTTGAGATAATTCATCACTTGATCCATTGCTATTCTCTCTTGCACCATAGTATCGCGGTTTCGAATCGTGACCTTTTGGTCATCGAGCGAGTCAAAATCGAAAGTGATACAAAAAGGAGTTCCGATCTCATCTTGGCGACGGTAGCGTTTTCCGATTGAGCCAGCGACATCAAATTCTGATTTGTATTCACTGGCCAAATTTTCGTAAAGTTTTCTCGCTTCTCCTTCTAGTTTTTTGACTAGAGGAAGAACGGCCACTTTTACTGGGGCAAGTTTGTGATGAAATTTCATGACTGATCTTTCTTTTTCTTTGTCCCCTTCAAATTCGAGTCGGTAAGCATCACACAATAGCGCGAGCAAGGAGCGGTCACACCCTACTGAAGTTTCGATAACATAAGGCAAGTAGCGCTTATTTCCATCTGCTTGATCAACGTATTCTAATTTCTTGCCAGAAAACTCTTGATGTTGCTTGAGATCGAAATCAGTCCGTGAATGAATGCCTTCCATCTCTCCCCACCCCATGGGGAATTCGTACTCAATATCTGTGGCCGCATCTGCGTAGTGAGCTAGGTCATTCTCACCGTGGGGATGCCAGCGTAACTTCTCTGGGCGGAGCCCATTGTTGATATGCCACTGCCAACGGATCTCTTTCCATTTATCCATCCAGTCGAGTTGCTCACCTGGTTTCACAAAATATTGCATTTCCATTTGTTCAAATTCACGAGTTCTAAAAATAAAATTGCCAGGCGTTATTTCGTTACGAAACGCCTTACCAATCTGGGCAATACCAAAGGGTAGTTTTTTTCTCATGGTTGATTGCACATTGAGAAAGTTGACAAAAATCCCTTGCGCCGTTTCTGGTCTCAAAAAAACAGAAGCCGAGCTATCTTCCATGGCCCCCATCTTCGTTTCAAACATCATGTTAAAATCGCGTTGCTCAGTGAAGCTTTCTTTGGCCCCACATTTAGGGCAGGCCGCACTCGTGTCGATTTGATCGGCGCGGTAGCGCTCCTTGCAGGCCTTACAATCAACGAGTGGATCTGAAAATGTATCCACATGACCTGAAGCCTTCCAAACTTCTGGGTGCATAAGAATTGAGGCGTCAACACCGACAACATCTTCACGCAATGTCATGGATTTCCACCAGCGTTCTTTCAAATTGAGTTTAAGCTCAGTTCCGTACGGGCCATAATCCCAGCAAGAGCTTAAGCCCCCATAAATTTCAGAACTTTGAAAAACGAAGCCCCGCCGTTTGGCCAGGCTCACTAACTCACTCATAGATTTGAGGTTTGATTCAGACACAGTGCACTCCTTAACGTGATAAAGCCCGCCCATCATACTTCGCGAGATAGAGCTTGATAAGTTTCTTTTAATCAATTGGGTCTATTTTTTTTGGCTTAGTTCGTAGAGCTTAGCGTACTCTCCACCACGCTCCATCAGCTCGTGATGCGTTCCCGTTTCAATGATCGATCCCTCACTCATCACATAGATCTGATCGTAATCTTGAATTGTTGAGAGGCGATGCGCCACTGCAATAACTGTTTTATCGGCGCCGAGTTGCTCAAGAGCTTTTTGCACAACAAGCTCACTTTCGTTATCCAATGCAGATGTGGCCTCGTCAAAAAGCATGATTTCTGGGCGGTGCAAAAAAGCACGCGCAATCGTCAGCCGTTGCTGCTGCCCACCAGAGAGCCTTGTCCCTCTGTCCCCAATTTTTGTGTCGAGACCTAGAGGAAGTCTCCTCACAAAATCTGAAGCATAGGCAACTTCGAGCGCCTCTTGAATTTGTTTGTCGTCAAAATCTTCACCAAGGCAGAGGTTGTCTCTGACGGTATCGTGAAAAAGGAAGATATCTTGGCTCACAAGACCAAAAAGTGAGCGCAAGGAGTGAAGTCTAATTTCTTTTATATTATGGCCATCGAGAGTAATGGAACCTCGATCAATTGGGTAAAGCCCGAGAAGTAAATTAATTAAGGTCGACTTCCCTGAACCTGAAAGACCTACAAAGGCCACCTTTTTGCCTTTTTCAATCGAGAGGTTTAAATCTTTAAGTACATCTCCCTCTCCATAACTAAAACTCAAATCACTAATGTCGATCTTATCTCTAAAGGTTTCGATGTCAGTTTTGCCTGTGTCTTTTTCTTCTTCCGCTTCTAACATTTTAAATATTCGATCGGAAGCCGCACGTGCTTGATTTAAATGCATATTGGCCTGAGAGAACTTTCGGATCGGGTCCATAAAAAGCGCCAAAGCGGCCACGAAAGCAATAAATTCACCCATTGTCGTTTCACCGGACTGGATGCGGTAATGGGCAAAAACAATCACGCCTGAAAAAGCCGCGGCACCAACGAGCTCGACAAAAGGATGGGCCATTTCTTCAACATAAGTCGTCTTCATCTGAGAATTAAAAAATCCTCTCTGCGCAACCCGAAATCGACTTACAACAAAATCTTGGAGGTTGAAGGCCTTAGTCAGTTTATGCGCCCCGATTCCTTCTGAAATCGTATGGGTCAATTCGCCATGCTCACGCTGAACATTACCTTGATTATTCATGACCTTTTTGCCACTGACGCCGAAAATAGCGATAAGAAATGGAGCGATTAAAAGAACGGCCCCGGCCAATTGCCAATCGGCCCAGAAGGCCATTCCGAGATAAGCTATCGCCTTGAGAGGCTCTCGAATCAGGTCCAAGAGAGCTCGGAAACCACGAGAAAAAATATGAGCATCGTTGATCACATGAGAAATCATGTCACCCTGTTTTGAGCGGGCATAAGTTCCTGTAGGCAAGCGCTGTAGCTTGGCGAAGAGGTCTTCGCGCACCTGACATGTAGCACTATCGACAATGTATCTCATCCAATAAAAGTGAAAAAACCGGCACGGAAAGTTTATAAATCCTAAACCAAGTAAAATTCCTGCCAAAACCCAAGCCTCTGTGCTAGGCGCATTAGGATCAAGGCCTCGATCAAAAATCGGCTGGATAATACTGATTTGATAGGCCCCAATACCGGCCAAAAGGAAGGAGAGAATAAGTGCGCCAAATGCCCGTTTTCTAAGTGGGTAAATATAAGGCCAAAGTCTTTTCAGTAATAAGGTGATCATTGGGCTTGAGTGTAACGAAAAGCTCACAAATTGTGCACTTAATCTTTAGAAAAAATTCGATTTATAGCAAAAGTGGCAGAGTTTTAAATTGTTTTTTTTGAAATTGAAGTTGGTAACACAAGTAATCAAGAACAGCATGTATGACTCCCGCCCCACTCACATTCAACACTTTGATTTGATGATACTTTTGATTGGCAATCACGCCTAAAAGATTCCAGAGCTCCGAGCCACTCATTTGATCACTCCCTGCGTAGTGAGACTTCGCAAAGGCCCCCCTTTCAGAAAAAAGCACAAGGGCCTCACCTGAACGAATCTCTTCGCCAGAGAGGGCACAATGGGTTCTTTCGGGAAAAATACCCTGCTCAATCAAAATCTTGCCTAGAAAAATCATGATTTCAGTTAAATGATCGAACTCATTATCACTTAGGGATTTATCCATGTGAGCAAGCGCATTGCTTAAAACAGCATAGAGACCACGGCCGCTCACATCACTTTCGCGATGGGAGTCATGCAGCCCATCCTCAGGACTTAGAAGTTGAACAAGCTCCAAAAAAAAGCACATTGTCCAAAAGGCAATATGTTGAGTACGGATATTTTCGTGGGCCCAGCCGACGCTCCATTCCTTACAGCTATACATTTCTTGATTTCTTTTACCTTGTGCGAGTTCAAGTTTAATAAGGTGACCAAGCTCCAAGCCGCTGACTTTCATCTTTTTGCCCCCGCCCTGACCACCGTAAAACATCACGCTTACGCGCTTGCCCGAGCGAAGCAATAACTTACCTACAAGATGACGCTCCTGATAAGGAGTTTTGGAAAGTATGAGGCCATCAAGCTTTGTCTGCATTAAAACCACCGTATTTGACGGCGAGCGACAAGAGCCGCCCACCGCACACATCTTAGCAAAGAAGTCTCTGGCCTGGAAAGTCTCGAAAATCCCAAAGCATATTTTGTTTCAGGTAACTCCCAAGCTGAGGAACTGACCAGTAATGCTCGAGCACTCAGTGCATCAGGACTCAAAGTTGGGAGGCTTTTTACGTGAATCACTGTAAGTAGTGCTGATGCGTCAACGGCATTAAATGAGAATGTCACTTGTTCATGCAGACACCAACGCCGCCAAAATCTTAAATCACTCTCGTGATTATAGATGAGAAGATGTTTTTCTCCCAAGGCCAAACAATAAGCAGCGCTTGTTTGATATTCTCTTTGCCAAAGTTTTGTGACGAAGCTTTCAAATGCTGCAAAACAATCTAACATTGGGGCCTTCGAACAAAGAACTGGGGACAACTGTGAAGATTGGGCCATCTCTGCCCAAGCTCGTTGCTCATGAAAGTCCATTCCCCAAGTCAGCGCCCAAACTTGCCCTACTCTCTCAGAGATTTCGAAATAAAGACCTTTTTCATAGAAAAATTCAAAAAAAACGAAAGTCCAGACATGATCCTTGTATTTTTGTAAATGCCGCCTTCGCTCACTTGGTTGAGAGAGCGCTTGGCCGGAGAGGAAAATCACTTGTTTTTGAGTCTTGAGCTTAGGCCATAAACTCTTGAGCCACTCGCATTGCCGGTCTGTTGGACAAAGACAAACGAGTGAGGGAGGAAGAGAGCAAAGGCGGGATAAGGCCAAAAGTAAATCATCAAAATTTCTAAGCGAAATTAAGTACTGCTGTGGTAAAAGTGAAAACGAAGACGACATAGACAAACTTGAAGCAAACCCAAGACCAACTCTAAAGTCCGATAGACTCTAGAATTTAGGGAAATAACTTGAACAGCATTTTACTTTTTGAACACGACCTACTCAATTCTCACAGCGATTCAGTTTATCGCTTACAGGATAAACGCGCCGCGCACATCACTCAGCATCTCAAGGCCAAGGTCGGAGACGAATTCACTATCACGCTAGAAGGCATGGGACTGACCAGGGCGCGGGCCATTCGGATCGAGAATGAGCAAGTCGACTTAGAAGTCTACTCTGATATCCAAAAGGTGGCCCCCTCTCCTATCCACGTCATGATCGGGCTTTCTCGTCCCCCAACACTCAAAAAGATTATCGAACATGGCACAACAATGGGTGTGGGCAAGTTTCATTTTTTCAAAGCTGCATTAAGCGATAAAAGCTATTTACAGAGCAAGGTCCTTAAACCTGAGTTGTATGAGAAACTCCTCAATCTCGGGCTTTCACAATCAAGGGCCTATGCCCATAGACCTGAAGTCGTGATAGACCCCGCATTCCCTCAACTCCAATATCAACAAGGTTTTTATTTAGACCAAGAAAGTGAAATTTCACTCTGCGACGCAGAAATAGACTTCCAAAAAGAAGTGCTTTTTGCTTTTGGCCCTGAAAGGGGCTGGACCCTAGGTGAAAAAGAAAAACTCAAAAATAACGGTCTTCAGGGCCTAAACTTAGCGCCCACAACTCTTAGGGTAGAGCACGCTTTATTTGCTCTTTTGGGGCAATATCACCTACTCAAAAAAATATCTGACTTGTAAGAAGATTAAGCACGGGATAAAAAAGCTAATGATCGTTTTTAAAACAAGAGTTGCCCAAATATTTTACGCCCTGCTCTGTGTGATGGGGCTTTATAGTATCGAGAGATTGTTTTTTTTCGTCTTCAATCTTCAAGTTTTTAGTGACGTTGAGATAACTGAAATATTTTTTAGCTTTATCCACGGTCTAAGATTCGACATGGCCACTTTGACCATGTTGAATATTCCCATCATCTTACTGAGCTTGGTCCCCAGAAAAATCCTTCCTGATTTTATTTATCGACCTCTCACTCTAGCAAGTTTTATGATCCTCAACTTACCGTCCCTACTCGCCAACCTTGGTGACATTGAATACTACAAGTTCACAGGACGGCGCTCAACGGCTGAAATTTTCGATTTTCACAATGAGGCCCAAGCTCAATTTGGTCAATTTGTATTTAATTATTGGCACATCACTCTCATAAGTATCATCGTGATTTTTTTATTCCAATATGTTGTCAGGAAAATCTTCAGACAAGAACCTCAGTCCATCCATCCCGTCGGTTACCCTTTTCTTTTTCTCGCCGTGATCGCCTTCTGCGTTATAGGTTTTCGTGGCGGGACCCAAAAAAAGACGATCAAATCTTCTCACGCCTACACCTCACCTCACGAACAAACCGGCCATCTCACTTTAAATACGGGCTTCACACTTATTCAAAGTTTTTATAATGATGGGATTAAAGAATTTCGTTTCTTTGAAAGCGACCAGGAAGCTTTCAACTTGCTCTCTAAAGGGGCCACGCTTTCACCCAACCCTGCGGCCCCAAAAGATAACGTCGTTATCCTCATCCTCGAGAGCCTGGCCACAGAGTTTTGGGGGCATGCCAACCCCTACCCTGGCCACACTCCTTTTCTCGATCAGCTGGCCAAAAAGTCTATATTTTATAAGCACCACTACGCTAATGCTCGAAGGAGTATTGAGGCCCTTCCCGCCATTCTTTTTGGCATACCGTCCTTGATGAAAAGGCCATTGGCCATTTCGAATTATCAAACGAATAACCTCAACTCATTTGTCCACACCTTGCATGATGAGAATTACCACACCAGTTTTTTTCATGGCGCTCCTAAAGGGACAATGTATTTTGATATGATCATCAACAGGGCCGGAGTCCAAGATTACTACCCCTACGAGCGCTACCCCGGTGGAAAAGAAGACTTCGATGGGAAATGGGGAATCTTTGATGAGCCTTTTTTACAATTCATGGCCTCAAAACTCAACGAGTTTCCAGAACCCTTTTTTTCCAGTGTTTTCACTATAAGCACGCATCAACCATACACTGTTCCCGAAGTACATAAAGATCGCTTTCCAGAGGGTAGCCTAGAAATTCATAAAAGCGTGCGCTACGTGGACTACTCTGTTGAACAGTTTTTTAAAAGAATCGAAAAGAGTCCCTGGTTTAAAAATACGCTTTTTATTATCACGGCCGATCACACGCAAATGTCTGAATCAGAACATTACGGCCACACGTTGGGTCGCTTCATGGTGCCTCTTATGTTTTATCACCCGACAAGGGACTTGAGCTCATTTCAAACTGAGGAAGTCGCTCAGCACGTCGATATTTTTCCCACAGTCTTAGACTATCTAGGCCTCTCAACAGAGCAAGTGCCATTGTTTGGTCGCAGCCTTTGGAGTCCTTCAAAGCGTGAAAGAGAGGCCTTGCTGTATTTAGGACAGGACACACTCCTCGTTCGAAAGGAGCACTACCTTCAATTCAATCCAAACTCCGATGAAAAATCATACCTTTTCTCTATTGAAGATAAAGACAAAGACACGCGACTTAACAAAGAGTTCCCCGAAAAGACGAGGCAAATGATCCAAAGAAACAAGGCCTATCTTCAGTACCACCACAATGGTCTTATTAAGAACCAGCTCTACTTGAAAAAATAATTAAAGCAGACTTTGATTTTTAAGAACCTCGTAAACTTCAATAGGTGAAATTTCTTCGAGTTTACGAGAGAGATCGAACTGCACAAGGGCACAAGTAAGGGCCATCTGCGTGCGCGCATCTTGTCCCTGGGACCAAAGATAAGGATGCTTCTCGAGATCATAGGGGTTCCATTCTAGAGGCTCTTCAGGCCCAAAAAAAGTAAGAGTTCGAAATCCAAGCGCCACACAAAGGTGCTTGAGTCCGGTATCATTACCCAAGTAGAATTTTGCATTCGCTAGATGCTCGGCCAGTTGAGAAAGTGGAAGCTGGAGAATCTCATAGGATAATCCAATGGCCTCATTTTGAATATGTGTGGCCAACTCTTGATCGGCCTGTGAGTTCGATAAGGGGATCAAAAAATGCAGATCATGGCCCATGGATTTTAAAAACCTCATCAACTCGATAAAATGCCCAAGAGGCCATTGTTTATCGGGCCTCGAGGCCACCACTCCCAGAACTACCACAGGTTTTTGGCGTTCTTTCGTTTTTAAGGGTTTTATCGACGGAGACCAGTCGAGATAGTTAGGAACTGGCAAGTCTTCATATCCAAGGTGCTTGAGAGCACTCCAGCAAGTGTCGAGGTCACGCTGTAAAATCGGCTTGCGGACACCTTGGTCTTTGATGAAGTGACCTTTTTTTAAGTTGTGGTTGTGGTAAACGTAGTGAAAACCCATAAACCGGCTTGCTAAGTTTATGATTTTAAAGGTTCTTCCACTTTGGTGCAGCTCAATGACCAGATCAAAGCGTCCCTTTGCTAGAGTGCGATAAAAACGCCACGCACCCTTGAGCGAATCCAGTTTAAGCTCTATAAAGGCGTCACACGGAGTCTCGCATTCTCTATAAAGATCAACTGTCCAGGCCGCTAGAGCAAAAGTCACTTTCGCGTTTGGAAAAATAGATTTAAGATAGGCGATAGACGAGAGTCCGATAATCGAATCCCCGAGGGCCCGGTGTTTAACAACGAGGATATTTTGGGGATCAAAGGTGTGCTGCATGACGACTCAAAACCCTCTGGCCTCAGGCTTTACCTGCGTGGTTGATATAAAGGATCTAGGATACCCTATCCGTCAAAGCCTTGAAAGTCTTGAGCCTGTATGTGATGAGATAGTTATTAGCGTGCCCTCGCCACATCTGCTCGGAGATGGGGCCCTAGAAGAGCTCGAAAAACTGAAGGAGTCTTACAATCATCCTAAGTTTATATTTATCGAATATGGCAAAAAAAGCTGGCTCGGGCGTTGGGGAAACCTGGTCCGTCAGTGGCACAGTGCCAAAAGACTATGCCGCGGACGCACAAAAATAGGCTTAAGGCCTGCGCGCGAACTGCCAAAGTCGAAGTTAAGCAAACTTCATAACCGCACGGTTATGAACTCAAAAAAACAAGGTTTAAGAATATTATGATTAGGCAAATTGAAAAAGTCTTTGATGACCAAATCCGTCCGGCCCTGGCCGCCCACGGAGGAGATGTCGTCATTATTGATGTCGAGAATGACAAACTTTTCTTGAAAATGACGGGTGGCTGCCAAGGTTGTGCCAGCTCTCAGGCAACTCTAAGAGATGGCATCAGCCGACTCGTTCAGCAACATTTTCCTGAAATTGAGGAAGTCGTCGACGTCACAGACCATGACTCCGGAGAAAATCCGTACTATTCTTAGAAGATGTCAAAAAACTTCCTCTCGGCCACGCTCATTACAAAAAATGCTGCAGAGACTTTAGGTCCTGTACTCGAAGCCTTGAGCTTTGCTGATGAGATTATTGTCGTCGACTCAAAAAGTACCGACGGCACGCAAGAGCTCGCTAAAAAATACGATGCGCGGCTCATCGAGCGCGACTTCATTAACTATGGAGAGCAGAAAAACTTTGCCGAGTCCCAGGCGCAGGGTCCTTGGATTTTAAATGTTGATGCTGATGAGGTCGTTTCAAAAGAATTGGCCGAAGAAATTCAACAACTCATGAGTAAAGCGTTACAAGATTGCGCCTGCCTTTATGAGATTGACCGTCTCAACTACTACTGTGGAAATCCTATTTACCACGGCGGCTGGTCACCAGATTACAACCGCAGGCTGTATCAAAAAAATCTTGCCCGCTGGAGTGAGCCCATGGTTCATGAAAAGCTTAGGCCCGTCAGAGATGATGGGCCTGTTAAAAAATTAAAAGGCATCATCCACCACTACACTTTCCAATCGGTTGCTCAGCAGGTCAGAACAAATATCCGTTACGCGGAACAAGGCGCTCAAGACCTACTTAGGAAAAGAGGTCGAAGACCCGGACTTCTGGCCGTTCTTTTTAGACCTTTTTATAAATTTATCGAACTCTATTTTTTTAAACGCGGTTGTCTCGATGGCGTCGATGGACTTATCATTGCACTCAACGGGGCCCATTCTCAATTTATGAAATTTTCAATAGCATATAAATCACGCTAAAAGGTTTTCTTATGAATCTCTACGGACTCGCTTTTGTTAAAAATGGTGTCAAGTTTGACTACCCCTTTATTGAATCTCTCGACTCATTATCTCCTCTCGTTGAAAAAACGTATATCAATGTTGGCGTTAGCGATGACGGCACGCTTGAAAAACTTCAAGAAAGACAAGACTTAAAGATCATCGAAGTCGATTGGGATGAACAAAGAACTGATAAAGGACATATCCTCAGTGACATGACCGATGTGGCACTCAAAAAACTAAGAGAAGAGATCGACGATCCTGAAGCCTGGGTTATTTACTTACAAAGCGACGAAGTTCTCCACGAACAAGATTATCAAAAAATCCGTGAAGATATCCAAAAGGCGAATGATCAAGGCCATGACGTGCTTCGCTTTCGCTACCTCCACTTTTGGCAAAAACATAACGTGGTGACTCTTAACGAGCGCTGGTATCCCGTCGAGATACGAGCATTTAAACTTCATACCTCTACACCGATTCTCTCCCACGGCGATGCCCAGACCTTTGAGAACTGGACAAGTGCTTTTGACAGCGATGCTTATATCTACCACTACGGCCACGTCAGAGAACAGAAGGCCTATAAGCAAAAAATGGAGCGCATGCACCGTTACTATCACCGCGGTTTTGACAGAGTAAGAAAAAGTCTCAAAACAATGGTCAAAAATTTTCTAAGAAATGATAGAGAATTCTTTTTTTACGGCGATCATCCGATAGTCATGAAAGAAAGAATTGCAAGGCTAGGCGGAGACTTTATTAAACCTTCTGTCCCCAAGGTGAGTCTATTAGGAGACTTGTCTGGAATATCAGAGGACTTCATGAAACGTATTAATGCAGACGAAGTTCTAAAGAATGAAAAGCAAGGCATTGTCGTAAATCTTGATAAGGCACCTAAGGCCTCCGACTCAAGGATTGACCGCCCCTGGAATCCTGAGTTTCGTCTCTTGATGGCCCTCTCACAACAGGAAGTTGGCCTTAAAAAGATCAACTCAGAAGCTTAACGTAGTATTCAAGCATGTTGTCAAACTCATCAAGGCTACGTATTTGGTTTGTTGCGTAGACTTTACTAGGCTCAACATACAGGTCATGCATAGGTTTAACTTGGGATTCAAATTGCTTTTTGACCCCCTCTGGCGTTCTCCCGCGCTCTTTAACATCACGATTCAGCCGCCTTTCAAAGCGTAATTTCTCCGGGACATCGACAAACACAGAAGCATTGAAATGCTTTCTGACATTTTCTTGAGAGAGCAATAAAATCCCGTCGACAATGATCACGGGTGTTGGTTTTTGATGTCGAGTTTCCTGCAATCTTTTATGGGTCGAAAAATCATAAATAGGAACTTCCACCTGGAGCGCGCGCTTTAAAACCTCTAAGTGAGCGGCCAGCAAATCAAAGTCAATGGCATTGGGGTGATCAAAGTTAACTGCTCCACCATCGCCATCAAAACGCTCAGATTGGTCGTAATAATAATTATCTTGGGCGACGATAGAGCATTGTTCACTCCCAAGCCTAGATTGAAGCCTTTTAGCAAAGGTCGTTTTTCCGGAACCAGAGCCCCCGGAAACTCCCAAAATGAATGGTCTTGGCACAGTATTTTCAATACTCATAACGAATTTTTCTCCCGATGATCACCAGTCGTCAAGTACTTCGCCTATCTAAAAAATAACGCAGCCGGGCAATGCGCATTAACTGTGACTCCCTCTTTGCTTGAAAGCTTGTGTTATCGAGTAGAACTGGACTCTACGATCAAAAATATTCTTAGAAAAATGAATAATGAAGAGCTGTAAGGATACATGTTCAAAGGAAGAAGACAACAATCATAAAAAATACAAAGACCTTCTCACTAAAATTATCCAATAAAGTTGGATAGTATTTGTGAGTTTTTCACCTTAGAATTTCTTTTATGAAAAATTTTATTTTAAATCAAATGGCGAAGCGTAGGTGGCTCAAAAGAATTTTGAATCCACTGCTTCCTAATTACTCTTATATAACTGATGGTTCATTGGTCGTATACTACTGTCTCAAAGATCTTAAAGGACCTTCATTTTATATTGCTTTTGGGGGTAAAGAAGCGATTTACCACTATGAAAAAGAACATAAAGACTCGATAAAACAGTTTATCGGTGACCATAAAGTGTTTATCGATGTTGGTGCAAACATAGGACTTTTCTCTCTCGAATTTGCAAATATGTACCCAGGTCTTGAAGTTCACGCATTCGAACCCGAGCCCATAAATTTTTCTTGCCTAGAGCTATCAGTAAAGGCTTCAAACCTCAAAAATATTAAGCTCAACAAACTCGGTCTAAGCGATAAAAAAGAAAGTGTGAACCTTCATATCGACCCTATCAACATGGGTGGCGCTTCTGTTGTCTCAAGCCTAAAAAGAGTTGACTCAACCTTAATAGAATTAACAACACTTGATGAATACTGTGAGCTTGAAAAGCTCACAAGACTAGACGTTATAAAAATCGATGTAGAAGGTTTTGAAAGCAAAGTATTAGATGGGGGGAAGAAGACCATCAAAAAGTATAAACCTAAAATCTTTTTAGAATGCATTCATGATGACATCGTCGAAAACAACCCCATCGCTTCAATCTATGATTTAGGCATGAAATTCTCTATACAGCAGATAAGAACCCAAAAAGAGATTTTACCTGAAAACTTTGTCGATTTTGTTAAAGAAGAACTCTCGCAAGGCCGCCGTGGGGAAGATTATTTAATTTCTTTTCAATAATTATCATCTACCCATATGAACCATTGCACGCACTTCATCTAAACGCTCAAAAGAAATCTCTGCAATACCGATACCCTCTTCGTCTTCAAGGTCAACGAGCACTTCTCCCCAAGGATCAATGATCAATGAGTGTCCGTAAGTGGAGATTCGCTCATTGTTTTGTCCACACTGAGCAGCGCTGATCACATAACATTGATTTTCAACAGCGCGGGCACGATTCAATAAATGCCAATGCGCCTTACCGGTAGGGACCGTAAAAGCAGAAGAGAAGGTCAAAATACTGGCGCCACTTTTTCTATAATCCAATGCCATTTCAGGGTATCGCATATCGAAACAAACCCCTAAACCTATATCAAAACCTGCGTAAGAAAGAAGCTGAGAGTGTGTCCCCGGAGTGTAGATGTCGGCCTCATCTATAGATTTCTCTTTGAGTGTACAGGCAAACAAGTGCATCTTATCATAGCCCGGCCAAAACTCTCCTTGAGAGCTGACATTATAAACGCGGTTGATGACCTTGCCCTCAACTAAAGTGGCCGCACTGCCACCAATCAAATCGAGGCCAGAATCAGTTGCTAATTTTTTAATGGCCCCAAGATGTTCGCAATCGGGATTACTTTCATCCACAAGATAAGGCGAAGGCTCTTTACCGTTCGAGATAGAATAAAAACATTCAGGTAAAAAAGCGGCCATTGCGCCCTGGCCTTTTGCCCTTTGCAACAGCCCCGTAAGCTTTTGGATGTTTTCTTGTGGATCAAGCCTGGAACTTAACTGAATGACAGCAACCTTAATCATTTAGGATTCTCGACCTGGTATAAATTTACCAATGGCATAGTAATCAAAACCTGCTTCCAATACCTTTTTCGTCTCATAGAGATTTCGGCCATCAAAAATAACGGGGGAATTGAGACCTTTCTTAATTTCTGAAAAATCGGGGTTTTGAAACTCGCGCCACTCTGTCATGGTAATAAGGCCATCAGTTCCTTTAAGGCACTCGTACTTATCGTCAAAGTTTTTAAGCGAGGAGGCCACGTTGGGATACGTTTCTTGCATATAATTTTGGTAGTTAGGTGATGCAATAGGATCGTAGTAGTGAACCTTGGCACCAGCAGCAACAAGTTCTTTGGCCAAAGCAATGGCCGCAGTTTCTCTGACATCGTCAGTGTTGGCCTTAAAAGCAACACCCCAAAAAGCGAAGGTTTTATCCACGACCCCTTCGGGGTATTGGGTCCGAATCTTATCCATGAGTCTTTTTTTCTGGGCCTCATTAACTTTTTCCGTGGCCTCAACAATCTCAAGGGTCATTCCCTTTTCGCGCGCCGTGTGCATAAGGGCCTTTACATCTTTAGGGAAACAACTTCCTCCATAGCCAGGACCTGGGTAGAGAAAATGCCCACCAATTCTTTGATCACTGGAAATCCCTTTGCGAACCTCTTCAATATCCGCACCAGAGAGATCGCACAACCTTGCAATCTCGTTAATAAAAGAGATTTTGGTGGCAAGAAAACAGTTGGCAGCGTATTTACTCATCTCAGCAGAGAGGTTGGACATTTTATAAAGTGGGTTACCTTGTCTCAAAAGAGGCTTATATAATTCGTCCATCACTTCTGCGGCCGATTCTTCTTTGTGACCAATAATCACTCGATCAGGTCGCATAAAGTCATCAACAGCTGAACCTTCTTTTAAAAACTCCGGGTTATTCACAAGAGAAAACTTTTTTGTCGTATTTTGAGAAATAAGTTCGCGAATCTCAACGGAAGTTCCTACCGGAACCGTTGATTTAATCACCACCACAGCGCCATCGCTTAATTCGTTAGCAACGCTGACGGCCGCTTCACGAAGATACTTAAGATCGGCTCGGCCATCGTCACTTGATGGAGTGCCCACAGCGAGAAAGATGGCCTCGGCACCACTCACTGATTCATAGCCCGTTGAGAAATGAAGACGCTGTTGCTTTATATTTCTCTCCAGCAACTCGTTCAGCCCCGGCTCATAAATGGGAGACTTCCCCTCTTTAAGCATATTAATTTTTTCAGGCATAATATCAATGCAAGTGACATCGTGACCTATTTCGGCAAAACATGTTCCGCTCACCAAACCAACATAGCCAGTGCCAATAACTGAAACTTTCATGACTCAACTCCTTCCAATAATAAATCGATGAGAATATTATCACTCACTGCTAATGAGGGCCATTAAGAAGTAAAATAACGCTTCTCGCCAAGCTGGACCGACTCCAAACTGACCTCTATAATAACCGCCTAATGAAAAAACAAATCAAGATACTTTTAAAGTTTATTTTTGCCATAGGACTTATCTTCTGGCTCATTCAAAGTGGTCGACTCGATCTTGATCTGGTTAGACGTGCTGTTACAGAAAATCCATGGTGGCCGTTGGCCTTGATAATAATCCTCTCCGACTCATTTTTGGCCTCAATAAGGTGGAGGGCACTGCTGCACTCACACTCAAAAAAGCTATTGCCTGTTTTAGAGGTCTTTAAAATGACCTGGATCGGCATGTTTTTTAATACCTTTCTTCCCGGCGCTATCAGCGGAGATCTAGTCAAGCTCGTTTACGCCAAAGATCTTGATTCTTCTTTTTCAAAAACATTTCTTGTTTTGACCGCTCTGCTCGATCGAATCATGGGTCTTATGGGCCTCATCGTTATTATGGGGCTTATGAGTCTTCTGTCTTTGGCCTTTGCTCAGCACGACTTACCCACTCTGCAACGCTTTCTTCCATTTAATATTCTTCTTTTTTCCGGGGCGATTGTTTTTATTGGGTGCCTATTTGCTCCAAAGAGGCTGCAATCGAAGGCCATCCCCCTTTTCGAAAAGATCCCCGTACTCGGAGAGCATCTTGCAAAAACTCTCGAACAGACTTGGCGCATTGGCGCAAGCAAGAAGCTTGTTGTTTTTACCTTACTCCTCTCTACTCTTATTCAATTTGGCACAGTCTTGGCCTTTTGGCTTTTGACTTTCCCATTTTATGAAACGCATGTGCCATTCCTCACTCTCTTTACTTTTATTCCTATAGGTCTTATTTCTATCGCTGTCCCAATTTCTCCGGCCGGCTTAGGTGTTGGCCACTTTGTCTTTGAAGGGCTTTTTAAGCTTGCAGGAGTTAGTGGTGGAGCTTCGTTATTTAATATCTATTTTATGGCCATTATTGGGCTGAACTTTTTAGGAATTATTCCCTACCTTGCTCACAAAAAACCACTCCCTGATATGGATGAGGAGGAAGAGCTTCTCGATACAGGGAGTTCACTGTGAACTTACCAATCTCAGGCTTAGTTCTCACCCAAAACTCTGAGGCAAGCATCGCCCGCTGCCTGGACTCATTAAAAAAACTCGATGAAGTCGTCATTGTTGATGGAGGCAGCACAGATAAGACTAAGGAGATTTGTCACACTTATCCTAACGTCAGCTTTTATTATAACCCATGGCCTGGCTTTATTGCACAACGTGAATTCTCTCGAAGAAAAGCAAGAAACTCATGGTGCCTCATGATGGATAGCGATGAGTGCATCGCTCCTGAAGCACTTGATGAGTGCGAGAAAGCGATCAATTTTGCCAACCCCTATCCTATGTACGAAATCGTAAGGACTGAGTTTTTCAATGAAGTACCGATTGAATCTGGTCATGGAAAAAGTGACTACCAAGAGCGTCTTTTCGTAAGAGATCGTGTTCAGTATTATGGGGGGAATCACCACCTCCATAAGATTGACGGCCTTAGCGTAGAAGAAAACAGACACCTCATCGGTAAGTTTCCAAAAAAATTCAGAATCCTTCATGATCCTGATTACGGCATGTATGAATGGATTCAAAAACTCCCACGATTTAGCCTCCTCATGGCAGAAGAGAAGTATCAAAAAAGAAAAATTGGACTCCTTGAACTCGCGACAACATTTCCCCTGAATTTTTTAAAAATATATATAAAATCATGGAAGCAAGGAAGAGAGGGCTTGATTATCAGCTTACAGACGGCTTTAGTCCGCACTCTCATAAAGCTTAGAATCTATGAATTACAAAACTATAATGTTAAACAAGACTCACTTATTAATAAAAAACTAGGTTAGTTTATGAAAGTATCAGGCTTCACCTTTATTAAAAATGGCCTCAACTTAGGCTACCCTATTAAAGAAAGTATCCAGTCTATTGCCCCTCTTTGCGACGAAGTCATCATCAATGTTGGTTTCGATGACCCGGAACTTAAACAAGATGATGGAACACAAGATTATTTGAAGAAAAATTTCACTGGACCAAAGTATAAATTTATCAAGTCTTGGTGGGACCCTAGCTTGAGGGTTGGAGGCAAGATTTTAGCCGAACAAACTAATATCGCTCTGTCTCATTGCCAAGGTGATGTATGCCAATACATTCAAGGTGATGAGGCCCTTCATGAAAAGGATTATCCTTCAATTACTGAAGGCTATGAAGAACTAATGAACCGAAAAGATTTGCATGGTCTTATTTTTAAATACCTTCATTTTTATGGAAATGTTGACGTTTACAAGTACACTCGAAAAATATATCGACGTGAAGTAAGGGCCATCAAAAATGGACTTGGAATTCAAAGCTGGAAAGATGCGCAAGGCTTTCGCTTCTCTGACGAAACCAAGCTAAATGCTAAAATGATCGATGCCACTGTCTATCACTATGGCTGGGCAAGAAAAGAAACAATTATGAAAGAAAAGGTCAAAGAAATGGACAAGCTTTACCGTCTAGGAGAGGTTGGTACAGAGACACCTTTTGCTTATGAAAGAATCTATGGCCTACACCCATTTAAAGAAACTCACCCACAAGTCGTGGAAGGCTGGGTCCAAGAAAACAAAAATGACATCGACCTTTTAAAGCTTAAGCCTAGTTACAAGCTTAGAAATATCAATCATTTCCTCTGCGACTTGGTTGAAGGCCTTACCGACTACCGTATCGGCGAGTACAAAAACTATAAGATGAAAAAATGAGATTTGGTTTTTTTAACAGCTACACATTATGGGGCGGTGGTGAAAAGTGGCACTTCACTGCAGCTGAATATATGGCCAACATGGGCCATGAAGTCTTTGTTTTGTGTCATCCTGACGGAGAATTGTTTCAGCGAATCAACGCTCATCCCAAGATGACGGCCATCGAAATTATTATCACTAAGCACTCCTATTGGAATCCTTTTTTCCAACTAGAACTTCATTTAAAACTACGCTCACTCAACCTAGATACGTTGGTCTTTAACGCGCCAAGAGATGTAAGAAGTGCAGCTCTCACAAGTCGTTTCGCAGGTATCCCCAGGGTTATTTACCGCAATGGGATGCCCTTCCCCATACCTCAAAAACGCTCAATGATCTGGGCATTTCAAAAAGGATTGACTCAAATCGTATGCATTTCAAAAGAAAACAGAAGAGTTCTTGAAAAAGAAAGCCCTCTCCTAGCTAAAGGGCACAATATTGAAATCGTCACCAATGCTTTTGACTTCACTAAAGTCCCTGAGGCAAAAACAGACCAAGACGACCCAAAAGAAATGACCACTCTTTCAAATACAGGACGACTATCTGAACCAAAGGGTCAATACTTACTTTTTCAATCTTGTTACCTCTTGAAGAAAACGGGATATAAAATAAAACTTCTCATGGCCGGAGATGGAGAACTTGAAGAGGAGCTAAAGTCCCTCGCCGCGAGCCTCGATCTCAAAGAAGAAATTGAATTCTTGGGCTTTCAAAAAGATATATATGAAACTCTCTACCGTAGTGATATCTTTGCCTTCACTTCTATCTGGGAAGGAACAGCAAGCTCTATCCTTGAGGCCCAAGCGATTGCTCTTCCCGTGGTTTGTTTTGACATAAGCAGCATGCCAGAAATGGTTGCTCATGAAGAAACAGGACTCTTGGCCAAAGCTAAAGATGCTGAAGACTTTGCTTTTCAACTTGAAAGACTCATCAACTCACCTGATCTCAGAAAGTCTTTAGGGGAAGCAGGCAGAAAAAATGTCAAAGAGAGATTTAATGTTGAGGACATCTACGCGAGATGGGAAGCAATCCTTACGAATTAAAAACAAAGATCTTGCTTGCATCCAAATGACCATATCGCTTCCACTTGCTTCTTAACGACTCAACTTGGAGTAAGAACTTACTTTCTTCTTTTAGGCTATCGTACTTCCGAACCTTTTTGCATTCTTTCACAATATTAGAGCGAGCTTCTCGGGGTAGGATTGATAAACCTTCTAGTAGTTCATGCCCTTCGGGAGTGGGAATGGCCCTTCCTATAAATAGGTCGTTTTTAATTAGTGAAGGCATTTGACTGGAGTCAGTGAGATGAAGTTTCTTTTTGTGCAAAAGATCGACGAGTACATCTCGGCCAAAAAGGTTTTTCCCTCGATACTCAAAAACTGAATGAAGCTGTCCTCCAAATATCTCTTTGACTTCTTGCTCTTCGGCCAAGTTTTCTAAATACATCTTGATCGCGACTTGGTGCCAATTGGGGTAACGAAACTCAAATAGGTACCAATTGTTAAATGAACTCATCCTCGCTTCGTAGTCTTCTTCTTCTTCATGTGCGACGCCTGTTTTATCAAAGTATATTTTTTTGGCCTCGAGCATAGGCTTGAGGTTTTCATCCTTTGAATAAAGAGTCAGGGCCTGTTCTAGTATTTGTTTCCATTTGGGCGCTTGAGACATACTACTCATCTACCTTTAACACTGCGAGGAAGGCCTCTTGTGGGATTTCAACACTACCAACCATTTTCATTCTTTTCTTTCCTGCTTTCTGTTTTTCAAGGAGTTTTCTCTTTCTGGAAATATCGCCGCCGTAGCACTTGGCCAAAACGTTTTTTCTAAGCGCTTTTATAGTCTCTCGAGCGACAATCTTAGCACCAACGGCTGCTTGTATCGCAATATCAAATTGTTGTCGGTCAATTAGTTTTTGAAGTTTTTGAGTGATATCGCGACCTTTGAAAAAGGCATTACTACGGTGACATATAAGAGAGAGAGCATCGACATTATCACCATTTAAAAGAATATCAACCTTTACCAGATCAGAGACCTCATAGCCTTTAAACTCGTAGTCCATACTCGCGTAACCTTTAGTTAAGCTTTTGAGTTGGTCATAAAAATCAAAAACCATCTCACTTAGTGGAAGATCATAAGAGATCTGAACGCGGTCTTCCGTTATATACTTTAGTTCCTTTTGCACGCCTCGCCGGTCTTCACAGAGCTTGATAATTTTCCCGACAAATTCGTTAGGAACATGAATATTAAGTTCTACAATAGGCTCTAAAATTTGTTCATATGTTCCAACCTCTGGCATTTCGGAAGGGTTTGAGATCATCAAATTTTCGCCCTCATTTGTCAGCACTTCATAATTCACAGATGGAGCTGTTGAGATGAGGTTAAGGTCGAATTCCCTTTCCAGACGTTCTTGAATAATATTCATATGAAGAAGACCCAAAAAGCCACAACGAAAACCAAAACCTAAGGCGCCTGAGGTTTCAGGCTCATAAGTGAAAGAGGAGTCGTTCAAAGCAAGCTTTTCGAGGGAATCTTTGAGGTCTTCATAATCTTGCGATTCCACCGGGAACACACCACAAAAAACCATCGGTTTAACTTCGGTGTAACCTTTGAGTGCGGCAGTGTCCTTTTTTGCAGCATGAACTACAGTGTCACCAATTTTAACATCTCGGATATTTTTGATGCCACAAATAATCATCCCAACTTCACCGGCCACCATTTCATTGACTTCGGTGAAAAATGGAGCATTAACGCCCATCTTTAGGACTTCGTACTCTCCACCAGATCTCTTTAAGTGAATTTTATCTTTCTTCTTAATTGTCCCAGACATAATTCTAGCGAGGACAACAACACCCTGATAGGGGTCAAACCATGAATCGAAAACGAGGGCCTGAAGTAGTCCTTGATAATCACCTTTTGGAGGAGGAATTCTTTTTATAATTGTTTCAAGAAGTCCCTCAATGCCTATTCCGGACTTGGCCGATACTTCATCTGCACCTGCGGTATCAAGCCCCACAATTTCCTCAATCTCTATTTTTACTTTATCAACATCAGCGTGGGGCAAATCGATTTTATTCAAGACTGGAATAATTTCAAGATCATTTTCCATCGCCATATAAACATTGGCAAGAGTTTGGGCCTCGACTCCTTGAGATGCATCCACAACTAAAAGCGCACCATCACAAGACGCCAGAGAGCGACTCACTTCATAAGAAAAGTCTACGTGCCCGGGAGTATCGATCAGATTTAAGTAATAGGTTTTTCCATCCTTGGCGATATATCGCAACCGTACGGTCTGCGCCTTAATAGTAATCCCGCGCTCTTTTTCTAGGTCCATATTATCGAGAAGGCGATCCTTACTCTCTCTATCTGTCACGGTATGAGTAAACTCAAGAAGGCGGTCAGCAAGCGTCGACTTACCGTGATCAATATGAGCAATAATTGAAAAATTTCTAATCTGATCCAGATCCATTTATTTGACCTAAAGTAATTACCTAGAAGGGCTAGTTTCCTACTGAAAAACTTCTTTCGAAAGTACCATAAGGTAGTAGTCTAGGGAACTGTCTTTTCCCCGAATAGGGATGACATTTGCATAGCCTTTAAAAACCGAACCAGTTTCTTTGATTTCTTTTGGCGCAGCGCTCTCCTCATCAGTCTTCTCAGATGCTTCTTCAGTCTGTTCAGACTTCTTTCTGAGCGGAATGTCAATTTCTGCGTTTTCAATCTTGGAACGACGTTTAATCGCCAAATCATAACTTTCAATAATAGAGGAAGGAATAACCGTATCTGTCATGTTTTTACCGATGACATCTTCTGATTGTACCTGCATCAAAGAATAGAGTTGATTATTCATATAAATGAGTTTGCCGTCAGCGTTGGCCACTAAAATTGGCTTTCTTACCATATTGGCCAAGGCGTCAAACTTTCGGTGCTCAACGGAGATGCGATCAGTTCTGAGTTCCTCGAACCTTTTAAAGGAATGAATCATTTTATTCATTTCTCTCGCAATCTCACCAATTTCATCTTCTTGGTTGTAATAAATTGAGACATCAAAATTATTCTCTTGAAGCTCGCGGATAGCATCCTTAATCTTTTTAAAAGGAAGAGCAATTTTACCTGGCACAACTAAGCCTAAAATGATCACACCCAAAAATCCGATAATCAGTGTAATCATCATATTACGTTTGGTCTCATTGATAATTTCTTTTATTTGCTTATCTCGCTCTACACTTTGAAAATACTGAATATCTTGAAACTCAGAAAAGCTATCTAGAATTTTATCTGAGAGGTCGCTAATCGTCGCAATACCAACTGTGTCCCTGTGAAAAAGTGAGGCCTTACTTAACACCAGCTCTAATGTTTCGACATAGGAAATCATTTGAGCAATCACCTTTTTGACTTCGGGCTCATCATAAAGTGTTTCTAAAGTTTGAAGCTGTGATGTAAAGCTCTCTGTTAAAGTCTCAAGATTTTCAACCGTTTGTTCGTCAGCGTTACCTGTTAATATTTTTCGTTGGTTCTTGAGTATGGAGACTGCAGAGATTCTAATTTCATCTGTTAATAAAGAGACCCTGTTTGATCTCACGGTAATGGCCTCAATCTCAGAATTTAGGGTCGAAAGATACTGAAAAACAGTAAATGTGAGAACTAAGATCACCAGGTTGGCGATGACAAAGCTGAGGGCCACTCTATTTTTGAGAGATAAATTCACTTAGTTTTCCTGAAGTTCGGCAAAGAGTTTATTAAAATTTTTCTCACTTCCCACTAAAACCACAATATCATCAGATTCAATAACATCCATAGGCATAGGACAATCATTGATCTCTACTTTCCAAGTCGCCTTACCATCTTCATCAATATGAGGCACGCGTTTTTGAAGCGCGACGATATTGAGAGAATAATTCTGACGGATTTTACTCTCAACCAATGTTTTACCTTCGAATTTCTTTCCAAGCTTCAATTCGACGATAGAGTAGCCGGCAGCAAAGTTATACCGCTGGAGAACGTGAGGGGCAATCACTTTAGAAGCAATAATCTCCCCCATCTCTTCTTCAACCTTAATAATTTCTGAAGCGCCAATCTCTTGAAGCACGTGTTCATGGATAGCAGATGTCGCACGCGCAATCACACGACCAACACCTAGTTTTCTCAACATGGTAACGGCGAGTATACTCATTTGTATGTTGTCACCGATTGCAACTAAGGCCACGTCAACATCGGAGATATTAACAGAACGCAGGGCCCGCTCGTCTGTTACGTTTAGAGATACAGAATGAGTCACGCGGTCTTTGATTTTTTCAACCAGCTCTTCATTCATATCAATAGCTAAAACTTCTGCACCTTTTTCATAAAGGCGAGCAGCAGTCTTTGCTCCAAATGTCCCTAAACCGATAACGGCAACTTGCATATCTTATCCTTTTACTTATTCTACCCGATCATAATGCGACCGTCGGGATAGTCAAATTTTCCTCTCGAGTCATAGTTTTGTCCAATGGCCAAGACCAAGGTTAATGGTCCAATTCTTCCCACAAGCATCAAAAATGCAATTGCGACTTTTCCAACAACGCTCAGGTCCGGGGTAATCCCTAGGCTCAGGCCAACAGTGGCCGAAGCACTAACGGACTCAAAGAAAATCGAGATAAAACTCATATCTGGCTCGATTTTAAGCATAAATAAAATAAAGAAACTCGCAATAAGTATGGAAATAAAAGTAATCGCTGTTGCTTTCACGACAAATATCTGTGGAATCTTTCGATCATGAATCACAACATTTTTACCTGCGCCCAATGTTGTTTTAATCGAATGGAAGAGAATCGCTAATGTCGTAACCTTTACCCCTCCGGCAGTTGAACCAGGAGCCCCTCCGATAAACATAAATAAAGTCATTCCATAAACAGTGTAAATATTGAGCTGATCTAAGCCTATTGTATTAAAGCCGGCCGTCCTTAACGTTACTGATTGAAACAGTGAGGCCTGCATCTTACCCCAAAGAGTTAAACCATCTAAAGCACCTAAAAACTCAGAGAAGAAAAAGAGTATCGCGCCCCCAAAAGTCAAAAGTACCGATGCTCCAAGAACAATACGCGTGTGAAGTGTCATCCGATGGAACTGGCGTTTCAAGGTCGCCATTTCCGCAAGCTCTTTTAATACGATAAAGCCCAAGCCACCTAAAGTGACGAGAATAATTATCGTTCCGTGAATAAGAGGACTTGTAACGAAACTCTCCAAAGATGTTGAAAAGAGTGAAAAGCCCGCATTACAAAAAGCCGAAATAGAATGGAAAATACCGTAGTACATAGCATCGCCAAATTCAAAACCTTCAAGACTAAAGCCTACGGTCAAGACGATGGCGCCCCAAAGCTCTATTGTTAATGTGTACTTTAGGATGCTCAAGATCATAGTGAAAAGCTCTTCAGCGCTTGATACATCCAAAAGGTCCTGGATAACAACTCGGTCACGCATACGAAGAGAGCGCCCAAGCATAATGACAACGGAAGCATAAAGCGTCATGATAGAAAGACCACCAATTTGCATCAAAACCAAGAGTACGATCTCTCCAAAAAGACTTAAGGTCGTTTGAACATCAAGCGTTGTAAGGCCTGTCACACAAGTAGCTGAAGTCGCCAAGAACAAAGCATCGATACCACTAATGGCCTTACCACTCGCAGATGAGACCGGGAGCATGAGTAGAAAGGTTCCCACAAATATAAGACCTGCAAACGATAATAAAACGAGTTGCGCAGGCTTGAGGCGAAGCTTTCCCCACCAACTTCGCCTTTTCTCTATTCGTGTCTCAAATTCAGTAAGCTCTTCCTCCTGATCATATAAAGAGAGAATTGATGAAAGAAGATGGGCAGAACACAACCAATAGGCAAAATCACGGTCACCCCAAGTCAGAACGACGGGAATAAACACAATCAATGAAAAGACGTGCTTTCTAAAAAAATCCTCTACACCTCGGCCTTGAAGATAGTTAGAGATAACCTGAATTAATATGATAAAAGGAACCACATGGGCGCCAAGATTCAAACCACTCTGAACCCAGCTTGAATCCCAAGCCTCTGGAATTTTACCAAGGGCCTTTAAGGAAAAAACCAAGATAAAGAGGCCATTGAAAAAAAGTTCCAAAAGGAACGGAATCTTTTGCACGAAAGGTAGCATAACTCTATGATAATGCTAAATCTCTAAAGTGTCGGCGACTTAAACAATCCGGCAAGTTTTTTCCTACCGCTTCAAAGGAGCATTGTTTGCAAGACAAGTTTGAAATTGATCACATCGACCCGCTAGGTCAAGGCGTTTCAAAACAGAGTGATAAAGTCTGTTTTGTTCGAAAAACTCTTCCCGGCGAAACAGGAACAACAAAAATTCTTAAAAAATCAAAGGGAGTTACTTTTGCTGACCCCGAGTCTTTTGATCATATATCCCCGTTAAGAATTCAAGCACAATGCCCACATTATGAGCAGTGCCCAAGTTGCCACTTTCTTCATACGTCATGGGACAACGAAACCTCTATCAAAAAACTTACCTTAGAAAATGAAATCCAAAAGCGATTAAAAAACTCACCACTCTTAAACAATGGAATGCCTCCTGTTCAAATACTTAAGGACAACAGTCGCGATGCCTACCGCAACCGTATTCAGCTCCACTATGACCTTAAAAAAAAACAGCTTGGCCACATCGATGCGCTTCATAAAAAAATTGTAGATGTCCCCGACTGCCGTCTCCCAACTGCGGCCATACAGACCAAGCTTAAGGAGCTCTACAAGTCATCTAATTGGACTGAGTGGATCCCGAAAAACTCTCCCCCTAAAGGTCATGTTGAACTCATCGAAAAAGCCTCCGGAGTCGAGGTTGTTTGGAACTCACGATACTCTGACGGTGGCTTTACCCAGGTAAATCAAGCCATGAACGACAGTTTAGTCGCGCTCGTCACGGAAATTATCCAAAAAGTTAAGCCTGAGAATGGAATTTGGGACCTATTTGGAGGCAACGGCAATCTGACGCGTGGCGCGCAAAAGATACCTACGCTTATCGTCGACTCTTTTCAAAAAAATCCAGGAATTAGGGGTCAACATAATTATATTGAGGCCGATCTCTATAGTAGTCATATTATTGAAGGACTTCGTGAGCTCAGTAGCTTTTCCCCAGATCTCTTGCTAATCGACCCCCCTAGAAGCGGGTTTAAGCAATTAAATAATTTTCTAAATGAGCTCAAACCCAAAAATTGTATCTATGTTAGTTGTCATCAAGGGACCCAATTGCGCGACTTGCATAAAATTGAACAAAATTACACCTTAAAAGAGGTTCACCTAGTAGAGCTGTTTCCCTCGACTTATCACTTTGAAACAGTCTTTCACTTGCAAATAAACGACGAGCAGCGATAATATAGAGTAACAATGATGTACTTGATAAAGGATTATCATATGATTCGCACCGTATGCGCTATTTTGGCCATCAACTTTCTGACAAGCTGTGCATTCATGAGTCAGCCAGGTCCTCCGCAAAAGACTAAGAAAGAAAAACGTGGAGAGCTTTACTATTCTCACGGTACCGCAAAACTATTATCTAAAGATTATACCAAGGCCCTTGAGCTTCTCATGAAAGCTTTACAAGATATGCCTAAAGATACGAAAGTCCATAATAATCTCGGTATGGCCTATTACTTTAAAAATCGAAAAGATCTCGCTTTAAAACATCTCAACAAAGCTCTTGAACTTGATCAAAAAAATGCAGATGCAAGAAATAATTATGCAAGCATTCTTTTTGAGCAAGGACGTTTAGATGAGGCCCTTGAGCAGTATGAAAAAGTTCAAGAAAATCTTATTTATCCTCACCAGCACAGAGTCAAATACAACCTTGCTCTGATCCATTTGCGCAAAGGTAACAAATCTAAAGCCGTTGCTCTCATGCATAAGGCTGCAGAAGAAAAACAGGACTATTGTCCCGCCAACTTTCAATTAGGTAAACTTTACGAACAGGCCTATAAGTATAAGGAAGCTCTTGAATGGTATACCAAAGCAAATGAAGGAACCTGCCATGGAGAGCCTGCTCCACAATTTAGGCAAGCCGAAGTTCTCTCTGCCCTCAAGATGTACGAAAAAGCAGGCTTGAAGTACGCGGGTTTAATTGACCTTTATCCAGAGAGCGCTTACGCGACATTTGCTCGTAAGAGACTTAAAGAAATTAACCAAACACAACAAATAAGCACCCGTAGCTTACCCATGAACGACGAGAGTGAGAAAGTGAAAACACCATCGTTCTAATGCTATGACCAACAAGTGAGCAGTCATGACAGAGCAAGAACAGCAAGATCTAGAAGGCTTGACGATCGGTCAGTTTCTTAAGCAAGAAAGAGAAAAGAAAAATCTGAGTGTGAAAACTATTTCGCAACATACAAAAATAAGTACAACTAAATTAGAACTTATTGAAGAAGACAATTTTACTGAGCTTCCAAGCCAAGCTTATATCAGAGGCTTCGTTAAATCTTATGCCAAAACTCTTAATCTTAATCAAGATACGTGTCTAGAACTTTTGGATAAAGCTTACGGTGTCAAAAAAGAGTCCATCCCCGAAGAGCATCTCGAAAAACTCTCCGACACTGACAAACCTAGTATTGAGTCATTTAGTGGTCTCCCGTTAGGGAAGATAGTCACCGTCGTCGCCGTAATAACTGCGATTGTTGGTATTTTAGTTTTTGTTGGACAAAGCCGCCCTCCAAGTGAGCCAATCCAAGAGATTACTCCCAAAAGTGTCGACTCAGATACTCCCTTAGCAGTAAGCCGTACGCTTATCACAGCTCTTAACAACGAAAACCTAGAGGAAGCTCCAGAATAACTTCAAAAAGAAGTTGAAGAAGAACCTGAGGAAGTTGTCGAGCAAGATAAAAAGCCAAAAAAAACAAAAGAGGATAGCGATCAACCTGATCAGAGCGATGAAAGTGAAGTCAGTAGTATTGACGAACTTGAAGTAAATATCCGTCCATTTCCTGGTCCAACCTTCGATTGGGATACCGAAATGCCAAAGTCGAAAATTGACGAGCTCCTGCCAGATGAGGCCAAAACAAATGCTCCCGATGGCGAACATCACGTTTTCATCAAGGCCGTTACCGGAAAAACATGGCTTACTTACAAATCTGACGACAGAAGTATACGACGGTTTATCTTAAGTGAAGGTCGGGATATTCTTTTGCGTGGAACAACTCATCGAATATTTCTTGGAAATATAGAAGCGATAGAGGTTTTTGTTAACAACAGACCGATTGATATTCAGTCTCGAACAGGTGTTAAAAGCCTTGTGATTCCAAGAGATTCTTATCAAGACTTCTCACTTCCACTATTTATTTATCCACAAACCGGTGGCGTTTTAACATCTGAAGAGTACATTCAAACACTCAAAGACATAGAAGCTGAATAGCCTTTAGCTCAGCCAATCGAGTTTGCGATAAAGATAAATCCCTAAAAATAAAATAATAATTGAAGGTAACATCACCCCAATCTCGGGGTGCAAGTTGCCTTTTTTTATCATTGAAACCGCTCCAAAGAAAAGTGCATAGTGTGCAATAAGAACAATTAGCGCAGTAACTCCAGTATTCTTCTTGGACTCTCTGGCTTGCTTAATTCCCAAGGTAAAGCCCACAAATATAAAAAGTAGACACTGAAGAGGTGTATTATATCTCGTCCAGAGCTGGAGGCGGCTTTCATAGTAACTTTCTTTAGCATTATTTAAGCTTCGGGCTTGTTGGTTTTTTTGTTCTTTAGAAGAAGCTTCATATTCTTTCTTCATTCCATTATATATTTTAGAATTTTTTTGAACAATCGCTTTTAATTCATTATTCGTCCTCATACTGTCTTTCGTAATGAATCCAGGAGTTGATGAAGAACTGATAATAGGAAAATCATACTCTTTAAATAAGACCTTTTCGATATCACCACTCTCCAAGTTCGTCGTTGTCATATTTCCATTTTTTAGATGCATACGAACTCTAGGGGTCATATACTCACCACTCGATTGTTGAATTAATGCCCCCGTCTGAGAGTGAATCACTTTTTGAGTATTTTCATCTTCTTTAACGTGAATAAAGACATCTTTCATTTGATTTCCATCATCTGAAACTTCTTTAGCAAAGAGAGTGATCCCTGGAATATCTACGAAGAAATTTTCTGATCTTATGTCTGTAAGTGCACCATCAGAGGTCAGTTTGATGACCATATTTCTAAAAGTACTTTTCGAGTAGGGTATGAGTTCGGAATTGAGCAAAAAAATTGAAATTGAAATGAGCGATCCCAAAATCAGAAAGGGCATTAACAACTGAGCCTTACTCATGCCAAAAGCTCGCATCGCAACGATTTCTGAGTCCTCACTCATTTTATTCATGGTATAAATGATGGCGAAAAAAGCCGCAAGAGGAAAGGCCATTGGCAAAAAAGAAACCGCTATATGAAAAACAATCTCAAGAATAGTTTGTGATTCGACTCCCTTATTAATAACAATTTCAATTAATCGAAAGAGTTGAAAAATCAGCAAAAAGCTCACAAAAAAAACTGTGCTGATAACAAAGGGAGGAATGAATGTCGCCGCTAAGTAGCGTTGGGCAATTTTAAGCATGAGGGCCATTCTTTAGACAAGCAGATTACGATTATGCTAGTTTAGCCTGACCTTAAAATTTACTCAAACCTTTCTAGACCAATAGGAGAATACTATGAAATATAGTTTACAGCTAAACGCCAACGAGCTCGAGCAAACACAACTCGTGGTAAGTGCAGTCTACTGCAAAACCACAGCTGCTCGCGGCAAGGCCAAAGAAAAGAAAGAGCCCGTATTGACTCACTGGTCAAAAGAATGGAAAGACGCTTTTGATGCTTTTAAAGCTTCAGAAGAGTTTACTGGTGAAACGGGCTCGCAACTCACAATGACCCTCCCAAGCGGATCTGCGCTTATGGTTGTTGGTCTGGGAGAAAAGTCTAGCGCTACCTTTGAAACAATTAGAAGACAATTTGCTGAAGTGTATAAATCAGCCGCATCTCGTTATAAAGATATGACGGTTGATATGGACGGGCTTATTTTAAAAAATAACCCTGAAGTCTCTCTTCAGGCCGTTGTTGAAGGAATTGAGCTCGCCGCTTACCGCTTTGATACTCATTTATCGCAAAAGACAACTGACAAACTCAACAAGGTTATTTTGGCCAGTGCCAAGACAACCAAGGCCAAAGGCAAAACTTGGCAAGAGGCGCTTAATAGCGCTCTTTCAATAACTGAATCGATTACAATCACAAGAAACTTTATCAACGAAGCGCCCAATGTTCTTCATTCTGAGAACTATGCGAAACTTCTTGAGAAAGACGCAAAGTCTCTCCCACGTGTAAAAACGAAAGTTTTAAATAAAGCAGAGATTAAAAAAGAAAAAATGGGCCTTTTACTCTCAGTCAATAATGGCTCAGCTTATGAACCCCGTGTCACACACTTCACCTACACTCCTAAGAAAATGACCTCTAAAACAAAGCATATTGTTCTTGTGGGTAAGGGGATAACATTCGACACTGGTGGTTATTCACTCAAGCCTTCTGCCAGCATGATGAATATGAAATTTGATATGGGTGGATCGGCGACAATGTACGGTGCTTTTAGGGCCGCGGCTTTGCTCGGCGCTGATGTTAAAATAACTTGTATATTGGGTATCACTGATAATGCCATCAATTCTCTAGCAACAATGCCCGACTCTGTTGTTAAAGCTCGCAATGGGAAAACAGTTGAAATTCTTAATACTGATGCCGAAGGTCGGCTCGTACTTGCAGACTGCCTTGACTACGCTTGTGACCTAAAGCCAGACGCTATCATTGATGCCGCAACTCTTACTGGTGCTTGTCTCGTGGCCGTGGGGCACGAAGTGTGTGCCGTTATGGGCAACGAGAAAAAGCTCATCGATAGTCTTTTAAAATCAGCCGAGGCAACAGAAGAAAGAATGTGGCAATTGCCTATTTTTGATGAATACCGAGAAGACATTAAGTCTCCTATGGCCGACTTAAAAAATATTGGAAGCAAGCCTTACGCGGGCTCATCGAAAGCAGGTGCTTTTCTAGAGGCCTTTATTAAAAATGATGTGAATTGGGCGCACCTTGATATTGCAGGTATTGCAACTGGACAAGGTCATATCCCTTACTGCCCAGCAAAAGGTGCTTCAGGTCTAATCGTAAGAAGTGTCACTGACTATCTCATGGGCCTAAAATAATATGAA
>Ga0136604_1000028_pt1 | contig 83242 bp, 77 predicted proteins | sample AntRauFillE10628_FD_104928 | JGI IMG/M metagenome (GOLD analysis project Ga0136604, IMG submission 104928) | Saline lake microbial communities from Rauer Islands, Antarctica - Metagenome Filla E10 #628 | ecosystem: Environmental > Aquatic > Non-marine Saline and Alkaline > Saline | place...
CGTTTAGATTACATCGGGTTCAAAAATACAAGCCTAAGCTCATATTTCTCGTTTGGTTTCTCTTCTCATCTTGGATAAGCGCCGAAGCGCTATCTTTATACTTTTATTTAATTTTTAAAGAGCTAAGAATTAGCAATGAAAATGGTGGAGATGACAGGAGTCGAACCTGCGACCCCTTGCGTGCAAAGCAAGTGCTCTCCCAACTGAGCTACACCCCCAAGATCACCAACAATTTCAATGCGAAGTCTTAAGTGAGGTGCAATTTATGTGACACTGGTGTTTATGTCAACGGGAAAACCCATCTGTGGGTATCTTTTTTTCACTTTTTTTTTTATAATTTCATAATAAATACGGATACATAAGACAGCATTAATGAGCATCCTAAGTTCAAGCTAATAGTTTAAATAAAAGAACCCTAATTCAGAGGTGAGACAACATGAAAACGGCCACTATTTTTAATATTTTGCTTCTCCTTTTCTTTTTCTCTTCATGCGAGGGCAAAAATGCCGAAAGTGATAACAAAATATCTGAAACGACCAAGGACTCCAAAAAAGTCATACAAGTCGATAACAAAGGGCTCTCAAAGTCTACGGTCACAATTAAAACAGTCCACGGAAATATCATTTTCAAGCTCTATCCGGAGCAGGCCCCAATAACGGTGGCTCGAATTATCGAACTCACTAATGAAGGTTTTTACGATGGCCTCACTTTCCACAGAGTCGTTCCGGGATTTGTGATTCAAGGCGGTGACCCAGCTGGTGACGGGACAGGCGGAAGTGGTAAAAAATTAAAAGCGGAATTCAGCAAGCTCCAACACGTAAAAGGCAGTGTTGCCATGGCAAGAGCGGCCGGAGATGTCGACAGCGCCGACTCTCAGTTTTATATTGCGCTTAATACATTACCTCACCTCGACGGCAGTTACACCGTTTTTGGTCAAGTCATAGAAGGATTAGACATAGTAGAAAGAGTTCAAAAGGGAGATAAGATTATTTCCATGAGCTTTAACGAAAGTGGCAATTAGGCTTACTGATTACTTGCCATGTCTTTTGTCATCTTTAATGTAGATGAAAGTCTTTGTGACGAAAAAGACAAAAATTAAAATAGCAATCGCGGTCCAAGTCGGCATAAAAATATAGTCTGACTGAGGAATTTGAACACTCTCATCGACGATTGTAGATGTTTTTATTTCCGTGTTTTCATTCATAGTTAACCCCTAACGGTATATTGACTCTAAAATAACAACAGTAGCGTAAATCGCTGCAGAGATGGGGACGGCCGCGATAAACTTCAACCAACGGGTTTCGTCTTTTAAGTGCATGTAAAAAAATGCCACAATAAAGGCTTTACCTACTGCGAGGAGAATCAAAGAAGAAGATTTGAAGAAGACCGAGGCTTCTTCCAATCCCGGAATGACGAGCTCAACGGCCGTTAAAAATGTTAACGCCAGAAAAACCAGCATGTACTCTTTAAAATGACTTTTATGTGCAACATCTGTAGACATTGCTCCTCCTTAAATATTTATACGGGCATCAAAAACTTTGTTCTCTATTTACTAATAGGCCAACGTCAATCATGAGCTTATCTATATCACTTTGTGTTGTCGAATAATACCCTCTAACCTGACCCTGTGAATCTACGAGTGCAAAGCGCTCAGAGTGGACGATATCCCACACAGTGACCTTTTCACGATCCACTACGCCTTCGACTTCTTCCAGCTCTCCCATTGGAACCTTAAAGCCATCAACGAGTAAGTCGTGGATTTGGTTTCTGTCTTTCGCCGTTAGGAATGTCCACACATGTGGATTCGCGCTCAAGTTTCTCGCATATTTATGAAGAACTTTAGGTGTATCATTTTCGGGATCCACGCTAAAGGAGATGATCCCTATTTTTGTTCCTAGACCTCGTACCCTTTTTTGGATTTCTTGAGTTTTTTCCATCTGAGCAGGGCAGGTCGTTGGGCAATTCGTAAAAATAAAGTTCGCAATATAAGAACGTCCCTTTAAGTCTTCACTTCCAAAAGGTTGTCCAAAACTATTGGTCAGCTGATATTTTGGCAACTGAAATAAAACCGGAAGTGGCGGTGGAAGCTCCCTATTAAGAGAGCGATAGATGGGATAGAAAAAACCAACCAAAACAAATATGATCCAGAAAAATGGGGACTGAACCACTTTTTCTATGAAGCCGTAATCTCTTTTAAAACTTAGTCTCGTAGAGGCCATCAAACTCTCTTATTTGTTTTTGAACTCTTTGTTCTTTGCTTCGATTTCGTTCATTAGTTTTCTTCTCTCAGGATTGTTCTTAAGATCCACAAGATAATCAACATAATGTGAGACGGCCCAAATATCTTCATCGCTTAAAACATCTTTCCAACTAGGCATCGCAGCTCCACCTACGCCTGCAACCAAGCGAATATAGATATCTTCAAGCTCATAGCCACTTCGAATATGGTGCCATGTAAAATCGGGTGGAAGAGTATTAAATCCGTAATCAGAAGGCTGAGGCTTCACCTTATACATTAGAGGGTCCATCTCATTAGAGCTCAGAGAATCGCCGTAGGCTTTCTCATTCAAATCACTGAACTCTTGATGAGAAATATAGGCCCTATGACAGCTTTGACATTGGGCCTCGACGTGAAAAACTTCTTCGCCTCTTTTAATTGCTGCTTGCTTATGGGCCAAGCCATAAGGGTCTTTAGTTGGAACGATCCGAACTCCCAACTCTTTTTCTTTACCTTCCCACGTATCACGAGCAAAGGTTTTTACATATTGCATAACTTGGTACATCTGCTTCTCACTCAAATCCCAAGGAAGCATAGCTGTTCCATGGAGACCATCTTTAAGCAGCTTATAAAAATCTCTGTCATGAGGAAGTTCACCAGCAAGTACATGACCAAACTTATAAATACCTTGTGTGAAATCTCGAGGAGGGACCTGTAGCCCTTTATGGGCAACCCCTTTTCCATCTCCTTTTACGCCATGGCAGGCCATGCAGCTTTCAGTGTAAATCATTTTCCCAGCATTGAGATCGTCACTGCTCGCAACGACGCCTCCTGCAAAAACAATGTCTTCTTTAAAAGTATTGTCACTGCATGAGCAAAGAACAAGAAACATGAAAAAGGCGACGATTTTTCTACTATCCATCATAATTACCTTTATAAAACGAAAAGAGTCAAAAACATGATGATCCATATCAAGTCTAAAAAATGCCAAAACTTTCCGGCATTAAGAATTCTATTTTCATAATTAACAACTCGGGAACTCTCTTTAAGCGCAGGCAAGAGCCACAAAAGCCAAAGTAGGCCAGCGACAATATGAGCTGCATGGACCCAAGTAAAAACGTGTATAAGAGATGCAAAGACCCCGGTTTCGACGACATAGCCCAATTCATGATCAAGCTGGCGCCAAAGCAAGACCTGCGAGCCCATAAACCCAAAGCCGAGCACCAAAGTCAAAACAAGCCACTTCTTGGCCATGGACTTAGCTTTGCTGAAAAAATTTGTTTGAAAAAAATGAAAGCTTACAGAGCTCACGAGGATCAAGACTGTTGAGATAAAAGGATAAGTTAACGGGACAGGCTCCATTCCCATAGGTGGCCATGACTCCGCTGTAAAACGAAAGACTGCATAGCCTAGCAAGAGAGTTGCAAACAACATTGAAAAAGAAACAAGAGCAACGGCCATCGCAATTGACGACTTTAGCTGTTCCCCGCTTCTTCTTAATTCATGTTGTGTACTCAAACTCGTCAAGCTTATCTCCTCTAGTAGCCGTTAAGCTTTTGCGATTTCTTCTGTTTGAAATTGAAAATCTCTACCTTCTGGTAAGGCAGGGTTTCCAAATTCGTGAGGTCCACATTTAACAACAGGAATCTCTTTAAAGTTGTAATGTGGAGTTGGAGAAGGAACGGTCCATTCGAGTGTTCCAACTTCCCATGGATTGTCGCCTACATCTTCATCTTTAAAGAAAACAGCATGAACAAAATTGATGACAAAAATAATCTGGCCCGCACCCATAACTATCGCTGACATTGTGATGAAAGTATTAATCGGAATTAAGTTTTGAAGGTAGTCATAGACAAATGGATTATAGAGGCGTCGGTGCATCCCACCATAACCAACAATCATCATTCCAAAGAAAACTCCGTTTAGACCAAACATCGTGATCCAAAAATGTACCTTGGCCCAAAATTCATTCATCAAAGAGCCGAACATTTTAGGCATCCAGAAATAGATTCCAGCAAAGCCCCCCAAAAGAACTGAAGCTGCCATTGTGTAGTGAAAATGGCCGACGACAAAGTAAGTATCATGGAGGTAAAGGTCAGTTGTAACAGTCCCCAAATAAAGCCCTGTCAGTCCCCCGAGTCCAAAAACAAAAACAACTCCTAGAGAGAAAAGCATCGGAGATGTAAAACGAATTGAACCTTTCCAAATTGTCCCAAGCCAGTTGGCAAAAAAGATCGCAGACGGAATAGAAATGGTCATCGTCAGTGTCATGAAAGTTTGGGTTAGAAGTGGACTCATTTGAGTCGTAAACATGTGGTGACCGTAAACAAGAGTTGAGAGAACGGTAATTGATGTCATGGCCAAGGCCGTAGCCTTTGCCCCAAACGCAGGCTTTCTTGCAAAGAATGAAAGAAGATCTGAAACAATCCCCCAAGCCGGTAAGATTAAAATATAAACTTCTGGGTGACCAAAGATCCAGAACACGTGCTGAAACAGAACCGGGTCACCAGAGCCACTCGTGGCCGCCGCGCCGGCGAGAAAAAATGTCGTCCCAAAAACCCTGTCAAAAATAAGAAGAAGCACCCCCGCACCTAAGACCGGAAGAAAAATAGCGTTCAAGATTGCTGTAAGCCAAAGCCCCCAAATGGTTAGAGGCATATCAAAATAGCCCATGCCAGGTGCTCTTAGAGTAATGATCGTGGTGATATAATTCACGGCCCCCATTGTTGAAGAAGCCCCCAGAACAAAAATCGCTAGGCACCATAGAGTCTGACCGACACCAGGAGAGCCGATAAAAGTACTCAGCGTGGGATATGAGGTCCAGCCCCCCGCAGCAGCGCCTAGAGGGGTGAAAAGAGAAAAGACAAGGATAGCTGCAGAGAGAACAGCAAACCAAAACGAGAGCATGTTCGCTGTCGGAAAAACCATATCTCGAGCGCCGATCATCAAAGGAATACAAAAGTTTCCAAAGCAGCCAATTAAAATCGGTGTGATAGCGTAAAAAATCATGATCGTTCCATGCATAGTGAATAGCATGGCATAGGTGTCAGGAGGAATAACTCCATCCGTTGCCGGAAACATAAACTGACCAATGACAGGAAACGGCACCCCCGGGTAAGCAAGCGCCCAGCGAATCATAATCGCCATCATCCCGCCGAGGCCTAAAAAGGCAATTCCGTACCAAAGAAATTGCTTAGCAATCACTTTATGGTCATAACTGATAATATACTTAGACAAGAATGTAGTGGGCTTGTCGTGAATATGTTGTTCAAAAAAGGCCATAGGACTTTCTCTCCTGAATTAAAATAAGCTTATTTTTGTGTTTGCCACTTCCAACCCCAGTAAAGATCGGGGTTATCGAGGTCGTTTTCAATTTCTGCACTGCCTTGCGCTTCAGCTAGCCAATACGCAAAGTCTTCTTCGTTATAAACTGTCAAATAAGCCTGCATTCTGTAGTGATAGGTCCCGCACATTTCAGCACAAGCAATATCATAATTTCCGGCCTTGTTGAGTTGTACCCACATACGAGTAATGCGACCAGGTATAGCATCAACTTTCAAACGCGCGTTAGGCAGGTAAAATGAATGGATGACGTCTTTGGAAATAATTTGAAAAACAATTTTTTTCCCGACAGGCAAGCGCAAGTCATTTAACGTAATAATGTCATCATCTGTGTTGAAGACACCGTCGCTTCCTGCATAACGAAAGTTCCAGGCCCACTGTTGTGCCATCACTTGGACTTTAAAAACATCCTCTTCTTTTTCATCGGGAAAATTTGCGAAGACGTTCATGTAGTCATTATTGGAAATACGAGTAATGTTCATGTCAACGGCGATAAAGACAGAAAGACCAATCGCTGTTGCAATCAGAATATGCATCTTCTTGTTTCCGTAGGTGTAATAAGCTTTAGGATGTCTCTTTGCGCTGTAGAGATATGAGAAACCAAAAATCCCAAGACAGACAAAGAAGAAAAAGAAAATATTCATCGCTGTGGTGTAAGCAAATAGCCAATCAATAAGATGGCCATTCTCAGAGATATCAAGAGGAGGTTGCATCCTCTCCCAAAGACTAATGGCCTGTGTTCCCGACTGGGCGTAGGCCTTTGCAAAGAAAAGGTCTAAGAGCATCATAATCGCGTCCTTTCGTCGAATTCGAAAGCTAGTTTTGTAAACTTATGTGTCATTATATCGCCTCTATTGTATAGTCAAATTCATAGTTTAGCTACCGAAAGAAGATCATTGATCCCATCAAAAGTGGTAGATAAAACAGAGAACCTAGAAAATAGCGTCGGGCCCATAATCTAAGACCCAATACATCTGATTTAGCTAGGAAAAAGCCCGCAAATGCGAGGAGCGTAAAAGCCCCCCCAAAAATTAAAGCGGCCAGTTGATAGGCTTGTCCTAAGTCTCCCCAATAACTTGGTGTGAGAGAAACGGCGAATAGCCAGAGCGTGCCCAGCAAAATATTCGTTTTCGTCCTCTCCTCGCCTTTTACGTTCGGGTAAACTTTTATACCTGCCCGAGCGTAGTCTTTAGCGTGAAAAATCGAAATGGCCATAAAATGCGGAAGTTGCCAAACAAACATGATGAGAAATAAAGACCAGGCCATCGGTGAAAGATTATCCATTATGGCCGTCCAGCCCATCACAGGAGGAAGGGCTCCTGGGATTGCCCCGACATAGAGCGCCAACTCACTTTTTCGCTTCATTGGAGTATAGGCAAAAAGATATAGCACCGCAGCAAGCAATGCGAGAATCGCCGTAAGAAAATTTATGGACCAGGCAAGAAATGGCACAGAAAACAACAAGAGGCCGACACCAAAAAATAATGCTGTTTTTGACTTCATTCGGCCCGAAGGCAAAGCGCGATCCTTGGTCCTCTCCATTTGTTTATCGACTTCCATTTCAATATAGCAGTTCAGCGCACATGCACCCATGACCACGAAAGCGATTAGTAAAAGTGCCCAAGCAGCTCTAAAAAGAGAAATTTGCCCCGGCGCCACGAGCATACCAACCAAGGCAGTGACCATGACTAAAGCGGATAGCCGCGGTTTTGTGAGCTCCATCAGGTCCGAAAAGAATGTGTGTAAAGGACTGTCGAAAAAATCCTCCTCTAATTTGACGACGCTCAAATAAAGAACCCAAAACCCTGAAAGTGAAATTAGGCTTAGCGCCTGGTACCAAAGCGTCGGGCCAAGTGAGATATGAGTCGCCAAAACCAGGGGTCCCATTAAAAAACTCAAAAGAATGAGAAAGCTTATGGCCGCTGAAAAAGCGGAAAGCCTGGGAGCGCTCTTGCGCATCTTCCAAGACATCATAGAACTTGAGCCAAAAGCCACCAGAAAACTTAAAAAGGCCCAGAAGCGGTAGCTCATATGCAAACGTGCACTCGGGATTGCATCGGGCGAGAATGGAGACAGCCCTCCAAATTGCTGGCAGCCAAAAAGCGAATCAATCCCTGTTCCACAAATCCTAAGCGAGCCTGTTTGCCTAACAAGAGAACTCAAAAGCAGTGTCGTCAAGGTCAGAGAGAGGCCAATCCAAAGTGCGTCCCTAAAAGAGGGAGACCATTTTTCTCGAAACTTTGCAATACTATCACCAGAAACCAAAAGTTCAGATGAGTAGCTAAGCTCCAAGTACGCCTTTTGCAAAAAAAGGAGATAAACGAGAGAGAAAAGCATATGGGCCGTGGAGATAAGAGTTGGCAACTTATAGATAACGGTTAAGCCGCCTAACAGACCCTGTATAATAACAAAGAATAACGCCATCGAAAGAGGCTTCAGCGCAATCTTTGCTCGCTCATCACTTCCTCTTTTTTGGTAGGCCAAGACGACGAGAAGAGCAGAGAGAAAACCGACGAAAGCTGCCAAAAAGCGGTGAGAGTATTCGAGCCAGCCACGCCCTTGTAATTCTTGGCCTGGAAAAATCTGTCCAAAGCATAGAGGCCATTCTTGGCAAACCAATTGGCGCCCCTGATCGAATTGAATAAGAGGGCCCAGCATCAAAAGTGCAAAACTTGCAATTAAGGTAAGGCCGCAAAGGTTTTTTAGGCGCATAGTCTCTACTAATTAGTTAATACTTATTTTCTTTTCATATACACTTCTATGGCGCTCTAGGCAATGCATGAGAACTCTGTCATCTTGGGCCAGGTCAAACTCTACACTTAGACAGAATGTATCTCTTTCGGTGAAGATAGAGATCAAACAAAAATGCCTTTAGGGAGAGGATTATGCATAGAAATCAAGGACCTGTTTACTACGGTAGCTACCTCAAACTCAAGGACCTGCTCAACACCCAGAAGCCGCTAAGTAAAAAGTACGGCGATGAGTGCCATGATGAAACTCTTTTTATCATCGTACATCAGGTGTATGAGCTATGGTTCAAGCAAATACTTCATGAACTTACCTCTATTAATGAAATTTTTTCCTCCCCGCACGTCGAGGAAACAGATCTTTTTTGGGTGAATTCACGACTTGAACGCATTAATAAAATTCAAGGACTGTTAGTCGACCAGCTCGAGGTCATGGAAACGATGACCCCTATGGACTTCCTCGAGTTTAGGGACCTTTTAGTTCCCGCTTCTGGTTTTCAAAGTGTTCAGTTTAGAGAGATTGAAGTCACAATGGGTCTGCGTACAGATAATCGGGCCGAGGTGGATAGAGAGTACTTTCTTGGCCGTCTCGACGAAGAAGATAAAAAAAGGGTCTTAGACGCAGAAAAAGGCGCCTCTTTATTTGAAAACATGCAAAGTTGGCTAGAAAGAATTCCTTTTACAAATAAGTCCCATTTTAACTTTTGGCAAGAGTACGCTGACTGTGTCCGGGAGATGCTAAAGACTGAAGAAGAAATCATTAAAAATAATGAAGCAGGCTTAACTGAAAAAAACCGAGAGATACAGACTGATAATCTCAACCAAACGAGAAATACCTTCGAAAGTCTTTTTGATGAAAGAAAACATGATGAACTCGTGTCTCAAGGTAAAAGAAGGCTTTCACAAAAAGCAACCTTGAATGCTCTTTTCATCTTTCTATATCGTCACACACCACTACTCACCTCGCCTTATCATTTCTTAACCAAACTTATGGATATTGATGAAAACTTTACGACTTGGCGCTACAGACACGCCCTCATGGCCCACAGGATGCTAGGGACAAAGATTGGAACGGGTGGGTCTTCTGGCCATCAATATCTCAAAATGGCGGCCGAAAATAACCGTATATTCCTCGACCTCTTTGACCTCTCGACGTTTTTAATTCCACGTTCCAAGCTTCCAGAACTTCCAAGTGAACTACACAAAGAACTGGATTTTTATTTTTCAGGGAAAGACCATGTATAAGCACTTTTATCAACGATTTATTCGCGCCAACCCGGACCTACTGCATATGGCCGCCCATAGTCATCATTTCTGGCCTGACGTTACACGTGAAGCGATGCTCGAGTACTGGGATGACTCCGCTCAATGGGTAGATGATAAATGGGGTCATTTTTTCTCCGAGGTCATTCCTAAGATTCAAAAGAAAATTGGAAATGAGCTTGGATTCTCGAAATACGAAAATATTACTTTTGCTCCCAATACTCACGAGCTTTTATATCGACTGCTTAGTTGTTTTCCATCGGATCAAAAAATCAAAATCCTTACGACTGACAGCGAGTTTTACAGTTTTTCCAGGCAGGCCAAAAGACTAGAGGAAGATAATCTTGTCGAGCTTACGCAAATTAAAACGATCCCGTTTGAATCATTTGAAAAAAGGTTTATCCAAAAAATTAATGATCACCCCTTTGATATGGTTTTTATAAGTCATGTCTTTTTCAACTCAGGATTGGCGATTCATTCTCTTAATGAAATGATTAAAAAAATCCCCGAGCAGACGATGGTCGTCGTCGATGGCTACCACGGTTTTATGGCCTTGCCCCACGACTTTTCAGAGCTTCAAGATAGAATATTCTACCTAAGTGGTGCTTACAAGTACGCTCAAGGAGGAGAGGGAGCATGCTTTCTTTACTCACCAAAACCTGAAAACTATCGGCCTCGTTATACCGGTTGGTTTGCTGAAATTGGAGACCTAGGCAAAGCTCGCTCACAAAAAGTCCCCTATTCAAGTGGCGCTCTCCGGTTCGCAGGCTCCACAATTGATCTCACTCCACTTTATCGATTAAAAAGCGTCTTTGATCTATTTGATAAAGAGCAAATTACGACTTCGCAAATTCACAATTATATACTCTCCCTTCAAGATCAGTTTCTCGAAAAACTCTCTCAAAAAAAAGAACTTCTGGGCCTAAAAACAGAACAAGTCCTTAACAAGGACAGCGAAGATCGCGGTCATTTCTTAACATTTGAGCTTGAAGACACAGAAACGACTCTTAAAACTGTTAAAGAGCTTAGCAGGCGGGGCATAAAGGTAGACTCTCGTGAAAACAGATTACGGTTTGGTTTTGGGATGTACATTGACAGTGCAGACGTCGACTTACTGATTAAGCGGATGGAAAGTTAAGGTGCTGAACAAAAATGTAAACAAGCACACCAGTCAAAGATACGTAGAGCCAAATAGGAAACGTGGCCCTGGCCCACTTTTTATGTGATTCCCAACTCTTCGTCGCCGCTTTATAAAGAGTCGTCAAAACCATTGGCACCAGTGGTATTGAAAGCAAAATATGTGAAATCAAAACAAAGAAGTAAACAGGTCGTACCCAACCTTGAGTTAAAAACTTGGTATCACCCTGGTAGTGGTGATAAATAATGTAAGAGACAAGAAAAAGAGCAGAACACAGTGTTGCTCCAAGCATGGAAGCAATATGTGCTGGCTTATTTTTCTTTTTAATAAAGCGATAACCAAGAATCAGTAAAAGAAAACATATAGAGTTCAAAGAAGCATTTAATGTAGGCAAAGTACTAACCCACTCTAGGCCTTGATCGCTTGCTGCTTCTTTAAAGTAAATTAGCCAAAACAAAAAAATGAGTATGAGAGTACTCACCGCAAAGATTAGAGTTTGTGCTCTAAAAATTTTTGAGGGTCGTTTCTGGTTAGTCACGTTTTAATTGCCTTCCCCACCAGAGGAAGCTGCTACCTGGACGTTTAAATCTTTGTTCTTTCTAATCATCCTGTATAAAAAATACATAGGAATGTAGGTGAGCAACACAAAAACACCCAAAATATAAACAAGATACCTATCTTTGGGGTTTGTTAGTGAACCTGCGCAAGCTGGGCAAGCCTGAGCGATTTCTGGTAGCAAAAAAATTAAACTAAATAGAATTAAACAAACAAACTTTTTCATATCAAATATACAAAAGTGAAAACGAGAATCCATACAAGGTCGACAAAGTGCCAAAAAAGCCCTGCGATCTCAAGCATATTGTAATCACCATTATCAAACTTCCCTTCATAGGCCATTTTGAACATGACCATAAGGTAGCCAACTCCGGTGAGGACGTGGAGCCCGTGGAATCCTGTAATCGCAAAAAATGTGGAAGAAAATAGGTTATTACCATGGGCATAGGTACTAAATGTCATACCTAGATCGTTCACGAGATGGAAATACTCATAAACTTGGATACCGAGAAAGATAACTCCACCAGCGATTGTTGCTGCGAGCCAGTTCAGCATTCCTTTACGATCTTTTCTTTTACAAGCATCAATTGTGAGAACCATCGATACAGAAGAACAAATCAAAATAAAAGTCATGATCCCTGACAGGTGAACCCCACCTAAAGCTTCAACAGGGTTAGGCCAGTCAGTTGCACCAGCACGCAAAACGGCATAGGCCAAAAGAAACCCAGAAAAAGACATCCCATCCGTGGCCAAAAAGGTCCACATCCCTATTTTGCCAGGGCTGGCCTTTCCAAACTGAGCATCTTCGTTATATTCGATAGGTCCATCATGCGCATGAGCATGTTCAGCCATCATATTCTCCTTGATTATTTAGACTGGCCTTTAGGCAACTCGTCGTATCCAATTTCCATGATGTACTTTGTAAGTGCATCGATTTGTTTATCAGCATCTCCCTCAAGAATATCTGGATCGAGGGACTCTCCATCAAACCAAAAGTTTGGCATGAGAGTTCCCGGAAGTATTGCTTGAGGATCAAGTAGCCATTTTTTAATCCAGCTAGCTCTTAACCTTCTTTTTGACTTATAGAGGCTTGGTGCACTTGCCTCATCATTGTTAAAGCCTGCTGTATGGCAAGAAGCACAAGCATATGACTCGAACAACTGAGTCGCTGCTTTTCTCTCACCTGGCTCCCACTCAACCTTATCTTGAGATTCAAATATTTCTTGGTCAGACATCGCAAGAAAACCGTGAGCTATCGTATTTTTCTCTTCATTGGTTAGGTTGTAAGACGGCATTCTGACATTAAGCCACGGACGAATAGGACTCACATTTCCTAGGAAGTGATGAAACCAATCAGCTTGCATACGATGACCTTGATCTACAAGTCTAGGCGGCCCATTGTTTACATCATCATAAATTTCTAAGAGATTGCCGTGCTTACCATCAACCTGGTGACATGCAATACATTGAAACTTATTAAGAAGTTGCATGCCTGCATTGGCCTTTTTCTCATTTGCCGAAAGTTGTTTTACTCCTGCCAGAGGGACATACTCATCCACTTGTCCTAAAATAGCTGTCGTGATGACTTCTGCTTCTTTATCAGTCAGACCGAAGTTAGGCATTTTCGTGATGTCTTTAAAAGGTTTATCCATACCTTCATCCCATCTTGCAGGGTTGATAAGGTGGGCCTTAATCCATCCATGTCTCGTATGCTCAACTTCTTTTTGTAAATTGAAACCAAATTGAGTCAGAGGTTTAGAGCCTTCATTCGTTAATTCTGGTCCAATAGGTGAATAATCATCAAAACCTTCGATGCTGTGGCACGAGTAACAACCATACTTCGCAACAGAGCGCTGACCGAGCTCTAAGGTCTTTTCTCTTGCCGTCATCTTTTCGAGTCTCTTTTCTGCCAGCGAAACAGGATCAAAAGCTGAGAAGTACGTAACAAGAATTTCATCACGTAACTCTCCATCAAGTGGAGCGAAGTCGAGACTTTCAAAAGCCTTATTTTTTAGGCCCATTAAATAGGCCGTGATATCTTGTGCCTCACGGTCCGAGAGCCTGAAAGAAGGCATGATTGTGTCTTCTTGATAATGAGAAGGTTTTTTAAGCCATGAGACCAGCCAGTCGGCTTCGACCTTAGATCCCGTGCCAGTTAGATATGGCCCTGCAATAGAATTAACCTTTTTGGACTCGGCTTCAAGTCCTTCAACGCCGTGACAGGAAAGACAGCCAACTTCTTTTATGAGTTTTTTACCGCGTTCTTTATCACCCGTTCGATACGACATAAATGGGCTGTAATCTTTCGATTTGTCCCAAATATATTCGGCCATCGCGTTCACTTCAGTGATGTTCTTTTTCATGTATTCAGGGTTGTCGTTATTGTCCTGCATGAAGAAACTTGGCATTTTGGCATGTTTGTTAAATGCCTTTGGATCCCAAACCCAACTTTTAAAAAAGTCTTTTGAGATCTTTGAGGCAACCTTCTCAAGACTTGGTCCAGGAGTTCTTTTATGTTCCCAGCCTTCAATCTTGTGACAAGCATAACATCCATACTCTTCTATTTTCTGTCGGCCTTCGTTTAGAGCTGTAGCTTCGGGGATGAACTCGACTCCACCGTGACATTTAAGACAAGAGGCTTCTGTATGTTGAAGAGGAAGCATTGGCTTATCAATATAGTGATGCTCTTTCCAACCATATTTCTCCTTCCATTCTTTCTTCTGCTTTTCGTTTTGGGGCGAATGGGCCGCGGAAACAAAATTGTTAACTCTATGACCTTCACCTTGGTGACAAGTCGTACAACCAAAGTCTTTCATCGGATGATCAGACTTAAGACCAACCATCAGGTCAAGATTGGGATGGGTTTTATGTGGGTTGTCCTGATCTTCATAGCCAGCGACGTCAATAAGAGTGTGGCAAGTCATACATCGGTCAACTTTTGCTACTTTCTGGAAATATCTGTCATCGGTTATATCGTCTAAAACGACCTGTTCAACCTTAAGAGTTGGATCTAGAAAATCAATAAAAGGCGCATTTCTAAGCGCAAAAATTGGATCAATGTCTGTTTGTTTTTTAGACGCAATCAAAAGCTCTTTTTTGAGATACAAATCAGACTTAGCTTTTTCAGCGTCTGTGACTTCTTGTCTAAGTTCAGCTATTTTATCAGTTATCCTGTCTTTTTCGGTGTTGAGTGCTCTCATTCTATCTGAAGACTCAGCAAATTGCGTTTTTGTTTTTGTAAGTTCCTCAAAAAGAGCATCTTGAGATCTTTTCTTCTTAGCGAATGCCTTACCATAATTAAACTGAAGCTCTGAAACTTCTGCACTTAACGTCCCGTTCAAAAGAGTTTCCGATTTCAGATTTTTCTCTACTTTAGAAAGCTTCGCCTGAACTTCTCGTATCTTTTCTTCGCGACCATTTACCTTAATTTGAGCCTCTTCGATTTGCTCTTCAATTTCTTTTAATTTTTCTTGGTCAAGTTCGTTTTCAAAACTCTCAATCGATTTAGCAAGTTTCTCTCGCTTAATCTGTCTAGCTTCAAGCTGGACAGCTTTCCAAGGTCTCATGTAATCATCGAGAAAAACCCAAATAACGGTTAAAAGAAAGATTACTGACAAAAAGGCAAAAACCTTGTTCAGCTTCTGCATATCATAAGCCATGCCCGGCTCATTTTTCTTACTCATTCTTCATATCCTTATCTTTGAGAGCTTCAAGATCTCTAAAAGTTCAATTCAAGTTCAGGCATTGCGATGATATACTTCAAACTGAATAACCATCTCAACGTCATTTTAATGGGCAAACTTGCCATTGTGATGAACAAGAAAACCAGAATGAAATAGCGGATATTTCCCATATCCTTAACCATTTTCTGTCCCCATTTTGTTTTAAAAGATATCACTGGCAATATAACAAAATATGCTCCGACAAGGACAATACCGAGCCATTCACGTAAGATGAGGCTGTCTGGCATAGACATATTTAGTCCCTTAATCCAGAAAAACTCAGATAGGTTGACGTTATATTCAGCGACAACTTTAGTGTAATCCCAATATTCAAAAGGACCATAAAATGTCCAGTTGGGTCCTCTTAGAAATGTCCCCACGAGAATCAGGTAAAACCAGAGGACATGCCAGCCAAATAAAAAGAGCGTAATCGCCATTTTTCTTTCTTTAAAGCTGAAGTAGCCGTTTCCTTTTGGGTTTGTGTCGATGTAGGGAATTGCGAGGAGTCCGACCACAATAAGACCAGGCAAAATCACGCCGGCCATCCACGGGTCAAAATAAACCAGCATTTCTTGTAAGCCTAAAAAGTACCATGGGGCTTTTGCCGGGTTGGGGGCCCAAGTCGGGTTAGCTGGTTCTTCAAGTGGAGCCTTAAAAAAGATGGCCCACACGATAAGAAAAGCCGTACCAGCAATAATGGCAAACATCTCTGTATAAACCAAGTTCGGCCATGTCCAAACTTTCTCTCGGTTTTCGGGCATTGCTTCTACAGGAACTTCTCCAGCTTCGATTCGATCATCATTGACCGAGGCTTTATGAAGTGAATACCACGTAAAAAATGCGTTCAAAATTATAAGAAAGGTAATGGGAACATTATCGGGCTTGAGAACAATCTTTAAAAAGTTCTTATCTGCTAGAAACCACGCATAAAAAGGGAGGGCACCTAATACGACTGTGATCGCAAATTTCTTTGTCGCAAAGACTTTTACATTCCTAATCATCAGGAAAAAAAGCACCGCAAAAACCGGGAAGGAAAAGATAGGGTCAGTCAGCGTGTTAACAAGTTCTCTCATGATCTGTTTTCCTTAAAAAATCACTATTAAAGCGGGGCCGAAATCCCACCGTCTTTTCTCACTCTCCAAAAATGCACAGCAATCAATGTTCCTACAACAAGCGGGATAAATACACAGTGAAGAATGTAAAAGCGTAAAAGCGCAGGCTCCCCTACAAAACGACCACCTAAAAGCTGGTAGCGGACATCGTTTTTATCAGAGACCATCACAAAATCGCCAAGCTGAGCTAGCGCGGCACCAGGACCTCCGTGCCCTAAAAATGGAGTTGCCTTGGCCATGTTTGCCCCGACAGCGATGGCCCAAATCGCGAGCTGATCCCAAGGAAGAAGGTAGCCAGTAAATGAAAGAAGCATCGTCAGTACGAGAAGAACGACACCTACCCCCCAGTTAAATTCTCGAGGTGGCTTATAAGAGCCGGTCATAAAAACTCGGAACATATGCAACCAGACGGTGATGACCATCGCGTGGGCACCCCAGCGGTGAATTTCACGCATAATCCCTAGAGGTACGTGCTCTCGAAGAGCGACGATATCATTAAAAGCATACTCGGCCGTCGGCCTGTAATAAAACATTAACAAAACGCCTGTCACTGTAAGGGCCAGAAAGACAAAAAAAGTCAAGCCACCCATACACCAGGTGTAGCCAAGCTGGACGCCTGACTTTTTAAGTTTAATAGGATGCAAATGAAGAAAAACGTTCCCCGCAACTACTGCGGCTCTGTTTCGGGCATTGTCTGGTGGGCCATGCCTAAAAATTGATTTCCAAATTTGAGTGTCTCTAACTTTTTGAGCTAAACCTTTGTCGGCCATCGCTTCCCTCACTAAATAAAAGCACAAAAAGTGCTCGGCATGATTTTAAACCGAAATATAAGCTCCGGGATTACCCCATTGCCCAAGTTCTTGTCTGTATACTTTTGTTTTATCTACTAATATCTCACCTGTAGGAGTCAGATTAATCGCAAACCTCTCAAGCGGTCTTGGAGCCGGCCCTTCAAAGTTCACTCCCGTAGAATAGAAACCTGAACCATGGCAAGGACACTTAAACTTTCTCTCAGCTGCACGCCAGTTAGGCACACAACCCAAGTGCGTGCAGATAACAGAAAGTGCGTACATTTTATCTTCTGATTTAACAATCCAAACGCCGTAGCTATTCTTCCAACGCTCATCCACACCCTCTTCATAGCTGGCAGGTCTGCCGGCCATAAAATCCATTTCGGGTTCAAAATCCACATTAGGATAAGAATATCTAAACGCCATACTCAACAGACCTGCTGCTGCTGCCGTAAACGCTACCCAACCGACCGTCAAGAAACTAAAAAATTCTCGACGGTTTAGACTCACTCTTTCAGCCATGACTCTAGACCTCTAAAAAAACTTGCCACGACACGAGCACAAACTGCTCTAGGCCGAGGTTTTATGTTGTATGATTCACACTTTTAATTAGCTAAATTATGGGGCGAGTCTATCAGTTTTTCAACTGATTTAAAACCTCTTGGGCCCTAGTTACAACCTGCTTATTTTCTTCCTGCTCAACTAGGCGCTCCAAAGTCGGGTTCAACTCATCCCACTCCGAGCGTTTCAAAGAGTGCATCACGTTTATTTTTAAATTGGCCACCTCAATAGAATTAAACAAACCATCTTGAGGAGACTGTAGTTCCCCTTGTGAAGGAGCTTCTAAAAGAAGGATTTCTTTCAACATAGGTAAGGCCCTACTGTCTTGATACGTAATCAGTGCCGTTGCCGCCGCGAAGCGTACGCCCAGCACAGGGTCAGACATGAGTCGTGCAATCTGATCGTTAGCATTTTCTACCTTATGAGTTGCAAGCGTCAGCACCGCGGCGTGTCTTAGTGCGTGATCATCCGAGTTAAGTAAATCGTAAACTGGCGCCCAATTCTCGAGCTTATTTGAACTCATATTTCCTAAGGCGACAATTGCATGAAATTGAACCTTGGGAGAATCATCTCCTAGTGCATCGATCAACCACGGTAGTGTGAGTTCATTATCTAAGGATGAAAATGCTGCTATCACAAATTCGCGAGTTCGTGGGTCACTTGATTCATCGTAAACCGATCCAAGATTCTCAATAAGCCAAGGTACATCTTCTTTAGGGACAGAAGATGTCGCTAAAACTTTTGAAAGCTCATAAGCGGCGACCCAGCGATTCCCGAAAGTTTTGGACTGCATTTCTCGAACGAGATCCTTGTAGGAGCGATCAGTCGAGAGCATTGTGGTCACACCAAAAACAATGAGGGCGCCCGTCAATAAGATGGCCAAAGGCACGACAAGACTACCCACCCAAGGATTTTCAAGCATCCTTTTAGTTGTCTGTGGCGATGAGTTTTTGTCGGCCATATACGGTAAACCTTTTCAAATTCTGTGAACTGAACTATGTTTCGGAGGCAAATGAGTTAAGTTCTTTAGCAAATCTACAAAACAATGACAATTTTAAAGCAACTTAACTGTTTATCAAAGGATTGTAATGGCCTACCTACTAAGAAGTTTGATCGTCCTCATGGTTGTGGGTATGGCCTTCACGACTCTCTCTGCTCACCATGTCGTCGTTCTAGAGCTCGGACATATCCAACTGGCGATCCCCGCCTATCTATACACTTTATTTACTCAAGCTTTTGTAATGTTCTATTTTATAGGCGTTGCGCGCCTCACAAACAATGTTCAGACGATTCTTCAATCCGGCACACAACTAAAAGAGCTTTTTGAGGATCCTCCACAAGACCTCACTCCTTATCTAAAGCAGGTCAAAAGAATGACTTATGAAGCCGACACATGCAAAAGGCAAACTGTCCCATGGTCCATACTTATGATTGTCTTAGGCATGCTTGGTTTTTTGCTTGGAGGCGCCCACGATACTTCACTGGTTTCTAAGTCAGTCCATTCTGGTGTTGTCTATGGTTTTTTAGTTGCGATGACGATCGGCTTTTTTAGGCAATGGTATTACCTAGGCAAGAGTCATAAACTTTTACGAAAACTTAAAACCCTGTTTGAGATCCCTGACGCCCAGATGTAAATCAAATATTCTTAACCCAGATAAAGACCTTATTTTTGCCCACAGGGTTACGGCCAGCACGTGTTCTACTTTCATACAAAATAGAATCATCAACTTCCATAACTTGTGCGATAAATTCTTTTAACCTTTCGCGAGGAACAAAAAGATTATAGTAAATCCCACCGGGTACATCTTGGCCTGGCTTCACATTATCGACCTGAGAGACTTCGTAGTTTTTAAGAAGGACATCAAGTTTACTTTTTGCAACGTAAGTGTCTACAGACTTCATCAGTACACGGTAAACCTTAGTGTGACCATAACGAGAATCTCTATAGCCACGACTTTCCAGCTCTTCGTACGAGGAAACCTCTAAATTTGCGACACTGAAATCTCGAGGAAGAGAATCCCATGAGGTTAAGGTGACTTCTGACTCAGTGTCAAAGCGCTCTTCTTCTGTTACTACATTAAAGTCCGCTGCAACATTTTCAACTTCTTCGATGTCATCAATATCTAAGTTAAAGTCACCGGGGTTAACATTTTCAACTTCTTGAAAAGTCAGCTCATTATCAAGCCACTCAAATTGTGGTTCATAAACACTTATCTTATCTAAGAGATAATCCTCGTACCAAACATTGGCCCTTTGGACGATCAAAATGATACCACCACCAATTAATAGCAGTAAGATTATATCTCTCATCACTTTCAGCTGCTTTGAAAAGCTGGCCTTTCGCTTAATTTTTTCGATATCAAACTGTGGTCCATATATTTCTTTTCTCATTTTTCTAACAAAATAAACCCATTCATCGTAAAGAGTCACTTCCATTGAAGTCATAATCTCATCATCATGACTTCCAATCAGAGGCGCCTCTATGGAGAGGGTATTTTTAAGGTCAGGAAAACAAAGACGAGCGGCTGCACTGGCCGCGTGACCAATTTGAAAAAGCTCACTTAACTCATCATCGAGATAAGGGAAGTTTTCTATGAAAAAATTTCTCAAAATTGCGGCGGCTTGTGTTACGGGGAGCTGAAATTGAGTTGCAAGCTCAAGTACAGTGACAGATTTTTTCAAAAATACATAACACACGAGTTTATCTCGCAACCACGTAAACCAAGAGGTTAATGGACCTATTTTTGACACTCTCTTGGCGTACTCAAAACGCTGGGCAAGTTGAGAGACACTTAAGCCATCAATAAAAAATAGACTCCAAAAGTCTTCGAATTCCTGTCGGTAACGGCCCTGCCAAGTGACGGCATCGAGGTTTAAATCTAACCAGGCCCTAAAGCGCTGATAATCTTCGCTGCTTAATATGATTTCATCTGTTTTTTGTGTCATTTTTTTAGATCAACTTCCCACCCTACGGATTTTCGATCACTTGGCCTTTTCGTGGTAGGGTCTTTGAGAGGATATATTTTCCGGTTCAAGACACTGACGACGATCAATAGGTATCCTTAATACTAGGGCGTCGCCTTCTTATAGGCAAAGGATTTTAATAAAAAATGACAAGCAGTATTAATCAAGTTCAACTTAATCAATTTCGTGAAACAGAGGCGCGTCGTCAAAATGAGAAGATGCAAGAGCTCAAGACGGAAAATGAAAAAGAGTACCGCAACGAAGTTCAAAAAAATGAAAAGATGCTTGCTCGTATGCGCCAAGATTACGAACGCAAAGAGGAAAAACTCGAACGACAAACGGAAAGAAAGCTTATCGGCCTTAGAAGGTCTCAAGATAAAAAGGTTCAAGAAGAAAAAACCAGGCTAAATCAAGAACTAACCAATATAAAAGAAGTTCACAATGACCAAGTCGCTGAAATACGAAAAGGTCAGATGAATGAAATCAGTGAACTTCGAGACTCCCATCGGAACACGCTAGAAAATGCTCGAGATAAATTTCTCCAGGAAAAAGCAAAATGGGAATCAGCATAAGAAAGCAAGGAGGCACTAAATGAATTCAGAGCAAAATAACTTAACAGAAGGCGTCTTTTTAAATGGGAAGGCCCAAGTTGTAGAAATGCTTCAACATATGACATCAGCTGAAAGAGAAGTTCTTCTTCGAAATATCAAGAAGAGAAATTCTCCTCTAGCAGATGAACTCATGGAAAAAAGTCTTAACTTTTCGCATTTGAATGAACTTTCTGATGAAGAACTCTCAATGATATTTCCACAAATTAAGGCCCCCATTTTAGGGATCGCCTTGAAAGGAACAGGAGCAAAGTTTCAAAGAAGACTTCTTTCTCTTGCCCCCAGAGATTACGCTGAGAATGCCTATGAGATCATGATGAAGCCTTTAAGCAATGAAGATAGAGACATAAAAAGAGCGCAGACTAAAGTCGTACATTCCTTGGCAGGACTTCTAAAAAGAAAAAGGATGAATCTTTAGTCACCTTCCTGCTCATGTGGGCAAGTTTGTTTATTAAAGCCCTGTCCGAACTTGCACTTCTGAATATTTTCGTCAAATTGCGCCTGTCTTTCAGGCGTATTTAAAACTCGGCTCATCATTTCGAACTGAATCTCTAGAGCTTTATCAAACCCCACTATCTTTTCTACGCATTCTACCTTGTATTTAAATTCGCAGGACTCTGGCGGGGTTTTTGCCAAATCTTCAACAGCAATCCTTAACTTCTTATTGTCTGAAAAGACTTTATCAATCCAATCCTGGATGTCTTTTCTGACTTGATCTCTTTGTTGTGTGACCTGAGCATTCTCAGTTTCCTGGTCGGACTGACAGCCCGAATGAAATAAAATAAAGAAAGTAATTAAAAAACTTATTTTCATCATAGAATCAATCCATTTTTTTGGCGGTAGCTCTTAATCTGTTCTTGATACTGCATGAGTTCCTTGGTATGTGTCTGTGCATAATTTTCCATCTCATCAGATGTTATCCTATGCTCTTTCATCACCTCTGTTGAAGCTTTCAAGCGATCAGAAAGGATTTGCATAATTTCAGGGACCCAGTCAGTGCACGTTTTCAAAACCTTTTTAATATCACTGCCTGCAATTTTATAAACAGAGGTTTTTTTTGTCGTCACAGCACTTAAATTTCTGACTCCACGGTTTGCGAATGCAGAGAGTTCGCCAACAAACCCTACCGCCTCTACTTTCGTGAGAGGAGAGACTCTTTTTCCCTCTTCTTTTAGCAAGAGGACTTCTCCTTCTTGTATAATATATAAGAACTCGCCAGGCTCGCCTTCCACAAAAATAACTTCTCCTGCTTCTAACTCTAGACGCTCTCCCATTAGACTTCTCCTACAATAAATTTTTCATCAATACCGTTAGCGGCCATCAAAGTGCCGTGCCGTAGACCTCGAGTCGAGATCTCGATGGACGTTACCCCAAGGATCTCACATAGCTGACAGGCCACCCATGCACCACCCACAATGCTTTGTGCTCTTTTTCCAAGAAAGGGATAGTTTTCAACAATCTTATCAACCGTGTCGTCTTCAATCTTTTGAACAAATTTTTTAAACTCTGGATATGAAACTTCTTGGCCATTAATCTTTTCCGCTTCGAAATGAGACAGTCCTTTTATCATTGCACCGAGAGCAGTCATTGTTCCTGCAACACAAACAAGTTTAGAGGTTTTATAATTTAAGATCTTCTGGCAACTCTTGAAAACATAAGAGACATTTTCATTAAAGTTACCCGATAATCGCCATTGGGTCGCTCGGACCGATCCCATTGGCAAGCTTACTGAGTCTTTATATTTAAACGGACTTACTCCAACTCGAATTAACTCCGTTGAAGCTCCTCCTATATCCATCATCACAACTTCTGAAACATTGTCTAAAAAGTTATGTCCAACACCCATTGCCGTGTAAAAGGCTTCACCTTCTGATGATATAATTTTGACAGCAAACCCAAGCTCTGATTTAACTTTTTGATAAAATGAGGAGGCATTGCTCGCTACGCGTGAAGCTTCCGTCGCTGTTACGATAACTTCATGAACAGGTATTTCGTATTTTTGTATTAACTCAAGATACTCACTAAGTGCGGAGTAGGTCGCATTTATGCTCTCTTCACAAAATTGCTTGTTAACATCTAAATCTTTGCCTAAAGCTGTGACGCGCAAACAGGATTCTCGCTCCACCAAGCTTTGGCCATCAAATTCAGCAATCAAAAGCAGCGTCGTATTAGAGCCTATATCTATTGAAGCTTTAAGCATTTTCGCCTCTTCGCCTCGAGATCACATGGGTTAAGTTTTCTTTATTAACAGGAGTGATTTCACCTTTCTCGCAAAAGATTGACTTTATATGTGCGGCCACAGTGACATCAAAACTTGGGTTTATGGCCTTTGCATCTTTTGGGGCAATTCTTTGATCTAGGACGCTAAGAACTTCTTCTTCAGATCTATGTTCAATCTCAATGTCATGACCTGACTTACTTAACAGATCAAATGAACTCGATGGTGCTACAACAAAAAATGGAACATCAAAATGTTTTGCAATGATCGATAACGTCGCTGTACCAATCTTGTTCGCAGTGTCCCCATTTTCAGAGATTCTGTCCGCTCCCACGAAGATGGCATGGGGTTTTTCCGACTCGATAACAGAGGCCATGGCCCCTTCTACAACCAGCCGATATTGAATATTTTGCTTGCTTAACTCATAAGCAGTCAGTCTTGCACCTTGAAGATAAGGTCTTGTCTCAAACGCGAAAACTTCTTGAATTCGATCCTTTTGATGTAGGTAGGAGATCACGCCCAACGCTGTCCCTATAGGACCACAGGCCAAGTAGCCAGTGTTACAAAGAGTCATGAGTTTCAGCTTTTTTATACCAGGACAGACCCGATCTAGGGCCGCCTCGGCAGAGCGGGCCATTTCCATATTATCATTTTCAAGTTGGGAAATCGCTTCTTCGGCCCTTTGCTTAAACCAGTTCACGCTATTCTCTCTGTTTTCAAATATATCCGCAGAGGTCTCTAGATCGACAAGGATTCTTTTTAATTCATATTCGAGGTTAACCGCTGTAGGCCTTGCCTCAACTAGGTAATCACAAGCTTTCTTACAGCCCTCGAGGCTTAGATCGTCCGTCGTTTTTGACCACAAACAAATCCCATAGATGGCCGTGAAGCCAATTAAAGGAGCCCCCCTTACGACCATGTTCTTAATCACCGCAAAACAATCTTCAAGGGTATGGACTTTTAAATAGACTTCTTGATGAGGCAGTTTTCGTTGATCTAAGGCTAGTAAACAATCCCCTTCAAAGATAATCGGTTTTGGTACTTCATTATGCATTTATAATCCAAATAAGTTTTTGAGTTTCTCTTTACCCTTTTTCTCGAGTTCATCTTTGACTTTAGATTCGATCTTCTTTTTCTCTTTCTTGATTATTTTTTTGCCTTCATTTTTAAGCGCTTGTTTCGCTAACTTTTCAATGGTGTGGCCATAATCAGGCCGCATATTATAGCCTTGTCCTTCCAACTTAAACGAAATCTCATTCGATCCAGTCAGCTCTCTTAAAGGCTCAACAAGCTCCCCTTTATTCTCTTGATAGACAAAATTCATCACGGAGCTTTTTTGGGAAGGTGGCGGATATATTTTACCTGCACCGTCCAAGATAAAGCGACTATTGGGTCCAATGAATTTTAGCTTGTTAATTTCATATTTAGTGTCTTTCAAATTGGACTTAAAACTGAGTTCGTCGTAACTACCATCTATTTCCAATGGCTTTTTAGTACTTACTTTTTTCGAAAGACTTGGAACATTTTTAAGCAAGGCCCGCAGTTTTTCTTCTAACTCGATCAAAACCTGGGCACTTCCATCTACGCCCTGTGCGTTTAATACAACGTCATAACCAACTGGTCCTTTTGATGATGATTGAGCCGATCCTTTCGCCATTATAGAAAACTTCCCACTGACTTTTCCAAGAGACGGAGGGAGAAAGGCTTGTGCCCCTAAAAGGTTGAAGTGATCTAAAGAGAAATCAAATTTATGGTTCATTCCATCTGATTTTAACTTAGATAAATGAGTTAGCTTGCCTTGACCTTCTGAATATTCAAACTCAAGATTTTTTGTCGCAATGTAGTCTTTTCCAATTTGAAACTGCCCCTTCCCTGAGAGGACTTCATCGGCGATCTTTATATTTGTCAAACTAAGAGATAGCTTTCCTGGAGGAAGAAAAAGAGGTGCCTCCTCTTCCTTCTTATCCTTTTCATTTTTTGTTTGTTTTACTTTCTTCTTTGTTTCATTTGTATCAGCGTTTGAATAAAGAAAGTCTCGTATGAAGCTTTCGCTAATAGAAAGATTCGTAAGGTTTACACTCGAGTTGAATGAAGGAAGATTTTCTAGCGTCATTTTCTCATTTATGTCTAATCGTGCATCAGAAGTTGCGATTAAGGTTCCAGAAAAAAGCTCTGACGTCAGTTTTGACTCAAACTCTTTATCTACTAAAGATGCCTCAAACTGATGCTTAAACGATTCTTGCTTAAAACTCTGAACGATACTAGGTCCAATAGCTAATTTTATATCAGGTGAAATTGCCCCGTCGCTTGAAACTTGAATCTGCCCATCAAGCTTCATTATCGCCTTATTCATATTGAAGCCATCTAACTTCATCTCAAGAAGAGATAAAACTTCACCTAGAGGGATATTGGCCTTAATTGAACTTAGAGTTGTTTTCGATGGCGTTGAGGAGAGCTTGGCACTCATTCTGACATCTTTAAGTAAACTGATATCAACATTAGCGTTAATGTCTTTTTCTTTTATGACAATTTTTAGGTCTGTTTTAATCTCGCTTAAAGGTCGAGCAAGCATAGAAGTTGAGAGATTATTGGTCTTTATCACTGCCATAATCGGAAGCTCACCTTTTTGAATATAATCCCCAAGATTAAACTGACCTATTATAAGCGTATCGAAACTCACTTCTTGCTCAGGCCCTAATTCAAAAATCATTTGTGAGTCGACCTCGAAAGCAGTTGAAGATTCAAAATTTAGATTTCGAACAAGAAACTTCTTAATGTTGAGTTCGCCTTTTTGCTCATCTAACTGGTAATGAATTTTCAGGTCACTTACTCTCAGGTTTAATTGGCTTTGGGCCAAAAACGCCGGCACAACCATAGAGGCCGGAGAGCTTTCTTTTTTTGATGTCGGGTCTTTTTTTGTCGATTGCTCTTTTTTTCTTTCAGTAGCTTTCATTGCAACCGACCAATTATTAGTCTCTCCTAAAGTCACGTAACGAAGTTTAGGTGAATTAACTTGAACCTCAATCTCTCCTCCGCCAAAGAGTATCGCCCAAACGGGAACTTTAATACGAACGTCTTCCACTCCAAAAAGTTGCTTTGAATTCTCTTCTGGTGCGTGGATGCTCAACATATCTAAGTCAAACTCAAATGTTGTTCCAATTGAAAAGTTGAGTTCACCTAGTTCTATTTGTGAGTTCGGAAAAGTATCTTGTAGTTTTTCAAGAGTTATACGACGCACTTCCTGTGGGGAAACAAGAGTTGAGGCATAGTAAATAGTTCCGCCTAAAGCGCCTAACAAGACAACAAAAAGCACAAGAATGGTAAGTTTGACTTTGGACATCGGGTCTTACTCCTAGCGTTAATCTGAAAGAATGCACTCTTAAAAGGCATATCTTATCAAAACATAAGACTGATGAGTAAGAAACTTTACGCCGCAGAGCGGCCTAGAGATTAAATCAGGGAAAGCGGAGCAAACTTTACGGAGAATTTTTTCATCGCTCCATCATGGAATTTAATTGTAACAACTTCTTCTTCTCCAAGGCCTACCGTTGAAGTAATTTTGCCCTCGCCATAAAGAGAGTGCATAACTTTAGAGCCTTTGGGGTATCCCGGCTTTCGTTGAGATGATTTAGAGCGAACTTCATATACTTCATCTTCATCATAAGAATCTTGAACAAAGTCTTCGTCACTCCAGTCTGATTGCACAGAATTTACACTCTCTAAGCCTGCAGTCCCAGAGTTCCCTTTCCATTCGCAAAACTTTTTAGGGATTTCTTGTAAAAAGCGACTGGGACCATTAAATTTCACTTGCCCAAATAGCATGCGCCCTTGTGCAAAGGTTAATGTCAGTTGCTTCATGGCCCTCGTCATCGCGACATAAAAGAGGCGCCTCTCCTCTTCTTCGCCAAACTCTCCCTCATCTAGGCTACGGTAGCTTGGGAAGATATTCTCCTCAACTCCAGTAACAAAAACATATGGGAATTCAAGGCCTTTTGCTCCATGAACTGTCATGAGAGAAACTTCACCCAGCTCGGAGGACTGAGACTCATCATCAACATTTTGATCAAGAGTAACCGTTTCTAAAAAGCCCGTTAAACTAGGCTTTGACTCATCATCTTCGAATTGCTTGATCGCACTTGCAAGTTCTTCGAGGTTCTCGAGCCGAGCCAGTGACTCATAATCCTTACTGGCCTTTAAGAAATCCCAATAACCCGATTCATGTAAGATCTTCTCATATATTTTTTCGGGTGATTCGTTTTGCTCTTCCATGAGGGTTGACTCATTTATAAGGTGAGCAAATTCTGCTAAAGCTTTTTTAATTTTTGCGCTTAAACGTATATGTTTATATTTATCCGAGTTTTCAACAACATCTTGAACGATTTCCCACAAAGAGCATCCAGACTGAATGGCCTCTTGCTCAAGTTTTCTTAAGCTCGTCGCCCCAACACCTCGTGCGGGGACATTGATAATTCGGCTCAGGGCCAAAGAGTCTTTATCATTAACAATGAGCCTTAAGTATGCCATCACATCTTTTATCTCTTTTCTCTCATAAAATTTCAGCCCCGCAACAACACGATAAGGCGCCCTAATCTTTCTTAACGCATCTTCAATCAAGCGCGACTGAGAGTTTGTTCGGTAAAATACTGCGATATCAGAGAAGGGCACTCCCTCATCTCTTAAACGCTCGACCTCTCTTGAAACGTAGGAGGCCTCTTTCTTATCATCTGCGCACTCAACTATACGGACGACTTCTCCCTCAGGATTATCTGTCCACATATTCTTGCCCTTACGTTGAGTATTTTTTGCAATAACTGAAGTGGCCGCCTCAATAATGATTCCGCTGGATCTATAGTTTTGCTCCAGCTTAATGATATTAACCTCGGGAAACACACCTTCGAAATCCATAATGTTTCTAATATCTGCTCCACGCCAAGAGTAGATGGATTGATCCTCATCCCCAACGACACAGACATTTCTTGTTTTTTCACAAAGCATCCGAATCAAATCAAACTGTGCCCTATTCGTATCTTGGTACTCGTCAACAAGAACGTACTCAAAACGCTCTTGGTATCGATTGAGAACCTCTGGGTAGAGCTCAAAGAGCTGAATAACTCCTGCGATAAGGCCACCAAAGTCTACAGCATTGGCCTTGTGTAACTCGTTTTCATACTCTTGATAGTAAGTGAAGAGCGGGTCAGATCTATCTATGTCATAAGTCTCTTCAACGTCTTTTCTTCCATCGTAGTGACCAATATTTTTAAGAGAGCTGATATAGTTGAGAATTTCAAAAGGAGAGACTTCTTTTTGGCTAATGCCATGTCTTTGCAAAATACCCTTTGCTACGGACTTTGACTCGGCCGTCGCGTAAATGGTGAAGTTGCGGCTCAAGCCTAAATAGCGGGCCTCCGACCTTAAAACCTTAGCGCAAAAAGCGTGAAAGGTTGTCATTTGCAACGCCCCAATATCAGCAGAGACCAGCGTATTAATTCTTTCACGCATCTCTCTAGCTGCTTTATTAGAAAACGTTAAGGCCAACACCTTAAAAGGGCTTATTCTGTCGTGCTCTATTAGACGAGCGATCCTTGTGACCAAGGTTCTCGTTTTACCCGACCCAGCGCCAGCTAATATCATCACAGGGCCGTCCTTATTTAAAACGGCTTGTTGTTGAGCTTCATTTAGTGATGAGACATCTTCCATATTCATTCTACAGTGACTGACTTTGCAAGGTTGCGAGGTTTATCAATATCTGTCCCTTTAAATTTCGCCATATAGTAGGCCAAAAGTTGGTTCGCAATATTAACGTAAACGGGAGATAAATCACCTAGACCTTTAAAGTCCATAGGAAGGTAATAGTCCGCCAGTTCCTCTAAAGAGCTATCTCCCTTTGGTCCCAAGATAACAATCTTTCCTCTTCTGGCCTTAATCTCTTGAATGTTAGAGATCGTTTTATCATAGAGCTCTGGTCCAACGATGGCGATATTGACCATTTGATCATCAATCAAAGCGATAGGTCCGTGTTTAAGTTCACCTGAAGCATAGCCTTCAGCATGAACATAGGCGATTTCTTTCAACTTTAAGGCCCCTTCTAAAGCAATTGGATAATAGATGCCTCGGCCAGTGTAGAAAAAGCCATTATATTGATAAATTGCCTGCGCTATGGCCTTAATACTTTCAACTTGGGCCAAAAGCATATCAACTCTTTCCGCTAAAAGAGCAAATCTTGCGGATAGCTTGGTCTTTTTCTCCTCATCTGAATGCTCGTTACCAAGAGCACTCGAAAGCAGTTTTCCCGTCAACGCCATTTGTGTGAAAGCTTTTGTGCTCGCGACTCCAATCTCCATTCCCGCGCGGATCAAGAGGTTTTCATCACACTCTCTAAAAAGAGTGGAGCCCTCAGTATTAACGATAGATATGGTTTTAATTCCTTCGGATTTACAAAGCGCCTGTGCAGCAAGAGTGTCTGCAGTCTCACCAGATTGGCTGATGAAAAGCCCTACGTCTCCCTCATTTAAAATAGGAGAACGATAGCGAAATTCACTGGCAAGCTCGAGGGCCGTCGGAATTCGATTTGATCCTTCGAGATAGTCACGGATAAGGTAGCCAGCATAAGCTGCTGTCCCGCAAGCTGAAATATGCATCCTTTTAGGTGATATCTTTGAGGCACGTATAAGCGATTCCTGACCCTCACCGCCAAAATAGTATTGAGTAAGAGATCGGATCAACTCTGGTTGTTCGTAAATCTCTTTAAGCATGAAGTGTTCATAGTCACCCTTTTCAGAGATATCTAGGGCCATATCTTGTTTCTTGGAGAGGTATCTCGAAGACTTTTCTCCGTCGAGTTCATAAAAGTTCAAAAGATTTTTATGGGCCGTACTTAAATGGCAAACAACTTCATCTTCAGGGAAGTACAACTTGTCTACGAGTCCTGCGAGAGCATAAGGATCCGATGAAACGAGAACTTCTGAACTGGCTTCATTTATCCCACAGACCAAAGGCGCACCTTTCTTAATGGCCAAGATATCGGCCGTCTGGCTATTTAAAACAACAAACGCGGAGTTCCCTTTAAGCCTTTTAAACGACTCGACCACACTTGATCGAAAATCAAGGCCTTCCTTTAGTGCTTTTGATACTAAAACAAGAAATACTTCCGAGTCTGTCTCTGATTGAAATTTCTCTCCAGACTTAATGAGCTCTCTTTTGAGCTCTCCGCTGTTTTCAATGATTCCATTATGAACAATTGAAATGCTTTCATTGTTGTGTGGGTGAGAATTTGTATCATTCACCTCCCCGTGTGTGGCCCAACGGGTATGGCCAATACAGGACCTTGCAACAAATTGCTTATCTTTTAGCTCGTTTTTTAGGTTCTCGAGTTTTCCACTTTTTTTGTAGATAACGAGCTGGTCATGCTCATCAATAAAGCTTACCCCAGCGGAATCATAGCCTCTGTACTCAAGCCTTTTTAAACCTTCCAACACAACTTCAACTGAGTTTGAGGGCCCTAAATGTCCAACAATTCCGCACATGACGCACTCCTGCAAATCGTAATTCAACTTTTGATACATTTAGCACTAAACAAGGGCATCGTCTCGCCAATTCCCGGCCTAAGAATGTATTATTTCTTAAGGAAGCGCTTGGCCATTCCTGGTTTGGTTTCCTGGCGCCCTCTTGAAACAGCAAATGAGCCCGAGTCCATATTTTGAGTAATGGTAGATCCACAGGCAATGAAACAGTCATCCCCGACCTTTACAGGGGCCACAACCTGAGTATCAGAGCCAATGAATGTCCGCTTACCAATCGTTGTCTTGTGCTTGTTCTTTCCATCGTAGTTACATGTAATAAAGCCACAGCCAAGATTACTCTCTTCGCCAATCTCCGCGTCACCTACGTAGCTAAGATGAGAAGCTTTGGCGCCCTTATGGAAGTGCGCCTTCTTCGTTTCAACAAAGTTACCAATCTTAACATCTTCTTCAATTAAGGTTCCTGGCCGCAATCGGGCAAAAGGACCAATGCTTGCCGCACCCTTGATAACAACGGATTCGAGATGAGAGTAACTCAAGATCGCTGCTCCATCCCCAACCTCAGAGTCCTTTATCCAGGCCCCGGCCTCTAAATTTACGTTCTGTCCTAAGACAGTGTTACCTTTGAGGTGGCAATGAGGAGCAATGCTAGTGCCTTTGCCTACTTTTACGTCATCTTCGATGTAGACGCTCGATGGGTCGATAAATCTGACTCCTTGCTGAGTGAGCTCAGAGATTTTCTGCTGCCTGAGGATCGCCTCTGCTGATTGAAGTTGTTCAGCTGTATTGACCCCAAGAAATGAAAGAGGATTCTCAAAAAGGACCGGCTTAACATCTGCGTCTTCTTTAAAGATATCTGTTAAATAGAACTCTCCTGCAGCATTATTGGTATCGACTTTATTTATTTGCTCCAGAAGATACGTCGTCTTCACTATATACAGACCAGAGTTAACCTCTGTTATGGCCTTTTCTTCATCTGAGGCATCTTTCTCTTCTTTGATTTGAAAACCTTTTTTCGACCTTATAATTCGTCCATAACCCTTGGGAGAATCCAAGTGAAAGCTCGCGGCGACTGCTTGGGCATCATTTTCAACAAGCACATCATAGAGCCTCTCTAAATCGCACACTCTTAAACAAGGCGTATCTGCGCATGCAATCAAAGTATATTTTTGACTTTCGGCCCAATCGCATTGATCGAGGTAAGAGCTTAATGCTCCGCCTGTACCATTTTGATCTTTTTGAAAAGAGTAATGAAGTCCCTGGTACTGACTGCTTAAATAAGACTCTAAATTTTCTCTGTCATGGCCTGTAACGACTGAAAAATTCGAATCTAGCTTCTTTTTACTCGTAAAGGCCTTTAGCGTCTTGATGGGAAAGTCTACAAGCTTTTTATCCTGCAGTGGAGCAAGTGGTTTTGAAAATGGTAAACTCATTCGAGTTCCTTTACCTGCTGCTAAAATCACTATTGCAATTTCCGACATAATCGCTCTCCCTTATCGCCAAGCATTTTGGTCCAACTTTCGAAGTACCGATGAATACGTTACTTTCTTCTATTTAAGTCGAAATAGTCGGGTTTGTCGACGACTCAAAAGGTCAGGAATAATAAAAAAATATCACTAATCTTAACAAAAACCTTAAAGACTTCTTACATTTTCCCCGATTCAGTAACTTGTAAGCGTTACTCTGCCCATACTGCTTAGGAGTCTAGATATGGTAACAAACTATGAGGGTGAAAATATTGAGTTCAAGGATCATCTCCCTCTCCTGCCCATTCGCGATCTTGTTGTATACCCCTTCATGATTCTCCCGCTATTTGTTGGAAGAGAGTCTTCCATTGAAGCTGTTGAACATGCCCTTAATGAATCTGATCGACTCATTCTTTTATCAAGCCAAAAAGATATCACGGCCGAAACACCTGCTCCGTCAGAAATTTATGACCTGGGTACTGTCGCTATGATTATGCGCATGAGAAAACTTCCTGACGGAAGGATTAAAATCTTAGTGCAAGGTCTATCTAAAGCTAGAATTACAAAGTTTGAACAAACAGAACCTTATTATACTGTCAAACTTGCAAAAGTTGAAGACTCATCAGTAGAAGAAGGAAATGTATCAGTTGATGCACTCATGAGAAATATCAAGGAACAACTTGAACGAGTTATTACTCTCGGAAAAGTCTTATCTCCAGATATACTTATGGTCCTTGAAGACATTCAAGATCCTGGTAGACTGGCTGATCTTGTTTCATCTAATCTCAATCTTCAAGTTGGGGAAGCTCAAATGGTCCTCGAAACCCTCGACCCTGTTGAGAGGTTACATAAGATAAATGACATTCTAACGAGAGAATTAGAAATATTGGCAATGCAGGCCAAGCTTCGAACCTCTAATAAAGATGACATTTCAAAAGGCCAAAAAGAGTATTTTCTTAGAGAACAAATCAAAGCGATCAAAACAGAGCTGGGTGACGAAAGTAATGGTGAACCTGCTCCTGAAGACGAATTTGGCGAGTTCAGACTGAAAGTGAAAACAGCAAAAATGCCAGAAGAAGCCGAAAAAGAAGCACTGAAACAATTAAATAGACTAGAAAAAATGCACCCAGACTCTTCAGAGGCCAGTATTATTCGAAGCTATCTAGAATGTCTTGTCGAACTTCCTTGGTCTATCGAATCGAAAGAAGATATCGATCTTGATCAAGCCATGGATATTTTAAATGACGATCACTTCGACCTCCTAAAAGTTAAAGAACGAATCCTTGAATACCTCGCTGTTCGCCAGCTCAAAGGCAAACAGATGAAAGGTCCGATTCTTTGTTTCTCTGGACCTCCAGGGGTTGGGAAAACATCACTTGGTAAATCTATTGCCCGGGCCACAGGTCGTGAGTTTGTGAGGATCAGCCTTGGCGGTGTTAAAGATGAAGCCGAAATACGTGGGCACAGAAGAACCTATGTAGGCTCAATGCCCGGTCGATTTATCACAGCGCTCAAGCAAGCGAAGACAAACAATCCTGTCATACTTCTCGATGAGGTTGACAAGCTTGGGGGAGACTACAAAGGTGACCCCTCTGCGGCGCTTCTAGAAGTCTTAGACCCCGAACAGAACTGCGAGTTTAGAGATCATTACCTAAATGTTCCATTTGATCTTTCAAATGTCATGTTTATTGCTACGGCGAATGTGCTTGAACAAATTCCTGGTCCGTTAAGAGATCGTATGGAGATCATAAACTTGGCCGGCTATAGCCATGAAGAAAAACTTGCGATTACTAAAAAATACCTTATTCCAAAACAAATGAACGAAAATGGTATTACTCAAGAACATGTCGAGTTCAGTGATGAAGGCCTTCAAAATGTTATTCAGTGTTTCACCTCGGAAGCAGGTCTTAGAAACCTTGAGAGGAAGATTGGCGCCCTTTGCCGAAAAGTAGCAATGAAAATTGCTAAAGGCGATATGGCCAAAACTCATATTTTACCGGAAACGGTAAATAAGTTTTTAGGCCCCCCGATTTACACAAAAGAAGACCGCCAAGAAAGAGACGAAGTTGGTGTTTGCACAGGCTTGGCCTGGACGGCTGCCGGTGGAGAAGTTCTCTATATTGAGGCCACGAAAATGAAAGGCAAAGGACTGACTCTAACTGGTCAACTCGGTGACGTCATGAAAGAGTCTGCGCAAACGGCCATCGGTTTTATTCGAAGTAGAGCAGCAGAGTTGCGTATTGATGAAGATGCATTTGAAAATCATGAAGTTCATATTCATCTCCCTGCTGGGGCAATCCCCAAAGATGGACCAAGTGCTGGGATAACGTTGGCAACGACAATTGTCTCTCTCTTTACAGGAATGCCAATAAGTAGAGATGTGGCCATGACTGGAGAAATGACCTTGACCGGCAAGGTTCTGCCAATTGGTGGTCTCAAAGAAAAGTCGCTTGCAGCTTTGAGAATGAATATTAAGACAATTATTATTCCTTGGAAAAACAAGAAAGACTTAATTGATATTCCTGATGAAGTTAAGGAAAAGGTTGAGTTCATACCAGTAAAGACCATCGATGAGGTGCTGGAAGTGGCCCTTGTTGGGTGGAAGAACTCTGACTCCAAAGACAGGGGTTCAAACAAGGCGAAAAGAGAGAAGAATAAAGACTCGAGTTTGCCGCCCGTAGCTGCCTAAAAGCCGATCAATATTATCGGCCTTTAGAAAGTTTAGGTTTTTCTGTTTGGTTTTTTGCACTAAAATAATATCCAAAAGGATGTGCACATGAGCAAAACAACAAAACCTAAAATCGCTGTCATCGAAGATTCAGACTTCACACGCAAGTCTATTATTAATGCTTTAGAAAAAGCAGGCTACGAAGTGAGTGCAGATGCAAAAAACGCTCAGGAAGCCTACCAGGCTATCCAAAGTAGTCACGCCGACCTTTTTATCATCGATGTTGTTATGCCAGAGGTATCGGGGATAGAGCTGGCAAAAAAAATCAATGAAGACTTTTCAAATTCTCGAATCATTATGATGTCATCTCTTAACCTAGAGAGTGTGGTCATTGAGTCTATTTCTAGTGGGGCGGTCGATTTTCTTTCTAAGCCATTCGATATGGCCGATCTTATAAAAGCTGTTGAAAAAGTTGAACAAGAGATGAAAAACGATCGCTAAAAAAGGAAGCATTACATGTTTTTTATTATAAAATTTAGTATGTACTTCACATTAAGTTTTTTTATTTTGAGCCTACCAATTCAAGATGGGCCATTGTTTGATAAGCTATATAACGTTACCGCTCCCGTTACTCACGAGATCGTTTCATACATTAAAAGGAAGATAGGAACTACAACCTCTGAGTTACAAGAAGTTGGTGAAAAAGCTTTCTCCAATACTCGAGATATCCCTAAAACAGTTGACGAGGTCAGCTCAGAGCTTTCGTCTAATGTAAAAAAAGAAATAGAAAAGCATGATGAGTACACTGTTGAAGAAAGAGAATCCCTTCTTCGAGTTCTTCAAAATTCTGATTAGAAAAGAATAAGGCCCAGTCATCATAACTGGGCCTTTATCTTAAAATGCTGAGGAAGGGGAAACCTCAACAAATATATTATCTTTCGGCGTTCTTTGTTTTGTTCGATTGATCAGCAGAAGAGTTAGCCTCAACTTTGATTTGCTCTTGTGAACGTGAAGACTGGTCACTTTCAGTGCAATTGAGCTTCTGACTTTCTCCTACTTGAGCTGCGTAAATATTTAAACTTAGTCCTAAAATTAATCCTGTAAAAATAAGCTTTCTCATGTCTCTCTCCTCAACCTAATATTGGTTTTTTAAAAAGTTTGTATCTATTAGGTATGCACCAAATGTGCCAACATGCAACGCTCTAAAAACCAGTAGTTACTGGCTTGTCCCCTGTAATATTTTCGACACTGTCTAAAAAAACAACAATATTTCGTCCTATTTTAACTAACCCAGGGAAGTATTTTTTTCAGTAGATGAAGCTTATTTTTTCCCGGTGGGTACCTCAGAGAATTCTCAAAGGCATAACTTCTGCTCATGACTGAGCACTCATGTGAAAAGATTAAAAAGCTCTTTTTCCCATGATAAGACCCTAGGCCACTGGGGCCCACCCCACCAAAAGGAAGGTTTTTATTGGTTAAATGAACGACGACATCATTTAAGCAAAGCCCTCCAGCTTGAACCCTACTTTTGAAGGTGATTTGATCTTTTGGATTACTTGAAAAAAGATAGGCCGAAAGAGGATGTGGCCGTTGTTGAACAAATTCAATTGCACTATTGAGATCATCTACTTCTATCACGGGAAGTATCGGCCCAAAAATCTCGTCTTGCATGGCCGCGGAATCGGCATTTGCACGCAAAATGGTAGGCCCGAGATGCCTCGCATCTCGGTCAGTTGGCATCTTAAGCTCAGGAGACTCATTGTTTAAAAGTTCACTTAAGCGATCATAGTGCTTTAGATTAATAATTTTGCCATAACTCTCTGACTGAAGAGGATCTTCACCATAAAAGACTTTGATCCATTTTTTGGCAGATTCAAGAAAAGCATCGAATTCTCCCTTCTTTAACAAAATATAATCAGGGGCAACGCAGGTCTGTCCTGCGTTCATAAATTTACCCCAAATAGTCCTTTTGACGGCCAAGTCAAAATTTTTCTCTTCAAAAATAAGACAAGGACTCTTTCCTCCAAGCTCGAGGGTGACAGGAGTTAAGTTTTTTGCCGCTTTTTCCATAACGATCTTTCCGACATTAGTACTTCCCGTAAAAAAGATATGTGCAAAATTTTGTGATAAAAGCTCTGAGGTTTCATCAACGCCACCTTCGATGACAACAATCTCTTCTAGTTGAAAGTACTTCGGGATCAATTCTGCAATTAAGCTCGAAACGCTAGGTGCGATTTCTGATGGCTTCAAGACGACATTATTTCCTGCAGCGATTGCTCCAACCAAAGGTGAAAAGATAAGTTGAACAGGGTAGTTCCAAGGGGAGATAATTAAGACTGTTCCTAGAGGACGATATTGAATCTGACTTCTACAGGGGAAGAACGCCAACGGAGAACCAACCGTTTTTGGAGACATCCAACTCCGAAGCTCCGCCTTACTTTCTTTGATCTCTTCATGAAGTAGCGCAACCTCTGTTAAATAGCTTTCAAACTCGGACTTTCCTAAATCTTTTTTTAAGGCCGTATAAATGGCCGACTCATTTTCGGTGAGTAATTTTTGAAGCTGATCAAGCCGTTTTATCCTGTTTTCGTAGAGAGCAAAGCTTTCATCAATAAGAGGGAGATTATGTATTTTTTTGAAAGTATCTGAAATCGTCATCAAAGATATCCTTAATCGGTATTTGCCATTATTCGCACAAAAAAAGCCCCTGACATTAAAGTCAGGGGCCCTAAGATTGTAGCATTAATTTTAGCTTTTAATTACCTATCTGCTGAAGCAGCAGCACTCCCTGATTGATCGCTGGTGTAGTCCTTAACTTCTACTTCTCCACCTTCAAATCGACCAGACTGAACACTTTCGGTACATTCAACCGTTGAATTATGCTGACCCATTGTTGCAGCATAAGTGTTAAAACTAGCGATAAAGGCAAGCAATAACCATGTCATTTTTAAAGCTCTCATCTCTCCTCCTTATTATTCGTAGATTAAAAAAACTTTTCTCACCTATATAATATGCATGCTGCATGCCAACAACGCCTCAGTAATAACGTAAGCTTAGAGCGAACGGATTGTAAAAAATTCTTATGTGTCTAATAATTAGACACAAAAAAACCCTCCAGCGAAGGGAGGGTTTTTCATACAATACTTAATATTTTAAAAAGTGGTTTAACGAGTGGTCGAACCACCAGCGCCAGCACTATCATCAGACGTACCTGCATCCGAACTTCCTTGACCTGAACCGCCATTAATCGCAATACAATCAACGCTATCGTCTTCTTGTTGGCCTACTCCAGCAGTTTCAGGTGCTTCTGATTGGGCGTACGCACTAGTAAACGTAAGTAAACTGAAGGCGCAGACTGTGAATAAAAGGTTTAATATTTTCTTCATTTTTGATCTCCTAAACATTCTCAAAACTTATTTTATCTCAACATCTTGTATTCACCTAAAAACTCCAGAAATCAAAGCTGCGTCTACTCATCGCCGCCAATTTTCTCTGGCAGGCAAACTTACATATTTAAGTTAACACCAGCTGGCTTAACAATCGCTAACAGTGACTGGAAAGCTTGTGTCACTTTCAGGGCCATCTTATGACCAGCCTCTGACTCGACTTTCTTGATTTCGCCATAGTTATCATAGGCCACGTTGATCTTTCCAACTTTGTCCATGGCAATCTCTACTGGCTTCCCAAGAGAGTTGTATTTAAAATCAAGAGTTCTTCTATCTTTTGTTTTCAAATCTTGATCGATCATACGATCAATACGTCCTTCGCGGTCATAGAAAAGCATAACTGCTTTATTATCACTATTAACTGCCTTACTAAGATTTCCACGCTTATCGTATTCAAAGTTCGTCCAACCCTTATCGTTAACGACACGAGTGATTTTATTAAACTTTGGATGGTATTTAAGCTCAACATACTCTCCGCGAGTTGATGTCTTCTTAGTTAACAGACCTTTGTCGTTGTATTCAAATGTTGTCACATCGTCCCCTCTCGTAATTTTAAGAGGCAATGAACAACATTCTGAATAAATCGTTTCCGTTTTAAGCCCGTTTACCTCAGTCACAATTCTATATGTGTACTGAGATCCATCAGGTCGTTTCTTCATCTCGTATTCGTACTTGTTTGAAACCTCACGTCCTGAAGCGGTCTTCTTTTTAACGCTTGTCCAATAGTGCATGTCAGGATTCTCAGAGTTCGATCCATAGTCATACTTGGTTGCTTCACCGTTACGACCAACGACTTCCTCAACAAATTGAGTCTTTTGAGTGTAATCGATCTCCATCTTTGTATCATCAGAATAAACAACTTTTGTCATGTTATGATTGGAGTCATAGTCGTACTTAAAGACATTTCCTGCAATATCTTTTGAGTTTACGAGGTTATCTCCCTTATATTCATACTCGGTCTTTTTGTCTCCAGCAGACCAAATATGCTTAACTTTTCCATCAGTGTACCACTCAAAAAACAGCTGCTTTGCCTGAGAGTCTTTAATAGAGGCTACCTTGTCATTTTCGTACTTAAGATTAATGTTATAACCATTCTTGTCTTCGATTTTTACAATCTGACCATTCTCATTATACTTTTCGACTTTTCCGTCATTGTACTTTCTAACAAAGCCATCTTTTACTTTTTCTAGCGTTTGAATGCCGCGAGTGTTTGAGTTGAGCTTCGTTCCCACAGCGAGGTTAGATGTAACTCCAAAACGTCTCGAATAAGCCAACCTTAATTCAGCATCATTCACCAATTTCTTTTTAATATTCGTGGCCGTTTTCTCATTAAGGCTTGTTCGCTTTCTCATGGCCTCAATAATTTTGTTGGCAGCGGCTTCAGGGTCAACAGCTTGATCAGGAGTAAACCTAGTCAAAGCACCCGAACCATTTTCATGGATAACAACGGTACCGTCAGGGGCAACTGTCAGAAAAGTTTCAAACTGGCTACCCCAACCAAAACCGAACCAGCCCTTCTCTGTCGCCTTCGAGTTATAAGTTCTCGAGATCTCCAGATCATGCCCACCACCAGGGACGATGATGTCGGTATAAGAGATATAAAAGTTACCATTCTTTAAATTGACCCCGGAAAAGGCCGTGAAGGGCAACAGGAACAAAATCATCATTAAACTCAAAAACTTCATCGCAACTATCCTTTTTTGGACGTTTCTATTTTTCTTTAGTTCTTCTCGGATCAATAATTTTCTAACTTTAGCAAAAAAAGACTAGACTCTGATTTTAACAATTTTCAGGATGACAAAACCACCAATCAAGTCAAGTATTATCACGAACACAAGTGCAATAAGCCCCAAAGGTGTTGTAAACATTGGAATCATCGACTGAGGGTCCATTATTGTATAAAGAAGACCGATCGCAAATGGCATGGCAAAAATTGTGGCCCCCTGAAAAAGCCCTTGTGCTGTATAGGTATCTATCTTTTGTTGCAATCGGATGCGCTCTCTAATAACCGCAACAATGGTATCAAAGACTTCCGCCAAGTTCCCGCCCGTCTCTCGCAAGATATTGATACTTGATACAAACATCTCATTATCTTCAATCGGAATCCTTTTTACCAGATTCTCAAAACACTCTTCCAAGGGAACACCGATTTTATTTTGCTGAAGAATAATATTAAATTCTTGTGAAATCGGAGCCGGCATCTCATCAACAACCATGCCAATGGCCTGAGGAACAGAGAGACCCGCTCTGATTCCATTTGATAATAAGGTCATCCCATCGACCATTTGTCCCTGGTACTGTTTAATTCTTCTCTCTACAAGGTAGTCCATAAGCGGCTTAGGAACCTTAAAGCCAATAAAAGCCAGGAGACACCCAAAAATAATGCCTGTTACCCACATACCGAAAAAGCCCAACAAGAGAAATGTAATGGCGCCCATGCCAACGGAGAGAAACAAAAGGGCATAGGTAATTTTATCGGGTTCAATTTCAATAAAAAGGAACTCTAGCTTTTCAAGAATATAAGTCCTGGTCCCAAAAGTTTGATCTTCAATCCATTGAAAAATGCTCTGCGAGTAACGCAACGTAAAAATGAAAACGATAAGGCCAATTAGACCTACAATTCCTTCCATTCCTAGGTATCGTAAGACTCCATCAATCATACATTACCCCTTGCTCACTTTTTTATTCGTGCTTCTCGCTCCATTTGGTCTTTGCCCTGATGAAGAGCTCGCCTTCTTGAGTTCTTGAGCCTCCGGGTTTTTTTGAGGTATGCTCTGCTTAGGGGCTTCATTACTGAAAAGTCCTCTCGGGATGTTGTAACCTTTTCTTTCTAAGAGCTCGATAAATTTTGGAATGAAACCTGAGGCCTGAAACTCACCGACGATCTTCCCGGTCTTATCTATATCCTTTTGGATAAATAAGAAAATATCTTGTAGAGTTACAACATCGCCCTGCATACCACCAATTTCTGTAATATGCGTGATTCTTCGGGTGCCATCATCAAGGCGACTTTGTTGAATGATCATATGAACTGCATTTGCAATCATTTCTCGAATGGCCTTCGCTGATAATCCCGCTCCTGCATATTGAACCAATGTCTCAAGCCGGCCAATGCATTCTCTTGGGTTGTTAGAGTGGACGGTCGTCATAGATCCATCGTGCCCTGTTCCCATTGCCTGGAGCATATCAAGGGTTTCACCACCACGGCACTCCCCTACAACTATTCGATCTGGTCTCATACGAAGTGTTTGTTTCACTAAGCATCGAATATCAATCTCCCCCTCTCCTTCGAGAGACGGAGGCCGTGTTTCTAACCTCACGACATGTTCTTGAGGAAAGTTCAGTTCCGCTGAGTCTTCACAAGTAATAATTCTTTCATTGGCCTGAATAAAGCTTCCTAAGATGTTAATCAACGTTGTTTTACCAGAGCCAGTACCACCACTAACGACAATATTTCGATGGGCCTCAACAGCAATACGTAAAAAGTCCGCCATATTTTGAGTTAGCGAATCGAAATCGACAAGATGCTTATAGGTCAAACGTTCCTCGGGAAACTTTCGAATTGTAATGGTACAACCATCAATTGAAGAGGGAGGAATGATCGCATGGACACGAGATCCATCGCGCAACCTTGCATCGACGTAAGGAGTCTTCTCATCAATCCTTCTACCGATTGGTGCAACAATGCGCTCAATGACATTCAAAACCTGCCGATCATTGGTAAATGTTGTTTCTGATTTCTTAATCTTTCCCGCATATTCAAAAAATATCTTATCGGGACCAACAACCATAATTTCCGTACATTGCTTATCAGAAAGAAGGTCTTCTAGTGGCCCAAGTCCAAGTGCTTCATCTAAGATCTCTTTAACAATCTTATTCATGTCCTCACGACTAGGTAAAATAGATTTTGTATCTTCTTTACCTAAGAGTTCTACAACCATTTTTTTTGTCTGCTCTCTTAGGATCACTTGTGCCTTAGGGTCGTTATCATCACTTTTCTTGAGATCCATCTCCTCTACAAGAGACTTATGGATCCTTGACTTAAGCTCTGTCCATCCGCCTGGCTTTGCACCTGCTGACTGGCCAGGGAGCTGCTTTTGGGCGGCTCCAGTGTCTGATGGTTTATTGAGTTTCTCAAGGGTTTTTAGAACGTTTTTTTGAACAACTTTTCTAACACAATCAACAACTGCTTTTGCGTAAGCACTATTTTTTTGGACAACCATCAATGGTTTTTTTTGATTTAAAGCAGTAACACAGGCTTGGTCATCTTTAGGGATGACTGAAAATACTGATTTGCCTATAGATTTGCCAACAACATCAGGAGATACAGGATGTCCTTTAACCGCTTGACTCATTACAAGCTGAATCATGTCTTTAGGAAACATCATCGTGACAAGCTCGCTATAAACTTTCTTCGTTTGATTCAATGCGAGGATATCCGGAGTCACAACAATAAAAATCAATGTCGAAAACTCAAGGGCCTTCAACGTCAAAGGCGTTAGCTCACTTCCTCCATCGATGACTGTAACAGGGAACATATTAGTCACGGCCTTTAATGTCTTGCCAATTCCTTCTGGGTCAACAGATTGAGCTGAAGCGGCTTCTGAAGGCATACTTACATAGTTAACCCCTTGAGGGTGAGCTGTTGCAAAAGAGTGAAGCGAACGCGGGTCAATAGCACCACTAAATTTAGCTAGTTCATGTAGGCCTTTTGGTGACTTCATACCGGTTATAAAGTTTTGGTCCCCTCCGGCTCTTTGATCAAAGTCGAGCAAAAGAGTTTTGGCCCTATTATCTATAGAATAAGCAAAGGCCAAGTTCGCTGCAAATTGTGATTTGCCAACTCCGCCTTTTCCACCAATAACTGTAATTATATGACCTGGCACAGATTACCTTCTTCTTCTTCGAAACTTTCTCTTAATTTCGTCAGTTCCCTCAGTGGCAGACTCGACGAGTTCCGGAGTTATAAAAATAACGAATTGACTTTTATTTGACTGATAAGACTTTGAACGTAAAAAAGAGAATAGCTCTTGGCCTTCTTCAATGGTCTGATTACCACCTGGAGGATCCTTATCATAATCAGTGTTGCTATTGTCCACAACGATCCCGCCAACAACGGCTGACTCGCTCGATTTTACAACAAGACTCGTGCGAACAGAATTACTCTGCGTCTCTGGCGGGCTCCCTGTGTTTGAGCTCACAGATAAATCGACACCAAGATCAATATTTTCCTCAGGTAGTATTTGTGGACGAACAGTCAACTGAAAGCCTGCAGTCGACTCCTCCCCTTGCGTGAACTCGTTACTGCCAAGACCAAACCGGCTCGTGGTAGTTTTATTAATCGTTGCCTCCACATTGTCTTGGGTTACGACGACTCCAGACTGAACAACTCGCGCGTGCCCCGCTGATTTTGCTGAGCTAAGGCGTGGAAAAAGGTTAGAAATTGTCCCCGCTAAAGTTCCCTGTGAGCTGGTGGAAACACCTCCTCCTGCACGCTTACCAACTTGAATAGAACCCCCATCTCCTCCGAGCACAGGATTCCACCTGAAGCCAAAAACTTTTGCATAGTCTTTTGTGAGTTCAACAAACTGTGCCGAAATCTTAATCAGCTTTGGGACAGGTGGTGGGGATGACTTTGCATCCACGGATATAAAATTCACAATAAGTTTTCTTTCAACTTGAGATACGGCATCGACTCTTCTTGCGAGACTTTCGATATTATCGGGTAAATATGCTTCGGCAATATCTTGCGCTCTCTGTCTTTCAGCGTCGGAAGTAGCAACCCCTTCTAGCCAAAAAGACTTGTTCACAACACGGACCGTGACATTTTTTAAGTTGTTGTTTTGAATTTCCTCTTGCATTCGGCGTGCGATAATCTGCTGCGTGACAGGGGAAAGCTCGATCAGACGTACGACATCGGGATATTTTTCTAGAACAACGACGACTTTACCAATGTCCTCAGGAACAACGATGTCACCGCCGACGTATACACTATCTCCCTTAATTCCGATTTCAAGCCCTTCGATATCCCCTAGGAACTCTTTAAGGTCTTGAATCACTCTTGACTGGTCGTTTTCAACAATATTTACAAGATAAACAATACGTCGATCTCCAACTGTATCTCTTACCGTAACTGATGTCTTACCGGCAGCTAGTCCTTTAAATGTGAGCTCTTGCTGCTGGGGAATAGGGTCAATACGTAAGATTGACTGGTTACCAATCTGAATTTGTGTATCAGGTGTAAAACTGAGCTTTTCTATGCGATCAATGCCCAAGATGACGTCAATTTCTTTCTCTGGTACATCTTCATCTTGTCCAAAGCAGGGATTGACCAGCATTGTTAGCAAAAAAGGGATATATATATATTTAAAATATTTTAACATATCTTTTAGTTTCGCCTCTGGTATTGCTCGGCGAAGTACGCCCTTGCGGCCTCACGCTCTTCATCCCCAAGAACATCAAATATTCCTGTAGATTCAATCCTTACAATTTTTTGATCACTATTATTTCTTAATGTTAAGAAAGGTTCTCTCGCAGAGTACGTTAAAAGATATGCAAGTTTTTGTGCTTCATAAGGATCGAGTTCTAGGCTGACGGTATTGTAATTAGCGTAAGTCTCTAGATTCATTTTACGAATCTCCCTAGGAGTCTTAACCCCAATGACAGGAATAGAGTTGGTCATACTCAAGCCTGTCGACAGGACGAGAACGTCTTGTAGGATTGTTTGAATTTTTTGCTTATCTTTTTGACCTGAGGAATAATCGATCGATGTAATAATATCCACTCTATCACCTGGCTTAATGAGCTTCCCTACAGCTTGTCGCTCTGTCACTGTGATGGCCATAGCGCGTTTCCCTACGGAGACTTGTCTTGAAAGTCCCGTGCTCATCCCTGGATAAGTCACACGCGGCTTTGTGATCTGCTCCCCTTTAAGAACTGGCACTGTTGCCATTGTATTCTCTAACTCTTTCATTGTTTTAAAGTGCCCTGGCATAAGAAATGATTTTGGAACAGAAGCAACTCTAATTTTTGAATCGTCAATTAACTCATAGGCATTTATATCTTCCTTCGCAACGACAACAGAGCTCTGTGTACCATATCTTTTAATCACTTCACTTTTTTGATCATCAATATATGTATAGACCATAAACATGGCAAAGATCGAAATAATAAGGGCAAGTGTAAATGCTCTTGTGTTCATAAAAAATCAATCCTTTGACAGGCATAGCAATGCCAACCTTAAGCTCTTTTTGTAAGCCATATCAGTTTATCAAACTTGTTGACTGGACCTAAGTTCGGGAATTTTTTGCTGTTTTACTGCCTTAAAGAGCATCGGAACATTCGGTGTCTCTCCAAATAGTTAACCGTCAATTTTGGTTGGGCATCAATCGAAAAAGTCTCAGAGCAAATCCCGTAAGCCGTATAGACTCGAACGATAGGAGTAACTCCAGAGCTGACCGACGGAGTATCACAATCTTGATCTGTTGTTTCGGATGTAAAGAGTGAGCTAAACTTAAAACAAGGAGCATAAGAGTCTGCTACCCCATGTTCCGGATCGCTTCTTCTCCAACCGACTACAGACATTCCAGTATTTGTCATGGAATAGTCGTCTTGATATTCATTCAAATCCATTCGATTCAGCCCAAGAGAGTTACCTCTAAGTCCATAATAAAAATAACCTCTTGTGACTTTTTGCTGATTAATTGAGGCATTTATCGAATTACTTATCGTTACCATAAGAGTCAGGATCAAAAAGAGTAATGGCAGAAAAATAATCAGCTCAAACACTGCCTGTCCTTTTTCCCCTTCAATCAACACTGGCCACGTTTTATGCTTCTTACTCAATTTCACATATTCTCCTAGCAACCATTATCTGCGAACGTGACATGCTGTATATCTCTGCAACCGGCGGAGCCTGCTCCTAGAGCTTGAAATGAAGAGCAAATTCTTTGCAGACAGTCTATCCGAGGAGGTTCTCTTAATAAAAATGATTCAGAGGTGAGTTCTAATTCTTGCTGCCCTCCAAAACCTCCTCCAATAGTCATCTGGCTTGAAAAGTTGAAGTATGGACCCACGAGTACTTTATGATTGCTATCCCCCGGAGTGTTAAAGTTTAGAGTGCCATCACCAAGCTCTAAAGCTTCCAGAGGGAAGGAGGCCATAACGCCTCTTGCTTTTTCCTCAGCATAGGAGTCAGACCCTTCGGGTGTATTACTACTATTATCCATCACAAGATAAGACCTTGACGCCATAAACGTAAAATACTGCGCCATAAAATGATTAGTTGTATAAAGAGCAGTTCTCAAAAATAAAAAAACAAATCCAAAAACAAAAATAAGTGTCGTTATAAGTTCGATTGTAGACTGACCTTTTTCGTTCCTGACCTGCAAGTCATGACTCCTAGTTTATGGGGTATTCTTCTGCGGGAGCAAAAAAACGGGAATTATTCGACTCTGGATTTTTATATGAATGGTGTTGAGGGCCATTATATGTAGAGTCATCATTAGTATCTGTGTACTGGGCATGCCTGAAACTATATTCTTGTTTTTCTTTAAGTTTTGTAAAAAAAAACGAATTCTCTCCCATAATAGACTTAAAGGCATCACTTGTAATAAAGGCCGTCGAAAGACTCACAACAACAAAGAGAAGGAGGAGATACTCCATAACACTTTGGCCTTTTTGATTATGAGATAACGTTGTAATACAAAAGGGCTTCATACAATCCAAACCATATCCATGCTCCAAAGATGACAGGTGCGTACGCGAATTTTTTTCCATAAACTCCTCTCACGATTCCTACATCCCCATGTATATAGGCAAGCTTAAGCTTACCAAAATTTTTATATGTATTATAGATCAGCAAACTTCCACCAACGATAACCGTCAAGTATGCTTGAAATAAAAAGACATCCTCTTGAAAACCCTCTGGAATGAGTAAGTAAAATGTAAATAAAAACTTTGAATCCCCTGCCCCCATTATGTTTACGGTGTAAAGACCAAAAGTAATAACTAGGAAAACAATTGGAAAAAACAATGCCGACCAACTTAATTCATAATAGCTAGGCACAAAAGTAAGCAGTAAAATGTAAATTATGAAGTTGAGGATCGACCATTTATTTGAAATCTTTTGATAAAGAAAATCAAAATAACTGACAAATGCCAGCTCAAGAAAAATAAAAATATAAATAGGGATAAAGTTCATAACATCTACAATTGATTCTTATAGCCAGTATAAAAGCATTGCGTAGGACAAACTCCGGTGCTTAACTCATTAGTCAGGGCATAACCAAGCGTTCCCACAGTGCTACCAAACATCTCTGAAATGCCTCGAACTAGAGTCAAGCCTAATAATGACATAAAAGAAAATATAACGATATATTCCACAACGGCCTGGCCGCGGGAACGACAAAAATCCCTCATGACATTAGTATCTAATGCCCTGAGGGGGAAGTAAATCGTGGTAAATAAGTGCCTATCCAGCTGAATATCTCTGTATTCAATAGGCACGTGCTGCATTCAGGTTTTCAGATAAAGCCTAAGTCTCGTTTAAAAGACCTTCTGCTTTAGTAAAGACTTGATCCATAATCTGAGTCAGTCTTTCTGTGGCCACTTCTTTAAATTTAAAAACGATAGCGGCCACAACGGCCATCAACAAGATATACTCTGTTGATGTTTGACCATCTTCATCTTTAAGATAGTTTAGAAATAAGTTTTTCATAGCTCCCTCTCTTACAATCAATAACCTTTTAATGGTTCACTGATGTATCGGCTCCAATTACTCGAAACTTGAGAATCGTTTCCCAAGTTTTCTTATCAACTATTATACCACGACCACGACGCGCAGCAGCAATATTTTATTTCTGATTGGTTTAATTTTAACATTACGTATTTTCAGACGCTTAGGACGTATGAGAAGTTAAATATAGATTAAATACAAGTGGGAAAACAAGGCACTTCATCGATATTTCCTTGAGTCCAACAGGAGAGATTTGTTATAATAGAGTTGGTCCTGTGGTCGGTTGATAAAGGAGTTTCGCCCTACAACTTATGTAATCGGAGCGGTCCCTGACTGTGGTGAGCAAGCTCACATCTGACCTTTAAAAGTCAGAGAGTGAGAAGCCTAAAATAGTTACTAACCGCGGCCACCTGTCAAATGACGGGCGGAAACCTGAAAGAAACCCCACAGGGCCATCTTTAAAACATAATTCTTTTAAGTATAAAAGTTGACAGTATTGCAGCGATTCCCGCATCATTAAGAGTATGAATGAATGGATGCAATCAGAACCTATGTCGACAAAATGGATAGAGCAGCTCGCCTTAGACGAACTCAATATGGAAGAATCAGGTGTCGTTAACTTCAATGAACACCTAGACCCGGCCTTTCTTCTTGATGAAGCCTCAATTGAATTTATGAACCAGCTGCGTGATCGATTTGAGGTATACACGGTTAAGTTTAATGAGTATCGAAATGGGCCAAATTCAGGTGCAAGTATAAAGATTTTTAAAATTTCAAATACAGTAAACGACTTTATGCTTTTTCGAAACTCTCTACGCCTTATATTTTCACGTAAAGCAAGTGATCTCATAACGATTGGTTTTCTTTCAAGCGGTAAAGATCTTTTCGCTGCAAGAATGAGTGACTCGGAAATGAATGGTGCTCCCGCACCACACGAAATCCGAGCTCATGTTGGGCCATTTAATAATATTAGTTGGAGATTTGCAGGAGAGGTCATCGATCAGGACTCTCTTGTAAGACATTATCTTTCAGAGTTTATCAAGCAGTCTGCTAGATAAATTGAACCCCACTTCCTTTACTTGTCGATCTTTTCAATTCATCTTTCCCATAAAACCGATTTAAAGTCATTTTGAGGGACTCTTCTATTGTAGGCATCTCAATTTTTATAAAGCCTTCTATATTCGACGTATCAAGATTAAAAAAGAACTCTTCGGCGTCTGAATTAACTGTTGCGCTCTTCAGAAACGGGTAGCGCCAGCGAGTCTTTGAAATGAACTCAGACGACTCTTTAAAGGCTTCACAATAAAACTTCCCAAATTCATAAAAACTTGCAACATCTACTGAACTGACTTGGATAAGGCGATTCATGGCCTTGTTCTCTATAGACATTTTTATAATGAGGGCCAAGTAATAAACATCTAAAAAACCAGTCTTTACAGAGTCATCGAGCTTTACATGATTATGTCTTGCTAAATCAAACTGCAGTCTTTCAAACCAAGTCATAGTGTTATAATTTATTCCACGTCCGTATAAGCGCCCGCATCTAAAGATCACATAATTTAATAGTGTTTTTTGAATATAAAACTCTGCCGCCGCTTGAGTCTTACCGTAAACAGTATTGGGATCAGGTATGTCCATCTCCATATATTTACGATCTTCTCCGCTAAAAACAAAGCCGGATGAAATATAGCAAACCTGGGCCTTATATCTTTGAGCGTACTCTGCAACATTAAAAAGCCCACTTGTATTCAAAGCCTCGGCCATTCCCTGTCTATCAGAGCAAGCCTGGAGCGAAGGGATCCCCACGGAATAGATCACAACATCAGGCCGAAAGGCATAAATGACAAGTTGAACTTCCTCTTTATTTAAAACATTACATTTTACAGTGGCAATCCCATCAACTCTGACAGGAGTATTATAATAAGTTCCAACGACTTTATACTCTCGTTTTAAAAACTCGGCCAAATTCGAGCCTACGAATGAAGAAATACCAAAAATAAGAATAGTCTTTCTTTTCGGTCGATCTAAATCAAGTGTCTGTTCCATAATAAAATTCTACCTTAGTTTCACAAAAAAAGGGAGGCCATGCTTCATTCGAAGCATGGCCTCCTGATTGTGAATTTTTAACCAATCAACTTTAGTGCGAAGTTAGGCGATTGGTTTGCCTGGGACAGTACAGAGACACCTGCTTGAACCAAGATGTTATTCTTGGCCATTTCGGCTGTCTCTTTGGCGACATCGACGTCACGAATTCTTGAGTTGGCAGCGCTGAGATTTTCATCACTGACTTCAAGGTTACTGATAGTCGACGTAAGCCTGTTTTGCACGGCCCCCAAATTGGCGCGGATTCCGTTAACCCGTACCAAGGCGTCATCAAGTCTCTGAAGAGATGTCTGAGCACCTTCTTTGGTTGCCACACTTTCTGCGGACAGCCCGAGGGCCGCCAAGGTAGCATCAGAAGCGGTTGTGTCAACTCCAAGTCTGTCGAGCGCAGGATCGTTTCCTGTGCCAACCTGGAAGTCGAGGCGTCCACCTTGTCCACTGAGCAATGGAATTCCATTAAACTCTGCTGACTGTGCGATACGGTCGACTTCTTCTTTGAGGTTTTGAAACTCAATGTCTGAAAAACCTCTTTCTGTTGAACCAACGGTATCTGAAGCGGACTGCACGGAAAGCTCTCGCAATCGAATGATGATGCTTGAAATTTCATTCAGTCCTCCTTCTGCCGTTTGGATCAAAGAGATGGCGTCGTTCGCGTTCCTTGATGCCTGCCGGATTCCTCTGATCTCTGCTTTTAAGTTTTCACTTATAGCTAGCCCAGCGGCGTCGTCTCCGGCCCTAGTTATTCTTTCCCCAGATGACATTTTTCTCATGTTGCTCTGGAGGTTTCTATTATTTACTCCCAAACTTCTCTGTGCTGATAGTGAGGGAACGTTAGTATTAATTCTTAAACCCATGGTCAATCTCCTTCAGTCATAACTTTACCTCCTGTAAATACAAAGAACTTCATGTTCTTCAATATGATTATTAATATTTTTTTGCACTAAAATATCTTAAAAATTCACTTTTGCTTTTTTGGGAAAAAACAATAAACGTTGCAGGTTCGTTTATTGTTTTGCTTTTTTACCCACTCTTAAATCCATTCATTCGATCTCTCCTTGCCCGCTTATCCTGCGGCGCCCTGAATTAGTGATAATGCGCTGTTTGTACTTGCATTCGCCTGAGCGAGAACAGAAGTACCAGCTTGCATGAGAATATTCTGCTTGGTTAGTTCAGCAGTCTCTGCAGCAATATCTGTGTCTCTTACTCGAGAGTTCGCAGCGGAAAGGTTCTCTACACTTACTTGGATGTTATTGATCGTTGATTGCAACCTGTTTTGAAGTGCACCAAAATCTGCACGAATCCCAGAGACCGAAACAATGGCCTGATCAATGGAAGACAATGAGTTTTGTGATGATATTTTATCAGCAACAGAAGCTAGATTGAGCCCGAGTGCGGCCACATTGACATCGGCACTTGAAGCATCAAAGGTTAAACGATCGGTAATAGGGTCATTTCTGGTACCAATTTGGATATCAAAAACGGCGCCCGTACCGTTCAACAACGGAACACGGTTGAATTCTGTTGAATTCGCAATCCTGTCCACCTCTGAAGTAAGCTGCTCGAATTCAACATTAAGAAACTTTCTTTCTGTTGAACCAATAGTATCTGAAGCAGCTTGAACAGAGAGCTCGCGCAAACGGATCAAGATGTTTGATACTTCGCCTAATGCGCCTTCAGCAATCTGAACAAGTGAAACGCCATCTTCCGCATTCCTTTCTGCTTGTCCTAGACCTCTAATTTGCGCTTTGAGATTTTCAGAGATCGCCAACCCAGCAGCATCATCGCCTGCTCTGTTGATTCGTTGTCCCGAGGACAACCTCTCTAATGATTTGTTCATCGAATTACGCGTGCCATGCAAATTTCTTTGTGCATTGAGCGACGCTATATTTGTATTAATTCGAAGTCCCATTTTATCCTCCTTGATAGTGGGTCCCGGTCAGACTCCTTCTGGCCGGAGAGCAATTGACACGTACGACAAGAGCTCCTTCACATGACGTATCGTTTAAAACCAAGACAACTTGAGCTTTTTAATGTCTACTTTCTAAACGGTATTTTTTTCCCATATTCGGCTAGGCTGCTGTTATTATGTGCTTATGAGACTAAAAATAAGACAGCTTAAGGACATACCAGAATATTACCCTCAAGTGATTTCTCTCGTTGAAAGCTCATTTAACTATGGTCCTGCTCATCACGCTGATCAAGACTTCGCCCCTTTGCTTTCAAAGAATGCAAATTCTCATAACCTTCTTTTCTTTAATTCAAGTAATCAACTTGTAGGTCATATTGGGATCTTGGAAAAGCAATTAATCTATCAAGGACTTGAGTTTCCCATTCTCTTAATCGGAGGAGTCTGCGTAAGCATCGAATATAGAGGACAAGGGATGCTTAAAGAGATGATGCATGAAGCTCTCTCTTTGTTTGATGAAAAATATATCCTTGCCCTTCTTTGGAGCTCTATGACTCCTATGTATGAAAAGTTTGGTTTTTTCGAAGCGGGGCAAGTCATCCAAACGGGTAATAGACCTCTCTATGATCCTCCTCAAGGTTTTAAAAAAATCGACATTTCAAAATGCTCTCAAGGAACATGGGAGTGGATAACAAATTCATACAATAAACGAGCTCCTCATGAGGCATTTATCAAGAGAGAAGAGAAAGACTGGAAAATTATCAAAGAAATGAAAAGCGTATCATTATATGTAAATGAGCAAACACAAGAATATTTCATGATGAATAAAGGAATGGACCTACCCGGGATCATTCATGAGTACTCTCCACAGCGCTCGGCTCCATCTTCACTGACAAGCTATCCCCTCTGGACACATCCTCAGAAATTCTCTCAAGATCCTTATCAAACCCTATTTCTCTCTTTTATGAAAATAGGCCGACATGAAAAATTTTCTAATTTTTTAGAAACCTACTCAAAAGATCGTATTAAATGCTTACGTATTGACGAAAAAAAAGTCGTGCTTAAACTAAACGGTCAAATACACGAGCTACACCCCCAAAAGCTTATTCGCTCTTTATTTGGACCGGGTGACACGCTGCTTGATAACCAAGACCATATTTGTTTTACAATTGGTGGCGTCGATAGTGTTTAAGTCCTGCAATAAAAAAAGCTAATGAGAGTCCCCAAACAGGCCAAACAATAATGGGCACATCTCGCCAAGTCATCACATCAGCTTCTAGTAACGATACTCCCGAGTAAAAGAAAACGGCACTTAAGAATGCATGCCCTAAGAAAACGATTGAGCTACTCAAGCTTTTTATCGCTTTCTCATGACCCGAATGAATGAGCTCAAATGCATAGCCTTTTTTTGACCAACTTTTAAGAAACCATTTGAAGTGTCGCGGAAAAACTCGGGCCGAAGACATGACATCTTTAGCCGACCAAATCCCTTCTTCAATTAAATCTTCTTTACTAAAACTATCTTGAATAATTTCATGAATATCTTTTTCAAATAACTTTAAAAGGTCTAAATCCAAATCAATAGAGCGACCAACTCCATCTAATGTCATCAGGGAGCGAAAGACAATATACCAATCTCTTGGAAGATAGAGGCGATGTTTTTTTAACGCTTTAATAACCGTGAGTAAAACTAAGGTGAAATTAGTTTGCTGTACAGTGAGACCAACAAAAGGTGCGAGCGCATCTTTTACATCTTGAATAAGGAGGTCAATGTCCGGAATCTCTTCATATTCTGCAACATCTAAAAATTCATAAACTAGGTTTTCATAATCGTAGCTCGTAAGCGCGTAAATGATCGCTATGAAGTTCTTGCGGCTTTTTTTGCTAAGCGCCCCCATTAAACCGAAATCAATTAATCCAATTTCTTCTGTTTCTAAATAAAAGAAATTCCCCCCATGAAGATCTGCATGAAAAAAGCCATCTTTTAAAAGCGTTTTCATGAAGAGTTCAACCCCATAGACAAGTTTGTTTTGAACTTTATCTAGAACAGGAAGAATTTTTTCTTTGTGGCTAAACGGAATTCCAACCATCTCCTCCATAACGAGGATTGTTTCACAGGAATACTGTTCATAAATTTCGGGTATTTTGAAAACATTTTTGGTGTCATGCTTTTCGAGATTTTTCTTAAAACGTCGGGCATTCATCGCCTCAATATTAAAATTGAGTTCAACCTGCAAACTTAAAGTAAAATCTTTAATAATTCTCGAGACACCAAGATAGCGGACCTCATCACTCACTTTTTCCGTCTGAGTGGCCATAAAATGAAGAAGAGAGAAATCAGTCGCTATTTCCCGCTCTATATGTGGTCTTCTCACCTTTACGACAACTTTTTCACCGCTTAAAAGTTCCCCTCTATAGACAACGCCAATCGAGGCGGTCCCGATTGGTGTCTCCTCAATAAAAGAGAAAACATCTTCCGTTTTCTGCCCCAGGTCTTGTTCAAAGACTTCTTTCACCTCACTGAAGGGAATGGCACGTACCTTGTCGCGCAGCTTTGCCATTTCTTCAATAAAAGCCGGATCAAACAAATCCTCTCTCGAGGCCAAAAGCTGTCCAAACTTTATAAAAGCCGGTCCAAGTTCCTCAAAACACTGCCTTAACCTGAAACCAATGACCTCTGGCCACTCTCTATCTTCACGTTGCTTGAGCTCTTCCTTAATGCCGCGAGTAGACTTGGGTAGCGCAAAGTTGGGAATTTTAGATGTTACGCCGTAAGTTATGAATTCATCAAAACCGTGACGGGCGAATATCGAGGCCATTTCGCGTAGCCGTCCTACATTTTTAATCGTTTTACCGAGGCCAATGCCTGTTTTTATGATATCCATATGTGCCCTTATCATGAGATGTGTCTGTCCATATTATACAAAATGATAAAGAAAATGGTAAAAAGATCTCATGCGTTTACTAATTGCCACCCTATTTATCACTTTCTTAATGACGACACCCAAGCTCTACGCTCAAGATGACGAGACCTGTAGCCGCATCGCAACAGTCAATTATCAAGAGGTTTTAGTAGACGCCAACTCGAGCCAAAAAGGAGAAGGACTGCGTTTTTACTTGGAAAAAGACAAGATAGCAGAGTCCTACCTCGACGCTTATCAAGAAGGCTCTCATGTTCAATGGCACAACGCTGTCATGGGCACAACAGGTACAGGACTGATTATTGCCGGACTTTTTACAAGTAGCACGAGTAACAACAAAGAATCGCTGCTCATTGGCGGAGCGGCCATGATCCTAGTCAATTTTCTCATCTCTAAGACACAAGAAACGGCCAATGAAAAAAACCTTCGTCGTGCTATAGACGAATACAACCAAAGAAACCTTCCGCGCATCAACTTTGGAGAAGCAAGCTCGTCCTATAATGATAGGCCGCCGAGTGCCACGGGTGTTGCGCTTAGTAAAACATGGGATTTCTAAATGCCGACAAATCATCAACCAATCGTTTGTTATGCCTGTAAAAGAACACTTGAGCGTAATGGTGGAGAAAAAATTCACAAAAATGAAGAGTGTTCCTATTGTTACGCCGACCTTCATTGCTGTAGAATGTGTGAATTCTACGACCCGAAAGCATACAATCAGTGCCGAGAACCTAATGCCGAAAGAATCGTAGAAAAAGAAAAAGCGAATTATTGTGATTACTTCATCCTCAAGGGAGGTGAAGGAAACCAGGGGTCTCAAAAAGACGATTTGTTCTCTGCGGCCGATTCTCTTTTTAAAAACTAAGAGGTTTTAAAATGCAAAAAGAAAGTCCTATTACAAAAAGTGGTCTTGAAAAGATCACAAAAGAACTTGATCACCTAATTAAGACTGAACGTGAAAGGTTAAAGAAGGTTATTCAAGAAGCTAGAGAACTTGGCGATCTCAAAGAAAATGCTGAGTACCACGCTGCCAAAGAAAAGCAGTCCCAGGTTGAGGGTAGAATCATGCAACTCCAGGGAGTGGTGGCGAGTGCTAGGGTTGTTGATTTAAACTCGGTTAATAGCGATAAAATTGTCTTCGGGGCAACTGTCACTCTCCTTGATACTGAAAAAGACACAACAGTAAAATATAAAATTGTTAGTGAATTTGAATCGGACTCGGCCCAAAAGAAAATCTCGTATACAAGTCCTCTCGGCAAGGCCCTCATTGGTAAGGAAGAAGGCGATACAGTAACCGTCAAAGCTCCTAAGGGTGAAGTGGAATATGAAATCGAGTCAGTCGAATACATCGAAGATTGATTGGCATTCTCCTCTCGAATGCCTCTTCAGATCAAAAACGACAAAAAGCTTAGAGAAGCTTAAGGCCGCCGGATTTCTATCGCTTTTTGACTTGCTCTGGCTCGCCCCGCTTAAGGTTCACATCCTTCCTCCCTTGCAGGACTTCTCTCATATTGAAGAAGGCGAATACTTTAAAGGCGCAGGCAAGTCTCTTTCAACTCAAAGTCGGCCTAACTTTTACGCCCGTGGTAAAGGGCGCTCAATGCTCCAAAACATTACCGTTGTTGTACAGGATATTAAATCTGAAAAGACCCTCAATTTACGCTGGTTCAATGCCTACAGCTCAATGAATGAAAAAATCAAGAAGCTTAAGATTATTTCTTTCAGTGGTGTTGTGCAAAGCTATCAGGGTCAATTTCAAATCATCAACCCTGAAATTTCTGAATATGCTCCTGAACAAGAAAATGAAAACTCTAGTTTCAAAGTGCAATATCCTACAGTCAATAAACTCGGCCCAACTCATATAAAAAAGATTTTTGATAAAATCCCAAAGGCCCTATGGGATGAGATACCTGAAAGCCTTCCCAGCGAGCTCCTTGAAAAGCGTGGACTCTTGTCATTATCACTGGCCATGAGGATTCTTCATGCCAAGGTTCCTGTTTCCGAATACAGCAACAACCTTCTAGATAAAGCAAAAGAGAGACTTATCTACGAGGAATTTTTTCAAGAACAAATTAAAATCCACCTACGCCGTTCAAAGATTAAAGAAGTTCAGGGAATAACAATAAAGCAACCAAGCCAGAAGAGTGAACTCGCTCTTGATAAATTCCCTTTTGAGTTCACCAAAGATCAGACAAAGGTACTCAACGAGATAACGTCTGACATGCACTCTGGTCGACCAATGATGAGACTCATTCAGGGCGATGTCGGCTGTGGAAAAACGGCCGTTGCTTTCAGTACGGCCTACCATACCTGCAAGCAAGGTTTTCAAGTTGCTTTAATGTGCCCAACAGAATCACTTGCCTATCAGCACTGGCAAAATGCCAAAGAAATTTTCAAAGACGATCTCAAAATCCTCTACTTAACAGGAGGAGTAAAAGCGAAAGAAAAAAAGCTAATCATTGAAGAATTAAAACAAGGTGAAGCGTGTTTTATAATAGGAACTCATGCACTAATACAAAAGGACGTTGAGTTTCCTAAACTTGCACTTTCTATAATCGATGAACAACATAAGTTTGGCGTGGATCAACGCCTCAAGCTCACACGAAATCAACAAGGTTCTCATTGCCTGATCATGACAGCAACTCCCATTCCAAGGTCTTTAAGTTTAACTCAATACGGCGATTTAGATATTTCAACTATTAAAACGATGCCTGCCGGAAGGAAAGGTCATCAGACGCGGATTATAACCCCCGACAAGATGTCTAAGTTTCTCTCATTTTTAAAAACTCGCCTTGAAATGCAAGAACAAGCTTATGTTGTCGTCCCCGCCATTGAAGAAAGCGCATACATGGAAGTACAAAACCTCAAAGATACAGTTGAGCAATTTGAACAGCTCTTTCCCAACCATAATATTTTAGGCCTACACGGAAAAATGAAAGTAGAAGAGAAAATCCATGCTTTCAACGAATTCAAAGCAGGCAGAGTCGATATTCTCATTGCAACGAGTGTTATTGAAGTTGGTATCAGTGTGGCCAATGCCACCGTTTTGGCCATCATGGGACCAGAGCGCTTTGGTCTAAGCTCTTTACACCAATTACGAGGACGAGTCGGAAGGGAGAATAAGCCCGGGTTTTGCTTTCTTGTTGTTGACCGAAAATTACCTGCAACAAGTTTAGAGCGACTTCGTGTTATTGAAAAAAACACCGATGGTTTTAAAATCGCAGAGGAAGATCTGCGTATTCGAGGAGAAGGCGACCTTTTTGGCAAGGATCAATCCGGTGCGCTAAATGCGCGACGCTTTGCTAATATTCTTTCTGATTACGCTACTTTAGAACAAGTCAGGGTTGATTTGACCTATCTGGCCCAAAAAAATCAAGAATACCTGGGCCCATATATCAAGAGACTCTCTCAAGACCAAAGAATATTTTCTACTGTTTAACACAGTGGAATGTTGTTAATATTTTATTATGATTAAACTTAAAATTCTTTCATCTCCAGACCAGACTCTTTCAAAAGAGCACCAGTTCTTTTTCGAACAAATTACAATCGGAAACCTAAGAGACAACTGCATTCTCAATATATTTGACCCAAAATGGCCAAATCAGCAGATCTTACATCTTATCCCTCAAGATAATGGTGTTATCTCAGAGCTGAAATCGACGCGACAAGAGAACTATCTTTCCAATGGAAAGAAAATCAAAGGCAGAAAACTTCATAAACAGGAAGACCAGATACAGGTAGGCGATAGCATTATAGAAATTATACATTGGGAGCTTCAGCCTAAAGAAATGAGCTTTTCCGATAGATATAAAGAAGCTAGCCAGGACCCAGTCAAGGCCAAAAGTTTAGAAAAGCTTGAATCTGAAATTCTTTTTCTAGAGCAAAAAATTAATGCTCAAAAATAGTTCACCTCAATATTTTTATACACAAGATGGCACGCGCATCTTCTACAATACAAACTTTTCTAAAGGAGAGCACAACCACTCTCTTCCCGTTCTCATATTTAATTACGGGCTCGTTTGTAATCACCAACATTGGCAAGAGCAAATCCCTTTTTTCGAAGAACAAGGCTACTCGATACTTCTCCACGACTATAGATGCCACTATAGCTCATCAGGGGAATTGGATCTTCAAAACTGTCACTTTATCCAAATGGCAAACGACTTAAACGAACTCGTTGAGAGCCTTGAGCTAGAGCATCTCGTCCTTCTTGGTCATAGTATGGGTGTAAACATCAGCCTCGAGTATGCCTCGATTTTTCCTTCAAAAGTTCGTGGCCTTATCCTCATCTCTGGCACCGTTCTACCTCCCCAAGACATTATGTTTGACAGCAATATGACAGATGTCCTCTTCCCTTATATTATGCATTTTTCGAAGACTTATCCGGAGATTTTTCAAAAAATTTGGAAGACCTCCTATATGAACCCTATTATTCGAACAATGGTATATAGAGGGGGATTTAATACAACAAAAGTCTCTGAGGAATTTGTCCAAGTCTACATGAAAAAAATTAGTGAACTTCCGCAAGATATACTTCTTCACCTACTCCTCGAGATGAAAAATCATAATATTATCAACCGCCTAGAGTCAGTTCAGGCAAAGACCCTCGTGATGGGCGGCGATAAAGACAAAGTTATCCCCTACTATCTTCAAGTGCTTCTACACCAAAAAATTCCAAATTCTCAATTATATAACATAAAAGAAGGGAGTCATGTCCCACAGGTTGACTTCCCCGAAAGTGTCAACGAACGGATACATACTTTTCTTAAGGAAGTTTAATATTTTTTAATTCCAGAAGAGAGGAAAAGACTCGCTTCATAGCAGAGACAACCTGTGCTTTTTTGTAATCTTGATGAGAAGCTTCTCCCTCAGTGTTATTCCTATGGGCCTGTTCATCTATAATCTGAACCTCGTAAGGATAAAAGAACCTTACATCACGAGCGATAAGCGACACGTCCATATTCAAAAGCTTTTTAGCCAGTTCGCTCTCTTCGGGTGATTTCTTCGCCTGCTTCCTAAGCTCGTTAAAGTCTTGCAAGAATGGGTTTTTATATTTGATCAATTGACGGCATGTAAATTGAATAGACTGATATTTTTTAGAAGTATGTTCATTCCTCGTTTTCAGGTCATTCGTTTCAATCGGGGCTTCCAACACTTTGCTCTCAGAATTTGCGAGAAACTCTTCTTCTGTCCAGCCTTGTTTTATAGCTTGTCTAATCGTGGACTTGTGCGCCTCTCGGTAATCATTAATATTAAAAAGTGTATTCATCGACCGGCTAGGCTTAATATTATGTGGAATAACAATATTGTTCTCTAGCAAGAATTTTATAACTCGTAGAGTATCAAAACGCGTTTTTGTAATAAAGCGAACTCCTACGCGATCAAAAAGCTCTTCTGCGACATTTTCAGCTTTATGCAAAAGCTTGATGATAACACTGTCCCTACTTTTCTTCGATTTGGTCATAAAGTCCAACAAGGGAATATGATCAAGGTCCTCTCGCCCCCTAAGTCCAAGGTAGAGCTCATTTTCATCATCACGGTAGATGTATCGATAAAAACGGTCAAAAATTTGTGTTTGAATAACAGGGAAATAATTAGAGCGCAGGTCTTTATCTACATGCAAAATTGTGTGCATGACCTTCAAAATAACTTCCGCCCATAGTTTTTCTTCAAGACTATAATCTTTCGAACTCGTCATTAAAAAAAGGTCACTCACATCCGTGACCATATAAAGAGAATTGGGAATCTTAAGATCGATGCCCTCGGAGTTGCCTTCTTTTAAAAAATAACGACGGATGAACTGCAAGGACTCCTGAAAATTTCCAAATAGCTCCGCCCTCGAAACGGGGTCACTCGGGTCAAGTCCATAACCTTTTAAAAACACGTTCACCTGCTCTTTCGTTAAGATAGGGCTGCCCATAAAAAACTTCGTATCAAGCGCCGATCTTCCACCAATAACGACTTCAATTAGGTCCCAATCAAGTGCGTACTTCGATAAATAGCTTGGTCTTTCCATAAAAATTCAATATCCTGAGGGAGTTACGCAAATTTTTCAATCGTCTCTAGACCCAAGTCTTAAGGTATAGCACAACTCAATATGACCACAAAACCAAAATCACTTTCTCTTAAACGCCCAGAAATTTTCTTCCTTTCCTTTGGAGGGGTAGGTTTTTCGAGATGGGCACCAGGGACAATGGGCACACTGGCCTGTCTCCCTTTTTTTTATTTGCTCACATACTTAAGATTCCCCGCCATTTTTCTTATTATTCCGGTCTTGCTTCTGACCTGCGTTAGTTGCTATATGACAGAAAACCTGCAAAAAGAGCTGGGCCTACACGACCCCTCCTGGATCGTCTTTGACGAAGTGCTCGGCATGGCAACGACTTGGATGATTGTCGCTCCAGACTCAATGTGGCAGCTCGCGATCTTGTTTGTTCTGTTCCGCTTTTTTGATATATATAAAATTTGGCCAGCAAGTTGGCTCGACAGGCTTGAACACGGCTCAGGAACAATATTAGATGACATAGTCAGTGGCGTTTTTGCGGGTGTTTTCTACCTTGCTGGCGAAATCATCTATCACAGGCTTTAATAATATATTTTGAGTTTATGCTTGACTTACGCCAGACTTACGCAAAGAATGTATTCATGCGTAACTCTAGAGAGTTCAGTTTGTGAAACACTATGGACGCATCCAGGTGCAGTTTTATGAACTTACATTCTCTTACTCAGGGGCGATTTTTGCAAATAAGCCCCTGTCAGTTCACGGCAGAAATGATAGAACGAATCAAGGATTCTTTATTAAAATGCTCAAAGATTAAGACAGTACCTCAACCGTTTGGAGAATGAATCTATGGCGACCCAAAAAAACACAACAACAGAAACTAACAAAAACAAGGCCCTCGATTTGGCTTTAGCGACTATTGAAAAACAGTTCGGTAAAGGCGCAATAATGAAGCTCAACGACGCTGACAGAGTTGAGCACATACCGGCAATCTCAACAGGTTGTCTTGGTCTTGACCTCGCACTCGGTGTAGGAGGCGTACCTCAAGGACGTATCATAGAAGTTTATGGCCCAGAGTCATCTGGGAAAACAACTCTGGCCCTTCATATCGCAGCAGAATGCCAAAAGACAGGCGGGACAGTCGCCTTTGTCGATGCAGAGCACGCTCTGGATACAAACTATGCTTCACGACTAGGTGTCGACATTCCCAACACTCTTATTAGTCAACCCGACAGTGGTGAGCAGGCCCTAGAAATTACGGATATGCTCGTTCGCTCAGGAGCAGTCAACCTGCTTGTTGTCGATTCAGTTGCCGCACTCACTCCGCGTGCTGAACTAGAGGGTGACATGGGCGATTCCCACATGGGTTTACAAGCTCGGCTAATGTCACAAGCGCTTCGTAAGCTAACGGGTTCTATTTCTCGATCAAACTGTACGGTAATCTTTATTAACCAATTACGTATGAAGATCGGTGTGATGTTCGGTAACCCAGAGACCACCACTGGTGGTAATGCTCTTAAGTTTTACTCATCAGTACGTTTAGACATTAGAAGAATCGGTGCAATTAAAGATGGAGACAATATCACAGGCAACAGAACGAAGGTTAAAGTCGCAAAAAATAAAGTGGCCCCCCCATTTAAAGTTGTAGAATTTGATATTATGTACGGTACCGGTATTTCTAAGACCGGAGATATTCTAGACCTCGCTGTTGAGAATAATGTCATCGAAAAAGCAGGTGCTTGGTTTTCATATCAAAACACAAAAATAGGTCAAGGTCGTGAGAATTCGAAGAACTTCCTACAAGAGAACCCAGATATCCTCAACGAAGTCCAACATAAGATAAAAGTTATTCACGGCCTAGAAAAAGCGGACCCTGCAAGTGAAGCTGAAGCTCCTTCTGAAATTGATCCTGAAACAGGAGAAATTGTAGAAACAGCGGCCCAAACTAAAGCGACATCTAAAAAAACGAAGAAAACGTTACAATAGCCCAACCATTTAAAAGCGGGAGCGCTTCTTTCGAATGCAAAGACCTCTCCCGCTTTTTTTCTAAATAATGAGTTTCCCAAAGCCAAAACCTATTCAAGACCCTAGCCCTGAAAAAGCATATCTTTATGCTATACGTCTTCTTGCTAAAAGAGACTATTCAGGGCCTAAAATGTTGAAGAAGCTTCGAGACAAAGGTTTTGATGAAGAGCAATGTCAATATGCACTCAATGAAATCATCGCAAAAAATTACCTACGAGAGGATGAATACATTAGGCAAAAAACGAAAGGCTGGATGTATAAAGGTTATTCCCCGGGAACTATTGCAATGCGTTTTACGCAAGAAGATCTTAAGGTCGAACCTGAAACGATCAACCTTATATTCGAGGAAAACGCTGTCACTCCCCTTGACCAAATACAATGGCTTACAAGGAAAAAAAATGCCACTTCAGAAATTTTTGAAAGTGGAGAAGAAAACTATAAAAAAAGACAAAAAGTTTTGGCCTATATAGTAGGCAAGGGGCATAAATTTGATGATGCACTTACTGCCCTTAGGGCCATTTTGCACCCCTAGTAACTTACGAGACTAACTTCCAAAAAAGATTTCACCTGTGCTAGACTCTGGCTTTACTTGATACGAGGTCGCGGTGAAACTCATTTTAAACAAATCTATTGTTTTCATACTTGTCTGCTTATTGGCCGTCTCTTGTTCAGACTCTCAAGACAAGTCTGATTCCGAGAAAATTGTCCATATTCCATTATCTGACCAAGTCGCAAGCTTAGATCCGGCAAATGCGTATGACACAATTTCAGCAAGTGTCCTTCATCAGATCTATGAACCTCTTTATGAGTACCACTACCTTAAGCGACCTTATACCCTTCAACCCTTACTCGCAAAATCTCTACCTGAAGTCTCCGAAAATGGAACAAAATATACCATCAAAGTTAAAGAGGGAATTTCATATCATAGTGATCCTTCTTTATCAGAAACTCCTAAAAGAGCTGTAACTGCTCAAGACTTTATTAATCAGATAAAAAGGTTGGCCTATATACCCACGAGAAGTAGTGGCTGGTGGTTATTTGATAGTAAAATTTTAGGGCTTAACGAATTTAGAAAAAAAGCAAAAACTCTAAAAGACTTTCAAAACATTGAAGTTGAAGGACTTAAAGCTCCAGATGATCATACACTTATTATTAAATTAACGCGTCCGTACCCACAGCTTATATCTGTCCTTGCAATGAGCTTCACTTCACCTATTCCGTTAGAGACGATAAAATTTTATGACAATATATTGAATGCCAACACTATCGGCACCGGGCCATTTAAACTCACAGAGTGGACAAAAATGTCCAGTATCAAACTCGATCGCTATAGAGATTATAGAAGTTCAACTTATCCAACAGAGGGTGATAGGCATGCTCACGTTGAAGGATTACTCCAAGATGCCGGCAAATCGATTCCCTTTGTCGATGGCGTCGAGTTTCATGTCATCAAGGAAGCACAGACAAGATGGTTGAATTTCAAGAGTCAGAAAATTGATTACCTTGTCATACCGAAAGATAACTACGGCACAGCGATAGATGAAACCGGAGAACTCACACCAGAGCTTAAAAAAGAAAACATAAAACTTGAAGTATTCCCCACTCTTACATACTGGTGGCTATCATTTAACATGACAGACCCTGTGGTGGGAGGCGAAAAAAATATTTATATACGACAGGCCATTGCGCATGCAATAGATCAGGAAAGGTACATACGTGTCTTCACTAACAATATTGGTCAAAAAGCTAATTCAATTTATCCACCAGGTATACCCGGATACGATCCTTCCGCTCAACTACCTTATGAATATAACTTACAGAAGGCACGTGATTACCTAAAAAAAGCAGGTCATCCAAACGGCAAGGATCTACCCACTCTTAATTACGAAGTCCGCGGAGCCAGCGCTACAAACCGGCAGCAAGCACAATTTGTAAAAAACCAGCTTAACAAAATAGGTATCAACGTTGATATAGTTACCAATACATTTCCAGGATTTCTAGAAAAAGCACGCAATGGAAAGTTGCAATTCTGGCAAGACGGCTGGGCCCTTGATTACCCTGATGCTGAGAATGTTCTCCAACTTCTTTATTCTAAAAATCATGCCCCGGGACCCAACGCAACTTTTTTTAAAAATGAGAAGTTTGATAAGCTCTTTGAAGAACTCAAACTACTCTCTGATGGAGATAAGAAAAAGGAAATCATGGTAGAACTTGAAAAAATAATACATAAAGAGCTCCCATGGATTATGCAATACTACTCAAGAAACTATATTCTTATGCATGGTCATCTCAACAACTACCGACATTCAGACCTTATTTATAACACACTGAAATACCTAAAACTGGACTAAGAGCACCAGTATCGAGCGGCAAATTATGCCAATGGTGATCAATAATTTTCCGCTCCGGTAAAAGCTCTCAGTTTAAGCTCCGATAGGAAGCTATGACCCTCAAAAGGGTCGACCTGCAACCTAAAGGAGTTCGTATGACGAACAAATTTAACATTCACATCCTTATGATCTGCTGTTTCTTATTTACAGCGACAATGGGCTTTGCCCGTGACTATGTCATTTTTAGTATTGCCCAGAATATTTCAATGGGAACAGAGGAAACCAAGCCTAAAAAGAATTATTACGTTAACCTTGGTCAGCAACAGGGTGTTGACTCAGGCACAGCTCTCGAAGTTTATAGAATCATTTCACTTAATGACCCTTTCGAAACAAAAAAACGACACAACTACAGAGTTAAAATCGGAGAGCTTGAAGTCTTGCACTCAGAACAAGAAAGCTCAATTGCCATAGTGAAAGATATTCAAAATGGAGCGAAAGTGCCAATGTTTGAAATCGGTAATTTTATGGTTGGCGACAAAATAGATGTCGAAACGAACTAGCTCTGACGGTGACGAGATACAAACTCTTTCCTCTCCTTTAAAGCTAAGAAAATTTTTTTAACAGAAGTATTAAGCTTACCTAACTTTTCAAGATCTTTTTCAGATAGTTGAGAACCTTCTGAATCTAATTTTTTTTTGAGATATCCTGCACAAGCTTGGGTAACAACTAGTTGGTTGCTTATGTAGTGGAGAAACTCCCTGTCTTTAAGAATGTATTCATTTAAATCCATTTTAAACCCTCTTATAACTAATAAGCTTACCCATTAAGCGATTACTTATTATGTCGACCACATCGAGATATAACAAGTAGTCACCTCCAGTTTCGAAAGCGCTAACATTGTCCTTCATGCAAAGATTAATTTCAACAATGTAATGCCCCAAGTAAACTCCTTTAAAATGGAAGCGGCCGTAAGTCGATGTATGATCCAAACACCTTGAAAGTGCTACCACTTTTTGTCGCATTGATTTTCTCCATAAGAAGGTGATATTCTTAAAGAATCCACTAATGCAACTTAGTTCAGCAATGATAACCTCCCAAACAGCGGTAATTAATGAAGCAGTACAGCTCACTCGGTCAACTTTTTCTAGAACGAGTTACAAAACGACCAGAAAAAGAGTCAATCGGTAGAGTTGATGGTGATGTCGTTCGTTTTTACTCAAATAAAGAATATGCACTCACAACAGAAAGAATAACGGCCGGTCTGATTGGCCTAGGTATACGTCCGGGACACAAAGTTGCGCTTCTCTCGCAAACGAGGCTGGAGTGGCATCTTTGCGATATTGGGATTCTAAACGCTGGAGGAGTCGTTGTTCCGATCTACCCTAATTACACAATCGAGGAGATCGACTGGGTTTTACAACATTCAGAAACAGAAATTCTTGTATGCGAAGACGAAATACAATTAAGTAAACTAAAAAACTCCCAAATAGCATCCAAGTTAAAAAAGATTATCGTTATTGAATCAGAAGAAACAGATCTAGATAGTTACAACAATTTAAACACTTTAACGTTTGCGGAAGTTAAAGACTTAGGAAAAGAATATCTAAAAGACAATCTCACTTGCGTAAGAGACACAATAAACACAATTTGCAGGGAAGATGTTGCTACTATTATTTATACATCAGGAACAACTGGTGAACCTAAAGGTGCGATGATCGACCATGGCGCCATTCTACAAATGCTCCAAAACCTCTATGAAAGCCTTAATCCACAAATCGGACCAGAGGACAGAACATTAACATTTTTGCCGCTCTCTCACGTTTTAGGACGATCCGATAGCTACCTACATCTTGTTTTCGGTTTGGAATGTGTTTATGCTCAATCTATTGAAAGGCTACTCGACAATCTAAAAGTCGCCTGCCCTACTGTTATGATCGCAGTCCCTAGAATTTTCGAAAAAATTTATGAAAGAATAAATCATAAAGTTTCAAATGAAGGTCATATAAAAAGAGCCGCATTTGAATGGGCGATGGCGGTCAGTAAAAAATATTTTGATAAAATCGATAAAGACCTTGCTCCTGAAGCATCAGAAATTATACAGCGCAACCTGTCCTATAAACTAGTTTTTAAAAAGATTTATGACCAATTTGGCGGCAGAATCCGGTTCTTTGTATCTGGCGGTGCTCCACTAAATCAGACCATCGTCTCCTTTCTTAGAAATGCTAATTTAACAATCCTCGAAGGTTACGGGTTAACAGAGACGGTCGCTCCTTGCACGCTCAATCCCATAGCCAAACAAGTGGCCGGCTCAGTAGGCTTGCCGCTTGGAGATGTTCAAATTAAATTTTCTGAAGATGATGAAATTTTAATTCGTTCAAGGGCCCTTTTTAAAGGGTATTATAAAAATGAAAAAGCTTCGCAAGAGGCCATAACTAAAGATGGCTTCTTTTACTCTGGTGATATTGGAGAACTGACCGCTGACGGGTACCTAAAAATCACAGACAGAAAGAAAGATATCATTATCACTTCTGGTGGCAAAAACGTCGCGCCGCAAAAAATCGAATCGCTGGCCAAACTCTCTCCTTTTATATCTCAAATCGTTATTATTGGAGACAAACGCAAGTATTTGACAGCACTTGTGGAGATAGAAAAGGATGCTTTTTCCGAGCAACTTGAAGACTTCGGGCTAAGTAGACAGGCGCTATATCAAGAGATTGCATCACACCCAAAGACGGTTAATATACTGAAATCAGAGATAGAAAAGGTCAATGAAAAGCTTAGCCGCTTTGAACAAATTAAACAATTTAAGATACTCGATAAGGAATTGAGCATCGAGTCAGGCCATCTCACCCCTTCTTTAAAAGTAAAAAAGAAGAAAGTCATGAATGACTTCATTTCTTTAATTAATTCAATGTATTAATAGAGCTTTGACTTTCCCCATACAATCCCATATAAATACTCTTTTCAGGTATTTCATTTTGGAGTGTTGGCATGGCCAGAATTACGATTGAAGATTGCGTCGAGAAAGTCGAAAACCGGTATGAACTTGTTCATCTCTGCGTTAAAAGAGTAAAACAACTTCGTGAAGGAGCTGAGCCACTTGTTAAAAGCAGAAACAAAGATGTGGTTACAAGCCTCAGAGAAATTGCGAGCAACAAAGTTAAGCATGCTCCCATGAGTGAATACGATTCAGACGAATTCTAATTCTAATCTTTAAAAATTTTTGAAAAAAAAAGCCGGCTTCAAAACCGGCTTTTTTTTTATTTCTTCTTTGTTTTCTTCTTAGCTTTTTTCTTAGTATTTTTACTTATCTTATTGATTCTCTTTGGCCTCGACTTTAATGCGACCTCGATAACCTCATCAAAATGAGATACGGGATAAAATTGCAACCCCTTTCGATGACGCTCAGGTACTTCCTTCAAATCTTTCTCATTTTGCTTTGGTAGAATAATCGTTTTAATTCCTGCCCTTTTTGCGGCCAGGACCTTTTCCTTTATCCCGCCAACAGGCATAACTTTTCCTGTTAGGCTAAGCTCCCCAGTCATCGCAAGGCTCGATTTCACTTTCTTCCCCATGGCCAAACTGTAAAAGGCCAAGGCCATTGTAATCCCCGCACTTGGTCCATCCTTAGGAGTTGCTCCTGCTGGAAGGTGTAGGTGGACTTCATGTTTTGAGAGGAAATCATCAGCTTCACTCTCAGTAACATGTGAGTCCCCATCGCCTTGCTTTGAGTTACGTTTGCTCTTAAGCGCTTTAGGGTCTTTATCACTCTCTTCCTGAGCAGACTGCAGCATCTTTCGAACATAGCTATATGCCAAGTTGGCCGACTCATTCATGACATCACCAAGCTGACCAGTAAGCTTAAGCCCTCCATTTCCTTTAAGAGGTAGTGTCTCAATAAAGAGAATCTCTCCGCCGTAAGAAGTCCAAGCGAGACCAGTTACAACACCCGGTTTACTAACCCTCTCTGCCACCTCACTTTGAAAGCGTGGACTTCCAAGAAGCTTCTCGAGTTCTTGTGCCGTTGGAGCAAAGATCTTTTTTCTCTTACTCTCAATTTTCTCAAGAGCTGCCTTACGACAAAGCTTAGAAATATGCTGTTCCATGACTCTCACGCCGGGTTCTCGTGCATAGTCAGAGATAAGTTTCTTTAAGGTTGTAGCATTTAAGTTAAAGCCCTTTTTCGTGAGTCCATGCTTTTTCAATTGTTTTGGAATCACCCATTTGTTGGCGATTGAAACCTTCTCTTCAATTGAATAACCACTTAATTCGATCACTTCCATCCTATCCAGTAGAGGCTCGGGAATGTCATTGACGTAATTTGCTGTTGCAATAAAAAGAACTTTGGAAAGATCAAATGGGATATCGAGGTAGTTATCGATAAAAGTGTTGTTTTGCTCAGGATCTAAAACCTCTAGGAGGGCCGAAGATGGGTCACCTTGAAAAGAAGCACCCAGCTTGTCGATCTCATCAAGCATTATAACAGGATTATTGACCTCTACTCTTTTAAGAGCTTGCAAAATTCGCCCCGGCATCGCACCAACATAAGTCCTTCTATGACCCTTGATTTCGGCTTCATCACGCATACCTCCGAGGCTAAAGCGATAAAACTTTCGTCCAAGAGACTTTGCAATACTTTTCCCGAGCGATGTCTTCCCAACGCCTGGAGGACCAGAGAGACAAAGTATCGTTCCGTCGTACTCTGGATTCAGCTTTCTGACCGCAAGAAACTCAAGAATTCTTTCTTTAGGGTCTTCAAGCCCGTAATGATCTTTTTCTAAGATACTTTTAGCCGCTTTAATGTCTATTGAATCGTCTGTCATTTTATCCCACGGCAAGTCAACGAGCCAGTTGAGATAAGTTCTCGTTAGGTTATATTCGGGACTACTATCAGATATAACCTCAAGTCTCTCTAATTCCTCTTTTGCGGCTCTTTGCGCTTCCTCGGGCAGGTTTACTTTCTCAACTTCTTCACGAAGACGTTTAATATCTTTTGATTTCTCATCTTCTTCCATACCAAGTTCAGAGCGGATAACTTTCAATTGTTCACGTAAGAAATATTCTCGTTGGTATTTATTAACCTTATCATTTACTTCATCAGATATTTTCTTTTGAATATCTGCGACATCCTTTTCTCTTTTTAAATAAACAAGAAGTTTAGCGAAACGCTTCTTCACAACAAGTGTTTCTAAAAAATCCTGTGCTTCTGGAATGTCGAGAGAAATCGCGAAAGCAACAAGGTCAGCAAGCGAGCCGGGTGATGGCGAATTCAGCATCGCAAGCTTCATTTCCTCATTAAAATATGGATTAATTTCAGATAATTTTTTCACCTGATTAATAACAGAACGTGTATACGCATCGAGCTCCTCATCGGAGTCGAGGAGGTCGTCGAAAACCTCGATGTCTGCCTGCAAAAGAGGCTTTTCAGAAGTGATTTTACTTGCACGGTAACGTTTGATTCCATGAACGAGCACATTCACAGAACCATCGGGTAACTTCAGTTTCTTTACGACCTTGCACAAAACGCCGACTTTATAAATATCACCGGGCTTAATTTCTCTATTCTCGAGGTCAACGTCTTCTTCTTTTATTATCTCCCCGTTGCTGTCTTTGAGGTCTTGCTTCACTAGATTTAAAGCAACAAAGCCTACCTTTAGCAGGTTTTCATCCAACTCTTTCGTAAACTTATCTTCACTTAAAATAATCGGTGCTATCATTCCTGGGAATATCGGGCTGTTCATTATCGGTATAATCACGACGTTATCAGGAAACTTCGTGATTTCATCCGTATTCGTTTTCAGCTGGACTTGATAGTCATTTTCTACTTCGGACATTTATGTCTCCTGATTTTACTCTAGTGTTAATCTTCTTTTATAGATTGATAATCTCTCTTGAGGTTCTACTCTTTAATGTCGACGACAAATCTTCCGGGAGAACTGAGATGAAAAATATCAAGAGTGACTTTATCTTTAAATAATACTTCTACAGAGAGAGAGTCTTCATTTATAGGAAAAAAATTAATCGCCTTTATATACTGACTTTGACCAAACGATCCAATATCCGAACTCAATTTAGTATCAAAAAAATCTATATACATTTTTTTTTCTCCCGCGGAAATATATCCATAAATCCGTGGGACCTTTGCTGTCTCAAAGTCAAAAACAAGTCTTTCATAACCGAGCTTCGTCGAGTAGTTATGTCGAACTGATTTGATTTCAGACTTTAAGCTTTCGCTACCATTATGAAAGATCCCGCTTTCAAGATAAATAGATCTTTTGCGCGAACTCATTGATCTTATTCTCTCGCTTTGAAGATCTTGTCCCCACAAACTCGAGACTGAGAAAAGAGAAGTTAAGAGTACAAGAATGAGCGCCATTGATTTCATAAAACCCGACCTTTTTATTCACCTAAGATAACTTTACCTAAATTTGTCAGGGATTATGATACCAAGAATTTAGCAAACAAAAAGCTTTTTGGCCTAGAAATCAAACTTCTCGACTTGTTGTGATGCAATATTTATCAGCAAAAAGCATAGGCCAAATAAGCACAACAGAACGGCTCCGCTGCCACCCCCCGGTGGTTGATTGTTAGAATCTAAAAGAATCATTCCACAACCAAGAGCATTAAGTTCAGTTGAGTTACTTCTCGAGCTTGAAAAGTCACCCAATTGTGAGGAAAGTACTCCAGTCTCATCGACTGAGTATGTTTCAGGAGCATCTGGGCATAATCGATTAGAACTTACATCACTACCACTTTCGGAACTAACATAAGAAAATGGCCCGTCCGACTCTTTAACAATATGAATACTCAAAAAATAGAAGTTTAAAGGATCTGCAAACCTTGAGTAATCAGGGATAAATCTATTAACAGAGGTACCGGTTCTTTGTGTAAACTCAGTAATTGACTCTGGAGTAATTCTAAGAAAGAAATCATTTGCTGCAGGATCATCTAATATAATTGGAATTCTTAAAGTATTTTCTAAATTTAGGGCGCCATCCAACCTAGTTTCAACAGTATCTGTTGTCTGCGAAGACAAAAGAATAGAGTCACTGTTTTCTAGTTCCATAGATAGTCTAATTGGTGAGCTTAGTCCCTGTGAAATCGTTTTAACTTCAACAAAATAGTTTTCACCACCGCTTGGAGTAGGTAGATCCGATAAGTTGACCGCAAATTCAAATAAGTCCGGAACTTGGTCTTCTACATCGCCTTGATTAAAAAAACCAACTATGGATTCTCCCACGTGAAGTTTATCTCGGCCAAACTCTTTTAAGTTAAGGCTCAATATGCTTGAAGGTTTTGCCTGCATATAATCAATTGGGGTTTCAAGGCCGCAACGAATTGTGATATCTCCAACTGATTTGCTCTCTCGAGCACTTATATGGATTGCTTGAGGCCGTCCTTCATCTCTCGTAAAGCAACTCTGATAAAAACTTCCGCGATACGGACGCCCCGAGTAACAAAAATCGGTTTTGACTTCACTATATCGAGAGGGAAGATTCTCTGGAGATTTCAACTTGTCGATATATAGGTAGTAATGATCATTTCCATTTAAACCTTTAACGACAAACTTTCCGTCCTTATCACTAATAGCACTCCCCGCAACGTCTCCACTTCCCAAGGAAAAAGCCTGTACATGTGCACCTAGTACTCCGATAAGCGAGTTGCCGCCAATGATACGGCCAGATAGACTTGCGTAATTAGATGGTGAATATAAAGAGCGCACTCCTGAATGATCGTCGTCATCAAGCTGATACTGACCACGCGACAAGCGATAAAACATTGTTGAAAACTGAACCTCACTATGTGCCAGCCCAAGGTAATGACCAAGCTCATGTGAAATGATATCTCCGACATATTGGTTGCTATCTTTATTAAGAGATAGATCGATTGAATCGTTAATAATGATGTCAGCTTCAATCAACTCCCCCGAAGATTCACGAGTTGCGGTGATAGTCACTCCAGCGACACTAGGCCCAAGATACGTACTATCAGAAGAAAAATATAAATCATTCGTTCTAGAGCTGGGAGACAAACCCGACTCGTAGGAGGCACCAATCTGTAAAGAAGATGTGGCTTGACTCCAACCCTGAACAGATTCACTGACTTTTTGAATCACGTTGTTATCACTAATCAATTGAGAAGAATTTGTATGTACTATTAGACGAGGTCGTTCGGTGCCCCACTTGACGGTACTTCCACTGTTCATTTTATTGTGAGTATAAGCTTGTGCGGTAATCGCATAAAAGATCGATAAAATAAATATCAAGCTGTTGCTAAGAAATACATTCACCTTGATCGGACTCTAAAGAGTTTCCGGCTAATCGCAATAAAAACCAAAACTAAAAATGGCCAAAACATACTTGATCGATGTTGACCTACTCTTTGCTCTCTAGGAGCAGATGCGATTTTTCTTCCCGACTTTTGCGTTGTTGATTCAACAGTTATTCTTTTTCGGTTTGTCGTATTTGATTGGTAACCATCTTTATAACTTGTAGCAGTAATAAAATGGGCCTTTGCCATGTCCTTAACCTCATTCAGTCCGATTTCGTGGAAGGCGGGATGATCTGGAAAGACGCTGGATTTGAGCAAGATATCTTGTCCCTTTTTATAGACACCGTATTTTCCAAGGGAGAGGTTTAAAACAACATGTCCGAATTTTGATTTTTTAAGAAGTAAAAAAACTTCTTCTCCCTCTTGAAAGCTCGGAGCACCACTTACTTTATAACTAATTCCTTGCCATGGACCGCCAGGCACATTGACATGAAATGACTCAGGATGAACATCCTGATTTCTGTCTAAGCCTGCTGCCCAGGAAAGACTTAAGCTATATCGAGTGATCACTTGTCCCCGCGGATCTTTTTTAGTCGTCCAATTCTTAACTGTACCGAGTATTGCGGCATCAGAATCACGAAACTGTTTATCAAGGGGTGTAAAGATAAAGCTCGCTCCCTGTGCGCTGGCCATAAGGCACAGAAACAAGATCAATGAACATAGCTTTAAAGTTTTATCAAATTGCACTTAAAGGCCTCCATATACAGAAGCTTTATCGTCCGAAACGGGATAATACTTTACCTATTTTATCAGGAATATGACTCGGTTTGACATTTTTTTAACCTAGCGTAATCATAATTTCAGTACGTTATGAGATGCCTGCGTCAAGATAGGTGACTCATCTACCAACAAGACTGTATTTTGGTCATTCACAAGCCTTTCCAGTAATTTGAGAAGTTCGTGAGTTTCTTTTTCTCCAAGTCCAAAAGATAAGTTTTCAAAAACCAACAGGCCGTGATGAATATTCTTGAGAAGTTCAGATAAAAGCTTAACCCTTAATCTTTCTCCTCCAGAAAGACTTGAGAAGGTTCTGTCTAGAGACAGATATTCGAGATTCAACAGCTTGATATACTCCCAAACTCTTTTATACTTTGGAGTCAATTTTAGGTCTGGTAGCACGGAAGAAAGTGGTTGTGACACTGATTCATGATAGGTTCTTTTTCCGTCGCTTATTAGCGCGTAAAAAGGCTTAAGCTTCATCCCTTTACAATCAGGGCAAGCAAACTGAACATCCTCTAAGAACTGCATGTCATGTACCTGTACTCCACGTCCCTCACAAGCCTGACATTTACCTAATTGAGAATTCGGAGAGAAGTGCCCTTTTTCTAACCCCAAGCTTTTCGAAACATCAAGCGATGCGTAATGCTTTCTAAGTTGGGGGGTTAACTCCAACATCGTTCCAAGTGTTGATCTCGAACTAACTCTACCCACACTGCCATCAAAAACATGAACAGTCTTAATATCCTCTAGACCTGAGACCTCTTCCCAGGAAAGATCTCCTGGAAATTCACGGATTGTACCATCACTAAACTTGATGACATCAACCAAAGCATTAAATATGATTTCATTCTTTCCACTTGCAGAATTTCCTATCACAGTATTGAGCGCATACTTTTGAATTTTCAAATTCTTTTCTGAAAAAACTGATTTCTTTAATTTCTTTATCTTTGCCCAACTCTTGTCATGAGTGAGGGGAAAAGGTGATGCTTTATGTCCTTTGCCTTTCTTTACATAAGGGCCTTGGTATATAACTTTGCCCCCTTTATCTCCGGCCTTCGGTCCCATTTCAATAATTTCGTCACACTTGCCTTGTATCAAGATTGAATGATCAATCATCAAAACGGTATTGCCTTGCTTTTGAACCTTTCGTAACTCTTGTAGTAAGACTTTTTGCTCTTGAATATTTAGGCCTAGACTTGGTTCGTCTAGAACAAGAAGCGAACCAGAACCTTCAAAGCTTGTGAACTTAATCAGTAAAAGACGCTGGTAAACTCCGGCACTAAGGGAGCGGACCTTGGTCGATAAACCAATATGACCTAAATTCATTTTACTACAAGAAACATGAACTCGTTTAATCGATTGGATCGTTTTAAATAATCTTGTTTTATTTTCAAAACTTCCGACTTGCAAGTCTTGCTCTATGAGCTTAACGACAAGGTGGGCCTCCTCGAGTGATTTTTTCAATAGCTCTGCGTAGGACCAACGATTCTCTCCCGTAAATATCGTCAAATTACCTGCAGCCAGACCGACTCGTGTGCCTTGGCATGTTGGACACAAGACTTCCTTTTTCAGACCTCTCAGATAGATTCGAACATTCTTTTTATACCGCTTCCTTTCAAGATAACTTAAAAGCTCCGAGACTCCGGGGAAGTCTTGCCCGCCTTCATACAAAAGTTTCCATTTTTTTTTCGGTAACTGCCAAAAAGGAATATTTGGATCCAGCTTATTTTTTTTAAAAAAGTCGCAGGCAGCTGGAAGTAAGTACTGGAAGCGGGAGTAGTTAAGCAAGTGCACGGCCCCTTGCTTAAGTGAAAGGTTGTCATCTTTAACGATTTTTTTATTATCATAGACAAGAAGTGAGCCGTGCCCCTGACATTCTGAACAAGCGCCTAAAGCGTTATAAGGAGACAAAGACTGCGCATGATATATTGAGCGCTCCTCTAGCTGGCCGCACTTAGGGCACGAAGAAACCGCTTTTAAAGACATACTCTGCGCTTTACCAAGGGATTCAGAAAAGAAAACAAATTCATGGATTTGTAAAAATTGAGTCAGCTCTGCAAATCTCTCCCACATTTTTTTTTTAGACATCTTTTTTTTAAGTCGAAAGACTTCCCAATATGCATCATCGGAAACAAATTCATGGGGTCCGCTAAGCTCATTAAAGCTTCGAACTGGCAAAGCATCATCAGCAAAATACTTCTTATAGTCATGCGCTTGAACAGCAATATGAATGGCCTCATTCTCGGGAACATTTTGATCTTCCAGCAGTGAAATAAATCTATCAACTGGGTGCTCTTGAACAAACGGAAGACCGTGGTCCGAGCAAGTACCTTGTCCGGCCAAGGTAAATAGCTTCTGATATTTTTCTAAGAGATCGAGGTGGTCAATGACGGCAGGTCTTGAACCGACCACCGGGTTGTGTTGAGCAAGTCCCCAGACGGGTAAAACGGGTGATAACTGATCAACATCGACTGTATGCGGGAGGTCCCAGAAAAACTTGACGTCAGTTGGGAATGAATTGAGAAAACGTCGTTTAGACTCATTTAATAAAGTATGAAACGCCAGAGATGTTTTGCCTGACCCTGATGGACCAGTCAGGCAGGTAATAGATTCGATCTTTATATCGAGATCAATATCTTTGAGGTTATGAGTTCTTGCTCCACGAATAGAAATTTTGTCGTTATTCATCGCCACCACAATTACATGAATTACTTTATGTCGCCAGCCTGCCCGTTTTAAGTCTAGCTAAATTATTTTTTGATAAAAAAAGGCCCACGCAAACGTGAGCCTATTTTTAATAATAAAATTTTGAAAATGATGACTAGGATTAACGCTTTGAGAACTGAAACTTTGCTCTCGCACCACGAAGACCAGCTTTCTTTCTTTCAACTTTTCTCGAGTCACGAGTTAGGAAGCCTGCAAGCTTGAGCTCTCCTCTTAAAGTTGGATCAATTTTAAGAAGAGCACGACTAATCCCTAACCGAACGGCACCTGCTTGACCAGTAGAACCGCCACCACGAACGTTGACGTTAACATCGTATTTATCGCCAATTTTCAACAGACTCAAAGGCTGATTTACAATATATCGGCTAGTGGCCTTAAAGAAATAGTCTTTAAATTCTTTTTTGTTAACCTTAATACCTCCGCTACCTTCTGATAAATATACACGCGCTACTGAGCTTTTTCTTCTACCGATTGCGTGAGCGAGATATGTTTTTCCTTTCGTTGCTGCCATTTAAAACGTCCTCTTTAGTATTTTGATCTTTATTTAATGTTGTAAACTTCAGGGTTTTGAGCTTCATGGTCATGCTTTTCACCAATGAAAACCTTCAGTTTAGTTAGTTGTTTACGACCTAAGCTTGTTTTAGGAAGCATGCCTTTTACTGCGTTAGTCACGATGAGCTCTGGGTGCTTATTGAATTGCTCACGAGCCGTTCTCTTTTTTATCCCACCAATATGATTGGTGTGCCAATAGTAAATTTTCTTATCAAGCTTATTGCCTGTAAAACGAATTTTTTCTGCGTTAACAATAACGACGTAGTCACCAGAGTCTGTATTAGGAGTAAACTGAGGATTCTTTTTTCCTCTCAAGAGATCTGCAACTTCTGTTGCAAGACGACCTACAACTTTATCAGTTGCGTCGATAACAAGCCATTTTTTATCCGCTTCCGCTGGCTTAAGAACGTGAGACTTCTGTGTGTACATAGTGACCTTCCAAACATTAAATATTTAGCAATAACGTGCAGTTCTAAAAGTGAACCATCTTATATAGGATTTTTGGGCCTGTCGTCAAGAAGGATTCAACGTTTTTACATTGCTTTTTGACGCTGCTCTAAAAAAAACCGATTGTCAGGTGAAATCTGCCAAATGACTCTCGCCCCTCGGATTCGAAACTCCTTCTTTTCAACTTAACACCGTAGTCAAAATCAAGACTTCCCACGGGTGTAAGCAACTTAAATGTCAGCCCTACTGCTGAGCGCAAGTCTAGCGGTTTAAAAGTGTTTACAAAGACGCGGCCCGCATCAAAAAATGGTCCAATTGCAAAATTATCGTTCATATAGTAGCGAGGCTCAAACTTAAAGTTTATGAAATAGGCCATATCATTGACTACGACCTCCCCTATGTTGCGGCCATCTGACAACCGATTAATCTCCTGCCCGTCAAACCCCCTGACAGTGTCGATACCATCAAGACGAAAGACCTTCGTACTGGGAATAAAGCCTTTTCTTACAATATTCCCATCACTGTCCCTTAATGGCTCACCGTTTTCGTCAAACTGTATCTCATTAGCGAAGTTTTTTTGCACTCCACCGGCCAAGGAAAAGGCGAGTGTGAAATGGTCAGATATTGGTACATAAAAATTATTTCGGGATGTCATTCGATAATAATCAACAGTTATATCCTCGTCATCCATGGAGAAAAGGAAGGGATTCGCAAACTCCCAGTCCAATCCAAAAAAAGCGCCTTTCCTTGGTCTCATAGGATCATCTCTTAGGTCTAGGGAGAAAGAAGGAGTTATACTTCCAATCGTGAAGTCATCATTGAAATCCTCATTCGTGGCATCAAACTGTTTAATCTCTTCATACTGGTACTTAACTGACAAGGTTAACTTGTCAAAAAATATCTTAGAGATCTGTGGCGAAACTCTAAAAATATCGGCATCAAAACTAACAAAGCGCTGTCTTTTGTAGGCGGATGAAGCATCGAATTCAAGTTGTGAAGAAAACAATCCATAAAAAAGGTAGGGTTCATTAAAGTTTACTTTCGCTGAATACTCTATCAAGTCTTTCTTTTCTCTGCGCCTGCGCGTATCGAAGTCTCCATAGTCAATTCTTCTGTTGGCCTCTAAATTGGCAGACACAGAACGATTCATCCCACCAATATTGTTATAGGTTATCCCAACAGAAGCTTTTGCTCCAAGGTCAGTTCGAAATCCAGGAGCAATCTCTCCAGAGCCAAAAGCTTTTTCATCGACTTGAATAAGCAGGTTTGCAACCTTGCTGTCAGTATTCTTTGTAATACTCGTAATGATTTCGGGAACAACCTTAACTGAAGAGAATAGATCCAGTGAAGCCAGCCTATCCCTGATTTTACCAACTGCACGTGGTGTAATAAGGTCCCCTTTACCAATAGAGACTTCCCTCATAATCACTTCTAACTTGGTTTTATCATAACCAGTAACGAGTATCGAATTGAGTTCTATTTCTTCACTCGAATTCAGTTTAACATTTATCTCTACTTCACTAAAATTTGAGGAATAAGTTAAGAGATTTTTTTCAGATAGGTTTTCTATTTCGGCGAAGTATCGTCCACTGCGATGAAGTTCCCCCACAATAATATCAAAATCAGATTCAAGAGCTGGAACATTGATAGGGTCACCAACTTTATTTTTTAATCTGTTAATGACAATGTTTTCTAGTTCATCATTTAAAGGATCGATGTTAATTGCTATCAGTTTCGCTTGTTGTCGCTCTCGAATTACATAACTAATACTTGAAACTCTACCAGCCCCCTCAACGACAGGGTCTGAGACTTCAGCAAAAACATAACCTCTAGAGAGGTAGAGCTCAACAAGGTCAGACTTAAAGTTGTCCAAGAAGTTGGCATCCAGAAAATTTCGCGAAGCGAGCACTGATGACTTCTCCTGGTATAACAGTCCAAGTTTTTCGTCACTAATATTTGCATTGCCCCTAAACGAAGGCCGGTTTACAGGTTTTTTTGTGCCCTCTTTTACATGGACGAAGAAATTTACGTATTTTACATCTGACTTGTTAACCCCTTCAAACCTTGAGATTCTCAAATCTGTGCCATATAGCCCCATTTGCTCGTACTTCTTGATAACCTCTTCTTTAAAGGTTTCAGAGAGGCTTGCTCGCTCAGACTTTCTTACGGCATCACTGTAAATGTTAAGGAGCTCAAAACGAGTTTTTTGTTTATTTCCTGCAAAATGAAAACTGTAAAGCGGACCGTATTTAACTTGAACTCTAAGAATAACGCCTTCCCCATTATTTACTTTTTCATCGGGGAGCAAGCTTACCTCAGAATCATAAAAGCCACTTTCGAAAAGCTCTCGCGAGAGTTGGTCAACAATAAGCTTAAAACGCAGACGGTCTAAAACTTCTCCTTTTAGTCCCAGAAAGCGAGACTCTACTCGCCCTAGCAGTTTAGGGTTGGTGGTCGCAATCTTTACTTCCTCTACCCGAGTTATACTCTTCAGGTCTACTACAACATCTATATCTACAAGTCTTTCTTGTTGTTTGATATCAAAAGAAATGGAAAGGTCCTGGAAGCCCCTGTCAGCAAGAAAGCTTTTTATTGAATTTCTGATTAGCTGTGTTTGATTACGGTCAAAATAGTCTCCGCTTTTCACAGGAATATAAGTCGAAACTTCTGGTAAGTTCACATCTACATTATAATTAACGACGATTGTCCCAATTTTCTTTTTGAGTTTAGCATCTATAACGAGCTTGACGAGGCCTTTAGTATTTCTAATTACTTGATACGAAAATTTTTCATAAGGGGAATCAGCTAACTTAAATCGCATTCTCCTAGAAAATAAAGAAGATTGATATGAGAGACCTTTAAAATCTTGAAAACGATTGCGCACACGTTCACAGTCTTCATCAGACAAAGAAGAACAATCAGGATCTATCTGATTTATCATCATGCGCTCGTTTGCAAAGGCCGATAACGTCCATAAAAGACTAGAAATATAAAGTATCTTTAGAAAGACCATCGATATTTTAAATCCGCCCCAATAGAATCAGAAGACTCAACGCCTTCATCTTCGGTTGACTTAAGTTCATAAACGCCCTCAATAGACCATTTATTATCAAATTTATAATTCACATTCATCTTCTGTCTTTGTTCCAATGAACCTCCAACAGTTGAAGAAACTGAAAGATCAACTTTATCACTAATTTTCTTTTGAACACGTACTTTTGTCGAGGAACGAAACCGGCTAGTACTTGAGTCGGAAACAGCAGATTTGCCCTGCAAGAGTGTGTCTGACTCCTGAGCATACTCAGGTAGAACACTAAGTCTTAAGCCAAATGAGGAGTCGAGGCCTTCCGTCAGTTTAAGTTGATCTGCCAACAATGCGCCAAGGCCAACAGTTGCAACAGATTGGCGTTCATTCTCATCTAATTCGGTTGAAACATCTGAGGTCACACCAAGAGTCAGAAGTGAAAATAGGTTCTCTTGAGAGAGTCCAGGTTCAGAACTTAACGAAACTTCTACATTTTTGGTTCTGCCAGAGACACCAAGACGTACACGATATTCATTGATTTGGGTGACTCCTGAAAAATCAAGTTCTGCTCCCTCTCGATTAAAGTCATCTCCAAGCGCAATGGTACCTTTTGTCAGATTAAATTCATGTCCTTTGAACTTGAACTTGCTTGTTGAAGGGACAACTTGAAATCTCCCCTTAGCTTTAGGGAGACTCAATGGTCCAGTTACTTGAGCCTGTCCGTCGATATTGAGCTCAAGTAGCGAATTGCGCACTTGTATTGGACGCTGAATGTTAACATTTAGGTCTAGATCTATCAGTTCCCTCTGGCGATTTTCTGACTCAGGTAAAAATCGTTGATAGGACTTAGTGCTGGCCTGTCTTTTTTGAAATTCATTTATATCCTCAAGGATTTCAGCAAATAAAACAGTGACATCACCAGTTAGATGATACGGTAATTCTTCACCCCTCAAGTTAAATTGACCACTCACAACCATACCGGAACGGCTCATAAGAGGAATGAAAGCGTCGGACACAGTTCCTTTGACACTTACAATTGGAAACGGAAAATCCAATGTTACCTGGCCACTCCCATTGACTTTGCCTTTTCCATATTTTGCATTTAAAGAATCAAATTTAAGCACCTGATTATCTAAAATTGCTTGGACGCTTCCTTCCTGTATAGAACCAGGGATATAACTCGTCTGCATCGTGACATCTGCAATATTTGCTTCTGCATAGGTCTCCATCTTAGATAACGTTCCCCCTGCTGTCACAACGCCATAAACGTTTCCTTTGGATACTTCGACTTCAGGGGTAAAAAGCTCCAACAACGACATTGGTAACCGATAGGCCATATCAAATGAGAATCCATCTTTTAAGTCCCCACCAAGAACAGGGGTTAGATAAAATCCCGATGCTTTTAAACCCAATTCACTCCTTTGAACTTCACCATTGGTAATTTCCAATTTTTTGGCCTTCTCTATTTGGACATTTAGCTGTTTATAAGCAACTTCGAATTCGTTTAAATTTAGTGAAAGGCTCAAGTCCCTTAGGTCGTTAATGTTAAATTGAGATGTGATATTGGCCTGGAGTTTCCCACTCAAGTCCTCTCTTTGTGAGTTATGGGCAGACAGGACACTTAGGAGATTTCTAACATCCTTAAACTTAATATCTAAGTCGAAACTCGAACTTCGATCTTTCAATTTTTCAAAATCCAAAACCGCTGACAGGCCAACACTCTCTTCAAATATTTGCCCCTCTATCTCATAACGACTTGATTGCCCAGAAACTGTTATCTCCGACTCACCAAATGGCGCTCCTTGCACGCTTGAATTGTTTGTAACTATTTTTGAACGTGTCGTTAAATTATCAAATGTACCACTGCCGTATAAATCAAGGTCTGCATTTGTCTCTAGCCCAAGGTTTAATTGACGATAAACCCTAAAATCATTTGGTTTAATGTTCTCCCACCTAGCATCATATTCTATAAAGTTAGTTCTAGTATTCAGTGCAAAATCACCTTTAAGAGAACCTTCGCCCTTCTCTAAGAGAATATCACCCAAACTCAATACTCCTTCTTCAAAATTTACTTTCAAAGAAAGTGCA
>Ga0136604_1000030_pt1 | contig 81979 bp, 62 predicted proteins | sample AntRauFillE10628_FD_104928 | JGI IMG/M metagenome (GOLD analysis project Ga0136604, IMG submission 104928) | Saline lake microbial communities from Rauer Islands, Antarctica - Metagenome Filla E10 #628 | ecosystem: Environmental > Aquatic > Non-marine Saline and Alkaline > Saline | place...
TGCATGATTTTGTTTTCTGTCGTAACTATTGTGATGCGAAAAATACCAGTTAAAGTCGAAGTCATCGTTAACTTTAATTCCCGGCCAGATTATCCAGAACATATCCGTCTTGGACTTCTCAAGTGCACGTTTATAGTCGTCATACCCGTCAGCATAAAAAATATCATAGGGCTTTGGCATACTTGCTTGAATGTCGATTTCTTTCTTGTTTCTATAAAATCTATAATCAATTTCGTTCTTAGAAAGTTTGGACTGTTTGGTACAAAGTACTACACCGTCGTAATAATTTCCGTTCTTGAATACAAGATGAAACTGTTCGTCCCATTTAGCAACTCTATATGAGAAGTCAAAATCACTTACAACTTCGACATCACTAGGTACCATCCAAAACATACTAGTCGAACTGTTTTCATACGCTTCGCAGTAATCCTCGTACGAGTCTACGGTAAAGATCTCATAGGGTTTTGGTATACTTGCTTGAATGTCGATTTCTTTCTTGTTTCTATAAAAACGGTACTCGAACTCTTTCTTAGAAATGTTGGCACGTTTGTTGCACAGAATAATTCCGTCATAGTACTCACCGTTCTTAAATACGTGAGTATACTCTTTACTCCATTCGTCAGGCTCAAAAGAAAAATCAAAATCATCACACACAATGACGTCAGGAGTCACTACCCAAAACATTTTTGTAAAAGTCATCTTTTGTGCTTTTTCAAGCGAGCTGGCTTTTTTAGCTGTTGGAAATCTTGATTTAAGAATTCTCCACTCGCTGCTATCTTCGCCTATGTAGATAATATCGTAAATCATTTACCTCGTGTTTCCATAATGTATAACTGTGCTTACGCTAGAAGACATCTTACGCCATGGGTCTATTATAACACTGAAAGGCGGGATCGAGCAATACAATTCGTCTCTAGCTGTCATGCCTGTGTATTCGTATGTAACCTCTGCAGAGTGTGCCATTAAAAATACCCCCGGAGCAGTTGGTTGGAAGTCATCGCCGGTGTACGGATCAATGTATGTGGGCGAATGTCCTGCTTGCTCACAATAGTGCCCTACTAGCAAACTGTAACTACCGTCTAGATAAGGAACTCTTGGCTTGTATGCTTTGCCGTGAATATAGATCGGCATGTTATTGAGCGCTGCATGCTTGACTAGTTCTTCTGCTAGATTTTTTGCTTGTACTTCTCTGGCTGTCATCACCGAGGAAAACAAGTCATACCCTAAATCTAACTTTTCAGCAAGATAACTTAAGGCAATATTGTCTCTCGGGTGACAATTGTGTACTACTATACCAGTATCACTTTGTAGGAAGTACTGGTCGTCTTTCGTTGGATGATTTGGCTCAACTTCTACGTTGTATACCGGACCTTGGTAATAAAAAGACTCTATTCTGTCAATGCTTTTTTTCATAACTTAATTCCTAAGGCTTTTAGATCTCTTTCTAAGAGTATGCGTAAGTTTAAGTCCGGATGCTGCTCGGCCATCAGCTCAAACTTTCTTTTTTGTATTCTATACCAGTGTGTTGCTTTAGGGTCGACGTAAGATTGCCATTCGTACACATAAAAATCAGGAAAATAATGGTGAGTTAGTCCGTCATCAGCTACATACGGTATCTTTCCCTTGTGACATTCAAATCTTAGATTATTATTATCGAGATACTCGATAAATTTTAACTCGTACCATCCTTGAACTTTGTACGCAGTTCCGTTACTATGTATATAAGTATGCCAGTTAGCTCGTCCAGAAGTATTAGCATTATCATAACATCCTCTTGCCCAGGCATCGATTGAACCTTGTTTAAACTTAGAACGAAATGTCTTATCTTCCATGAGCTTAGACCTAGTTTTTGAAACCTTTTCTCTAATCTCAGGGCGTTTCATGCCGTTGTTATTGCCTAAATTCATACCTTTTAGTTTTTCAGATATCTTCTTTTTTATCTCGTTACCTCGAGTAGCATACGCAGTTCTTACTCCTTGCGTCACTTTTTCTTTTATACCTGGCCTGGAAGAAAGTATCGGTCGCCAACAAGTATTACAATAATCTTTGTTAAACCATTCGTTTTTCATCATCTTAATATAATGGCTTTTTAAGCGAGAATGTATCTTGTTGCAGTTGTCGCACGTTAATTTTAGATATAGTTTATTAACTTCTCGATAACCAGTCTTGTTTTGTTTAGATTTTTCCTTTACTCTTAAAACATATTCTTCTATAATCATACTAACATTTATCTAAACAGTATATTTGAACATAACAAATGCCTCAATTGTCCAACATATACAACTTGTCTGTTTCTAGTATATCTTCTGCTCTTACTACTAGTCTAGTGTTATCTCGCAACACTGGTATTAAATGATCATTAGTGGTTATTAGTTCACTGCTACCAACTATAAATCTATACATATTCCCTTTATATTGCCTAGTAGTAACCTGGTCTATCTTTTTATACTCGGCTGAAGAACACGCATAATTTGACGATTTAATTACCCTAGTTTGATCTTTGTCGACGTTGTATTGCTGGTACAGTTCTTCTATAGGCATCTCAATGTCATCTACGTTAACAAGAAAATTAGGCAGCACACACCCACCACCGTCACCCATGCCTGCTGTCATATACTGTGGGCTCATAATACGCATACTAGAATTCGCAAGTGCTTGAGTTACTACGTCTACATCGATGTTGCCTTGTTTTACTGCAACATCTTGTATCATATTAACAAGACCAATCTTTGTAGAGATAAAGGTATTGTAAAACACTTTGATACATTCACATTCGTCCCAGGTACCAACAACGTAGCGAGGATCGTTGTCCATTACAGTCTTATAAAAATCGACCAGCTGTTTTGCGTCACCTGTTTCCTCGCCGTCTTCTGTACCAATCATAATCATCTCTGGATTCACCATGTCCCAACTTACACTGCCCATGGCAATAAGGTAAGGATTATACACAAAACGAGTATTACCTACTAAGTCAACAAATTGGTCTCGCGTAGTACCAGGAAGCACAGTTGATACAAGCACAAGAAGCTGATCTTTATTCATGTACTTGTTAGCTTCTTCCAAGACTTCCTTGACAATTGTATAGCTAAAGTCTTTAGGTGGTAGATGGCTCGAAGGTGCATTACCGTCGTACTCGAGATCATGCGGGGTAGGCACTGCTACAAATACTACATCCTTGCCTACAACACATTCGCCTATAGTGTCTACGACATCTACAGTATCACTACAGACCTTAGCAATATCATATCCTGTAACCGAATGCCCTTTTGCTGCAATTGCTTCTGCACAGGGCATGCCGAGCTTGCCCACACCAATAAAGCCTATGTCCATTATTTCTCCTAGTTCTGTTAAAAATACTTATTCAATCATTGTGAGGGGAAAGCCAAGGTCTGGCAGAATAAATACTTGATGTTTAACAAGGTCGAAGAGTTTGAGAAAGAAATCGCAAAATTTTACGGGGCGCCGTATGCTGTTGCTACCGATTGCTGCACTCACGCAATCGAACTATCGTTGCGATATCTCGACACTAGATTTGTTTTTATCCCAAAACACACTTATATTTCAATCCCATTTACTGCTGAGAAACTAGGAATATATTGGCAGTGGAACGAACGACCTTGGCAAGATTACTACTATCTCAACAGCAAAATAATCGACGCTGCTGTATACTGGAGAAGAAACGGCTATGTGCCAAGTTCTTTTATGTGTTTGAGTTTTCAATTCAAAAAGCACTTATCTCTTGGTCGAGGTGGAGCAATTCTATGTGAAAACCTAGAAGATTACGTCGAACTAAAGAAAATGAGTTATGATGGGAGATTGCCAGATATTCCGTGGGCCAATCAAGACATAAAATCTATTGGATATCATTACTATATGACTCCAGAAACTGCACAACAAGGAATCGATCGATTGCCTTCTGCGATAGCAAGCCCGTCGAAGCAATGGAGTTGGCAAGACTACCCAGACTTATCAACTAATAGTATTTTTAAAATAGGAAACAAATGCCATCTAAAAACGAGTGGAGCCAACTTAAAAAAGTTGTAGTAGGCGTTGCGGATTACGCTAAAATCCCAACAATAGACAAGAGTATGCGCACCGTAAACTATGCTGATGTCACAGACCTTGATTCAGTACCTGTGGGGAACTATCCCCAGCAAGTCATTGACGAAGCTAACGAGGACTTGGATACATTTGTCAGCTTCCTAGAGAAAGAAAGTGTTAAGGTAGTTCGGCCTGAGCGAACAGATTGCAACTATTACAACTATTGTCCAAGAGACAGTGTATTCATACACGGCGATAAGACTATCGCAACTCCCATGCCGTTGCGTGCTAGGATAAACGAATACAAAGCATTTGAACAGCATCTGCAAAATGTCGAGAACCTTAACCAGCCACACTGGGACGCGCTCTATAACACAGAGTGCATAGGCAACCCTGACATCTTGGCCCTTAATGAAACTGCTCCAGCATTTGATGCTGCTAACGTAATACGAGCAAACGACGATGTTTTATACCTTGTGTCAAACAGCGGAAACCGGCAAGGAGCTCTGCTGTTAGAAACTATGTTAGACAATGTAAATGTACACGAACTTGAAGGCATATACAGCTATATGCACATCGACTCAACTATTGCTTTTTTACGCGAAGGGCTGATGTTGCTCAACCCAAGTAGAATTAAAAGTAAATCTCAACTCCCAAAGCCTTTTAGACATTGGGATGCTATATGGTGTCCTGAACCAACTGACATAGGTTATTATCCAGGATATTGTAACGCTAGCGAATGGATCAATATGAACTTGTTTAGTGTGTCGCCGAGCCTTGTAGTGCTAGAAGAAAATCAACACTCGCTTAGAAAAGAGCTGGAAAAACATGGCATAGAATGTGCTATGTTGCCTATGCGTCATCAACGTACCCTAGGCGGCGGATTTCATTGTGTAACCTTGGACTTAGATAGACATGTGGATTAAAGGAAGTGTAAAACCGCGTTGGAACAACCGCTATAAAGAGTTTGAGTACGTCAGACAACCGCTTACTGACAAGGAACTAATATATTGGAAAGACCAAGGTTATAATCATCAAAACTTTACAGGCATGATGTATGACAGTACTAATCCGATGCCTGTTTGGGTGAGAGCCGTTGCTGCTGAAATCGGACTTAACAAATGCGGATATGTGTTTTACAAAATGGTAACCGGCGATATAATGCCTATGCATGTTGACCACTATCGTCGTTATTGCCAAGTCTTTGATGTTGAGTATAAAGACGTTTGGAGAGCTATTGTTTTCTTAGAAGATTGGCAAAGTGGACACTACTTTGAAATTAACAGGCATGCATTTTGTAACTATAAAGCAGGTGATTACATTCTTTGGCAAAGTGACACACCTCACGCTGCTTCGAACATAGGAGTGGACGATAGATACACTTTACAAATAACAGGAGTTTTAGATTGATTGTACGTATTGAAATAATGCACAAGGATAAGATATATGTACAAGCCGGTTATACTAGCTATACTCGTCTTCATCCTATACACAAAAGGTCTAAGAGTAGTTCTGCCTCATACCACACAGTAACAAATAAGATTGAAAGAACAGACGGCACTGCTATCGTTACGTTATATTCTGGATGTACTAAAACTAACATAAAAGACATAATTAGGTTTATAAAAGTTAACCGAATAAAAAACGTTTACTTCTTTATCGAAGATGTTTTTAGATTATATTCAAAGAAACATCAATTTGCATATTTAGAAACCTACGTTTTAGATTACGATCAGAAAAGCGTTAGGTCACTCGAACTGGATATGATCTCTACGATAATAAGCAAAACTAAATGCAACTACAAAATATATCATTGCGAACAAAACGCAGACATAGTGGGAGAAAATTACAACTTAGAAATAAACTATTTTGATTGGTTTTTTCTAGATTGTATTGACATCAAGAATTCAGGAAAGCAACGTAAATATATAGAATCGAAAATTCCTATTAAACATAAAATATCGTGCTTTAATCTACGACGAGACTGGCACCGTACTATTATTATGTCCTTGATAAAAGACTTTGACGGCACTTTTAGTCTAAATGATTCATATACAACAAAAGAGTTGATAACGAACCCGGCTATACCACTAAAGAATTTTGGGCGGCCTATAAGCAAACGTATTGTTAAAGGAAATAAATCCTTGCTCGAATCACCCATATTATGGGATGCTGCGCCAGACAAGAATGGCAAAATAACAGCACCGACCCACAAGAATCAGTTAGATAATACAGGGGCTATTGCCGCATCATTTGTTAACGTTGTGACAGAAACCAGATTTGCATCTAGCATGCCGAACGTGTCAGAAAAAACCCTGAAACCAATTTTAGTTAAACGACCTTTTATTATGGTTGGCCCAGTAGGAACACTAGCTCATTTGCGCGAACTAGGGTTTAAGACATTTAGCAAGTGGTGGGACGAAGGGTATGACAGCATAACTGATCACAGCAAACGCTTAGAAATGATCTATAAAATAATAGAATCTATTAACGATATGCCATTGGATGATCTCAACACACTGCTAGAAGATATGAACAGTGTGTTAGAACACAACTTTAACAATATGTTAAAGCTCGGGGAACAAATGGGGAAGAACTTAGATTAAGTTCTTCCATTCTCTGTACACGCCTTCCATTTCCGGAAAAGTTCCTAAGAAATCAGTGCCACGTCGACGATCATGCTCGTCGACAAAGATTACAAAATCTTTTCGCAGTGTTTCTAGCTCGCCTCGTGACATCTTTTCATTTGAGAATACTTCTTGCAACCTGCTAAACTTGTCGCCTTCCCATTCGTAGAATCCTTGATTACAAATACTCATATCGTGCGGCGACTCTAGGTTATTGCGAATAAACTCTAGTTGTTTAGTGATGTACTTCTCATTCCATTCCGGCGGCGCAATCTTAATAGCTTGATGATCAGGATATCTGAGATACGGCACATCTAAAATAATAGGAATAGCCTTACCTGGGCCGCCAAAGTCTTTCTTAATAGCAAGGATATCTTCTAAGAACTTGTCAAAAGATATCATGCTTAACAGATTGTAGGTACACATACAAGTAAAAGTACAGCCTGGTACTTCTGTTAGAACGCGACGAATATTGTACAACCATTTATCGTAATCTAAGCCGTGTCTAATATACTCTGCCTGGGCACCATAAGCCTCGGCGCTTGTGAATATCTTAAACTTCTTAACCAGATTGTTGTCGCAAATATACTTTACCTTACTAAAAAACTTTTCAAACAATTCATCCGGAATGCACATATTACTGTTGACAGAGAATTCAATATTAGGCAGTGGGTTCTCAATAATGTAATCCAATACCTTAAACGTATCTTTGGCCAGCAATGGCTCGCCGCCGGTGATTCTAAAGTGATGCAACTTGTCAGAAATCTCAGGCCACCATTTCCAAAATGCGTCCACGTATGGATTATATTCACGCACAGGAATAGGCACTGTTCCATTCTGCTCCATTGAATGCAAGCTGTTAAATGGCTTACTAGTTTCGTACGCGCCGTGTTGCTTTATTTCATCCATCCACTTACTGCTAACCTGCGGTCCGCAATAGCTACACTTGAAATTACATACACTGCTGAAACTAACTTCTAAGTAAGTAGGCACAACGTCATGGTCCCATGGCATTGTCTTGATTTCTTCCATGTATGGCAACGCCCATGGCTCGTAGGACTTGTACGTGCGATCGCTGACAGCATCTTCGTTGCTATCTTCTACGCGCCAACAATAGTCACATTCGCTAGGGCGCTCGCCTTGCAGCATCTTTTTACGCTGCTCTTTTTTATACTTAGTGTTATGCAACGCGCTTGGATTGTTTTCAAGCTCTTCAACAGGAATCTTGTGTGCTGTTGGGTGATGGCAGCTATGTGTCTGGCCACTGTGAAGATGCAACGTCACCTGCTTCCACTTAGCCAAACAAAAGCCTGTCCCTACTTCGTCTAATTCTTGTGTGACTGCTATTAATCTACTGTTTGAAAAATCGCTCACTTAATCCTTCCTATAATTCTTGGTGTATTTTCGTACACTTGTTTGAAAAACTTTGATGCGTTATCGTCTAGTTCTGCAACTTCAAGATCTAATTCTTCGCGCAATGCTTGTCCTGTGTTTACTATCTTGAATTTTGCATCATCTTCTGAGAAGCTGCCGTACATTTCGTACCAATATTCTGTTAGATATTCGAAGTCTCTGACCTGAGTGTAATCCCAATCTGTGCAGTTTGTCATATAAACGCCTTCTCGAGCGCCTAACATACTCCAGATACCGTTCTTTACATCGGCGCCAACATTGCACCAAATAAGCAACCGGTCATAATTTTGCCACCACACGGACTTCAGCATAGATGTCTTTTCGCCTTGGTTCAAACTCATCTTCACTCCTTCGCGGAACCCTGCTCGCCATGCCTGAAACGGTGTTTCGTTTGTGTAACTTGTACAGTAGTTCGTATTGAATTGGTAATAAAGATCGCTGAAACAAAACTCTACAACACTACGATGATCAGTTGCGTCGGCATTTTCATGTGTCTTCATGTTGTTTACAAATTCACGAGTCCACATCTTAAGGCCACCGTTGCCATAACGCAAGCCGTTAACATGGACGTTTCCGCACCAGCTGAAAACATGCTTGTCTGTAAGTCCTAACTCGTCTAAGTCTATCTCTATATTCAAGAAATTAGGATCAATGATGTTATCAGCATCGATTGTAACAAAATATTCTGTTTCACTTAATGCTGCACACGCTTTGTGCGCTGCATCGCTGCCTTTGACTCCGTGAACACGCTTGGCCCATGGAATCTTGGTACAAAGGTCTGCGTAGTTCTTTTCTGCATTAGGTTCGTCATAGGACAAGAAAATGATATCTTGGTCTACAACTCTAATCTTATTGCTCATTAAAAATCCTCTTAAACTGGTACGTGTCAAATTTGCGTGATGTAAATATGCTTATAGGCTCGTCTGAATGCTCAAACGGCATAGTGAACGGCAGTACAACATAATTATCACGCACTACGTCAGCAAGTTCAACAAAAAGAGTTTTGTAAAGAATATTAGGATCTCCTTTAGCGGTGACGCTTAACATCATCCTGTCGTTTACGGCAACTCCTTTCCCTCTAAGACTATCGCCAAGCACTGCACCGATGTGTACCTTCCAACAAGTGTTCACAACGTCTTGGACAATCAAAATGTCTGGAGATTTGCCGACTACTTGTGGAACATCGTAGATAAAATTGTTTACAGAATTTCCTCTCATCTGTGTGTCGTATCGACTACCGAACTCCATCTGCTTAATCTTGGTGTTGTACCGTACTTCAAATGCAGTAGTCGAATCTTCGCCACTAATTAGCTTTCTTACTTTGTCGAGCGGCACTGGAATCGAGTTCTCGCCCGTGTACTCTGTAGCTTTGATCCCTAGTATCGATCCTGTCTCTTTATCAAATTTTACATACATCATTTTTTCAGACATTTTCAAACTTCCTTATAATTTCTGGCGTAACAAAATCATTCTCAGTGTAATGAAATATTCCGTCTTGTAAATGATTGCCTATTTTAAGCTGTACTGAATCTGTAAGGTAAACACCAACGCGACTTTGCCAAGTAACTGGTGTAGACTCCCAGCCTTGTAATCCTGGCTTCATGTGCTTAATGTAAGGTGCCGAGTATCCTCTATTTGAGATGTCGTCGTCGATGTCTAAGATACGCGACACAATCGACGTAGTAATGTCCATACTGGGTTCTTTTGGATAGTGTTCCTTACAAAAGTTACCGTAAAATAGCTCCCAGTTTTTAGTTACTAGTTCTACCCAATCGTAAAACGTGTGCGCAAGTTCAGACTTTCTAAAGTAGTGTGCTGCATTATAAAAATTCGGTAGTTCGTTTTCGCGAAACGCCGCACGGTAAGGGTTAGTCTCCTCATTAACTAGTTCGTTGCGATAGCTAAAAACTCGGCAAGGAAAGTACAAGTCGTAATTATCAAGAAACTCCCAGAACGGTGCTTGGTTGTCTAAGACTAACACATCGCTGTCTAGCACAATTGTTTGGTCGTAAGGAGTAGCGTGGTATAGCTTCCACCGATGTTCTGTTTTGAAACGGCTGTTTGTTAGCTCGTACCAGGGAATTTCTATTATCTTGTCAAAAACTTTTTCTTGTTTTTTAAGCAACTTGTCGTTAGTAACAATACTGACAGGGTATTCGTTGCCACTTGCTTTTATACTTAATGCACAGAGGTAGGCTTGCGTGACATATTCTTTACCCTCTGCATATATTAGGAATCCTTTACTGCTCATCAATGCACCTGTTTAAGCTAAATTTGTTCATCACGTGAACATTAGCATCTTTAATTCTAAACGCTGTATACTCGCCGGCGTACTTGGGCTTCTCTAACAGAATAAACAAACTGTCGCCGTCGATGCTCCAAAGTATTGACTTGTCTGTAATGTAATAAAGACTGCCGGGCATAGGTTTAACAAAATTGCCTGGTTGGTACCCGTTCATAACATGGATTGCCATACTAAACGCAAAATCATTTCGATACAAAGAACGACTTAGTTGAAAGACGTTGCTGTAATGTTTCCAATTTTCTTGTATGTGCTGCACTAAGTCAAAAAACACTTTGTTAGTTTCAGACTTACGGAAGAAAATAACAGTTGCCCAGTAAAAATCTACACTTGTGTCTGAGATTGTCTCAAACTCCTTGCCACGATCTATACCTGTTATGTCAACACAATCTTTGTACATCAGTAAATCGTGATGATTATCAAAACACTTCAGGAAACTGTTATTGGATATAACCACGTCAGTATCAAGAACAAGAGTTTCGTCATACGGTGACATCTCATATGACTTTGGTCGCAGGTCATTCTTCCATTCTAATCTTTTAGAAGTTAGAGCGCCGTCGTTAAACGCTTTGACGTTGTCTGTTAGTTTGTAAGCAACAGGAATGACATTGTCGAACACTGTGTCGGCATCTTCATAGACTGTTCGCAGGTATTTTTCACTATCTGTGACAATCGTAGTCGGAAGTCCTAAGTATTCCTTTGCTCGTTGTGCAAGAAAATATGCCTGCTTTACATAGTCAACATGCGAATTGTTGCTCGCAAACACTAGTATGCCTTTAGTCATGGTCTGTTAGTTTCTCCACAGACCGATTGTTCTTGAGTCTGGTGTATTCAGCATGGAAAGTGTTGGTGGCAGAGAAGTAGACATCAGTAATATCGTCTAAGAAGGCTTCTAAATCGCTGATCATTGCGGGAGTCTCGTTGTCGTCTACAAGCACAACGTCTTCGACATACTCTTTTTCTACTAGCATTGTTACAAATGTCATCAGTTCTTTGGTCACTGTAAACTGTGCGCCGGCATGATAAAAGATAATTTGTTCGCGGTATTTTTCTTTGAGAATACGCTTCTGGTTGTTAAGCGTGATCATGTAATTTGAAAAGTCTAATGCTTTTTCAAGTCGTTCGTCCATAGAAGTCTCCTAGTCATACTATATTTTATGACATTAGGAGCATCTAGTCAACCATTATTGGAAACTATTTACTACAACATAGGCAGGAAACGGCACTTCGACTGCGCCCACTGCGCGCCGGCCGCCATATTGCATTGTGATGTCAGCGGTTACTGGTTCGTTTACGCCGCCGTATACGCTGCCTCTTGCAAGACCGTCCGAATCACTTTCTGGACCGCCGTCAAACAGTCTAACCCTGAATCTAACAGTAGATGCAGATGTCGAACGCACTTCAAGCGTCCAGTAGCTATTTGAATATACTGCGCCAGCAGCTTGTTTTCTAAAAATTTCGGTATAAGTGCCAGTTACTTGATCATTACCAAAGTTGTTACCTTGCGGAAACGTAAGGTTTAACGCGCCGACGTTCGTTACGCCAACTGAATTACGATCAAACAAAATAATCCCCGGGTTTTCAATCATGTCTTTCCACCCCTGGTTACGTTGTAAGCTATCTGATCCGGATGTTATATTATCAACAAAACCAGAGACACGTACTTGGCCGCCTGTATTAAAGAAATGACGTCTTTTATTGGAAGATGCAAACGAGAGTTCAAACTCCGAGGTTATTGTAACTCGACTCCACTGGCTTGTACGTGCATTAGAGGTTATTGCAGTTACCGCTTCGACTTGAGTTGGGTCAAAATCAAACCTATTAGTCTCTAACGTGGACATTAGATCTAGGTAATCTTGAAACCCTTTTGTTTCGTCGCCACCACTTATTTCAGCAGCTACAAGATCGCCTGTTGTTATCTCTGTTAGTTGAATAGGCTGACCGGTTTGGAACGTATATGCTTTCTCAAGATCAGTCCGTAGTTTAGCCATTCTAGCTGCTGTCACAGTACTGCCTATACCTATTTGAGAACTAGTTACTGTTTGCCCGTATCCGAACGTACTTGTACCAGTGCCTAATAGTCTTTGCAATCTGCTCTGTAAGCTGTTGTATTCTGAGGCTAAAATTCTACCGCCTGAAGTAACTGCCATTATAGTTCCTTATTAAGTGTGCACTTATTTATACTTTGAGAACGCACTCTACTAAGCCTTCCGAGTCACTGACTTTATCTTCCAATGCAACACCTACGAGAGACAACGAAGTCATTGCAGAACCTATGCCTGCGCCGGCTACGTATATAGCCTGGCCTTTCTTAACTCGTCCGGTTACACGAACAGGAACTCGTCCTTTAAGTGCAAGTGCTTGACCTTCGCTAGCTGAGTTCATCAAAAACGCAGGTTCTGCAGACACTACGCCAATTACAATGTCATTTAGTCCAGATGCAGTTGTTTCTTCAGCGCCGCCAACTGACATAATTGTGCCTGTTGGATATTCTTTATCTGTAGTATACTTCTCTGCCAAGTCAGCGTATTTTGCGCTAGTTGCTGTACCGTTGAACTCGCTTGCAAAGATAACATTGCCTGAAGAACGTGCAACAATAGTATCTGGCACTGCACTAACTGACGCACTTAGATAAGTGCTTGCTGAAATCTTTAGTGTATCTGCCTTTGTAGCTTGGCCGCCACTGAAATTATCAGCATAGATTGATCTAAATCGCAACGAACTTGTGCCTAGGTCAAATGTGTTTGTTGCTGCTGGCATAATACCAGCCGATGTAATAGAAACACTGTGAATACTTGCATCGTTTACGTTGTTCGCTTTAAATCTAATCTCGTTATTAGGACCACTAGTGTTACTAATAACCCCGCGCAACGGATCAGTTCCGCCTGTTTCGGCTGAAAACCCAAAGGCACCAGCTGTTAGAACGCCGTCAACATTAGTTGTAATCTGATTTACAAAGTCTGGGTTATCAACTGTAACAAACTCGCTAGACAATCTGTTGTTTAGCTTGTCTGCGTTAGTTGCTGTACCTTTAAAGCGATATGCTGAGGTTGTAACACCGTCAGTAGAGTCTTTTAGTGTAATACCTCTTGAAATTCTAGTAAACCCCTGCTCACTAAGTTCTTCGATACTGTTAATTTCAAATTCAGACGGCGAAAAAACAGAGATAGGAGTATTCTCAACATACGAAACAATAACAGGCCTTGCGGTATTAACAGAATCAATTACTTCGAGACTGATCATTTGTGTAAGTCCGGAACCCGATGACTGAGGTCCAATTAGAACAAACTCCGACCCACTGTATACATACAGCTGATCATTTCCGCTGTCCCACCAAAAATCGCCAACGCTTAACCCAACTGGCGCTGTTGCTGAAACTTCACTGCCGCCTGTTGCTCTCCAAACATCGCCGTCATAGACCTTTAGTTTGCCTTCGGCGCTGTCAAACCATACCTGGCCTTCTAGTGCTTTCGGAGGTGGATTTGCGTTTGCAAAGTTTTCTAGTAGAAACAGGAAGTTTTCGTTGTGAATCTCACCGTAACCAGCATAATTTTTGCCAATGAACCGCAAATCGGTTGTTTGGTCGAGTGTACCGTCTTCTACTATAGTTAACAACGTCCTGTTGTATCTGTCTATCTGATAAGCCATGTTTGCATATCCCCTTTATGTGCTTTTTATTATTTATCCGTTTTATCGTACTGAGTATTATAAGATTCCAGGCACTGTAACAGGACCTGAGACATACTGCCACGCACCGCTAACAATTTCAAATGTTCTAACTTCTCTTAGTACACTAGGGGTATACGCTACTGACAAATCAGTAGGCAAACTTATATCTTGTACTACTGATACTTTATCACCTGATAAGTTTATAAGTACGTCTGCAGGAGTCACGGTTGACTGTGCTTCGACATTAATACCAGTGATCTCTGTGCTAGTAATTCGTGTCGTAATTATCTTAGCCTGTTTACCGTCATTAAGAACAGCATCAGGTTCGAACACTGCATCTAAGTACTTGCGGATGTTAGTTCTTACGTCACCTTCTGCTGTAGACCATGCTGTAATATCTATCGAAAACGCCAGCAACGAATTATCAATCTGTTCATCAACGTACACTTTATTTGCAGCATCGGTATCCACTTCTGGTTGTACTAAATCAGTAATTTTACTGCTTGATACACTGATGTTGCCGTTGGCATTAAAAGTCAGGCCTGTCGATACTGTAACTGTCGAACCGTCTATGAAGATGTCGTCTACTGTTAAGTCTGTTAGAGTTCCAACTGACGTTACTCCCGGCGCACTTGTAATAGTTGTTCCAAGACTGTCAACATCGATAACCTTTGTGTTATTAATTCTATATTCTTTACCGGTTGCTAAGTCAACATTTTCACTAGAAGTCCAGCTACTAGTAGTATTAACCCAATTAAGAGTCTTGTTAGTGTTGCCTAGTAATGTTATGCCGCCTCCGTCTGCTGTTGTATCACTAGGTTGACTAGACTCGTCTGGAACAATACCTAACTCAATATTCTTGTCTGCAACACGCAAGATAGTTGATTCAATAGTAGTAATTGTGCCTTCTACCGTTAGCTCTCCTGTAATTCTGGCGTCGCCAGTTACATCTAATGTAAACTGCGGATCACGGCTGAATATACCAAGGTTGCCGGCTATCGGATCAATAGTAATAGCATCTCTTGTTGCTGTATCGCCCGGGTCGAATACTTTTAAACGAGTGTTACGTCCTTGGTCTTGTACTTCTAATATAACATCATCGGTGTCAGGGTTGGAAGACTGAGTTTCTACAAATAGTCTTACACTGCTGTCTATTAATTGTAATGCCGGTACTATTCCTTCTGGCGGATCTCCAAACAAAGTTAAGTCTCCGGCAACAGTGCCTCTCTGATCATTTCGAAGTACTTTGTCTGTAGAAAATTCTGTTGCAAGGTTAGTTCCTGTGATAAGGCCTTGTGCTAATGCTGCTGTGCCACGATATTGAAACTCGTAAGGATTAACAACGTTTATTCCTGGATAGATGATTCCATCAGGGTTTCCAGTTGTTACTAACTCAGGAACTATATTTCCAAAAGTATTGCCCGGCGTAATCTGATTTCGTGATACTATCGCTTGCAATGTTTCGCCGAGCCTAATCTCTAACACTGTTCTTAGGTTTAAATTCTGATCCTGCACGGTTCGTACAAATATTCCGCTTTTGCCTTGTTGAAGTGTGAACTGAGGTCCTACAAGTTGAAAGTCTTCGCCGTCAAATAAGTATAACTGATTCGACGATGTATCGTACCATGTGTCACCTGCAATAGGATCTTGCGGCGGAAGTATGCCAACAAAACTACCTGCTGCTGGCTGAAATTCTTCACCGTTGTATATTTGCAACTTGTTTATACTAGTATCGTACCACAATTGACCTTTCAGAGGAGAAATAGGAACGGTTGAGTTCGCAAAGTTCTCGAGCATCTTGACAAAGTTTTCGTTAATGAACTCGCCATAGCCTGTAAAATTTCGTCCTACTAATGCGATGTCAGTAGTGTCAGTGTCCAATATTCCATCTACTAACTCTACTAGAATAGTTCCATCTGTTCTATTTAAAATATAACTCATTATACGTTCCCGGTGCAAATAATATAATTAACTGTTGTATATGGATTCATTGTATTAAGAGCAGCGCCTAAGTCTTCGCCTGCTACATCTCTATAATTGCCAGGGCCGTCTGTGCCGCCGCCTTGGATTGAACCACTTGACGGTATACCTGATACTGTGGCAGAACTTGCGCCAACTGTTTCTATATTAAGAGATTCGGCTTCTGGCGAATCGCTAAGCGAGTCAAGTGCTGCGTCTCTGATTGCATAATACTGCTTTGCATTAGTACCCGACGATACCAAGTCATGTTCGTGTGCTGGCAGATTACTCTTCGTAACGTCGGTTGTTTCACTACCTCCGACGTTACCTACAATTTCGGCCGACAACGAAGATACACGGTTAGCATTATTGCCGCCCATTGCATCGTTACCTAGCGGGAATCTTCCGCGGAAGTCAGGTAGACCGAACCATAATGAGGGACTAAGCCCTAGGTCGTCTTGAAGCGTAACTGTATCTAAAAATTGATGACCAATAATGTCAAACAATTCAGGGTAAGTAGATCGTTCAACTGTAGACCCGTCACAAAGCAACCAGCCCGGAGGTGCAGTTGCACCACCATACGGCATCATAGCACCAGGCGGAGTAGTCGGAACACTTGCAACAAAGTCACTTTGTTTAATTCTAAACAGACTCGATCCCCTATTAACAAGAACTTCGTCGTCTGCTTCAGCAAACGAAGAAGCAGTCTTGTTAATAATAAATCCATTACTAATAGTAGTATTAAATTCTTTGGTTAAGTTGCCTGCGCCGTTAAACGATATACCAGGTGCAACTACGTCGCCTGCAATACTAAATGTAGAAGAACTTTCTAATCTAATTGCTTCAGACGCTACACCTATAAACGAGCCTGTTAGTTTGCCTTGGAAATCACCAATAAACGTACTAGCCGAAATACTTTCAAAACCTGATATTGTCTGGGTGCCAACTCCGTTTGCGGCTATATTCCCTTTAACATCTACGTCCCCGTTAACTGTTGCATCAGTTCCGACACGTAAATTCTTTGCAATCCAGGCGCCGCCTGCTACTTGAAGTGCGCCGTCGTTTGGACCGTCTGATGTTTCTGTAGAAGTTAGGGTTACAATATCGCTTACTCTTAGTGTGCCTGTTATATCTAATGTTTCTTGTGGTTTTAGATTATTGATGCCAACTGTTGGCGTTTCGCCGGGGTTACTGTTAAGTCTCATTACCCTTCTAAATTCGGCACCTTGCTTTACTTGCAGGTCTATGCCGCCGCCACCAAAATTGTTTCTAATCAGTGATCTAGTACCGTCAGTTAACAAAGAAAACTGACTGTTGTCGCCTACTTGAATACCTTGGTTGTTTCTAACACTAAAGATTCCATTAGCAGTTGTATCAATGTCACTGCGTAAAAATCTGTTTGCTGGAACGTTTTTGTTTTGTATTCTTAGTGCGGCGGCTGACTCAGCGACCCCGTAATACTTTAGCGCCCCTACAGTACTAAGGTTTATGCCTGGAAATATCTCAGGAAATCCTTCGATTGTAGTCTTTGGTATAAATTGATTAGTTGAAATTATTACTGCTGGCGCTTGATCTACGTCGATTATTAAAACTGCGTAATCCTGGTTATCTGTCCCCGTAAGTAAGCCTGCTCGCGGTCCTGTAGACGACCCTGCAGAAAATTCAGGACCAATAAGCACCCAACCTGACCCGGTTGCTAAGTAAAGCTGCTCGTTATCAGTGTCGGCCCATAGGTCGCCTGCTAATGCATCTGATACTTCTGGAGACGAAGTGGCTTTAAATATACCACTTGCCGGTACCCAACGTGTTCCGTCATAGATCTTTAACTGATCTACATTCGTAGTAGTGTCGTACCATGTTTGACCTTCGTTTGGGTTTTTTGGAGGCTGTGAAAACGCAAAGTTCTCAAGCAAGTGCAACATGTTTTCGGCAATAATTTTGCCGTACTCTGTAACGCCTTTGCCAGGAAAACTTAAACTGGTAACTTCGTCGTTAACATCCCTGTCCTCAACAATAATTGGGTCTCTGTTAACGTTATCACTAAACCGTATAAAATATGCCATCAGCTATTACCTCCGCTAAGGCTTTGCACTCTTACAGTATAATCAATTTGGATCAATCTGTTAAGTGACTTTTGTTCTGGGTGGAATATTACGTGAGTTAGCAGCCTTCCTCTAGCTTGCCCAGCAACAGGAGCAGCTCGTAGACCGATCTCGTCAAAAACAAAAGTAGAGTTTGTAGATGATGCTGTATCAAAAGCATCTTGCCCGTTAGGCTCACCGTAGTCAAGCAAAGTAGTAACAATAATGTCAGTATAGTTTGTACCACTAACGTGTCTTGTTTCAATTTTGTTTCTTGTTGGATCCAAATTACTTGCATTACGATCATCTACAATCTTACTGTAGGTTTGATTGTAAAGACTAGCATTAGCGCCTGTAGAGTTTGGTGTTAGGTAAGTAATAATCCCTGTTGGATCAATACTTGTGCCGCCGTTGCCAAAACTCATCTCCGAGATAGGGCCGGTACCTGCGTTAGCTAGACTTTCAGCTAACGCTATGCTCATGTTCTCGTAATGTATGGCATTCTTTTTATTAACAAGAACTTCGCCAGTTTCCGGGTCATGGATCTTAATGTGCCCTTGTATAAATACGCCGTTCATTTCATTTATCATGTTTTAATTCCATTTCTGTTAAGTGTATTTATTCAGGCAGCTTACTTATACTTCCGCGCAAGAAATTAGCAATTGCATTGTCTGAATCTTTGAGTGCAACCCCTTGGTCGCTCCACAAACTTCCTGTTTTACGTACTATTAATATTCTATCTTTGTAGATAGTAGGGTTATCAGGATCAGCAGGATTTGGTACCTCTGTTACTGGAAGATTTGTAATCTCTAGGCTAACATTTCCGGTACTTGGGTCTACAATAATATCGAACTCTTTTTCAACTTCAACGTCGCCTGCTGGGCTATCTGGTGCTATTGCTTGAACAATATCACCGTTTTCGTCTACCATGTCAAACTGGTAAGTTTGAACTGCATTCTTATGCAATCTTTTACCACCTACAAACACTTCAAAAAAGTCTCTATAGGTTTGGTTAAAGTTCAGATTAAAACCAGCTAGGTTGTACTTGGTATCAAATACCGTTGAAACACCGTTGTTTACAATTTCTTCGCTTACAAATTCGTCACTGTAAGGAATATTCTTTTCACTGCCATTGTTAACAACAATAGTGCCTGCTGGGTATTCGTCCTTAACACCTGTGCCTAACGTGCCTCGACGTAGCTGACGTAGTTTGTTGCCATTTGTATCTCTTTCGAAATATTCAATACGCTCACCGTCCACAAAAATAATACCTGGCTTGTTTGCACTCTTGCTTGGCACCGGTAAAGTAGTTGCATCTGCTACTTCAATATACAGATCATCTGGCATTAACGAAGCTGTTAGTTCTTGGCCAGTATCGTTGTCATATCTCTTGTAATGTGTTCTGTTCAAGATATCCTTAAACTTACTCCATGCCAGCCTCGGTGTTTGAATAGGTGCGCTGAAGTGAATTACGTCAACTTCGTCGCCTACTTCAAGATTACCGTTTATGAACACTACAAGTCTATCTGCTGACAGGCTGTAGTCTACTGACGGTGTTAGTAACTTGCCGTTAACTGCTACCCAAACGTATTGTACGCCTGCTGCTGTGCTACGCAGATTTATAGTACCGCTTCTTAGTGCATTATAGACTGCATTGTTTTCATCGTTTAGAGTTAACGTATCTTTTTCGAATACGCTATATCCAATACGGTCTATATCTAGTACATCGTGATTAGAGAACTGGTACACATTAATTATAGAACCGACTGTTAACTCTTCGCTAAACTCAAGCTCGTTGCCATTAATAAAGTAGTCAGCATCACCGGTGTAGTAAGCATTTAGTGTGTCACCTACTTCAATAGCGTTAGGATCTAATCTGATACTACTTGTAGCGAAATCAACAATGAAATCAATATTTCTATCAAGCTCAACATTGTTTTTAAATACTCGTACTTGTTCAGAATCTATAGTACTTTGTGGGATCTGGAACGTATCAAATTGGTATACTACCGTATTCGTACTTTCAACAGTAAACTCTTTGCTGTAGCCCGGGCTCTTTATGAATCCGTCAACATCAACTAGAACAAAGAACTCTACAGGTTCTTGCTCTACTGGGTTTTGTGTAAGGTTGTACGCTGTACTATCACCAGTTGCAGTAAACGTGTCTCTTAACACTCTACTATAACTACGAATCTCAGTTTGTGGATCAGTTACTGCATATTCAATAACCGCGCCGGCTGCAGGGGCTACCGCAAACTGAATAACTAATCTGCTATCTTCCTCGATAATTATAACATCTGGGTCGGTAACCACTACACCGTTAACCATCACGACTGTAGTATAGTCGTCTTGGGACTCGATCGGAGTAACAATCTTTGTAGTTGAACCGTCTGATATAATTGCGTCTGTGTCTAGAACATTGTTACCGTTCATGCCAACAGCTAGAATGCTTACTCTCTGCGCTACTGAAAGAACAGGATCAAATGTCACTGTTAGATTTTCGTAGTCAATTGTATACAGAGACTGATCAACAATAGTGTTATCAACTTTTACAATAACTGCATCTAAGCTGTTTGGTCTGATGCCGAAGCTGTACGTAGCTGTTGTTCCGTCTGTGATGTAAGACTGATTAATAATCTCACCTTGGCCGTCACCTACACGCTCGAATACCTTGATGTTTACTGTGTCAAGTACTTGCCCAGGTACCATTTCTTCTGGACCTGCGCTTGTAGTTGGTGTAACAAACAAGTCACCGTCAACGATAATGTCTTCAGCGTTCAGTCCTGTTGCGTTACCGTAGTCAAGTCTGCCGCCGGATAATTGTGTATCATAGCTATCTGGATCTGGAGCAAAGCTACCGTCACTAGTTGTCTTGCGAATAATAACTACATCGTCGCCGTCTGCGCCGTTACCTAGCTCAAAACTAGTAGTGCTACCGTCGCCGACAATAGTTTCCATTTCTGCATTTTCGTTGTCTACAACAGTGGAACCGTCGTATGCTGGATCATCAATACGAACACCGTTTCTATATACGTTGTACTCTACACCTTCTTCAAGTGGTTCGTCGAGTTCGAATATAACTGTAGTGCCGTCTGGGCGAATTACAATATCTTCGTAAGTAGTATCGTAGATATCCCAGCCATCTGTTGACCATTCGTCGTTGTCCCACCCTGTTGCTGTATCAAAGTCAAAGCTCTTGACTTCCACGCCGCCGTAATCAACGCCTGACATAAGCTGAGGAATCTCAGCGCCTATCATGCCGCTAGTTGGTACATACAAGTACTCAATTCGATCTGCTGCATTTAGCAATGCAGGAGACTTGACGTAATTTATTACAACAGTTTCGCCAACAAGAGGCGGCTTTGTGAATTCAATTTGACCATTGTAACGAGTGTATGACAAGCTATTGTCTACTACGTTTTTATAGCTGTATTCGCTTCTAAGAACTTCTTCGCCGTCTTTTGTAATTGAGATCTTGCTAGCGGTTAAGTCCATAGGCCAATCCAAATCAAAGATCACATTTACACCTGTGCCTGTGATTGTTTTGCTCTGGTCTAGTGAAAGCACAATAGCCTTACCTGATACTCTGTCAAACTTAACAGTTACCTTCATGCTTCGTACAACGCTCTCTCCTATAATAGCTGTTGCTCTTGCCTGTACTCCTTCGTTGTTACCTGGTGCAGCAATAGTAACTGTCGGAGTACTTAGGTAACCAGAACCGCTGTTAATAACACGAACACGAACAACTCCGCCTTTACCGATGTAGGCTTGAGCAGTTGCACCAGTGCCGCCGCCTCCTTCGATTCTTACATCAGGTGCGTACCTGTACCTTGTGCCTGGATCTGCTACAGCAATTTCTGTAACCTTAAAACCTACATTGTCTTTCCAGTTCTTGTCTGGAAACTCGCCAAAGAACGATTCGGCACCTACGATGCGGTTGTCTTCAACAGTAACCGGAACCGGTAGTATCTTCTTATCACTAGGATTGTACCTTGGCGGTAAGTCAAAATCTGTAACTACAGAATTTGTTTCCTCAAGACGATCAAGTGAACTGATGTACTCTCTTACGTTAGTCTTGTAAGGCTTAACTTCTTCAACATAATCGTTGTAACTTGGCAAATTGCTGTTACGGAATGTAATTCTCTGCTCTAGTGCTCCAACGTTGTGCTTGGCTTTAACAAAGCTAGTCTTGAATGCCCAGTTTACGTTTAACTGTTCTGCAAATACGTATCGAATGCTTGCAAAGAATAGCTGATTATAATCAACTGCTAAATCATCTGTTAGCAGATCTTCTTTAAGAGCCTTCATAATCAATCTAATTTCTGTTGCTGGCTCTCTATCAAAGAACTTGCCGTCGTAACGAGAAACGTCAAACCCTACAAGGTTTTCTGGATTGTCGTACAAGATAGACTTAATTTGTATTGTGCCGCCCTGACGACCGATAGTGTCATAGTTAACTGTAAAGTCATTAGTATCTACATCGTTAACTTTTCGTAACAATAGCCAGCCGCCTGACCCAACATTTGATATCTTAATAACGTCGCCGATGCTGTCGTCAATAGACGGCAGCTGGTAAGTTCCGTCTATCAAGTGATTAACTAATGTAAACTGATTGTCGCCTTCGGCATACCAATCAATGTAGTCCCAATAGTCACTAACTTGGTATTTCTGAGTTTCTGTACGCTCCCACTCGCCAGTTGCTGGGTTCAACGAATAAATTGCCCAGCGTCCTGTGATTGTTGAATCCGAACGTACTAATGCATTTACAGGTCTTACATCAACGCGAACTGTATCACTATACCCTTGACCTGGGTTGACAATATCGAAGTCTACAACTTGTCCCGAGTTGTTAATGAATAGGTCGATATCAAGATCTGATCCATTACCGTTTACAGTAACAGCCGGTCCGTTCCTGCGGCCAGTTCCTTCGTAAGCCAGGTCTTTATATCTCCTACCTGGTTCATCTATTGTAATGTCGGTAATTGAGCCGTTGGTTACTTCGACACTAATTGCCGCTGTTGCAGCTCTGCTAGTACCAATAAATCGTAGCTCTTCTACTGTATCTACAATGTAATCGTATTGTTTTTCTTCAACAAGCGGAATTGTATCCTCGCTTAACATTGTAGACAAATCACGGCTGTCCACTATCGGTAGCTTTTTCAGAGAAATGTTAGCACGTTCAACAACTTGTTTAAGTGCTTCTGCCTTATTAATAAACCAGCTCTGTCTCGGACTAAACAGCGTGCCGTATTTCTGTCTTGGGCTTAGTGTTGGATCTGGAATAATACGAGTCTGCTCGTCATACCCTACTAGACTGTCAACCCACTTGCGCTCGATATCTCTTTTAGGCAAGCTAGTACTGAGGCCTTCTGACAACAGCTGATATTCGTTGTGAACATTCTGTTCTTGATTTTCGAGTGTGTAATATGCAACGGCTAGTGCTGTGTCAGTGCCTGATACCAAACTATCCACGTTGTACATTACAAACCTGTTGTCAGTCATAAAGCTAGCAAAGCGGTAACCTTCTTGGAATGGATCCTCAATAAGTCTAGCAATGTTACCTACGCTTAATGTTCTAGTTTCAACATTCGGTGTTGTAAACTTATTGACAACCCAGAAGTAGTAGATATTGCTGAATGTTTTAGCAACAAAGTCATACTTGAGTTTTTGTGAGTATAATGCATCACCATACTTACTTTGACCGCTAATACCTCGAGCAATCCCTTCTGTAGTGTCAGCTAGCTCATCCCATTCTGACGGGATAACATCACTTGCTACCCATTCGTATACATCAACTCTTGTACCTGGAATCAGTCTGTTCCAATTTGCACTTTGGTAAACTGCTTCACCTTGGTAAGGATTGGTAAATCTTGCAGTACTTAAATCCCACCATACACGACCAACAAACCCGTCTTCCCAGTTATTCACTTCGTCGAAGAATCTTTCGTCGTCAGTTATATTGTAACGGGCTGGATCTATGTTTGTCCTAAAGTCTATCTGTTCTGCTGCTGGTCCGGCAATCTTACCCTGACGAACATCAATATAATCTAAGTAGGTCACTAATTGATTAGTGCGTGTGTCAAACAAAAACACTTCGTTCATCTTATCTAAGTCAATGATAGGGTTAGGTGTTCTAATCTTAAACCACGACTGACTATTACGCTCGCGACGGTAGTCTGACATAGTGCCTTTGGTGTTATCTGTTTGTGCTCTTGGCAGCCCGACATATATATGGTTACGCACAGCAACCATACTCTCACCAAACTGACTGTTTTTAGCGTCAACGTATTCTAATGCATCTGCATATAAGAACGTACCATCAACGTTGTCAAATACAGTAACGCTACCAGAGTTTGAAATCTTGTCAGAGAATGTAGTAAGTCCGTTGTCGAATACTGTTTCGTTGCTAAGATTCTTGTCAAACACAGTTGGCAGAATCATATCGCCGTTAAAGCTAGTAACAGAAATAGAACTGTCAGTTGCACTAACTTTAAAACCGAACATTTCAACTAAATCATCTCTAGGTGAAATTAGTGTCTGCAGGTGTTCAAAGCGGCCATTTATCTGTTTATATACTCTTACTCGACCTTGATCGTAAGCATATACATCACTGCCTGGTTCGCCTATAACTAGGAACTCGCCGCTTGGCGATACTGACAGGCTTTCCGCAAATCGTGTGTCAGGCAAAGTTGGGTCTATAACTTGTCTTAGAACATAACGCCCGTCCTGAATTCTATAAATCAAAACACGGTTAGTGACTACTGGCAATGCATTTAAATTTGTTTCGTCGAACACTTTTGTTACTGCTGTGATTGCCATAACATGACCGTTACCAGAAACAGTTGCTTCTGCGGCAAACTCTGTTAAGTCTTCATCAACAAATACCTCATCCCCGTAAATCTCTTCAGTAAGTACGTGAGGAACAAAAGGCTCAACTGTTACACTTTGGTCTACTAATTCCCACTGCGTAGAATTACCTTGTGGGTTAGTTGAGCCGGCGCTCACAACAGTTTTTGCCTTGTATAACGTAGTTTCGCCGTCTTTTAGATAGCTGACAATATCGCCTGTAGCAAAATCAATCTGCGACTGAACTGCTGCCCATTCGCCGCGGAATTGCGGATCTTTATCTAGCTCCCAATTAAACCTAGTGCCTTCGGCATCAGTGCCTTTCTTAACAACATACACTTTACTGTTGGTTGAAATGAATAGTCTATACAACTCGTCTTGTTGTGCAAAGTCTAAATCTTTTCCAGTAAACGAGTTTTCGCCTGTGCCAGGAATTACAAACGTGCCTTGAACGTTCCAAGCCCGGCCTGCTCTTTCGTAAACAGTAAATGCGCCTTGGTTATTAAGCCCGTTTCTTGGCTTATTAAGACTAACAGGAACTCTAAAGACCTGCTTCCAAGACTGGCTACCAACATACGGATATTCTGTATTGCCGGGATTAATTGCTACTTGAGCTTCCCAGTATTGAGCACTGTAACTAACAATGTCAGCTTCTTTGTATTCTCTGCCAGGCACGTAAGGTCCTACAAACGGGGATGAAATATCCGACGCTTCTGGTGAGCCTACTGCTAGATAGTTGCCGTCAGGACTAATAGCTACACTAGACCCGAACCTATTATTAGTATCTAAAGTAATAGTACTCTGCAACAAAAACGGAGCTTCAATTAGTGTTTCAAATTGTAATTTATTAGCTTCTGTAGCTCTGGTGTAAATGTTTACAACACCGTTGCCTTCAGCAGCATCACCAATAGCAACCTTAGTATTGTCCTTTGATGCTGCAATAGCTCTTGCAAATGCCGAGCCTGGGTTTTCTGTATTTCGGTTGTCAATGGTATTAGTTTTAGAATATACTTCTTGATTCTCATAAACTGACCAATCATTATACGACTCGCCGTCAACCCAAACTCGCTGTCCAGGCGTTACTTGTTGTTGAATAACGGTTTCTGCTTGCTCTAAGTCCTTAACTCGAACACTTCTTAGTGTGCTGACAAATCCGCTAGCATTTTCCTCGTCTTCAATAACAACATCAGACGGTGCTGTTACTACAACCGAATTAGATTTAATACTTTCGATCTGGTAGAAGTTGTTATTAACAAAAGAAAGGTTCTGTACACCTAAGAACTGGCCTACTACTAAACCGATAGTACTATTATCAAATGTAATTCTTGCCTGAGCATTGTCTAGTCGTTCGATTTGAGTAACTTTTAGAACTGTTCTAACATGCTGTAAAACGTCCCAGTCTTCAGTTAAACCAACAACCCATATATAGTCGCCGTATCCAACACTTGATACATCGCCGTTCAGTACGTCTATCGAATTCGTAACTCTGTATGCAACGTCATCTTCACGTACATAGCCTGCAGATTTTAGCTCAAACGGATCTTTCTTGACAACAGGAAAAGGCTTGCTGTCATAGTTTTCAGGAGCTGCATAGATTTCAAACGGGCGCTGGCGGTAAATGTTATCTACCGAATTCACTGGCAGCCTGTTTACTAACTCCACCGGCTGTGGAGACAATCTAAATTTAGACTCATCAAGTCTAAACTCGATTACTTCTGCGTTATCTGTATCGCCGTAGCGACCCAGGCGTATAGCCCACTCTTCATAAAATTCTAAGCTATCTTTGTCAGACGTTCCTAATGCATCAAACAACTTGGTTAGAGAATTTGTTGTACCTTTGTCTTGTATAAATCCCTGATAGAACTTATACTGTGATACGTCATCATTAATGATATTCTGTAAGTACTGACGCTTTTGGTAGCCTGTTAGATGCTGGGCGTGCCTTTGCTGCTCCACATCAAAGTTATCAGAATCTAAGTCGTAGAAATCTGCAAACTGATTGATCTTATAATCAAAGTTTGGAATTAGTTTAGACTCTGGGCGCTCTCTTAAACGCTTCCACGCACCAGTGTTGAACACACTTGAACCCGGAATGTCGAATAGTGAAACATAAAAGAACTCTTTGTACTTTACAAGAGTACCGATTGAATAATCTGTCCACTGTTCCCAGTCAACTACAACCGCACTGTCGTATACAAAACCAGGGATATCTAAACCGCCGTTCCACTTGTCACTTCTGTAGCCTGTAACACGGATTCTTTCTTGACGATACCCAGCTTCTTGGTCGTAAATGATGTCGTCAAATACTGAACGATTGTCGAGTAAGATAACGTGCTCTTTTTGTACTAGCGGCAGTCTAACATGATAGATGCCGTCTGTGGTACCAGTAGACTTCAGTCCAAACTCGTTCTGGTTGCTTCTTGCTATACTGCTGAACCTTCTATCTAACTTCGTACCGTTAGCAGCTAGCAATGAATAAGGGTAAAAGTTATCGAAAATGTCATCAACTACTACAAATTCACGCTCGAATGTAACTTGTTCAGCGCCCGGACTAAGTGTAATAATACTGCCTGCTGCCCAGTTTTGTGTAGTCCAGAACAAGAACTCTTTAACACTGTATGTCCAATCTTCTACCTGTCCGCTTTCGCTGCTGAAAAACTCGAACTTAAATCCTTGCTCTTTTAGCCTAGCTTCGTAGCCTAGCATAAAGTCTACAACGTCTTGGATCGTAGGCAATACTGTGCCGTACGACAACTCAGTTAACCTAGATTCAAAATTCCTACGCAATGTAGCATCTCGTCCCCCAATTTGCGGAAGTGACGAAATCCTACGGAATTTATTACTATCAAACGTGTCCGAACTTACATGAGACTCTAACACTCTGTAGAAGAAACTCATGTTTCTTACGTTCTGACCTTTGATGTACTGCTTTGCAGGACCCCATTCTACAAACTGCTCACTAACACCGCCGATATTAATCACAGGGTCAGTAGCCGAAGGAATCGGAGTATAATATTCAAATGTTGGGGTTTCTCTGTCGTATCCTTTGATAACGAAACCGCTCGGAGTCTTTTCAACAATTACACCACTGTATGACACAACATCTACAGGAGAACTTGTATTTAGGAAAACCTGGTAGTTTTCCTTTGGTAGAAATACGTTCCCTTCGTTTAACGGATTACGACTATCAAGTATTAAGTTGAACTTTTCTTTCTCAGTAAAGCCGCCTACTTTGATACATAGCTGATTGTCAATTCTTGTAAGCTGATCCTTGTATATGTCTTGCTGTAGTTGAACACTGCTTGCAAGATAATCAAAAATGTAATTTACAAGACCACTTGTACTAACACGAGTATCTGCGTTGGTGCCATTAGGGAAAGCAATATCTGCTAATCTTAGGACTTTGCCTGTTTCTGTGTAGATAATCTGCCCTACTTGGTTGCGCTTCATTCTTGACAGGTCAAAACCTGTAGCAAAAGTAGTGTTTGGTTGATTTAGAACTCGTGCAGTAATTAAACTAAATGGGTACTCAGAACTACGGCGCCATGCAGTTTCTGCAGGTGTATGATCACCGAATCTAAACGGTGCTCTAGACAATCTGTCTACAAGGCTTGTTGCATAATTGCTAGCAAGAGGGCTGAGCAAGTTACCGCTAACGTCTACAGGAATGTGTGAAAGCAGCGTTGGACGCTTGTATCTTTCATAACGTATTTCTGCTTTGCCTGGCTCTCTAATAATACCGTTTTGTAGGTCTGTCCACAAAATTAAGTTATTTTTTGTATATGGTGCAGGCCCATACACTTCTTGCCACCAAGTTGGCTCTACACTAAATCCTAACATTTCCCAAGGATGGGTGTGAGGACGATCAGTGTCGTACGCCTGTATGTATACTGATCTCCAGTAACCATTTAACTGTACTCCACTAGGTGAAATCGTACCAGTGTAGTTATAAGTAAAAGAGTCAGTTCTGTCGTAGCCAGAGCCGGAAGTATAATCCGGGTTGCCCGCAACGGTAGTCCACTCGACAAAGTCTGCTGTCATTGAACGATCAATTGACTCTTTTGTATAACCTGTGTATCTGAAATCACCCGAAACAAACTTATCTAGGTCAAATAAATCAGTATCGTAAGATTGTTTGATGTTGTTGTAAACACGAAGTTCAAACTCAAGAATAATGTCATCGCGGTAGTCATCAAACGCAAGTACAATACTTCCGTCGTGCCCCTGAATTACGTTACGTGGTTCTCTATACGTGTTATCAACAAACTTCTGAGGAATATATGCAGGATATAAACCTAACTTAGTTGGTGTGGCAGGAATATAAGAACCGTCAGTTGTGTCACACTCAACAACCTGAATGATATCATTCTGTACTAAGTCTGCACTTATATCAACAAACCCTTCGTTGCTAAATGTATAGTCTCGTCCGTGTACCAACTGCTCTGAATTTAGATACACAAGAACAGACTTGGCGCTTAACTCGTCTAATGTAAACGGTTCAGACAATGCATAGAAGTTTTCGCCGCCCGCTGGCACTTTATACTCTAAAGTACGTGATGCGGCTGCGCACAGCATATCTGTGAAGTAGAACGGCATTGCTGGAGTTTTACTTGCATTAATTCGACTCAATGTCAGATCAAGCTGTTGCTTTGGTGTACCGTCGAACCCTAAATCTTCAGCAGTTTGAAGAAGCACTCTTTTGAATTTTGCATACTCTGATCGATTAAAACGAAGTGCCTTAATGATGTTTGCTTCTTTGTTTGTAATGTGGTAACTTGCAAGGTTAAGCGGGCCGGTGTGCTGCACAAAACGTCGACCGAACGCGTCTAACTGGCCTAAGTCCCGCAAGTTGTTAGTTCCAGGGAACTTGCCGCTGAATCCTCTAACGTTTTCTACAATTGTTCTTACATGATCGTTTACTTCGCCTAGAGTGAATTCTCCGATGTTATTGTTAAGCGGATTCCTTTCTAGGTTATATGCCATTTCATAATAACCGTTGTCGTTCTTCGATGTATCACTTTTTACTTTTAAAATGACATTTGAATCAACAGGCAATACGCTGTTGAACACAATCGCGGCAGTTTGCTCACTGCGGTCGATTGTATAATCAACATCTAGTAATTGATAGTCCTGGTCAAGAACAACTTTAACTTCTAAATCTTGTATAGAACTACTGCGATCATAGACATCTATTTCAAATCTGTCTGTTGGTTCTTCAACAATGTACTGTCTAATAACTGCTTGGGTACTTGACTTATTAGTTTTTGCCCAACCGTTCTGCACAGTAAACGTGTTTAAATCAGTATACCTTCTTAGATATCCGATATCAGTATTCTTAGTGTACAACGTCTGGTCGATACTATAAACAAAGCTCTCGTTTACAAGAGAGAAGTTAAATTGTAGATCGCCTACGTTTTCGATTGTTCTGTAGCTTAGTGGAAATCCTAACTCAGGGTCCAGTGAGCCAGTGCCTTGCTTATATTCAAATACAGTATTACCTGTAAATGATGATTCTTCATAAACAACAGTGTCGCTGAATGCATTACCAGCACTGTCGTATAGTTCAAAACGAGGTGATTGGTTATTTTCAGTTTTTTCTTGTGCTAGTTTCCAAGTTGTTCCGTTATACCAGTAAAACTTACCTGCGTTTTCGTTGCCGTTAGTAACCAATACAACTTCGCCCTCTATAGGGTCACAATCTGGTTCTTCGATCAAAGAAATCTGGTTTCTATTGTTAACTCTTAAGAAAGTAACTCGGTATATTTTACCATTAACACGCTTGTCAGGATCAGCAGCAAATAATACTCGCTGTCCTTGTGTCAAAGGAACACCATCGACGTTGTAACCAAGTTGGCCTTCGACATTTGAAAATACATCTAATGTAAAGTCGTCTACAAGGTCAACGTCATTCTTTGCTTCGGTGCCGTAATTATGCAGTCTTAGACCTGGGTCGAATTCAATAATAGGACGAGTTGCACGGGCTGACTGATCTAACTCCTCAGCAACGTTACTATAACCTGCTGCGGCTGCAATTGTGCTAGAATGGAACCAACGGTTATAACGTGACCACGGGTTTCTGTCAGCGCTGACTCGGTTGACAACAATATAATCTTTAGTACCAGCAAAGCTACTAGCATTATCAAATGGCAATCTATCCCATCTTCCTGAACCCCAAGGAACAAGAACATCGTCAGCGTATCCTGCTGGAACCAAAAGTGCAGCTTCGCTCACTAGTCTTATTTCAGTACCTACGCCTTCTACGTACCAATCACCGGTGCCGTATATCTCCGGAGTAACATTACCTAAGAATGTTACTTTAAGACCATTTGTTAACGTTACACCGTTAGCACTTGTATATGTCGACTTCCCTAAAATTTCCTGTCCAACATCAATTGCAGTGTTCTCTTCAATATCAAAAATCTTAATGAAGCCGCCTGTATTGATATCGCTTTCACTAAGGTAAAATAAGTGATCAGGCGCTTGCAACGGTACTGTAAATTCAATTACACCGTTTTCAATATACTGCGGATCAACTTCGTTACCGTCTGCGTCAAAAAACTTTTGTCCTTTGATATATTCGCTTGATACGTTTTCGCTCTCTTCATCCGGATCCGGAGTTGTATAGTTTCTGTCAACCGTAAAAGCAATAGGGAACCCTGGAGTATCTATCTCAAACCTATACGTCTGTCCTCTATACAAAGTAAGAACTGGGTTGGCTGCAAGTCTATTTGAGAACTTGTACGTAGTATTATCGCCCTGGTCTTGGATTGTTACTTTGTAAGTACTGGTAACCTCTTGGGATTGACCGAAGACGCTAACAGTTTGTGGGCCATTAGGTAGCCAGAAATACTCGCGAAAGTTTGCTAATTTGTCCCAATCTACGTTAGGATTCCAAGCATAAAATTCTTGGGTGTTTAGTTTACTGTGATTAGAAACATCACCGCTAAACGCACTGATTTGATTAATAAAGTCAGGATAATCACTAAAGAACTCAACGTTGCCTAAATCATCTTTAACTACAGAAGCCGGCTCTAGTTGGCGGTTTTGCCTTTGCTCGCTGATATCCTCGATATACGTGTCGTCTGACTGGTATGCTTTCGCAGTTTGACGGCCGTAGAATCCCGAGATTTTTTCAGCAATACCCGGCTGGACCATTTGATCTAAAGTACTACCTAAAATCTTTTCGTTGGCTTGAGTTCTAAAATACTTAGGTAGAAGGTTTGCGCTCTTCCTGTCCTGCTCACCACCTGCTGGTAGTGGAAAATCGTTCTGGTCAGTGTTAGCCATTAGTAACTAAAACCCCCTGTGCTGTTGAGTGTACCAACTGACGGAGTACTTTGTAATCCTTTGTTTGTTGATATATCTGATGTTGTAACAACCTTGCCGTTTGCATTTAAGCGCGAAGCTGTTATTTCGTCTATTAGAAGAACGTCGTTTACCGTTGCGCCACTAATAAAAATTTCGTCTGGTGCTGAGCGTATTTCAAATAAGCTGCCAAATCCTTGCTCTACCTGATTTGGTACAATAATAAATGTAACCAAGTCTGGCGCCATTCTGTTCATTACAAATGTAGCTAGTTCTTGGAAGAAAAATGTGTCGCCGAAGTCCCAGTTTTCAATTGCAAAATATTGATTTACAAGACCAATAATACGTGTTTTGATATCGTTATCGTTTAACACTTGATCTGGGTTCTTAACTGCTTTAAATGTTGCTTGCAAATCTTCGTTCGCCTTTGGGCCAAATAGTACTTTGTACTTAACCGGATGATAAATCACTTCATCGCTTATTGACTTAATCTGATTCAGTTTAGATCCAAACGATCTAAACAGTTGATCTGAACTAGGCGGTAGGGGACGATTTGTCAACTGCCCGTCTAGGAAAAGTCTATATTGTCTGTCGTAACCTCTTGTTAGTAAGTATGTATCCATAATATTACTAGCACTTGGATCAATTCTATTGTTCGAATCCGCAGTGTGTACATACTGGAATTTTAGCATATCTCTGCCAGTAAACGCCTTGTAATCATTTGTTATAGAAAACGTCATTGTATTAGTATCCCAGATCTTAAACAAATCTACGTCAAGGAAATAATAAATGGCGCCGCTGGCTCTTTCACTAGCCAAAGGCACAGCCGGCGCACTCTCTGATCTATATAAACTAATACCGGTGGCTTCAGCGTTAACATAACGGAAGTCTTCAGTTCCTGCTGACGTGATATACTTTTCCTGTATAACAGTCTTTTTATCTACGACTGTTGTAAGCCCTGTTTCCGGATCAACATAATCAGGTGCTACTATGTCTTCAAACAAGTCAGGGTCATCAACTACGCCGTCTTCGTCGCTGTCAAAGAACGTAAGTTCAACACGGGTACTGTCTACATAACCTTCTTTGTCTCTATACTCAGACAAAACCTCCCAAGTAAAATCATTTGTAAACGGAGACGGATTGTCAGGTTGCTTGTTAATGTTTAATACTGTGATTTTGTCTTTAATAATTTTGCCGGTTCGGCTATCAAAAATCTTATCAGTCGAATCATAGAAGAATCTGATCTCTTCGTCGCTTTCAAAAACATACCTTAGCCCACGATAAAAAACTTTATACCTTTCACCAGATGTTTCAAACTTGATTAGCCAGCTAGCATCAAGGCCTTGGCCACTTGTGTCTCCAGCAAAACCAGTGTTGAAATCACCGCTGGCGTTTAGGTTAGATGCCTTAATTAACTTCCACCGCTGATCTTCTACGTCAAATCTTAATCCGAAGTTATTGTAGGCAAACGTCTGATCAATAAGTTGGCGTTTAACATCGTCAAGCAACGATCCTGCTAGCTTAGGATGTATTTCTGTTAGAATTGCACCTTGTGGGATATCGTCACTAAGTGCTATAGCACCAGATGTAGTTGTAATTAGCTGGTCAACACCATTGCCTGCAATGTTAAAAACTTTGGTCCAAAGTACGGTTTTGTGCCCTACATCACTAGGCGAACCTATCTTCAACGCATTGTTTTTATCAAAGTATTGTCCGGCTGGTGCTACAAACTTTAGTAAGCTCTCGGCTTTTACATAACGAAGACTAGTCGAAGTAAAACTTCCTACCCGTTGATATCCATCCTCAGGCGTTGTTTCGTTGTTACTTAAAAATCCTGTAAATGTATTAGTGTCTTTAGTCGCCGATACCCAGTAAACATTTAAGTCAACTGCATTAATCTCAGGAAATCTATCGAAGTAAAAGTGATTCACTCTTTTGTCTTTAAAAATAGGTTCGATTTCGTTAATTACAACACCTTCAATGTCGGTTTGAGTTTGGAAGGAAAACGATGTAGTTCTATCAATAAATTCTTTATAAACAATGCCGTCATTGCCGTATAAGTTAGTGCTACTGTATTTTCCGGTTGCATCTATTAAGTCAAAGTAACGCGAAATACCACTTGATGTACGGTTAACACTCTTAACTTTTACAATCTCTTGACTTACTGCTAAAGGAGCTACGTTGTAATCTTCACCAGTAATCATTCTGTTTTGAGTGTAGTAAGTTGCAGGAGCATTAGCTTTAATACTAGCGTTAGTCTCGCTTACTGTTGAGTTTGATACCGTGGTCTGTAGACTAACAGTAAATGTAATTTCTTCTTGTTTACCTTGCTTACTTAGGTACGGTATACTAAAGTTAATACCTGATAGTGCCGCAGGAGTAATAATCATACTTCTGTTTTCACTAACGCGGTAGTAGGTTCTAAAGTTACCTTTTGGCAATTCACCGAATACCCCATCAGAGAAGATCAAGTTAATTCTGTCATCAACTCTGGTTAAAACACTAAACACATTTCTAATATTGTTGTTGATGCTATTGTAGATAATGTTATTGCCTTCAACACTGGCTACTTTAGTCCATAGCTCTTGTTCGTTGCCGTTTGCATCTAGCTTATAAAGCCAGACGTCAGTGTCGTTGATGTTAGTTGTGTCAACAGCAACAGTTTGATTTGCCACTGGCTGTGTAACCGTAAACTGACCATTGTCAAGTATGCCCTGGCGGAAATGAGCAAAGAATCCAGAGTTTGTGCTGCTTGGACCGCGGCCGTCATTTTTATAAATGAATGAAAAGTTATTGCCAGCAAGCGGCGGTTCTTCAACTAAATTACCGTCAACAATATCGGTAGGCACAATCTGAAACGGAGTGCTTTTCCCTTCAACCGCTTTCTGGAAGCTATAAATTGGAACAGTTGTGTTCAACCCATTAACTCGATACTGTTCGGTAGGAATACCTGCAACGTCTTCTTTTTTGTCAGGCTGGCCAAATACACCATTGAGAGGAAGTGCAGTGTTGATTACCTTAATAAATTGTTCAAACCAGTTGGCGTTGGTGCTGTCGTTCCATTGGATCGATTGCCCTTTGAGGTTAATGCCGTTGCTATCAATAAGATCTTCTGATGTACGCACGGCAGTAAACTTTAAGAAGCCGTTAGCTGCTTGATTTCTGCTTGGATTGTAGCTAATAAGTCTTGCAAGACGCAGTACACTTTCACGACGTTCAGCAAGTTCTAAAAAGTTTTCTCTAGCGTTTAGATCTATACGAAACGATAGGTTTTGTCCTAGGAATGCAATTAGATCAATTAGCGCAAGGTACTCCGACGATTCAATATAATCGTTGAAGTCTTCTGGATAGTTCTCACGCAAGTAAGAAATCATTGTGCGTCTTAGATTGTCAAAATCGTAACTCTGAAAATCTGCATTACGGAAGGTCTGGTATACTCTTTTCCAGTCCTCTGCTACCAGTAATCGATTCTGTCTATCTGTGGCTGACATGTGCTTTCCTCTGTTATTGTAGTATTTATTTGAAAGAGAAAACCGCGTATATTATTACGCAATTAATCCATTAGCTTCGTCGAATTGGAAGCGAAGCTGCTCAGAGATGTTGTAATCTAGGAAGGTAAGAACACACTCGATTTGTAGGCCGTTAAAATAATCGTCGACAATAACTCTGTCTACCGCAACTCTTGGATCACTGTTAATAATAGTTTCAACGTCTTCGATAATAACCTGTTTAAGTGCTTCTGTAAGGGGCTCATAAAGAACTTCCCAAATGATAGTTCCGAATTCAGGATTCTCTAACTTTTCACCTTGGCGAATATTAAAATGATTAATCAAATCTTGTTTGATTATAGCAACGTCATACAGACGGAACCCGTCGTTTTCCGGATTGACTGTGCTAAGGCCGCGGTAGACGGTATTAGGAACAGAACGTGTTGCTGCTGCTCCACCCTCTCGCTTGGATTGTACTCTTTTGTAAAGATTCTTCTCTAATGAGCTCATGGTAGTATTTAGCCTCTACTCGGTATGCTTTTCTCGTCTTGTTGGCTTGACTGAGCAGCAATTCCTACTCCGGTTCCTGCCGTGGTTCGGTTCTTTCTAAACGTGTCTGTAGACTTGATATACTCTGCATCTTCAATAGGTGCCGCAACAGTTATATCAGTTTTTTCTGGCAGAAAGTCCTTGGGCATTAGGTTCTCGTGCTGTGCCCACGGTTCGTGACTCGGCATCCGTTTTACTATCGATTCTACTGTTACTTTAGACATATCTTCAGGAAGTATCTGGCTGTTAGTGTGCACTAAGAGCGGCTCAAACACCGTTGCAGGCTGTGCGTCTATTGCAGGTGATGCTGGCGCTGCTGGCCCTGCGAGCCCACTGTTAAGGTGTGTTAGAGACCCGTCTATAGCAACTATTCCGTCACTTAGAATATTTGTCCCAGCTGAACTATTAAGATTCATTGCGGCTCCAGCTAGAGCATTAAACACTGCTCCTGCTTCTAGGTTTGTTGCTGCTCCGGAAAGAGAATTAGTATTTGCGCCTGATTCAATATTAATGTTTGCGCCTGCTTTCTTATTAATGTCAGTAGCTGCTAATTCGAAGATAGATGTATCAACTTTTGTATGCATATCACCTACTACAGTAAGGAAACGATCTGCGCCAACTGTAGTGTCCTGCTGCATTTTTACATCTACTTTCATATTTTCTTCAACAAGAATGTGTGTATCTTTCTTGCTTTCCATTTGAATATTGCCGCCATCTGGTAGATCTTCGCCTTTTTTATCACGTCCTCTAGCACGCATGTTTATATTGCGACCTGCTTCAATATTCATATCTCTGTCAGCAGTGAAATTTATGTCTTGATCTGAATGCACACTTATGCTATCATTAGCGTAAATATCTATCTTACCATTGCTAGACAGCTCAATCCACGACGTGCCACGAGCATTACCTATGTAGATTAAATCCTCAGAATTATGCATAAGAATCTGATGACCAGTTCTGGTACGCAACCTAAATACTTCGTTTTGAGGAATAGTACGGTCGCCGGCAGTTTCACCTTTTTCAACATTTGAATATTCAGGAGGGCCTTCGCTTGCTGGGGTTTTGCGAATAAACTTATCATCGCCGTCATCCATTACAAAACTAGAGCCACCCAGTCTGTTAACAAAGACGTTGGCTTTTGCTTCGAACTCACCGTACTGTCCCTTTAGCGCGCCTTGTCGTTTATCGATAGGCCCAGGAGTGCTAATACCAAATACAGCACTAGGCACTTCACGTCGTGCACTGGTAGTTGTCGTTCCTCTATTCTCGTCATCTATCAGACCTGACGCTACAAGTGATGCAGAAAAATCTGTATTGTAAGGCTTTGCATATAATGTAGGGTCTTTGTTTTCAGATGTAGTACGTTTGTTGTACTCACCTACTGGTAGTTTCTTTCCTTTAAGGTCGCCGGGGGTCCCTTCTGTTGTAACCTCTGTGCTAGCCCTGCCATCAGGAACCATGAAGTTCATGTACTGGTCTTGTATGCATCCGATCCAATAGCCTCGAGAGATGTCGCCCTCAGCAAAAATTACAAGAACTCGTGTTCCTGAATCAGGCGGAACCATCCACATGCCATATGACTTTTGTGTGTTTTCGTATCCGTCATTGGCCGTGGCGTGATCCTTGTTCGTAACACCGTAGAAAGGACTTAGGTAGCTAACATCTATAGTAGTACCTGCTCTTTCCTTGAACGACCCTGATTTATTTTTACGCAATAAATCAACTTTGAGAGAGCCCATATAACCAGGATCAAGGTGGCTTACGACAACTGCTTCAAATGGCCCGGACCCGGTAAATCCAAGTTCTTTTAACGACCGATATGCGCTACTTCTAGTTTCTCTTGGCATTATAATCCTTATCCTTGACCAGGGCGTGTTACTGGTCTTGTGCCACTCGGACTCTGACCTGGCCTGACGCTTATAGGAGCATTGTCAGGCTTAGGCGGTATTGTTGCAGCTTGTTCATCAGCGGCTTGTTCGGCTGCCAATGCGCCGGCTGCTCCAGGGCCGCTACTTGTTCTGCCTGACGGTGTTGCTGATCCAGTTTGTCCTGGACGTCCGGCGGTAGTGTTACCTGTCGAAGGGTTCTGCTTTTCGACAATAGAGTTGCCTCCGATACCGTCGAGTGACTGGTTTCTGCGACGTATGAGCTCTAATGACTGAGTAAACTTGTTTCTGCTAATAGTCGACTCTACTCTAGTTACTTTATAAAAGCCACTAAATCCGTTAATTGTAGTTGTATCAGACTGGAAGGACATTTCGCCGGTTGGTTTATAGTCTACCGGCGTTCTAAAGTTTATTAATACGTCAACTTCGTTTCGTTGATAGTCTATAGATCCGTCTTCTGTCAAAGTAGCCTTCAGTCCACTATTCCTTGATGAATAATTCCCCATGCCGCTGTCTGGCAGGTAATACGGATCTCCCCATATTACTACGTTAGCAGTAATTAAGTCTGCGTTACTGTTTAGCAGTGTATTGTGAAACTGTTTTGCTAAGTTTATCTTAGCGTTTGTTTCGCTTCCGCCGCCTATATACAAGCCTGTTTCGGAAACGGTTTCAACACTGTACGCCGGGTCTATATCACCCGGCGAATTATCAACACCTTTCTCTGTTTTCTCATCTTCTTGGTTTCTAGACTGTGAATATTGTTCGTCGCCACGGTCTGCTCTTATTGTTTCAAAAAATGCTGTTCTAAACTGAATATCAAAGCTGAGGATATCTTTATTTTCACCGCTGTAAATGTAGCTGTATCTTTTAGATACTTGCTTTTCTCGTTCTGCAGCGCCTGGATTACCTTTGTTCGGCGCCCCAGTAATAGCACCGTTTACTCTATAAGGAACAACGTTATACACAAATACCTTAGGCTTTCTACCTATTGCTTCTTCAACTTCAACGCTGTCAAGAATATAGCACTCTGTCTCGACCTTAAACCAAGTCGCCATGCCTTCTTTATCTAATGCTTTAGTAGCGTTTGCTCCGTAATTACTGATAAGAACTATCTCTTCAATAATTTTTTGTATAGTCATTCCTTGTGGAAATTTAAAGACACGCTCGTCGTCGCTTAGGCTTAGTTCAATACCTTTACGACTGTATACCTGTGTTTCTTCATCGTAAGTATACAGGCTTCGTGGAAACGGATGATTGCTGCCTTGATTATAATCTTCAACCATCTTGCTGCTGCCAATCTTGTTAACATCAGTAGTTGACTCGCCAACTAACGTCTGGTATATGTTGTTATTGGCTTGCTGCCCAGCAGAATTAAAGTAGTCTCCTATACGACTTTTAAACTGGTCGGTGCTTATAACAGAGCTATTTGAAAAATCTTCTTTGCTTACTGTAGCACTTAAATTGTCGGTTGGACTACTTCCTGCCGTTCCGGCTTTGACCCTTGACTTTGGAAACCTAATTACGTACAGGTCGTTAATTGGCAGCGAATCTTTTTCTGCTATTTCTCGTTGCTTCTGGTTAATAATTGCCGTTAAACTCTGTTCACCGAAAGAAAGTGCTTCTGCAACTGATGCGCCTCGTATTTCAACTGGGTCTTTAATTCTTTGGACTTCGTCAGTGAACGACTGTTCGTTCCACGGTACTCCTTCTACTGTATAAACTGAGCCGCCGCTGTCGACATCAAACTCAACACTTTTCAATTGAAGAGGTAATTTTCTGCTTGCATAATCTACTGGCCTTGCATTATTAAACTCGTCCCATCCAAAGAAATTAAGTTCGAGTAAGTAAGGAGCTTTAAGGTAATTTTTATAGCCTGCTTTTATTGCTGCAATTTCTAAACTCTGTAAAAAAATACCTAAACTATAAGGCTCATGGACCTTAAACGATATTCTAGTACCTAGAGCAATACCTGTTTTTTGGTTAGGACTGAGTATAGACTCCATACTAAAGTCATCAATAAAATATTCTAAATTTCCCTCAAGTTCAAATCCATTTGTAATTCGGTTCTGGTCGATCCCGCCACCACCAGAACGCAAGATAGTGTAGGTTGCTCCTTTCTTTCTGTAACTGTTCTGTGGATCATTTATACTGCTAGGTGATAGTACTCCTAGTGTAAACACGCAATTATAAGTTGCGAAGTCTTCTAACTGATTCGGTATTGAATTATTGGCGCCTGGCGGATTTTTCTCCTCTGTGTCCGCAGAAGGGATTCCGTTAGATAACGCATCTCTCATTGAGATCTTAGCAGACGTTCCGCCCGAATACGGTCCTGAAGATTTCGTTGTAGGATCTATTGTGGCACTGTTACCTGGTCTTGTTGAACTAGTTTTTTTGTTTTTAAACTCGTTTGCACGTTCTTCTTTACTTTTGGTTGAAAGGATGCCGCTACCAAAATCCTTCAACGACGTAAAAGCAGACGACGCTGCTGAACTTATTCCAGTTGATACATCAGATAGCGTGTCTCCTATTGAGTCAATGACTCTTATGTCGTCGTTGTTATCAACATCGCCCGAAGAAGCTGGGAATTGACCTGGGCGCACACCTGACGTGTCAGTGTAATCAGACCCAGTTAACTGGGATAGCGTTCTTGCTTTATTCTCTTGAATTCTGTCTACTCTTGACATTTATATTCCTAAAAGGTCTTTTAACGTATCTGCTTTAGGCAGATATATTGTAGTTCCTGCAACCATATCATACACTGGATCTTTAATTACGTCCATGTTACGCTGTGCAAAAACCCACCATAATTTCGGTGACCCGTAAATGTCGTATGCTAATAAATCTGGACGATAAGTGTACTGGGTTTCTAAGGTATATTTTGCATCATCGCTTTCTGCAGGAACAGCACGTATTGTCAACACGTCAAGTGCTCCGAGGTTGGTAATTCTTGTGTCTGCCCATGGACTAGTTGGTGCGTACTTTGCCATTAGATAAAGCCTCCGCCTTTGGTTATGTACGACCCGTTTACAAAGTCGTTTAGGTTAAACTTAGATACCGCTGACCTACTGTAAGTAGGCATCACAGTAACAGTAATAAGACTAGAGCTCGGAACCCAAGCAGTGCCTTGACCGTTGTTGCCAGAACGACCGTCACCAGCAAGTGGTGCCGTTACGTTCATAGGAACAGCAATATAATCTACATCAGACGGTAAGTCTACTGTAAAATTTGTTACTACGCAAGGGACGTTGTTAAACACAAAATCACCGTAGCCGTTTAATAAGACCCTTGGTGGCGGCTGTCCGGAATTTTCACCGTTGCCATAAAACATTTTTGTAACACTTCGTAAGTAATGAATTGCTGCTATCCAATAACGACCGTCACTTTCGTTCTCTACAGTGAAGTCGCCAGTAATAACTATTTCCTGTACACTACTATTTTCGTAGAGTTGAAACGGATAATTTGTGTGTACAGGCTGTAAACTATTGTAATTTGCACTGTGGCCTAGAATGATTGTCGGAGTATAAGGAAATACCAGACCGCTGTTTTCTGCTAGCGGAGCAAGTAACTTGTCAGCAGTAAACTGAGTAGGCAGACTAAGTTTAACTCGCCAGTCTGGATTCTCAATAGTGTTTCGCCACTGCGCTGTTGCTGTGCCTTTAGACTTTTGTGTAGCTGACGTTGGTATACTCTTGCTTCGTGATTTTTTGGCAAGGCCAAAAGATGAGGTTATTTCGCTAGCAAACTCCTTTGCTGTGTCGATACCGCTGTTGAACGTGTCGCCAATAAACTCTGACACACTTGACGTAGGCGGAAAAAGCGAGTCTAGCTTGTCTTGATCTACCTGTTGGCGTCTTTTATTGCCTGGTGGGCCTGGTGTATCATTGTAGGGATTCGTTGCCATTAAAATAATCTCCAATTATATCAAGTATTTAGTTGACAAAATTAACCGCGTGTATTATAATTATAAATACTATAAGCCAGGAGAAGCTATTGAAAAAACGCAACTATCTCAACAACAAAGACATTTTAGCACAGATACACAAATCTAAGAACACCTTTTGCAGCTTTACAAAACCCGAATACAACCGTTATGATATTATCTTAAATTCTACTGATGAAATCAACGGCGAAGTAATCGAGCAAGCTAAAGCAAACAAAGCCAAAAGATTAAGTTCACAAGAATACGAAAGAAGGAAGCTAGCAGGCGAAAAAGTTAAGCAAGCAGAGTGCGAAACCTTAGCCAGCAGCATCACGACGGAAGAACTTGTGTTCCGCGTTATGGCATTTGACCATATTCCCGATGCGCCAGGCCGGAAGCGCACACCAAAGACAGTAGCCGACACTAAGATCAAGCTAAACTTCCCTCCGTTTAAACATTATAAATTTGACGACGAAGGCAACCTTGGACTAGTTGGTAAAAGTCACTGGAATGGGGACTTGGAAACAGGTCATTTTGACAGAGAACACGGACAGGCAACCAACGAGCTTGCTAAGATGTGGATGAAACTTTGTGACCGCTATGCTACCCGGGGCAACGTTCGTGGTTATACGTACAATGACGAAATGCGTGGGCAGGCTATCTTGCAGCTATCGCAGATCGGGTTACAGTTTGACGAAAGCAAGTCAGACAACCCCTTTGCATACTATACAGCCGCAGTTACCAACAGCTTTGTTCGAGTTATCAATATCGAAAAGCGCAATCAAAACATTCGTGACGATATTCTTGAGATGAACGACCTCACTCCAAGCTACACACGGCAGCAAGCAGGACAGTGGGAAGCAGAAGTCAAACGCAATGACGATAGCACTGACTAAAAAATCGCTTGACATCAATGACTTAGTGCTGTACACTTTAAAAAATTGGAGAAAATATGTTTAAAAAAGCTGCTGTTTTCACAGACTTACACCTTGGACTTAAAGGTAATTCCAAGATTCACAACCGCGACTGTGAAGAATTTATTGATTGGTACATTGCTGAAGCAAAGGCTGCGGGTTGCGAAACCGGCATCTTTTGCGGCGATTATCATCATAATCGCAACACTTTGAACGTGTCTACTATGAACAGCTCGCTGCGAATACTAGAGAAATTAGGAGAAGCTTTTGAGCAGTTCTTCTTTTTTCCTGGCAACCACGACCTGTACTACAAAGACAAGCGTGACATTCACTCTGTAGAATTTGGACGGCACGTTCCCGGTGTAACGATTGTGAACGAAATCACAGTCAAAGACGACGTGGCACTTGTACCTTGGCTAGTAGGCGACGAGTGGAAGCAAATGACCAAGATAAAAGCAAAATACTTGTTTGGTCACTTTGAGCTTCCTAGTTTTTACATGAATGCTATGGTACAGATGCCAGATCACGGTGACTTGAAAGCACAACACTTTCAGCATCAAGACTATGTGTTCTCAGGACACTTTCACAAGCGTCAGAAAAAAGGTAAGATACATTACATAGGCAATGCCTTTCCTCACAACTATGCAGACGCATGGGATGATGCAAGAGGTATGATGATCTTAGACAAGGAAAACGATCTAGAACCTGTCTTCCTGGATTGGCCTGATGCTCCCAAGTATCGTACTATCAAACTTTCTGAGCTGCTAGACGACACAGACAACATTATCAAGTCAAAGATGTACTTGCGAGTAACCATTGATGTACCTATCTCATACGAAGAAGCAAGTTTCATCAAAGAAACTTTTATCTCGCAATATAATTGCAGAGAGATCACGCTGATTCCGCAAAAGCAAGTAGAGGAAATCTCTACAGATATCGACATTGAGCATTTTGAAAGTGTTGATCAGATTGTGTCAAATGAAATCACAGCAATAGACTCTGACAACTTTGATAAGAAATTACTGTTAGACATCTACAACGAGCTTTAATAATGATAAAAATAAAGGATTTAGCTGTCGAATGCTGCCGTGGAAAACTAATTTAATGAGGAACTTCGAATGATCCGCATCAAGGATTTAACAGTCCGCAATTTCATGTCTGTAGGCAACGTGTCGCAGGCAGTGGACTTTAACAAAGAAAAACTTACTCTGGTGTTAGGTGAGAACCTAGACCAAGGCGGTGACGACACTGGATCTCGAAATGGTACGGGCAAAACTTCTATCATCAACGCTCTCAGTTACGCATTGTACGGCACTGCCCTTACAAATATCAAAAAGAATAACTTGATCAACAAGACTAACAGCAAAGGCATGTTGGTTACACTGCATTTTGAGAAAGACGGTCTAGACTATCGTATAGAGCGAGGTCGCAGCCCTAATATTCTCAAATTTTACATTGACGAGCAAGAGCAAGCAATGACAGACGAGTCGCAGGGCGATAGCCGTAAAACTCAAGAAGTGATTAACGAGCTTTTAGGCATGACTCACGACATGTTCAAGCATATTGTTGCTTTAAACACCTATACCGAACCGTTTCTCAGCATGAGGACCAATGACCAGCGTGGAATTATTGAGCAACTCTTGGGAATCACAATCCTATCTGAAAAAGCAGAAGCTCTTAAAGAAAAGATTCGCAGTGTAAAGGCAGAAATCACCGAAGAAACGCTCAAGATTGATGCAATTCAGACAGCAAACAGCAAGATCGAGCACACAATTAAAAGCCTTGGCACTAAAAGAAGTGCTTGGAACTCTAAGAAAGATAAAGATATCAACAACCTAGTAAAGGCGATTGACGAGCTTGAGCATCTTAACATTGATGAAGAACTTGCTGCACACGACACCCTGTCCAATTGGACCGAACTTGATAACAAGCTCAGTGCACTCCAAAAGGAGCAAAGCACCTTAGAAAGCGCTCTAAGCCGTGCAGAGAAGGCTGTAAACAAGGTTGAGAAAGATATAGAAGACCTTGCTGACGCAACCTGCTATGCTTGCGGTCAAGAATTGCACGCAGATAAGAAAAAAGAGATTCTTAACAAGAAAAAGAAGGAACAATCTGACGCTGTTGCTTACCAAACCGAAGTTGCAGACAAATTAAGCAAAGTACAAGCAAGCATGGAAGAGATTGGTGAGCTAGAACACAAGCCGCAAACGTTTTACGAGTCTATGAAAGAAGCATATGAGCATAGAAACAACGTTGCTAGCTTAGAACAAGCGTTGAAAAGCAAACGAGACGAAGAAGACCCTTATCAAAGTCAGATTGACGAATTGCAAACAGAAGCTATTCAAGAAATCAGTTGGGGCACAGTAAATGACTTGACAAATCACAAAGAGCATCAAGAATTTCTGCTTAAATTGCTTACAAACAAAGATTCGTTTATTCGCAAGAAGATTATTGATCAGAACTTGGCATATTTGAACCACAGGCTCTCATATTACTTGGATAGACTGGGATTACCGCATCAAGTGACGTTCCAAAACGACTTGAACGTTGAAATTACCCAGCTAGGTCAGGATTTAGACTTTGATAACTTGTCACGAGGCGAGAGAAACAGGCTTATACTTGGTCTGAGCTTTGCTTTCCGTGATGTTTGGGAAAGTTTGTATCAAAACGTCAACTTGCTGTTCATTGACGAGCTGATTGACAGTGGTCTTGACTCAGCAGGAGTGGAAAATGCACTTTCTGTACTAAAGAAGATCGGAAGAGAGCGTGAGAAGAACATTTTCCTTATCTCACACAAGGACGAGCTAGTAGGACGTGTGAATCACATTCTCAAAGTAGTTAAAGACGGTGGATTTACAGCATACGCCAACGACGTGGACATTGTAGAGTAATGGCAAAAGAGTCAATGGACGAAAAGATGGCAAGGATGCGGGCTGCCGCCTATCATCCGCCACCTAAGGAGCCAGAAGAGTATCGTGTTGTCAGTGATGAAGAGTTTACCGATGCCCACGACGCCTTTGCCAAGGCATATCTTGAATACTTTGATGCTTATTTCTTGTATTTAGAGCGTGATTCTTATAGAACATACTATAGCTACCAGAAAAAGCTCAGGGAAGTTATCGAGCTGGCTAAATTAGTACAGCTGGACGCTCAAGACAACTTTTATAAAGAAAGATTGCGGCCAGGCGTAAGACTCCAAAGGGGGAAGAATGCCAAGTAAAAGTAAAACCAAAGGTAAGACGTTTGAACGAGAGATAGCAACCTATCTTTCTCAAACATATTCAGACAGCTTCAAACGGGTGTTTGACTCAGGGGCATTCACTGGTGGGAAGAACGCACACCGACGAGACAGTCTTACAGAAGGTCAAGTAAGAGCACAAAAAGGCGACATTACACCGCCTGACAACTGGAAATATTTTAACTGCGAGTGTAAAAATTACGCAGATTTTAGTTTTCACCAACTTTTCACTAAAAGTCCTATTCCTATCTTGGAACAGTGGCTCGAACAAACACTAGAGGCAGCAGATCCAGGCGATTGTAACATTCTCTTCATGAAATTTAACCGCAAAGGCAAGTATGTAGCATTTATGCTACCAGAATCATTCTCAACTATTAGGCATTTAGATTACACTGATAAACAAGGCAATACTTGGCGTATCACCGGCTTCGACGACTTCTTTGAACACAACACTGTAGATTTTGAAGGTCGTTGTAAATCTCATCCTTAACATCTCTCAAACTTAGGCTCATATAGGCAATACAACCAGTACTGTTTGGTCGGGGTGCTCGACTCATCAAGAGTTTGCGTGTAAAACGTCGACAGAGTTGATGATCTGGAAGGCAAAAGCTAACTAAAGGCTTAAAAGATGTGGGCTCTGTGAAAAAGATACAACCCAAGAGCAAGTGATTTCGCTTAATAGGAATTAACTGCTTTCCGTTGATTATGTGAAGCTAGAGTAAGGGGTACCGGTCAACCGCCTCTGATGTAGAAATACAAATCTCTTTTATTAAGATGGTGATGCTCACTCAGATGAAATTCTGTTTTTCCATTAAATTCACCCCTAGTACGGGTGAATTATGACTCCGCTATCTAGATGAATATAAGAACAATCCACTTCGTGTCTTGCAAAACAATTACTTTATTACTTCTTAAAACAAATAAAAGAAAGAATAGTGTAGTTTGAGCGCAAGCGAAAACTTGTGTTAGCTTGCTAACACACATACATTAAGTAAAACGTTTTAGTAAATGGCATGCTCTGGCTTGAATATCTTGTTTGGCTTTTGTGTTTGAGAATGTTTAGTCAAAAAAAAGCACCTACGTTTGTAAGTGCTTTGATGTAATCTTTGATTTTAAAAGAAAGGCATCCCTGAGCGTTTCGTTGTTTCTAGATTATCTTCTATAAGATCTGCGATAAGCTCTCTATCTTCGGGACATAGGTAGTATGCTTCTTCTAACGTAAGTCCTCCTCTCATAAACCAACACATTTTTGTTAGCTCTGATCTAAATTGCTTGGCTTGTCCGTCTAGGGTTTTAACTTCTTCAAGGATTTGTTTAACAGACCAAGATAAAACCCTCATCCGAAAAAATTTGTTTGGTCAAACGTAATCGGAATTTGATAAGTTTCTGGAACCCCAGCTTCGATCTCTTCCTCAGTAGCATCTACTACCATAGGCTTAATTGAAAATTTCTCTTTCTGTGATTCTAAGTGATCAGTAACCTTCTTAAACAAGTCTTTGTCAGCATTGTCAACAAATTCGTTGATGTGTTCTTTATTCGTAACAGTCTGGTCGTCTATCTGAATAGCTGCAATGCTGGCCTTGAGTGTTCCAACTGTCATATCTGTTAACTTGTTGAAACTTTTGTTGAACGCCAATAGTTTTTCTTCTTCCGGCATGTCTTCGTCGTTGACAATGCTGAAGATACGCTGTTCTTCGAAAGTCTTGATACTCATTTCAGTAAACTCACGATAGGTCAACGGACGAAGAATAACTCTTATCTCATTATAGTCTACAACGTTTTCATATTCAGCAGCGTTCAGACTGTCGAGCATAGAACGTAGGTCTGTTTGGAACGTTTTCTCTTCTCCAGTTACTGGGACTTTGATGTTCAGATCCATCATTTCGCCGTAAGTAGCAATCCTAATTGCGATCAACATAGCGTCTAGGTCAAGACTAGGAATTTTCCAAGCATCTTTAATGTTGGGCATACAACTTTGGATAACACTTACTGTTGCTTCGCCGTTGAGCAAAGCATCTGGTGTTTTCATAGTCAATTCATCTTTAGCTGTCATTGCATAAACAGGATATTCGTTGTTTTCTGTCTTGTCCAGCACGCCTTGCGGATAGAATTCACCGCTGCTAGGCAAACTAACATAAATTTTTGGTTGTCTGAAGTACTTCTGTAAGGGGTTTGCCCCTTGGTTTGGTGCGTGCATTTCTGCCATTTTGTTCTCCTGATAAATACTATACAACTATGTATCATATCTATTTATGTGCGTATATAATTAGGAACTCTAATAGTGGTAGACTCAGTTAATATTGATAACGTCGGCGGCGACGCAGGTATAGCGTCTGAAATAACTCTTCAGCGACTTTTAGCGACAATGGAGCTAATGGCCAACAAGACAGGCAAGGATAGTGCCCAGGCTGTTAAGAAAGCCAATGAACAATACAAAAAATCCATCGTAGAGCTAGACGAAAAGACCAAAAAGAATACCGAAGAGAAGCAAAAGAACACAGAGTCTACTAAGAAAGCTACCAAAGCCACTGAAAAATACGCAGTAACTTTGGGTATAGCAACAAGGTCGATAACAAGTTTTGCAACAGGCTTGTTAGGCCTGGCCGGTCAGTTTTTTGACAGCGGTGATAGCTTACAAGATTTCACTCAACACATTCCTATATTTGGATCAGCATTGTCGGTGTTGGCCGGGTACATCGATCAGTCGTTTGCGTCGTTCCAACAATTAGTAATGTCTGGTGCAGCATTTAACAACAGTCTTAGTGAAATACGGTTAACGGCAGCAGCAGCAAGGGTTCCTTTGGAAGACTTTACTGCACTAATCGTAAGAAATACTGACAAGCTAGCAGCCCTAGGCGGCACTGTTACCAACGGTGCAAAGCAAATGGTAGGGCTAACTAATCAGCTAGGCGATCAGCAACAGCGTTTGCTATCTATGGGTTTCAGCTTTGAAGAAATTAACGAAGCTATGGTAGACTACGCTTACTTAACACGATCGCAGGGCAGACTTGAGTCTCGTAACCAAAGAGAGGTAGCTAACCGAGCTGCTGAATATGCCGCATCACTTCAAACTTTGTCAAAACTAACTGGTGAATCAGTTGATACATTAAAGGACAAGCAACAAGCAGAACAAAACGACTTGGCCTACCAGATGGCACTATCGAAGATGGATCCTAAAGAAGCTGCCAAGACACAACAAGGTATGCTAGAAGCAGCAGCTCAAGGACCAGCGGCTGTTGCAAGATTCAAAGAAATGGTTCTCGGTATGCCTCCGATGACAGAGGAAACTCGATTGTTTGCTGCGGTGCTGTCGTCGACTAACGATAAGCTCCGTGACTTGTACGATGCTACTCAGAATGCAGCGGTATCAGAAGAAGAGTTCGCAGCCGGCATGACCGATCGTATGACTAACTCAATGATGACCTTGTTAGACGAATCGGATAATTTGTACGAAATACTAAAATTTGGTTCAGCAAGTATGGAAGGCGTGCCGGGCATGATGAATAAAATGCTTAGTGATACTGGCATAAACCTTGCACAGTTTATGCGCGCTACTAGAAAAGAGCAAGAAGAAATGATAAGAGAGTATGCAGAGGCTGCCCAAACAGAAACAGATGCTCGAAGTGGCTCTACAAGTATGATGGCTAAATTCAAGCAAACTGTTGCTAATGTGAGATCAGCATTGATCACAGCATTTGAAACCAGCGGTATACTTGAAACATTTACTGAAGGCATGACGGCATTATTAGATGTTGTTAACACACCAGAGGTTTGGGAAAAAGTAAACCACTATTTACAATCTTTCTCGAGCGGGCTTAGTGATTTCTTAGAAAAGTTTAGAGAAAACCCAGTTCAAGCAATAAAAGACAAGTTCCTAGAAATGGTTAGTGACCTGTGGAACACTACAATTAAGTTTATAAAAGATAAAGGTCCTTCAATTGAAGCAAAAATTAAAGAATATGTGCCAATAATACTGACATCAATCAAAGATACACTGGTTAGCGGGATAAAGTCACTATGGGATAATCCTTTAGTAGTAGGAGCACTCGTCGGCGGCGTTGCAACACTGTTAGGCGCAAAGATGTTGTCTGGCAGAGGCACCGGCGGCGGAGGCGGTGGCGGTGGCGGTGGTGGCGGCTCCGGCGGAGTTAGAAGCGGCCTTGGCGGCTTACTTGGTGGATTAACTGGCGGATTACTTACTGGTATAGCAGACGGACTAGCTGCGTTTGCACAACCTGGAATAGTAATCGGCGCAGGCAAATTAGCTCTTGCTATAACTGCTATTGCAACAGGTATAGGCGCTGGCGCGTTCATTATTGGAAAGACGTTGCCTACGTTTGCAAAAGGGTTAGAATCTTTTGAAGACATCGACGGTGAAAAACTGAAAGCAGTCGGCGAAGGTATGCTTCTGCTAGGCGGCGGCCTAGCAGCTATGGGAGCAGGCGAAGTAGTTGGTTTCTTCGGCAAGATAGCCGGTCTAGCAGGCAAAGGCTGGGATTTGATTACTGGCGCTGACTCGCCTATAGAGAAACTTCAAAAGTTTGCTGACCAAAAGATCACAGAAGATCAGGTTGCACAGATTGAATTAAACACAAGAGCAATGAAAGCCTACGCTACAGGGATGGCAGCATTTGGTTCCGGGACAGCGACATCCGGTGTAGGATCCATCCTCCAAGGTATTGGAAGTTTGCTTAACGAAGGCGCCCCACTCGACAAATTAAAAGAATTTGCTAACCAAAAGTTCACTTTCACTCAAGTTGAACAGATTAACAACAACGTATTAGCTTTGGAAGCGTATGCATCTGGCATGTCAGCAGTTGGAAATATTGTGTCTCCAGGTGTTATGGAATCAATATCCGAGTCTATGTCAGGTTGGTTCTCTGACTCTCCATTAGAACAATTACAAGAGTTTGCTGACGAAAATATTAACATCACAGGATTAAGAGATAACTTGCAGGCAGTTGAAGACTTCCAAACAGTGTATGGTGGAATGTCCGGCAGTGGCGGCGCTACGAGAGGCGGAATCAAAAAACTTGATATTGAAAATGTTTCAAAGTATGCCGAAGCTATTGACGAATTAACAGAAGCTCTTGAAAGAATGAATGACCAGTTGTCAAAAGATAACAACGGTTGGACTCCTGGCAAAGGTACGAACGCTGGTGATATCCTAGGCCAAACTAACAAGTCTAATTCAGAGAATGACGTAAATACAAGAGACATATTAAGGATTCTTGAGGAAATACGAGAAAACACCAGGAAGTCATACAGAGCAATCGACGAATTAGGAAACGTAAACTAACATGAGCTGGAAAAAACATTTTACACCAGTGCCGACTGGAAATAACAGTACCGGCAGCTTCTCGCCACTTGGTGGCCAGACCGGATCAATGCCAGGCCCAGCTACGAGGAATTACACTTCACACCTTCCAGACGTGTATACTGGTAGTCCGAATCGCATTGAAAGATACAACCAGTACAATACCATGGATCAAGACAGCGAGGTTAATGCTGCACTTGATATCCTTGCAGAATTTTGCACACAGGAAAACAGTCAGAACGGTACAAGTTTCCTAATTAATTTTAAACAAAATGCTAGCACCACTGAAACTACTGTACTTCAAAAATATCTACAACAGTGGTACAAACTAAACAAGTTAGACACAAGAATGTTTCGTGTCATCCGTAACACATTCAAGTACGGCGATCAGATTTTTGTTAGAGATCCTGAGACTAAGAAACTATTTCACGTAGACCCAGGTAACCTAACAAAAATTATTGTTAACGAAAGCGAAGGCAAAACTCCTGAACAGTATATTATTAAAGACTTCAACCTTAATTTTGGTGAACTAGTAGCAGCAGCGCCATTTCCACAAGAGGGGCATGTAGGCGATCACGCAACATCTTATAACAAAGGCGGAAGCGCACAAGGTTACCTGGCAGGTCAAGGCGCTAGCGGAAGTGCAGCCGGTACTAGATTTTCATTAGACCAAATGGAGATTGCAGTTGATGCAGACAACGTTGTTCACTTGTCGATGAGCGAAGGCTTAGACGTTAACTACCCATTTGGCAACAGCTTGCTTGAAACTATTTTCAAAGTATACAAGCAGAAAGAATTGCTTGAAGATGCTATTATTATCTATCGTGTACAGCGTGCACCAGAGCGTCGTGTGTTTTATGTTGACGTAGGTAACATGCCAAGTCACCTTGCTATGCAGTTTGTTGAGCGAGTAAAAACAGAAATTCACCAGCGCAGAATTCCAAGTACTACCGGCGGCGGCCAAAATGTTATTGACTCAAGCTACAACCCACTTTCAATCAACGAAGACTACTTCTTCCCGCAAACAGCAGAAGGTCGTGGATCTAAAGTTGAAACACTGCCTGGCGGCACAAACCTCGGCGAAATTGACGACTTGCGTTACTTTACTAACAAAATGGTACGCGCACTCCGTATTCCGAGCAGCTATCTTCCAACAGGTGCCGAGGACTCAAGCAGCCAGTACAATGATGGCAGAGTGGGCACTGCCTACATACAGGAGCTTCGCTTTAACACCTACTGTGAGCGTCTACAAGGGCTTCTAATTGAAGGATTTGACACCGAGTTCAAACGTTATTTGCTAGAAAAAGGTGTAAACATTGATACTTCAATGTTTGATCTAAAGTTCCAACCACCACAGAACTTTGCAGCATATCGTCAGAGTGAGATTGACAATGCTCGTATACCTACGTTTACTCAAATGTCAGCAATTCCTTTTATCTCCAATCGATTTGCACTAAAACGCTTCTTGGGCTTGAGCGAAGAAGAGATCGCAGAGAACGAGCGCTTGTGGAGAGAAGAAAACGAAGACGACTTCGAAGGCGATGCAGGAGATGCTGCTGATGAACTGCAAGGCGGCGGCGTAACAGGTGGCGGTATTGAAGGCGATCTTGACGGCATGGAAGACGAAGTCGAAGGTGGTGATAGTGAATTCGCAGGAGACGGCGAAGCTCCTGGATCAATTACAGATGAAGCGCCGGGCGGCGAAGGCGGAGCAAGTGGCGGCAGCGGAGATATCGGCGGCTCGATATAAATACACATATGATACTACGCGAACTTTTCTATTTTAACCCAGACACAGCTGAGCCCGAATCAGATGATTCGTATGAGCCAGAACACGACCAGTCACCTGTAAAAATGTCAGACACTAGAAACACTAGACTGACATTAGGCCAGCTTAATAGAATTAGAAAATCAAGCGAACTGCACAAAAAAGAACAGCAAAAAGACTTAGAACACGTTAAACAAATGTACGGCGGCACTGGAGAAGAAGAGGCTCTATAACATGCAAAAGGTTGCCTTTGTTTTAGGTAATGGCACAAGTCGCTCCTCAATCAGCATACTCCAATTAAGAAAAAACGGACCTATATACGCTTGCAATGCAGTGTATAGATCTGATGTAGTAGACTACCTCATAGCAGTTGATGCGAAAATGATTGCTGAGATTGCTAGCAGCAAATACCATTTAAGACATCCGGTCTGGACTAATTACCGAAAAGGGTTTTCACAGTTTGAAGGGTTGAATTTCATAGAACCGAGACTGGGGTGGAGTTCAGGCCCAACAGCACTTTACCTAGCTAGTCAACATAAAAAAGAACATATATACATACTAGGCTTTGACTATAAAGGTAACCATGACGGCAAGCATATTAACAACATCTACGCTGATACACCTAACTATAAGAAGTCAGAAGACAAAGCCACTTACTATGGTAACTGGTTAAAGCAAACTTGTCAAGTGATAAAAGATAACTCAGAAATTCAGTTTACACGCATTATCCAGCCTGATAATTACTGTCCACCCGAGCTAAATAACTTTGAGAACTTTAATACAATAACATTGGAAGAGTTCTGCAATCACCTACCACACGACCCGAAATATCAAAACGGCCCGTTTTGAGCGTCTTTATCTGCTATTTTAATGGTTCTTGTTAAATACAATTGACAGCCTTACCATAGGTACTATTTTTAACAGGAGAATATAAAATGGCAGATTTAAGTAAGTTTGAACAAATGCTAGAGCGGCTCATCAATGAAGACCGTGAAGGCGCACAAGAATTATTCCACGACATCGTTGTAGAAAAGTCACGCGGCATTTATGAGTCACTTCTAGAAAGTGATTGTGACGACGAAGACGAAGACGAAGACGACCAAGTCGACGAAGATTCAGACGAAGACGAAGACGAAGACGAAACTAACGAAGACTTTAACCTAGACGAATTTGAAATCGAAGGCGACGACGACATGATGGGCGGCGATCCAACTGACGACATGATGGGCGACCTAGAAGGCGGCGATGATGAAGAAGGTGAAATGGGCTTTGACATGGGCGGCGAAGAAGGCGAAGGCGATGTAGAAGATCGCGTAGTAGACCTTGAAGACGCACTTGACGAATTGAAAGCTGAGTTCGACAAAATGATGGGCGGCGAAGACGATATGGGCTACGAGCCAGGCGACGATGACGACCAGCAGGATATGGGCGACGACGAAGAAGGCGAAGACGATATGGACTTCGGCGACGACGGCGAAGAAGAGGAAGATGAAAGTTTCCAATTCGAAGCTAAGAAAGATGACAAGAAAGACGCTAAGAAAGACGCTAAGAAAAAGTCTTCAGGCGAAGAAATGCGTGAATACGTAGAGAAAGTACAGGGCGGCGACCTTGGCTCAAAGATTGGTGGCGACAACGGCACTAACACTAAGTCAACTGTAGCGAGTCCTAACAAAATGGGAACCGGCACCACTCAAAACATCGCACGCGGTGATACAAATGATGGCGGCGAACATGCTGGTCTAGGCGACCTGAATGCTAAAGACCAAGACGCTGGAAACATCAATAAGCCAGGCGGCAAAGCAAGTAAAGCTCAGAAGCCTATGTCTAAAGGACACGGCACAGAGAAGAAATGTCCAGGTGAATCTGGAGCTTACACTAAGCCAATTATTGGTAGCAGCAAGAAGAAGTAATAGGGACGTTTGATGAGAACTTTACAAGAGAATTTGACGTTTGACCAGGCGAATATGGTTATTGAGTCTGCTAATGAAGGCAAAGATCTTTATATGAAAGGTGTTTGTATTCAAGGTGGTGTACGCAATGCGAACCAACGTGTATATCCTGTAAACGAAATTGGCAGGGCTGTCAAAACTCTCAATGATCAGATCACCGGAGGCTATTCAGTTCTTGGAGAAGTTGATCATCCAGAAGGTCTTAATATCAACCTAGACCGTGTAAGTCATATGATCACAGAAATGTGGATGGATGGCCCAAACGGATACGGGAAGCTAAAAATATTACCGACACCTATGGGGAACCTAGTAAAGACGATGCTTGAAGCAGGCGTTAAGCTAGGTGTCTCTTCTAGGGGTTCAGGTAACGTGTCAGAAGACGGTAGTAATTCAGTTTCAGACTTTGAAATTATTACTGTCGACTGTGTAGCACAACCAAGCGCACCAGGTGCTTACCCAACTGCAATCTATGAACACATGATGAACACAAGAGGCGGTATGAAAGCATACGAGTTAGCTGAAGCTACTAAGCACGATCCAAAAGCACAGAAATATCTAAAAGAGAGCTTATTGAATATCATAAGCGGGCTCCGATAAGCGAGGAGAATAATATGTTGGACGCATTAAAATCACTCTTCGAGAGCAACGCAGTATCGGAAGAAGTGAAAGCAGAACTACAAGAAGCTTGGGACACGAAGATTAAAGAAAATCGTCAACAAGTTACTGCTGAGCTTCGTGAAGAGTTTGCACAGAAGTATGAGCACGACAAGCAGACAATGGTTGAGGCCATTGACGAAATGTTGAGCGAAAGACTTGCTGAAGAAATTACTGAGTTTGCAGAAGACCGCAAGCAACTAGCTGAAGCTAAGGCAAAGTACCACAGAGCAATGCGTGAAAACGCAAAGCAACTGAAAGGTTTTGTTATGCAGCAGCTAAAATCAGAAATTAACGAACTACACGAAGACAAGAAGGCACAAGCTACTAAGATGGCTAAGCTGGAAGAATTTGTAGTTGATGCTCTTGCACACGAAATTGCAGAGTTCTATGAAGACAAGAAAGATCTAGCTGAGACTAAGGTACGCCTAGTCCGTGAAGCAAAGACACACTTCGGTAAGGTTAAGAAAGACTTTATTGAAAGAAGTGCTAAAGCAGTATCAGAAACTGTTGACGGAGCCCTACGCGGCGAAATTGGTCAGCTGAAAGAAGATATTGAAGAAGCACGCAGAAACGACTTCGGTCGTAAGATGTTTGAAGCATTTGCTTCAGAGTATTCAAACAGCTACCTAAACGAAAAGAGTGAAAGTGCAAAGTTGATGAAAGTCATCCGCGCAAAAGAAGCTCAACTTTCCGAGGCGAAGGCATTTGCTGCTAAGGCAAAAAACCTTGCTGAAGCTCGTAACAATGAGTATCAGAAGTTGCAAGAATCGACGCGCAGACAGAAAATTATGTCAGAACTTACTAGTCCTTTGAATAGAGACCAAAGAGAGATTATGACTGATTTGTTAGAATCTGTGCAAACCGATAGACTTCAAAAGTCTTTTGAGAAGTATCTACCTAACGTAATTGATGGCAATAAGCCGGCATCACGCAAAGCGGTACTATCAGAAGGTAAAGAAGTCACAGGCGATAAGAAACACCCGAAAAATATGACACAACAAGCAGACGAATCAAATGTACTTGAATTACGCCGTCTAGCTGGATTAAACTAAGGAGAATATGATGTCAGAACTACTAGAATCACGCTGGCAGGATACCAAAACTGCTCTTCTTGAAGGCCTAGATGGTAACAAGAAGTCAGTAATGGCTGCTACATTAGAAAACACACGCAAGCACTTGTCAGAGAGTGCAACAGCAGGCGCAACATCAGCTGGTAACGTAGCTACACTTAACCGTGTAATCCTACCTGTTATCAGACGTGTAATGCCTACAGTTATTGCTAACGAGCTAGTTGGTGTTCAGCCAATGACTGGCCCTGTTGGCCAGATTCACACACTTCGTGTACGTTACGCTGACGGCGACAACGGCGCAAGTGCAGGTGAAGAGGCTCTAAGCCCATTCAAGATTGCTGAGGCGTACTCAGGTGCACCGGGCAGCAACAAAGCTCCAGCAGCAACATCTTCACTAGAAGGTAACGCTGGTAACAGAATGAGCATCCAGATCTTGAAGCAAACTGTTGAAGCTAAGTCACGCAAGCTAAGCGCTCGCTGGACCTTTGAAGGTGCACAAGATGCACAGTCAATGCACGGCATCGATATCGAAGCAGAGATCATGGCTGCACTGGCACAAGAAATTACTGCTGAAATCGACCAAGAAGTACTTAGTAGCCTAGAAAACCTTGCTGGCGCAGCTAGCGAGACATATGACCAGGCTGCTGTTAGTGGTACTGCTACTTTCGTAGGTGACGAGCACGCTGCACTAGCTGTTCAGATCAACCGCGTAAGTAACTTGATTGCTCAGCGTACACGTCGTGGCGCAGGTAACTGGGCTGTTGTTAGTCCTTTTGCACTAACCATCCTGCAGAGTGCTACAACTAGTGCGTTTGCTCGTACAACTGAAGGCACCTTCGAAGCTCCAACTAACACTAAGATGGTTGGTACTTTGAACAACGCTATGAAAGTTTATGTTAACACATACGCTTCAGACGCATCACCAGTTCTTATTGGTTACAAGGGTACAAGCGAGTCGGATGCTGCGGCGTTCTATTGCCCATATATCCCGCTAATGAGCTCAGGCGTTGTACTTGATCCAAGCACTTTCGAACCTGTTGTTAGCTTTATGACACGCTACGGCTATGTCGAGCTAAGCAATACCGCAAGTTCATTAGGCAACGCAGCTGATTACTTGGGTAAAGTGGCTATTAGTAACGGCAACGTTAGCTTTAGCTAAGAATTACTTAGTAATTAGAAAATATAAAATAGGTCCTACAGGGCCTATTTTTTTGACTATCCTTTTCGTGTGTGCTATAATGTAACTCAGTAGTGTATAAATACGTGCAGAGGCAGCCCCAAAGGTAATGTGATCAATGACAGTCAAAGACAGCTTAGTAAGTATAATAGAAAACACACCAGTAAGACAGTTGTCAGCTAAAGTCAAAGCAGATGCTACTGTTTACAGTTACGTAATAGCGTTCCCTGGAGACTCGTTGTCTGAAAAAATATACAATGCTGTTAACCCAGGAGCTAACGTCTGTGACTTAGGTAACAAGAAGAAGTTCAACAGCATAACACAGGGATATAGGTTTTGCGGAAGAGCTAATGTATGTTCTTGCGCAAAGGAGTCTGTGAGTAATAAAGTCTCTGCCACAAAGAACAACTATAGTAACTCTGAAAAAGAATCTATTTCTGAGAAACGTAAAAAAACAACGCTTGCTCGGTACGGCGTTGAGAACACTGGTCAGACTGCTGTAGCAAAAAAGAACCACGCTGCTGTGTACAACGACACAGAGAGAGTGGCTAATATTGTAGACGGTGTTCAAGAAACTAAACTGTTAAAGTACGGGTCACGTTTTTACAACAATCCAATACAGATTAAAAAGACGTTTAAAGAAAAAGATACTAATTACTGGTCTGCGAGATACTTTGACAAAGGTATTGAGAAACTTAGAGACCCAGCAGCAATGACAGAAATGTTTAATACTATGTCTGTGTATGATATTGCTGACGAGTTAAACGTTCATATACAAACTATATATAGATACTTAAATAAGCACAAAATAAAGCAACCGTTTAAGAGTATAGAAGAAAAACAAGTAGTTGATTTTATAAAAAGTTTAGGAATAACAAATATTGTAGAAAACAGTCGTTCGATACTTCCTTCGAGGAAAGAGATAGATATATTTCTCCCGGACTTTAATATAGCAATAGAGTACAACGGCGTGTATTGGCATCACGATGACGTGGATCATATTACAAGAAGTTATCATCATAACAAGTATAAAGAGTGTAAAGATCAAGGGATTCAATTAATAACTATCTTTTCAACGTACTGGAAGTCAAAGAACGACATTGTAAAGAAGTTTATAAAAAACAAATTAAATCAACAATCACAACGAGTATTTGCTCGTAAGTGTGTTATTAAAGAAGTAAGTTCTGTAGATTCAAAGACATTCTTAGCAACCAATCACATATTAGGTTATACTCCGGCAAGTGTCCGCCTGGGACTTTATTACAACGACGATCTGGTGTCTTTAATGACGTTTGCCCAAAAACGTATTGCTATAGGCAAAGCTGAAACTGGCCACGAACTGGTGCGATATGCTACCTCTGTATCTGTAGTCGGCGGAGCGTCAAAGTTGTTAAAGGCCTTTATGAAGCAGTATACCCCTGAGAAGGTTACATCGTATTCTGACAACGAATGGAGCAACGGTAACTTGTACCGAGTATTGGGGTTTACCTTAGAAAAAGAAATCCCGCCCAGCTACTGGTATGTGAAACCGAGAGAAGAACGCTTGTACCACCGTTTTACATTCTCGAAACAAAAGCTGGTTAAGAAAGGTTACGACCCAGCACTAACTGAAAAACAGATCACCAAGCAAATGGGCTTGTTAAAAGTATGGGACTGCGGAAAACTGAAGTGGGTACTTGAAAGATAAATACTTGTGTCGATAATCGTGCCACATTCAGTGGACTTATGCGGAAGTGACCCGCCGCGTATTACTTAGAACGTAACCAAGGAGAAACAAATGGGACGTCCGATTAATTCAAGATATTTAGGCCCAACCGCAGACGGCGGTGGAGATCTAACCGGTGAAGCTAAATTTTCACCAACAGTAAAAGTAGGCACTAATGCAGTATCAGAAACTGGTATTATCGTTAGCCAACGCTCAGAAACAGTGTTTGTAGTAAACGATGCAGCAGACGGTTCGGGCAATCAAGGTTCATGCGAACTTGTTAACTCTGGTACTCCAGGCGATAATGAGATGGTAATTACTGGGTTTGTAGAAGGCGGATCAGCTGTATATATTCGTAAGCTACAGAACAGAACTGTAATTGATTTTAACAACAACGTTTACACTTGGGAAATCCAAGATGACTCTACTGCAAACGTACTTGTTCTAACTCAAATTTAATCTATGGGGATTCGTCCCCATTTTTTAGGAATTATTAAATGGCAAAGTATGTAAACGTAGAATCAGGCGACTATACGCTAAAAATAGGCAACGGCGGCAACATAGTATTAGACACCGGTGTTCCTAGCCAGCCGGGCAAAGTTATTGTCACAGGTGACTTAGAAATTAGAGGTGCAACAACTTCTGTGTTTACTAACGATCTAGTAATAGACGATAACATTATTCAGCTAAACCGTCCTGAGTTAATAGACGACGATGCCGATCCAGGCACACCGCCTGTATTACCATCATTAGTACCTGAAGATATTATATCAGGTATCGAAGTAAACCGGGGCGCTGGACAACCGACTGCAAGATGGGTTTACGACGGTAGTATTTCTTATGTTGATCCACAAACATCAAGCTACGACCCAGTAGACATAAACGTTATTAAAGGCGCTTGGGTGCCAAGAGTTGAAGGTGGAACAAACTCTTTACTTGGTATTCAAGCTGTTAGTATTACTACACCTGGTACAGACTTAAACTTACTTGGTGTACAAGCAGACGGTACTAAGAACCCGGGCGTACTTACTGTATCCGGAACTGAAGACTATGCAGAAAGACTTAGACTTCGCGCAGCAGCATTTGGCTCCGAAGCAGGAGCATTAGGCCTTCCTTCTATTATAACCGACGACGACATTCCTAACAGAAAGTTTATTAATGACAGAATTCAATTTCAGTTAACACAAACACGTCAACCGAGAATTCAAGATGGAACATTTGGTGCTACTGAAACGTTTGTTGAAGTTACTGATAGTCCTGGAAACGTAGCAGGTGTAAGTACTGCAACTGTTGGCATAGACGGCGTTATAACTTCTACATTTAGAGACACAACTACTAGATTTTTTGATGTTGTTATAGAAGGTAACGCTATTAGATCAACTATTGAAGATCAAAGTTTAGTATTGGTCGGCGATAGGTACGGAAGTGTGGAGATAGATGATAGTTTAGTATTAACTCCGACATCGCAGCATCTTAACGGCTTGGCTGGTCCGGGAGACGCAGTTATCGACCCAGCAACTCCTCCGGTAGGAACTAAGCTGTATTCTAAGATCGAAGGAACCGGCGGAACAGGTATATACTTCGTTAACCAGGAAGTAGAAGAAGACATAAACGGAACGCCAACCGTGACTAAGCCGTCAAACAGAGACGAAATCATAAGTAAAAATAAAGCAATCTTGTATAGCATGATCTTTTAATAGGAATATATAATGGCAATAAGAAACGTAGCAATTATCGACAGGGCCCTTACGCCAACTGACATATCCAATGCGGGGTGGTCAACTGACGGCGACGGGTTTTTAGTTAATGGCGGTGGCGAATTTATTAATGAAAACGGGCAGCTTGTTGATGCGCAATATGCAGTAGTACCAAGCGCATCGACGTCTTACAGACACACTTTGTTATCAGTACCAGACAATAAAGCGTGGGCTGTAACAACAATTATGATATGTAACAGTGCTGATCCTGACGGAGCAGACCCGGCAGAAGAGTTTGATATGTACATAGTTCCGGACGGTAGCACCGCAAGTTTTGGTACAACCGTCGTAGTTAGAAAACTATCACTTCCGGCAGGTGAAACTTTTACTTTTGATTCGGAAAAGATTATCCTAGGCGAGTTTGACAGAATCGTAATTGACGGCTACTCAACAGGCGCTGAAAACCTAGTAGCAACAGTGAGTTACTTGGAGGTCTAATGAGGCTAATAAAAGCACAGAACACAAACTTAAGAAGCATTAGAGGCAACGGCGTAAAGTACGATGTTGATGATCAAGTAATTCTTGACAGCAATAATGTATTGCTAGTGCCTAAAGGTACATTAGCTGAGCGCCCGGCTACAGCAAACAACGGTCATCTAAGATACAATACCGACGACAATCAGTTTGAAGTATATCAAAACGGTGACTGGAGAGAGATACGCTTCAAAGAGCCTAATCAAGACCCAGGTATTGTAGTGCAGTATCTTGCTGACGGTGACGCTACAGAAACTGTGTTTGGACCGTTAGATTCAGGAGACACAGACTTTCCGGTACCGCTGGCAGCTCAGAACGTTATGGTTTATGTAGAAAACGTGTTCCAAATTCCAGGACCGTTACTTGATGACTTAACTGTAGAAATACAAAACTACACTCTTCAAACAAGTACAAGTGGAAGTCTTGCAGGACCAAATGCTCCGTATGCAGACGGATCATATATTGTGTTTGAATCACCCCCAGACGCCGACAGGCCTGTTGTTGCAATTCATAACTTTGACAAATAAGCTGCTACCCAAGCAGCTTTTTATTTGTGCAACGATAAATACTACTGATGCAAAGAGGAACTTTGCAGGAACAAACCGTGGTTAACCCGCGAGGTAATGTGGTTAGAGGGACAGGATCCCCGTATAAGGAGAGATAATGGCTGCAACAGGTCGTATATCGGGTCCGCTACTCAAGGCGAACCTAGTAAGAAATGGAATAGACATAGCAGTAGAAACAGATCTCCTGTACTTTGATGTTACCAATAGCCGCATAGGCGTAAACAACGGAACACCAGGCGTTGACCTAGATGTTACCGGCACCACTCAAACAACTTTACTATTAGCAGATCAAGCAACTGTAGACAATGTTGACATTAACGGAAACGACATTACAGTACTATCTGGTAACCTTAGGCTAACTGGTTTTGATGCCGCAGCAGGTGTCGAAGCTAACGATTTACTTTTCACCCAGAACCAAGTTACTACAACTACAGCCGCAGATGGTTCCGATATTCTTATCGATACTAATACTGATAGCAGTGTTATCATTAACGGCAGGCTGACAATCAACGACGCAGCAAACACAAATACAAAACTATCATACGGTACAATATCAATTAACGGCGATCCAGCTATAACAGCAGGCTCAGGACTGATAGAGTCTACCTTGGCCGGTCAAAATTTAGAATTACAAGCAGGAACAAGCGGTTCAGTTATAACCAATAGTGCTACGCAGATTGGTACAACTGGTAATATTAAGAATCTTATCGTTACCGGTAACCTAAGAGTCGATGGTAATATTACAATTGGTGACGAAACCACAGACGGTATCACAATTGGTGCAGAATTTGAATCAAATCTTGTTCCGAACTCAACCGGAACATACGACCTTGGTACATCGTCGCAGACTTGGCTTAATGCTTATTCAGACAACGGATACTTGGGCGACTTACTATTGTCATCTAACGATATTACTACTACAATAGCCAACACTAGTATTAGCATTACCCCAACGGGTACTGGCAACGTTGTTATGAACACAAACAAGTCGTTGGTACTTCCGATTGGTACTTCCGCAGAAAGACCAGCAGATACAACAGGTGCTATTCGCTGGAACACTACAAACAACAGCTACGAAGTATATAACGCAACGCCGGGCATTGACGACTGGGCAGTTCTGCCTTTAGGAAGTGCACTGGTTAGATATCAGTTTACTGCTGATTCAGGACAGCAAGTATTCTCAGGCATTGACGACAATGGTAATACATTTAGTACCGTTTCAGGCGGCACAGAAATTGTAATCAGAAATGGTATTGTTCTTGAAGAAGGTGAAGAGTATACCACTGACGCTACTTCATTAACACTAGTTGATCCTGTAGACTTTGATACTGATGTTAATGTTATAGTGTTAGGTGTCTTTAGAGTTGGTGATGTTGTTGCAAAAAGCACAGGCGGCACGTTCGAAGGCGGTATAATTGTAGACGGCAACTTTAGTGTTATTAACGGCAGCAATACTGTTTTTAACGGGCCAGTTAACACAACTGACAGAATTGTATCAATTGGTACAGGAAACAGTGGTTCAGCACCAACTGGCGATGACAATCAAGACCGTGGTATAAACTTTAAATGGCACGACGGATCTACTGCAAAGAACGGCTTCTTTGGCTTTGATGATTCAACCGGTTACTTCACATTTGTACCTGATGCAACGATTACAACAGAAGTAGCATCAGGCACACAAGGTGACATTCAAGCTACTACATTTAGAGGTAACGTAGTTGCTAGTGACGTAACATCAGACACAATGTCGTTAACGTCTGCACTTCCAGTGACCAGCGGCGGTACTGGTCTTGATACAGCCACCCAAGGTGACATTCTGATTGGCAACGGAGCAGACAGCTTAGGGCCACTGACTATAGGCGCAGCAAATACAGTACTAACAAGTAATGGCTCCGCGCCAGCTTGGAGTACTTCACTAAATCTAGCCGGTACACTAGACGTAACTGGTGTAATTACTCAAACCGACACAACTCAGTCAACTTCTGTAGACACAGGTGCAATCATTACTGACGGCGGTGCAGGTATTGCACAGAACCTTTACGTAGGTGGGCTTGTTGACGTAACTGGTGTAATTACTCAAACCGACACAACTCAGTCAACTTCTGTAGACACAGGTGCAATCATTACTGACGGCGGTGCAGGTATTGCACAGAACCTTTACGTAGGTGGCAATGCAACCATCACAGGCGATCTAACTGTTAACGGTAACACAAACATTAACTCGGCTTCGCTGACTACAACGTCAACCACACTTATTCTTGCAGACGGCGTAGCAGACGCAACGGCAGCTAATGGTGCAGGTATTGTTGTAGACTTAGGCACAGATGGCACAGCTACACTGGCATACGCTTCTGCAACCGACCGTTTTGTATTCGACAAAAACGTTGAAGCAACTACGTTTGTTGGTGCACTAACAGGTAATGCAGACACAGCAGCGGCGTGGGCTACAGCAAGAACTATTAGCGTCTCTGGAGCAGTTACTGGTAGCGTGTCAGTAGACGGTACAGGCAACGTTGACATTGCAACAACAGCAGCAAGTGACCCGACGCTGACCTTAGACGGTGACGCAACTGGTTCTGCAACGTTTACAGATCTAGGCAATGCTACACTAACTGTTTCTGTTGACGGCGGCAACGCAGCAACAGTAGGCACGCAGGCAGCAACTGACTTTACTCTTGATTACGTTACCGGCAACGGCAGTACAACAACTAATGCTATCACAGCAGGCGACATTACGGCCACAGGCACGTTCTTTGGTAATGTGCAAGGTAATGTAGTAGGCACATTGGAAGGTGAGATGTCAGGATCGGTATTTGGCGACGATAGTACAATTCTTGTAGATGGTATCAACAATACTATACCAGGCTACGTAAGTCTTCAAACTCTTAAAGACGTAACAGCAGCTTCTGCAGACTTCACAGACTTCCAGACTCGTATAGCGAACTTATAAGGTGACGTATGAAATTTAACAAAACAGTAGCAGGAGTTATCTTATTTGTAATCTTGCTTTTAGCAGCAGGTTATTCTGCTAAATCAAATGCAGACGATCACGGAATGTTTAATATTGGTCTAGGCTCAACACTAATAAATTCTACACTAAGAGTAGGCGAAGTTGGCTTTGTGTATAACAATTGGGAAGTTCAGGCTCTGATTATGAAGCAAGGTGATACTAAAAATGGTGTACAAGAAGATAACTTGGAGATCTATTCTGTGTCTTACGTTACAGAACCATTATGGGGCTACAAAGGAGTAGAACCGTATTTTCGTTTAGGCGTAAGTGCTAATAGCGGAAGTAATCTAGTTGGTCCGACAAACTTTCGATTAGGTCTAGGAGTCGACTTCAATAAAGTTTGGCGTCTTGAATGGTCACATCATAGTTCTGCAAGTATTCACGAAGTTAACACAGGCATAGACTATGTTACTGTTAGCTATCAGTTTGACCCGTTTTGGAACTGAGATCCATCCAGTCAATAACTTGTAAGACAGTTTGAAGTTTACTTTGAATTGTCTTATTTTGTAAAGTATTACGCAATCCATGATGAACAGGCTTTGGCCACTTGCCAAAGCTGACCCAAGCGTATCCATTGTGTTCGTGATTTAGCTTAGGAATAAACTCTTCAGTAACCAAAGTTAGATAAGTGTGAAAGTGAAAATGCTGATCGTTAGAGACAAAACTTTCAAGCGGCATTGTCTTTAAAATCTCAACTTTGCCTATTTCTTCCTGTATTTCTCTCTGTAGACCTTCCCAAGGAGTTTCGATTCCTTCAGTAGTGCCACCAACTAGCCCCCAGTGATCTTTGTGACGACCTTGGGTCCGGTGAATGAATAGGAATCTATGTGTGTCTAGTGCATAAAACAGTGCACCACTGCAAACTATTTGGTCCATACTAATAGTTAGCTTAGAAGGTCTAAGCTCCAAGCACTACTTGAATATTCGCCTTCCCAACTCTTGATCCAGTAATCGCCTGTCCACTTGTATTGATACCCTGTGTTTAGATTCGAAGTGTAAACAACATTAGTCTCTTCGCTGGCATCAAACACGATACGCCATTCATAAAGACTTGAGTTAGAATTTAAGTTCCATTCAACTATATCATTTTCACTAGCAACAAAGTCAGTACCGTCTTGATTTTTCCAAGCATCTGCACCGTCGACATTATCTGTATTACCAATGTCAGCTAAAAGCAATAGTCGTGCACCTGGCGTCTTGACACTTGATGGGTTGAACCTAGTTGGATCAATAATGTAATCTAAGTTCGTTCTTCCTTGGATAATAGTATCTTCAGGAATTGTATCACCGTCCCAAGTAATATTAACAATAGTCGAGTCCATATCATCTAACGCAATTGTACCTACAATGTAGTTGTTAGTTTCAGACGACTGTAAAAAGATTCTGCTTGAGCCTGCTTGGTACCGTCCTGGATATGCTTGAAATAATGCCTGCCAATTAATTGTTCCAACGCTTTGGCCGTCAACAATTTGGGCTTGGTTGCCGTTCACAAACAGTCCGTAGTCCTGCCAGGTTGTAGTAACCACTGACCTATTATTCCTAGTAATGTTAGCAGTGGTGTTAGTTTCGTTGCCTTCTAGGTTATCTTGTATGCTACCGGTAGTATTAACAGGTGGAGCAGTGTCTGCCCACGCTGCTAACTCCGGACCACTAAGTCCTAGTTCAACAGTACCGTTTGCTTCGTCGTAAATACTGTTGATAATCTTTTGTACAACACCTAGCTTCTTGACCTTAACAGGGCTAGACAAGTAGATAGGAATACTAAATGTAAGCTGAGCAACATCAATCTCGCTGTCTACGCCAACCGGGATAGATTTTGAACTAAACACAATACCTTCAAGATTAACAACTGTCAAACTAGTCCAGTCAATGTAATTATCTGTTGTTTGAATTTCAAAACTTGGATTAAACAATGCTAAGATCTGTTCAAGAATTTGCAACTTCTGGTCAGTATTAGAAGCCCAAATGTCTGCACTAATTCGTAGAGTATACGGACTAGGCATTAGACGCTCAACTGTATAGTTCTGCCCTTGTGTGTTTAGATATTCGTTATTAAGGTCGTCATAAGCTCGTTCTCTAACGTTCACTTTGCTAACTAATGATTGGTCAGCAGTTCGTGTCCTGTCCTGTTCGAGACCAGTAATGTAAACAGCCATCCTCGGTGCACTGGGGATTTTATTCTCAGAATTATCTCTAATAATGTTTGCAACCTGTCGTGTTAGATCACCGTACATTACAGGAACCTGTTTGAGGTTACCGTTTGCGTCTTGATGCGAAAAGTTACTCAATAGTCGAATTGTTTGAGTAAGATATCGTCGTATCTGTTTATCATAAAAAAAGTCCAAAATTTACACCTCTGCCTTTCGTTGTTGTGCCCTTAACTTGTGAGCTTCTCTACGCAGTCTTGCACCTTCAACCTCGTACATTTCCTCCCAAGTCTTTCCAGTATAGCGAGTTTTGTTTGCAGCACCTATCTTTTGTTTGTGCTCTTCGGAAAACTTCTTACCTTTCGTTGCTCCGCGTGTCCATTTGTAAATATGCATTAATTGTCAGCCTTGGGTTTAAGAGCTTTAGACAGACTCTGCTTCTCTGGGAATGTTTCACCTGCTACTGTTGTTGTATTATCGTTGTTAACAAACGTGCCTTTCTGTGTAAGTCTATCACTGCCGTTTGTCATAGTCATTCTAACATCGTCATACATCTTCTTCCATCTGTCTCCAGTAAACTGGAACATTCTATTAGGAATAAAATCTGTTCTTAAGAAGTAATCGCCTTCAACGTTATCTTCAGGAAATTGAATGCCCATTCCAAATGCTTCGCCGTTAGGTGCTTGTGAATCTGTAATCAAATAACCTGTGTATCCTAGTCTGTCGGGCTTACCGTAAATTCCGTCTGCGGTTGCTGTAAATGCACTTGCATCAATATCAGACTCGTCTACAGTTTGTAGTTCTACACTACCGTCGTGGTTAAGAGCAACAGTATAAAGGTGCGAAACGTCATAGCCACTTTGCTTTGCATCTGCATCAGCTTCTGCAAGAGTGCCTGCATTAATTTGCATTTCACGTTCGTATGTACTCAACAAGTCTCTTAGTGTATTGTCTTGATACTCCTTCCAAAAGTCAGTATCTGTTGGAAGATTACCTGTGGTTTCGACTATTACTTCGTATAGTACGCCTTCATAACGCACAACTTGACCTACTTGATATGTGATAGTTTCGTCGTATTCGCCTTCGAACAAGTCCTCATCTTCTGGCTTGTTAAGTATATCGCTGAACTCTTGTGTGTCTGTGAGCTGCTTGAGCTTGAGTCTGTACAAATGTGGATACCAAGTAGGTGTAAAGCCTTCGGCAGCACGGTTAACGTCTTCTACTACATAAAACCGCTTTAGCGCAGTCTGAAAATCGTTAGCAGCGTATTCGTCTTCAAGGTGTGGTAACTCGATTACGTCTCCGCTCATAATTTTACGCCCGATAGTTTTCACTGAACTAGTAATATGAATGGTCATAAAGATTGTATCGTTACTAAGGAACAACCCAAATTGTGACAGATCAAAGTCTAAATCTTGTACACTGTACACACCCCGAATTCTGTATATGTCGTTGTCGTACTTCCTGTCTCTGTTTTCTAGAAACAGCAGGTCTTGTATTTGAGTATTGTCTTTGACAACTTCGCCGTCGTCGGTTCCTAGATACTTGTGCACTAGGACATCTGTTCCGCCCACTGTGAAGGATTCTAAAATTGTTTTGTCTAAGAAATAATAATCATTTCCACGGGTTGGTTTGTATAAACTTAGTCTTGGCATCAGCTTTACCTTTATTGTAAACATATTTATCCATTGATAAATACAATACGGAGAACTTTAATGACTGATACATCAATGCAAGACCAATTAGCAACACAAAAACAGGAAGTATTTGATTATGTTAAAGCCTTTTTAGGCGGCGGCATGGTTGATGTAGAACTCGACCCGATCCACTACGAGACAGGGCTTAAAAAGGCTTTAACAAAATTTCGACAACGATCGGACCACGCAGTAGAAGAATCGTATCTCTTTCTTCCGCTAGTGCAGGATCAGAACCAATACATTCTGCCTAAAGAAGTTATTGAAGTGCGCAAGCTGTATCGAAGAGGTGTTGGTTCTCGCCAGGGTGGCGGCGGCAACGGCACAGTGTTCGAACCGTTTAACTTAGCATATACAAATACCTATCTCCTTAGTGGGTCTAGCCAAATGGGCGGTCTTGCTACTTACGATTTCTTTGCACAGCATCAAGAACTAGTAGGCAGAATGTTTGGTAGCTTTATAGAATTCCAATGGAACTCAACTACAAAGAAACTTACTATTTTACAACGACCACGAGCTGACACAGAAGAGATTCTTATTGAAGCGTACAACTATCGTCCAGACAGTCAATTGTTAGAAGACTATCTAGCTTCACAATGGATCAAAGACTACACACTTGCATCATGCAAATATATGCTAGGCGAAGCACGTTCGAAGTTCGCAACTATCGCAGGACCACAAGGCGGCACTAGTCTTAATGGCGACACGCTAAAGGCAGAAGCGCAAGCTGAGATGGAAAAACTTGAACAAGACGTCATCCAGCAAGTGGCCGGCGGGGTTGGTTTTTCTTTTCTAATCGGTTGATTTAGGTTGACATCTAGTAGTTCTTCAGTTATACTATCTATATAACTGGAGACATGAATGACAATCCCACCCAAACTGATGATAATAGGACACGCTCGACACGGCAAGGACACTGTCTGTGAGTATATTGTCAACAAATACAACTTTGAATACGAATCCAGCAGTCATTTTGCTGCTCGACATTTTATCTTCGACGAACTTAGAGTTCGATTTAACTACCAAACTGTAGAAGAATGTTTAGCTGACAGAGTTAATCATAGAGAACTTTGGTATAACATGATTGCTGATTATAACAGTAATGACTCTGCTCGACTTGGCAAAGAACTGTATGTTGAAAACGATATCTATTGTGGTCTGCGTCACAAGCGTGAATTCCACAGTATGAAGAACCAAGGTGTATTTGACTACGTAATTTGGGTTGACAGAAGCGATCACTTGCCGCCAGAAGACAAGACCAGCATGTCGCTTGAGCCTTGGATGGCTGATTTTGTAATTGACAATAACGGACTGCTAGAGGAAACTAAACGCAACACTACAGACCTAATCGATAACATACTTGTAACGCACTTAGGTTACGATGCATTAGAGGTCTTAGCTCGTTAATAATCAGGCGTTAAGTCGCCCTGTCGCCACTTAGAGCCTGTCTTCTGCAGGATACGCTGGCAGTTAGCGCATATAGTCTTTAAGTTATTCGGACGGCAGTTTTCTAAGTCGCCGTCCACATGATAAACATCAAACTGTTCACAGTGTTTACTCTTAAACCCGCACTTCTCACAAAAATCTTTCTTCGTATACCCTCTATAAAACCACCTCGGACTCCTTGCTTTCTTTTTGTCGTTTGAGCAACTTTCGCACCTTGTCCTATAATAAGCCTTGTTGTTCTTATAATAATTTAGTGCACACGGTTTTCTTCTGCAGATTTTACATAAAGGACGCATAGGTTTATATTTAGCACCTTTTCTCCCCCTTTTCACCGCATATAACAAGGGTATTTTAAGTGATGTCCGCTAAATACTAGTAACGGAATATACCGCTTAAAGGAGAAATAAACATGGCACTAACCTCACCAGGTGTAGAAGTTACGGTAATTGACGAATCGTTCTACACGCCAGCAGCACCGGGCACAGTCCCAATGATTTTTGTTGCTTCTGCGCAGAATAAGAGTAATGGTAGTGGCACTGGTATTGCACCAGGTACACTAGCAGCAAACGCAGGCAACCCATACCTGCTAACATCACAGCGTGAGCTTGTAGAGACTTTTGGTGATCCGATCTTCTACACAGACGCAAACAACAACCCAATTAACGGCGGCGAACTAAACGAATATGGTTTGCAAGCTGCTTATTCTCTGCTAGGTGTTAGCAGCAGAGTATATGTTACAAGAGCAGACATTGACCTAGCTTCGCTACAGCCGCTAGCTGAAGAGCCAGGCGCTGCACCAGACAACGGCACTAACTGGTTAGACACACAGATTACACGTTGGGGCATTGCTGAGTGGAACGGCGAACCATCGAGCACAGCAGGCGGGCAGACTTTTTCTTCTCAGACTCCTATTGTAATTACTGACTCTACTCGCATTGACCAGCTGTCAGGCGTACCAAAAGCAAGTGTTGGTGCAATCGGCCAATACGCTGTAAAAGCAACAACTAACAAGTTTACTGTTTACGTAAAAGACAAGACTGGCGCTTGGCAGCTACTTGGCAGCCCAGAGTGGAAGGCAAGTATTCCTTTCCTAGTAGGCAGAACTCCAGGCAGCGGATCAGATCTAGGTAACGGCAACGACAGTATTGATATTACTGTTGGTAGCACACTTTACTCGTTCCTAGAGATTGCAGACGGCGATCTAGCAGATCAAGTCGACGGCTTAGACGCTGCACTTGTTGGCAGTGGTGTAACTGTACAGCTTGATAACGGTCGTGTTGCATTTTACAACGACGGCAGTGTTTCTGATTTTGTTACATTTGGCGCTGGCAACTTACTAAGTGCTGATAACCTAAACATTCCAGAAGTTACAGCAGGCAATGTATATTATGCACCAGCTCTGCAAATCAGCCCACACACAGACGTTCCTCTGTTCAGATCAGCAGACAACGATCGTCCAACAGGCAGTGTATGGATCAAATCAACCGAGCCAAACGCAGGCGCACGTTGGAGGTACTTCCGTTACAACAGCGACGTTGAACTGTTTGACGCAGTTGAAGCACCGTTGTTTACATCAAACGCTGAAGCATTATTCTCGTTAGATAGAAGTGGTGGCGGTCTAAACCTTGCACAAGGTGTTACTTATGTTCGTTATAACTCAGAAGGTATCACTCCAAAACAAGCTGAGTTCAAAATTTATAGCAGAACTACTTTTGGACCAACTAACATTGTAAGTCAGCCATTAACAACTACTCAAGACAGTGGTGTTAAAACTATCACTATCTGGGAAACACAGCTAGGCGAGCGTACTATTTCAGCAGGTGTTCCGGTTGATATTACATTCTCTGGCGTAACTGATCCAGCAGAAGATGCAGATGCTATCGCTGGCGCAATTAACGCAGCAGGTTTTGAAAACGTAGTTGCAAGTGTTGACGCACAGAACCGTATTACAATCACTCATGAACTAGGTGGCGACATCCGCTTTGGTGCAGACGGTGATGATACAGCAGACGTACTAGGCGACATTTTTGTTCCATTTGATGCAGACAACGTTACAAGTACAAATAGAAACTTCTACCTTGTTACTGGCGAAAATCCAGGCTTGTATGTTGCAAGTATTTGGGCAGAAGCGGACCTGGTTGCACAAGAAGATCCACCGCAGAACATTGCATCACAAGGTGAGCTTTGGTACAGCAGTGTTGTTGACGAAGTTGACATCATGGTGCACAACGGTACTACATGGGTTGGTTACTTGCAAGAGTTTCCAGACACAGATCCAGCTGGCCCAATCGTTAGCGCAGGCGAGCCAACACAGCGTTCAGACGGTGCACAGTTTGTTGATAACGATCTTTGGATTGATACTTCAGACATTGAGAACTATCCAACAATTTATCGTTATGACGGACCTGCAGCAAGATTTGTTCTTGTTGATACAACTGATCAAACATCAGACACTGGTATACTGTTTGCTGATGCACGTTATGGTACAGATGGTGGCACTCCAACTTCACAACCATCAGGAACTATTGCAGAGCTATTAAGCAGCAACTTCCTTGACCCGGACGCTCCGGATCCAGCACTATACCCACGTGGCATGTTGCTGTACAACCTACGTAGAAGCGGCTTTAACGTTAAGCGTTTCGAGCGTGGCTACATTGATCTAACACTAGACAATGATCGTTTTGGCGGCCAGGCTATGGCAGATTACTATCCAAACCGTTGGGTTACAGAATCACGTAACCAGAACGATGGTTCAGGTAGCTTTGGCGCAGCAGCTCAGCGTATTGTAGTTGTTCAATCACTGCAAGCAATGGTTAACAGCAACGACCAGATCCGTGATGATGAGTCACGTGTGTTCAACGTAATGGCAACGCCAAACTATCCAGAGCTTATTGGTGAGATGATCACTCTTAACTTTGATAGAGGAATTAGTGCATTCATTGTAGGCGACAGCCCAATGACATTGACTCCGGATGCTACTTCACTTAACGAGTGGGGACAGAACGTTCGTAACGCAGTTGAAGATAATAAGCAAGGTCTAGTGAGCTTTGATGAGTATATGGGTGTATATTACCCAGCAGGCTTTACAAGTGACAACCTAGGTAACAACGTTATTGTTCCACCAAGTCACATGGCACTGCGTACTATCGCACTAAGTGATCAAGTTAGCTACCCATGGTTTGCTCCAGCTGGCACACGACGTGGCGGTGTTACAAACGCAACTTCGTCAGGTTACATTAACAGCGAAGGCGAGTTTGTAAGCGCGAGCTTGAACGAAGGCCAGCGTAACACGTTGTACTCAAACAGTATTAACCCGATTACTTTCTTGAACGGCGCCGGACTTGTTGTATTTGGTCAGAAGACTCGCGCAAGAAACGCAAGTTCACTAGACAGAATCAACGTAGCACGTCTTGTAATTTACTTGCGTTCGCAGTTGAACAGATTGGCTAAGCCATACTTGTTCGAGCCAAACGACAAGATTACACGTGACGAGATCAAAGGCGCAGTTGAGAGCTTGATGCTAGAACTAGTAGGGCAAAGAGCACTTTACGATTATATTGTTGTGTGTGACGAATCAAACAACACACCTGCAAGAATCGATCGTAACGAACTCTACGTCGACGTAGCTATTGAACCTGTTAAAGCGATTGAGTTTATCTACATACCGTTGAGACTCAAGAACACAGGAGAGATTGCAGGTCTATAAGCAAAAGGTTAGGGCTCTTTTATAGAGCCCACTTTTTGATAAATACTAGCAACAGGAGAATATATAAATGGCAATTTCATCATTATCGAAAATTACAGTACCACTAGCTAGTGACCAGTCGGCTACTAGTCAGGGTCTGTTAATGCCTAAGCTACAATATCGTTTCAGGGTATCACTTGAAAACTTTGGCGTAAGCTCAGGTACAACTGAATTAACAAAGCAAGTGGTTGACGTAACGCGCCCTAACGTAACGTTTGAGGAAATGGAAATTCCGATTTACAACTCAAAAGCATACCTAGCAGGTAAGCACACTTGGGATCCACTTACACTTAACTTGCGTGATGACGTTACTGGCTCTGTGCAGAAACAAGTCGGCGAGCAGCTACAGAAGCAGTTCGACTTCTTCGAGCAATCAAGTGCAGCTTCAGGTGTTGATTACAAGTTCTTAACACGTATTGAGATACTAGACGGCGGTAACGGTTCTTTTGAACCAACTATATTAGAAACATGGGAGTGCTATGGTTGCTTTGTACAAAATGCAAACTATAACTCACTAAACTATGCAACTAATGAACCAGCTACTGTAACATTGGCAATTAGATTTGACAACGCAGTACAGACACCGCAAGGTACTGGTGTTGGTACAAACGTTGGACGTTCTGTGAACACACTTATCACTGGTGCAGGTTCAGGCAGCAACGGTTAATACATAGATTAATTAAACCCAATAAAGGGAGTCGATTTCGGCTCCTTTTTTATTATGTGCGCAGTTAATAGTTTTGTATAAATACTATTATGGCAAATAAATTAAACGGCTTTCTAAACAACGTTGGACAAGGATTAACAAATCCCAAAGGTAATCTTGGTGACTTTCGACATGCTGCCAGGATGTTTATTGACGACACGTTTAGATTAGCACCTAAACAAAAGTTTCTTTTCTTTGTAAACTTTGAAATAAACCAACAAGCACTTGATCTATACCCCCAATTAAAAGAACGACATTTACCAGAAATAAACATGTTATGTAAAACTGCGGATTTGCCACAATATTCTGCAAGTGTTGACGTTAAGAATCAGTACAACAGAAAGAAGGTAATTCAAACCGCTATTGATTATACTCCTATAAACATCACAATGCATGATGATAATCAAGGTATTACTACTTTTCTTTTAGAAGCATATTACAAATACTACTATAGAGATGGCCGCGGCGAATCGCGCGAAGATGCATACGGTTCTAGAAATACTTACAGTGGTGTAAGAAAATACAGATATGGCCTTGATAACGGCACAGTCGTTCCTTTCTTTAAGAACATTAGGCTGTATCAGCTATCAAGACAACAGTTCACAGAATACACTCTAGTTAATCCAATGATCGAGCGATGGGGGCATGATTCAATGGACTATTCTGACGGTACTGGAACGTCAGAAAACACAATGGTTCTAAATTACGAGACTGTGCTTTATGACCGAGGAATAATCGAAGAAGATTCGCCTGCTACATTTGCTCAGACGCACTATGATACAGTGCCAAGTCCATTGTCTGTTGAAGGTGGCGGCGTTGCAAACTTGTTCGGCGCAGGCGGCGTTCTAGACGGCGGCAGCTCGGTGATCGGCGACATTGCGTCAGGTGATATCGGCGTAGGTACCTTGTTGGCAACAGCCAACACTATCAAGAACGCTAAGAAGCTAGACACTAGAAACATTACAGCAGAAGGCATAGGCGTAGCAACAGGAGCAATAGCCGGACTTGCAAATCCTGGTGGCACTGGCTCGGCGGGCTTGGCAGGCTCGATTATTCCAAGTCTAGGCGCAAACGAAAACAATACAACTATAGCGTTAGCTCCTGGCTCAGGCACCGCAGGATCATCATCGCCTAGCGTGTCAAGAGAACAGAAAGTAGCATCAGCACGAGGACTTAATACACCATGAGTAATTTTCCTACAAACGGCCCAAGAAATACTGACCAACCAGTACGCGACTTCTTTGACAGATATTATCAAAACAGAGTTGAATATACAGCAAGCGAAGTTGATGCTGTTCTAGGTTTTTTCGACAAACGTGGGTTTAGCGAAACGTCAAGTTCAAGCATTGCAGCAACACTTCTGCGTCAGGCAAAAACCGACGGTGTTGGTACTTTTAAATTACTAGACACCCTAAAAGGTCTTGATGATACTCAGCTAAGTGCACTTGTAACAGAAATCTTAAACTTTTCAAGAATTAAATCAAGTGTATTGGGCTATCGTGACCCAAACACAGCTAACTTCTTTGAAGCAAGAAACATAATCTCATAATATGGCTAGATTCGCACAAGGCAAGTTCACGCCAAAGAATCCTGAAAAGTACATAGGTACAAAAACACCAACTTATCGAAGCGGTTGGGAGTTTACATTCATGAAATTCTGTGACGAACATCCAAGTGTATCACAATGGGCTAGCGAAGCAGTACGCATACCTTACAGAAATCCTCTCACCGGCAAACAAACAATTTACGTACCAGACTTTTTTATAGCATACGCAAACAAAAGCGGTAAAAGTAAAGTAGAGCTAATAGAAGTAAAACCATCAAATCAATCCGTTAAAGAAAGGACGGGCCGGTCAAAAGCTAATCAAGCAGCTTGGGTAGTTAATCAAGCCAAGTGGGAAAGCGCCCGCGCATGGTGCAAACAAAAAGGAATTTTCTTTAGAGTTGTGACCGAAGAGGACATCTTTCACACTGGCAAGAAAAGAAGATAAATAATACTAGCACTTTATTAAGGCGACTATATGACAAAAAAATTAGAACAGCTACTTGACCTAGAATCGTCAAAAGAGATTATTAACAAAGCCGAAAAACAAGAGGAATCAGCAGCAAAAGTAAAGAGAGCCCAAGAAAAGGAAACTCTTAGAGAGATTGCTGAGTTCGATAAAATTACAGCAGCATTGCCTACTGTAAAAGGGCTAGGCGAACTTGGCGACGATGAACTAAATGAAGTTGCTCAAAAGGCTATGGATGCATACGACGATCTAATGGACTTAGGTATGAACGTGGAAGCACGTTACTCTGCTAGAATATTTGAAGTAGCAAGTAGTATGCTTAAAACGAATCTAGATGCGAAAACTTCTAAACTAGAAAAGAAGTTAAAAATGGTTGAATTGCAGCTCAAGAAAGAGAAGCAGGACAAAGAAAGTAAACCTAAAGGCGACGGAGACGATGGGTTTTTACATGGCGAAGGCGAGGTTATAACAGACCGTAACAGCTTGCTAGAGAAGCTAAAAGCCATGGATAAAGGCTCCGAGAATGATAAATAAGAATATAACTTAGGATACTGCGATGAGATCTTTTACAGACATTTTAAACGAATCTAAAAAAGTCTACACTTTTAAGATAGGTGTAGCCGGCGAACTGCCTGAAGAATTTACAACACACATGGAAACTGCTTTGAAGAAGTTTGGCGTCGACAAACTTACAGCAGGAAAGAAAACTCCTATTCAGGAACGCCCGCTAGACTTTCCTCAGAAACAGAATACCGAAGTGACGTATTTTGAAGCAGATTTAACATACCCAACAACATCACAAGTACTAGCAGGCTACTTAGCACACGCATGCTCAGTACACGAATCTTGTTTTGTAGTACGCAGAGCAGACGAGCCTTTAGAAAGATACCAAGAAGGCGTAATAGACGAAAACGAACCGTACGAAGCACTACTTGACACAGAAGAAATGGCCAGCGAAAGCGCCCAGGAAAGTGCAGGTGGTAACAGAGTTATGGATCTACTGAAAGAACTTGAGAGTGCTCGTAAAGAGCGTGATCATGAACCGACTGCGGGAGCACCTGTAGGAGAATCAGAAGACATCTCTGATAGCGCAAACACAAAAAGTCCAATAGGGAGCTAACAATGGATAGCAGCACAAAGAATTTAAAAGATATGATTCAGCGCATGACAGAACTAGAAGGTTCAGGTGCGTCAGACGAAAGCAAGAAGCAACAGTTAGACGAAGCAATTAGCGTAACTGCTGACACAGCCGACGAACTTGCTAGCCTTGCTAAGATGCTAGGTAACGCAGGCATGAACGATCAGTCTGCGCAATCAGCGCAACCTATGCCAGCACGTCAAGACATGGAACGTCTAGCAGGCATTATGGGCGATCCAGAACCAATGGTAACAGGCGAAGACGACATAGGCGGAATTGAAAAAAAAGTTCACGGACTACCGCCGGGCGGTGAAAGCGTAGATGAAATGTCATCAGGTAGCGGCCAAGAAGTCGAGAAGTTACTTGGGTTGGTTAAACAAGTAGCCCAAGGCGATCGCAGAGCCCAAAGCGAGTTTAAAGATACAGTCAGCAACGAGTTCACAGGCGTAGATGCTGGCCGACTTCTTCAGAAACTTAGCAAAATGGATAGTCGTAAACAAGCCGAGGTAATCGAAGAGTTGGTCAAGCGTGGTCAGCGCCAGGTAGTTAGTAAGTCAAGTGCAAGCATGAAAGAACCAACGTTCGAAGACAACGAAGAAGGAGCACTTGGTGGCAAGGAAGAAGCTGTACGTGAGTGGTATAACAAGTATTCTAAATACAAAAACGACCTAGGAGATGCATTGCCAGATGGATTGGTACGTTTTTTCCTTGATTCTGGTGCATCACAGGATATGATGGAAGTTGGCGAAATGGCCAAGGCTGAAAAATACTTCGGGAAAGACCTTGACGACTGGGGAGACGAAGAACTTGACAAGTTCTGGGACGTAGCTCCAATTTCTGATGGAATGGTCGACGATCTAGCGACCATTGCAGGGCAATCAGTTGACGAAGCCCTTGCTAACGAGGTTCAAGAAATCATCCAAGGCAGTACCGACGAAGGCTACGATAACGAGCCAGACGAAGAGCAGCAAGACCACCAGTATATGACCAAAGACTTGTCAGGCGGCCTAAACCGTCAGAAGAGAGCGTATGCAAAAGCGCAAGACGGCGACAACGCAATGGCTGTCGAGGGTGTCAAAGACAGACTATACGCGCAACTTTCTGAAAAGAAGAAAGCCGATAAAGATTACGACGGTGACGGAAAAATTGAAACTCCAAAAGCAGAGTATCAAGGCTCGAAAATCAAAGCAGCTAAAGAAAAAGGCAATTTACCAAAAGACAAAAAGAAGAAGTAACTTCGCATAGCGCCACCGGGCGCTATTGTCTTGAGTAAATACACTATGAGCAAATCACTTGACGGCGTACTAACCAAAAAAGCTAACCAGCAGGAAACCTATACAGAAAAACAAATAGGACAACTTGTTAAATGTATGGATCCTGACGAGGGGTATTTCTACTTCGCAAAAAACTTTGCATACATACAGCATCCGGTAAAAGGCAAACTACTCTTTGAACCTTATGACTATCAAGAAGAGTTGATGGCCAGTTATCACGGATATCGCTTTAACATAAACATGTTGCCTCGTCAGACAGGTAAGACTACATGTGCTGCGGTATACCTTTCTTGGTATGCAATGTTCCACCCGGACCAAACAATCCTAATTGCTGCACACAAGTATTCAGGCGCGCAAGAGATTATGCAGCGTATTCGCTATATCTATGAATTATGTCCTGATCATATTCGTGCAGGCGTAACCTCGTATAACAAAGGTAGTATAGAATTCGAAAACGGCTCGCGTATTGTGTCACAGGCAACTACAGGCAACACGGGACGTGGTATGAGTATATCACTACTGTACTGTGACGAATTTGCGTTTGTACAGCCAAACATTGCTGAAGAATTCTGGACTTCAATATCACCTACACTAGCAACAGGTGGTAGAGCTATTATAACATCTACACCAAACTCGGACGAAGACACGTTCGCAACAATTTGGAAGGATGCTGAAAAGAAATTCGACGAACACGGCAACGAACAAACGCTAGGCATAAACGGCTTTCACGCATTTACAGTGCCGTGGGATGCTCACCCAGATCGTGACGAAGAATGGAAGGTTGCTGAAGTAGGACGTATTGGTGAAGAACGCTTTCGTCGTGAGTACGGCTGCGAATTCCTAATATTCGACGAGACGTTAATTAATGCAATCAAACTGTCCGAGATGGAGGGGATGACCCCGATAATTAACATGGGGCAAACACGCTGGTATAAGAAGCCTAAGGCAGGTTATACGTATGCTGTAGCACTTGACCCGAGTATGGGCACAGGCGGCGACAACGCTGCTATACAGGTAATTGAACTTCCTACCTATGTACAAGTAGCAGAATGGTTCCACAACCAGACATCTATTCCTGGCCAGATACGAATACTCAAAGATATCTGTGCATACATACAAGACGAAATCAAAGCTCCTAACAGCATTTACTGGAGCGTGGAAAATAACAGCATAGGCGAAGCTGCTCTACTAGTCATACAAGACGTAGGAGAAGAGAATATCCCGGGACTGTTTATATCAGAACCAATGCGTAAAGGGCACGTAAGGAAATTCCGTCGAGGATTTAACACAACTCACGGTGCAAAGATTACCGCTTGTAGTCGACTAAAGACTATGATAGAAAACAGTAAAATGGAAGTGCACTCAAAACCGTTAATATCGGAACTTAAAGGCTTTATTGCAACAGGCTCTAGCTTTCAAGCAAAACAAGGACACGCAGACGACTTAGTTTCGGCGCTACTCTTAACTATAAGAATGATGGCTGTACTCAAAGACTGGGATCCTAAGATTTACAACACGTTTACACAGGCCGAGGATGACGACTACGATCCTCCGATGCCCATCTTTATGAGTAGCAACGGATAAATACGTTATGGACTTAAATACAATTGCAGAAGAGTTATTTTCAAAGGTACGCGGAAGATTTCCGAGCGTAACTATTGGCGACAGTGAAGGTAATGTCACTAACGAACCAACTGAAGCACGCTACTTCGAATTTACTTTTGATAAAACTAATGACGATAAGATTAGTATATCACTAGACGAAGAGGACGGCGTCGTTATTATGTTCGCCGACCGTGTTACAGAAAACGAAATAGCTAAAGGCAAGTGGTATGAATTTTTACGTGGAATGAGAATGTTTTCAAAGAAGAGAATGCTTAACTTTGACGTTCGTAATATTACAAAATCAAACTTAGAGAAACGAGACTATCAATATCTCGCAACGAATTCCGGAGACAGCAGCATGAATGAATCGAAGTTATATGGTACTTCAAAATTAAGTTACCAAAATATAGACAGTGCCAGACTAGTGATTAAGCATACTGAAAACATTGACACTGAAACACCGTCAGGGCGCACACGAAACATTGGAACAATTTACATTGAAAGCCCAGAAGGTGAAAGGTTCAA
>Ga0136604_1000032_pt1 | contig 80648 bp, 60 predicted proteins | sample AntRauFillE10628_FD_104928 | JGI IMG/M metagenome (GOLD analysis project Ga0136604, IMG submission 104928) | Saline lake microbial communities from Rauer Islands, Antarctica - Metagenome Filla E10 #628 | ecosystem: Environmental > Aquatic > Non-marine Saline and Alkaline > Saline | place...
ATTTTCGTAACTTGTTTCTACTTTCATAGGATTCGGTTTTTTTTAGTTTCTCTTAACTCTAAATTTAACTGAATCCTTTTTTACGTTTTAAACATAAGGTCTAAAGGGAAGCCCGCCCGTAAATATGCCTTCGCTTTTCGATGTCGGCTGTATGGATGTGGATCTGTGGTGGAGTGCTAACACTAGTGATTTTTCAAAAACCATTTTGTGGTAATGGCCCTAAGCGACGGAATGAAAAATTAAAAAAAATAGTCAAGAAAATAATGAGATCAAAAAATATGGATCCAGGTAAACAACAGCTCCACATAATGCTCAATAGTAGGTCCATTGTATGCATTTTGTGTGAGGGATAGTAAGGGCCCGAGCCCCAAAGGTTTTTGGGGCGATGGGGTCCGGGGATCGCTTGGCGATCTCGAGGACGGAACCCCTGCATAGCCCGACCCTCGCAGGCGTTACCATTGGTAGCGACTGCGAGGGGCACACCCAAATTGATATTCCCTTTAAAGTGCTATCAGACTATGGACAATTTACTATCTTTGGTTTATGCTACAGTATTATTTATCGGGAATTTTGATTCTGCTATGCTTCACGGTGGAAGCTCAAATTTATGAGCGAACGGACCAGCGACCGGGGACGATCATTGGGATTCACTATGGCCGGGGGGCGCCGCTGGGAGACATGGCCGCTCGATTTGGAGATCACAATGCGCTCGGTTTATCTCCGGGATATATGACATCATCCGGCTGGGTGTATGGACTAACGGCTCGCTATTTTTGGGGAGCTAGAGTCAAAGATAATATCGCGTCGAATTTATTCACTTCAGAAGGATTTATCATCGGCAATAATCAAGGACCGGTAACATTCAAAACGAGGGAACGCGGAGGATCAGGACTTTTTACCCTGGGAAAAATATTTGATTTAGACCCGGGTGTAGGTCGTACCGGAATTCGCACAGAATTGGGCGTTGGGATGATGTGGCATCGGGTGCGGCTGCAGGATGACACGAGATCAGCTACGCAAATTTTGGATCCTTACCACAAAGGATATGATCGATTAACTGGCGGCATGGCGGGCAGCATCGATATTTCTTTTCAATTCATGGAAGCCGATCGGGGACTGAATTTCAATATCGGAGTGAATTATTTATTTGCCTCAACGGAAAGCTGGAGAGGGTATAATTACGACACGCGCAGTGCTGATACTGACCGTCGATACGATGGTATGATCACGGCTTATGTGGCATTTATTCTTCCAATATATCGTTCCACCGACAGCTCAAACATCTATTATTGATGCGTCGCCAATTTCTTTTTGGAATTTACGGGCTGGGCATGAAAATCTATTTGTTCGGTATCTATTTGGCTGCCTTGCGGTCGAAAAAGGCTAGAAAATGGATTTCGGGGAGGAAAGGCTGGAGGCAAAAGCAACCACCCACACTAGACCGACGACCTCTCTGGTTTCACGCCGCTTCCTCAGGGGAGTTTGAACAAGGTCGCCCCATCATTGAGCAACTGAAAAAAGAGATTCCAAACCGCCCCATTCTCGTCACATTTTTCTCGCCCAGCGGCTATGCAGCTGCTCAGAAATTTTCAGATCAGTACCACATCGAATACCTTCCCCTCGACGGAGCTGGTAATGCTCGCGATTTTATTCGGCGATGGAAGCCGGCCATGGCCATTTTTATAAAGTATGAGATATGGCCGTTCTATTTGCGTACACTGCTCTTTGAAAATATTCCAACGCTTATCGTTTCGTCGAGATGGCGACCGGAGCAAATTTACTTTTCCTCCTGGCTGGCCCCATTGTTTCTGCCTTTGCTACAAAATTTAGATCATATTTTCGTTCAAGATCAATTGTCTCTGGATATTCTTCGAGATCACGACATCAATCATATCAGCCATTCTGGAGACACGCGGGTAGATCGCGTCCTGGCTATTCGGGAGAGTGCATTTTCCCATCCGGGGATGCCTCAGACGAAGGATGGAGAGCAGGTGCTCATAGTGGGAAGCAGCTGGCCTGCTGACGAACAAATCATTTTTCAGGCGCTACAACATCCGGACTGTCCACACATAGACCGCATTATCATCGTTCCGCATGAGCTTTCCGAGGATCACTTATCGGAAATAGAGCAAGCGGCCCCCTACCCTATGGCTCGCAGCGAGGGAGAAGGGTCCCCTCTGGATACGCGCATGATCTTAGTCAACGAAATGGGAGTCCTTGCGCAACTGTATCGCTATGCGAGCATGGCTTACGTTGGTGGTGGCTTCGGCGATGGGATTCACAATACGCTGGAAGCTGCTGTGTATGGTATTCCCGTGCTCTTTGGGCCCAAACACCATAAATTTATCGAAGCGACAGATCTCATAGAACGCGGAACCGCCCGCTCAGTGAATCGGGTGGAGGATTTAGTGGTCGCGCTGAATACCTTCGCGAATAAGAATAGGGGCAAAGAGGTCGAGACTTCTAATAAGGAGTACTTTGAAACTCAACGAGGAGCCAGTGCGCGCATTGCAAACTATATATTGTCAAAATTAAATACAAGGACATGAGTAACTTGATGGCACTATTTCAAAACCGCAGAGTATTAGTTATCGGCGATACGATGATCGACCGATATTTATATGGTACCGTGGACCGCATTTCTCCGGAAGCTCCGGTACCGGTACTTCGAAGAACTGAAAAGGAAGACCGCCCCGGAGGAGCTGCGAATGTTGCTCTTAATGCCGCTGAATTAGGGATGGAAGTGGCCGTTTGCTCCATACATGGTAACGATAAGGATGGTGAGTCCCTCAAAGAAATTTGTTATGCTGCGGGCATTCGGCATCAATTCTGGACTTCCTCCGAGCATCGGCCGACAACGATAAAAACACGAGTGATTGCGAGGCAACAACATTTATTGCGCGTAGATTTTGAATCTACGGAAAACTTGCGAACAGCTGAGTTCGATGCTTTCAGTCAGCGGATGGAAGATGCCTTCGAGCGTTTTCAACCACAGATTGTCATTCTTCAGGACTATAACAAAGGACTATTTACTCCGGCCAGTATTGAACGAGCGCTGCAATTATCCAAAACAGCGGGATGTTTTATCGCAGTAGATCCTAAAAAGGACAACTTCTCTGCTTTTCGCGATGTGGACTTATTCAAACCCAACCTCAAGGAGTTTCGTCAAGCTACCCACTGGGAGCGGAACTTCGATGAAAATGAAATCAGTGCCATTGCTGATGCCTTTATCACCGAGGTCGGTGCAAAAAACCTATTCATAACGCTATCTGAACAGGGAATCTACCATAGAAATGATAAAGGGGAAGGCGGCAGAGTACCCACCGCTGCCCGATCCATAGTGGATGTTTGCGGTGCGGGCGATGCTGTCATCACCGTAGCAGCTGCTGCCTTATATTCCGGTTTTAGTCCCCTGGAGACAGCCCTATTGTGCAATATCGCCGGCGGACAGGTCTGCGAGCGAGTGGGTGTGAGTCCGGTAAGAATTCAGGAACTGGAACGGGAATATCGCAGTGTGACGGATAAATAGGAACCTCATCTCATATTTTAGCAGAGACGTTGCATGCAACGTCTCTACGGGTGGGCTCTTTAAGGACAGGTGGCGTGGGGCAAAAGATCAAAAACAACGGGACCTAATTCCGTCCCAACTGATATAACATCTTCCAATGCACAGCTACTGCCTTTGCAAAAGAAGGTTGAATGTGATAGGGAATGTTATACTCTTCTGCTGTCTGCTGTACAATTTTAGACAATTTCGGATAGTGCACATGACAGATATTGGGAAATAAATGGTGTTCAATCTGATAATTCAACCCACCGATCAACCAGGAAAACCATTTACTCTTCGGAGAGAAATTGGCGGTTGTCAACATTTGGTGAATCGCCCAATGGGTATCAATTTTTCCTTTTTCATCAGCCATTGGAAATTCCGATGTTGGCATTACGTGTGCGGTCTGAAAAATTAAAGAAAGTGATAATCCGGCGATAAAATGAGAAATCACTAAAAAGGTAACAACCCAGTACCATGCAATAGGTAAAACCAATAGCGGAATGACCAATGCAAAAGAAAAGTACAGAATTTTGACGCCGACGAGCTCTAAGAACAACCGACCATAAGACTTCGTGGGATGCACCGGCAAACCTTCGTGATAATATCTATGTAATTGGATAAAGTCTTTCCCTAATGCCCAATACAGTGTCATAATAGAATAGAAGAACCAGGCATAAATATGTTGTGCCTTATGCACGGGCTTCAAGTCCTGATTGGGAGAGAATCTCAGTATACTGGTGGTGCTAATATCATCATCCATACCTTCTATATTGGTATAGCCGTGATGTAAAAAATTGTGCTGTACCTGCCAATTTGGGGCATGCCCTCCAATAAAATTAATGATACTCCCTAAAGTAGAATTCACCCATTTGTGCTTGGAATAGGAGCTGTGGTTGGCATCGTGCATCACACTTAATCCGAGTCCAGCCATACCAAAGCCCATGATACCCCACATCGCTGCAATGCCCCAAAAAGATGAGACAACGCCTGAAACCATTAAGGCATAGGGAATAAAGTATAGTGCGAGCATGTAAAAGGTCTTAATAACCATGCTTGTATTGGCATAAGTAGAGATATTTCTATCTGAGAAATATGAGTTCACGCGATTTCTTAAATCGGACATGAATTGCTTGCCGTTTTTACGGTCAAAATGAATGGAAGATCGATTCATTCAGTAGAGTTTATCGAGCCACCTCCCAGGTCAGGATGTAAAGGCTCATGATGAAATGATAATTTGGCTTATCAAATTTAATCAAATATTAGGAATTCAGATATTAAACGAGAGCTTTTGACAAAAGTTGTACATTTTTAATCACCTCCACCCCGCAAGGCATCTAATGCTGCCTGTATTTTTTTCACGCGCTCTGCCCCATCGCGTTGTTTTACTCGTTCTTTTTCTACCACATCATCCGGTGCATTCGCTACAAAGCGCTCGTTACTTAATTTCTTTTCTACGGATCGCAAGAACCCCTTTGCATAGTCGAGATCTTTTTCAATTTTTTCTACTTCCGCTTCAATGTCCAAAAATTCTCCAACCGGGACGTAAAAAGTATCGGTCCCACTGACAAAGGAAACCGATTGATCCGGACGCATCTCAGCGAAACCTAATGTCCCAAGACCGCCCATTCTCATCAACAGTGCTTTAAAGGATCCTTCCCATAGGCGATGACTCTCTCCATGCAATAGCAGTTCTAAAGGCTCCTTCGCTGAAATCCCTTTATCGTTGCGAATCTCACGCACTTTAGATACCATCATCCGCGCTAACTCCATATCTTCGAGCAAATTGGAGTCCATCTCTCCCACTTCAGGTAAGCTTTGCTGAGTACAATCTCCCTTGCCTTCGGTCAGGTGGTTCCAAATCTCCTCAGTCACAAAGGGTAAAAAAGGATGTAGTAAAACCATAATTTGCGCATACATCCGACGCGTGGCTTCATAGGTTTGAGCACTTATTTGATGCCCATGCTCAGGCTTGATCATTTCTAAATACCAGGAACAGAAATCATTCCATATAAAATTATACAGCTGCATAATCGCCTCTGACAACCGAAATTGCTCCATCATGCCGGGCAAACGGTCAGATAAAGCGCTCAACCTATGCTGCATCCACTCCTCGGCCAATGCCTGCGTTTCGCTTGGCGCCTTGTCTTCAACCTCCCACATCTGGAGAAGCTTCAAGGCATTCCACATTTTATTACAAAAATTTCGCCCCTGTTCAACTAATTTCATGTCAAAAAGCAAATCCCCACCGGCCGGTGAGCAGGACAACATGCCGAAGCGGACCGCATCGGCTCCATATTCATCAATCATCTGTAAAGCGTCCGGCGAATTGCCCAGAGACTTACTCATTTTTCGCCCTTGCTTGTCGCGTACCATTCCAGTAAAGTAGACTTTATCAAATGGGCGTTCCCCCTGCCACTCATAGCCAGCCATCACCATGCGCGCAACCCACAGAAAAATAATGTCCCAACCCGTCACCAGGGCACTCGTCGGATAGTAATAGTCCAATTCCTTTTGATCCTCGAAACCATTGAATACTGAAATCGGCCACAACCACGAACTAAACCAGGTGTCCAGCACATCCTCTTCTTGCTTCAAGTCCTCTAACTCGATCTGCTCATCTCCAAAATGGGCGCGAGCCAATTCGAGCGCATCTTCGGCATTTGCTGCCACAAAAGTCTCATCCTTATAATAATAGGCCGGAATTCTATGCCCCCACCACAATTGACGAGAAATACACCAATCCTTGATGTTCTCCATCCAATGCCGATACAGATTCTTTTGACTCTTGGGATAAAAATCCACTTCATCAGAAAGCACAGCCTCCAATGCAGGGGACGCCAATTGCTGCATATCGACATACCACTGAAGGGATAGTCTCGGCTCGACGACCGATTGCGTGCGTTCAGAACGCCCTACCTTATTGACGTAATCTTCAATTTTCTCTAGCGCCCCGGCATCTTCCAGCAATTGCTTTATATTCTTTCGCGCCTCAAACCGATCCTGTCCAACCAATAACCCGGCTTCCTCCGTGACTTTCGCTTGCTCGTCCAACATGGAAATAACCTCCAGATCGTACTTCTTTCCCAAAGCATAATCATTGCTGTCATGTGCAGGCGTTATCTTTAGGGCACCGGTTCCAAATTCAGGATCTACGTAATCATCAAAAATAATGGGCACTTCGCGATTCACCAGAGGTACAATCGCCCGCTTTCCTTTCAAATGCGCATATCGCTCATCCTCCGGATGCACGGCTATCCCCGTATCCGCCAGAATCGTCTCCGGCCGCGTGGTAGCAATGGTTAAGTATTCAGAACTCCCCGCAATTTGATATCGAATATGATACAATTTAGAAGCCTCCTCACTATAAATCACTTCTTCATTCGACAATACCGTTTGTGCCTCAGGATCCCAATTGACCATCCGATAGTCGCGATACAATTTTCCTTTTTGATACAAATCGACAAAGGCCTGGATCACATGGGCTGATCGCTCCTCATCCAAAGTGAACGCCGTGCGGTCCCAATCGCAAGAAGCCCCTAATTTCTTTAGCTGTTGTAATATAACACCACCATACTTATCGGTCCATTGCCAGGCGTATTCCATAAATTTTTCGCGACCGATCTCCCCCTTTGTCAGTCCCTTTTCATCTCTCAGCCACTTCACCACCTTTGCCTCCGTGGCAATTGATGCGTGATCCGTTCCAGGTACCCAACAAGCATTCTTGCCCTCTTGACGCGCCCGACGCACCAGAATATCCTGAATCGTATTATTCAACATATGCCCCATGTGCAGCACCCCGGTAACATTTGGCGGCGGAATCACCACAGAATACGACGGACGATCATCCGGCTCTGAGTGAAAATACCCCGCTTTATCCCAATGCGCATACCATTTTTCCTCTACATTTTGAGGCTCATAATGCTTACTCAGCTCAGTCATAATCCAAAATTTTCACAAAAATACTATTCCTTTCATAGCTTTCCATCCCTCTTCCCCTTATTTCCCACTCCCATCTCTTTTTTTATAATTTTTATTTGGCGGTAACCGCCCCACATGTGGGGCGGTCGCTACGTCCGGGGCTCCGCGTTCGCTGCGGTACTCGCCGATCGATTGTCATTACCTCAACCGACACACTTCACCCCCATTCGAAAAAACCAAAACCCAAATTTTTTCGGCTCGCACCCCACCTGCGGCTGCGCCTTCGCCCAGCCTCCGGCGGGCCCCTCCCATCGCTTACCGAAAGTAACGGTGGAGTTGATCAGGGAGGATTAATAAAGTACTCCTCAAATATCAGAGGACCGGCTCGGGAGCTAATTTTACGCGCAAACCATCCAACTCCGGTCGCAACTTGATTTGACAGCCCAATCGACTGTTCTCTTCCACAAAAAAGGCTTGATCAAGCATATCCTCCTCATCTTCTGACTTCTCAACCAAAGCGTGATCACTCAACACATACACCTGACAAGTGCTGCACAATGCCATCCCTCCACAGGTTCCTTTGACGGGCAGGTCCGAAGCCTTGCATATTTCCATAACCGTGAAGTCCATATCCGTAGGTGCCTCTATGTCATGGGTCTTACCATCCCGATCTTCAACATGTATTGTAATTGTATCTTCTGTCATATCTCATTTTCAAGTTCCGGGTTTGCCCGCAACCGTAGTGTACTTAAACGATAATTTCTTATCCGGATGAATAATCCTATAGGCCGACTGTGCCATCAACGTAGCCTCGTGAAATCCGCATAAAATCAATTTCAGCTTCCCTTCGTATGTATTGATATCTCCAATCGCAAAAATCCCAGGTACATTGGTACTGTAATCCAATGTATCCACTTTAATCGCTCCTTTCTCTACTTCCAGCCCCCAATCAGCCAATGGGCCCAACTTGGGACTTAACCCAAATAGCGGAATAAAATAATCAGTATCTATTTGCAGAGCTCCGCCACCACTTTTCTTTTCCACAGTTACAGCTTCCAATCGGCCATCCCCATGCAAACCTTTGACTTCCGCCTCAGTAATCAAATTCACCCTTTGGGCATCTGCCAGTTGCTCGACTTTTTCTACAGAGTCTAATGCGCCCCTGAATTTTTTCCGTCGATGCACCATACTCACCTGATCAGCAACATCAGCTAAATAGATCGTCCAATCCAGAGCAGAATCTCCCCCTCCGGCAATAACGATCCGCTTTCCTCTGTACTTTTCGGGATCTTTCACCATGTAGTCGATACCCTTATCCTCATAGTCCAAAATATTGGACAAAGGCGGCTTTCTGGGTTCAAAACTCCCTAGCCCTCCGGCTATCGCTACTACGGGTGCTTTGTGCTTCGTGCCTTTATTTGTCGTTACAATAAAACTACCATCTTCCTGACGCTCACAGCTTTCCGCTCGCTCTCCTAAAGTAAAACCGGGCTTGAAGGCCTTTATTTGCTCCATCAGGGAATCGACCAGATCGCCGGCCAATACCTCGGGATAGCCCGGAATATCATAGATGGGCTTTTTGGGATAAATCTCCGTTAATTGACCACCGGGCTGAGGCAGCGAGTCTACTAAATGACATCGTAACTTCAACAATCCGGCTTCAAAAACGGCAAATATGCCAGTCGGCCCGGCTCCTATAATAAGTATATCGGTTTCTATCATTCTACTTCAAATACAGATTAGTTCTTAAAATTCGGTTTTCGCTTTTCCATAAAAGCGGCCACACCTTCCTTCATATCATCTAATTCAAAACAAGCACCAAAGGTTTGACTCTCTATGTCAAAAGACGGTTCATAGGAGTGATAGGCATGCACAGTCTTGAGCATGTGAGCCACTACTGTTTTGGACTTTGATGCTATTTTACCCATCAATTTCATCGCCGCTTCCATGCCTTCTCCGCTTGGGGCAATAGCATTTACCAGTCCCAAAGAATGGGCTTCTTCGGCATGAATCATGTCCCCGGTGAGCAATAATTCTATGGCTTTTGCTTTTCCCAAATAACGGACCAAGCGCTGTGTGCCTGCATAGCCCGGGATGAGCCCAAGGTTAATCTCAGGCTGCCCAAATTTGGCATGAGCTTCCGCAATCCGCATGTGACAGGCCATCGCCAATTCATTGCCTCCACCTAATGAAAAACCATTGATTACGGCTAAGACGGGTACTGTACAATTCTCAATCGCATCATACACTTCATGGCCCTTTCTGGATAACTCGGCTCCCTCTTTTTCGCCATAGTTGGGAAACTCCTTGATATCGGCCCCTGCAGCGAACGCTTTTTCGCCGGCGCCGGTAATGATAATCCCGCGGTAATCCTTCCATTCCTCTGTATCGACAAATATTTCCTTCAAGCCATCCATGACGGCCGCATTAATCGCATTCAAGGCCTTTGCGCGGTCGATAGTAATGAGTAATATTTCGTCCTGTATTCCTTTTTTCAACATCCTATACTAGCTTTTTTATTTATAAATTTTCACGGCGCGCCCTTCTTTACTGCTCACCGCCCGAAACATCCCTGCAGTCGTGAAGGGCATGCTTACATTTCCTTCCTTGTCTACCGCAATCAAGCCGCCGGTTCCACCCAGCTCTTCAATTACAGCTAAGGTCGATTGCGTAGCTTCTTCCAGGCTTTCCCCGCCAAACATCATACGGGCATGCACCTGGAAAGCGGCTGATTCTTTAATAAAATACTCTCCGTGCCCGGTGGCTGATACCGCGCAACTCGCATTGTCTGCATAGGTGCCGGCTCCAATGATAGGAGAGTCTCCAATTCTACCCCAGGCTTTATCTGTCATCCCACCCGTGGATGTTCCGGCCGCTAAATTACCATTTCGATCTCTCACTACACAACCCACTGTTCCCTTTTTGTCCATTCGATCGTATTTCTGCTGTCGCTTTTGTGTAATAAAGTACGCATTTGGTACTCGCTCCAGCCCCATTTCCAATGCCCAGGTGTTAGCAGCTTCGGCCGATAAAAGTACATGAGGGGTTTTTTCCATGACCAGTCGCGCGGCTTTGATTGGATTTTTTACATTCGTGACCCCACTTACCGCACCACCTGTCTTATCTCGTCCATTCATAACTGATGCATCCAACTCACACCGACCCTCAGCGGTCAGCACAGCGCCCCGGCCTGCGTTGAACAGTGAATCGTTTTCTAAGAGCATGATAACCTGTTCCACGACATCCATAGCTGCAGCACCACTCTCCAAAAGTTGCTCTCCCTTCGTAAGAGCGTTGTCCAATGACGCCAAGTATGCCTCCTCTCTTTGTTTGGAATATCTACCCGGCCGCATCGCACCTGCCCCTCCGTGAATAGCGATAGTGAATGACCTTAGACTATCTTGAGTCAACTTATTGTCAACTATTGAGGCCGCTTGCAAACTATTGGAAGAACCACTCATTAGGCATAAGCTGACAACTAGAGCCAGGCAATACCGCGAAAACATGTTATATTTTTTCATTCTGTCAATTTTTTACTCATCCTATATATGCGACTTGCAGCTTTCTGAACACGCTGATCTTTTTTTTGTTTCCTCCACAAGCTGAACATGCGATACTTTTGTTTCAAGTCCCAGACTCCAGGATAGTAAAGGCCCAAGGCACTCCACAAAATAACAATACCCAGGGCAGCCCCTAAAGATACAAAGCCATAAAGAATGAAAAAGATTGCTATGGCTTGTATAATATATAGAAAAAAAGCAATTCCCAGGGTGACCGCAGGCCGAAAAGAGGGATGATTCATCACGTATTTTGATAATTGCCGGGCAAGAAGGGCCGGTCCATAGTAGAGCAAGTACATCACTCCATATACGGATTGCAACAAGAAGTATTTAAGCTTCAAGAAGTCGGGCGGCTTCCTTCCCTTCAATGGGTACCTGAGCAGGAGATCAAAGGGTATAATACTTATTTCGCGAAGAATGCTCTCTGCCTCCTCCTCAGAAAGAGAATTGACTTTATCTGCCAAGTTTAACTGCGTCCTAAAAGACGGTCCATTCTCTCCATTGAATAGTCCCGCCTGATAAGCCATGCATTCAAAAATAAGCTCTCTCTCTCGCTTCTCTATATGAATGACGACCTGGCGCAATGCGAAAGTAATATCTTGAGTGAGTGCTTTAATGCCATCGCTCCTATCCAAATACGGCTTTACTATCAGCGGATTTCCCATTTGAATATCGACGGAGGATCGAAAGAGAAAGGTGTTTTCATAATTGATTCCTACGGGTTGAATGATTAAGTCCGTTTGGGGAAAGTCCTCTAAAGTTCCAAAGGCCAGTCGAGCAGTTCCGCGTTGTATAGGTCTTAGTCTTTTTTCATACTCTGTCAATCCTTCGGAAAAAATAACGATCGATCCTCCCTGCGCCAAAGTTTCATGACACTTTCGAAAACTACTTTCGTTAGAACGCAGGTTTTTGAAACCATCCCGGAATCTATAAATGGGAATTTGATAGGTCAAACGAAAAAACCAACGAAGAGAAGGATGAAATACATCTCCACGAACGAGAAAATATAAGGGCCCGTCCAACCAACAAGCAAGCAAACAGGCATCCAAAAAAGAACTCGGGTGATTTACCGCCAGCAACCTTGCCTGTCCGGAACTCTTCGATGGCAATTCTTCACACTTCACATTCTTAAAGTATATTTGCAAACAAAGGCGAACGCCGGCTCGAAGAATGATGTAGAAAAAATTCATTGCCACAAAATAATAATACCTTTTTATCTTGTCACTACCCAATACGCCTTATCTCATCGTTCTTAGCGGACCCACGGCCGTCGGGAAGACAAAACTCAGTATGAGTCTGGCTCAACATTATGATATTCCCATACTATCTGCTGATTCCCGACAAATTTATCGGGAGATGACCATAGGTACCGCCCAACCTTCCAAAGAGCAATTGAAGGAGGTACATCATTATTTTATCAATAGTCATAGCATTCATCAGCCCTACACAGCCGGTGATTATGAAAAAGAGGCAATGGCCGTTCTCCGAAAACAATACCAAAGTCGAAACATAGCCCTGCTCGTCGGCGGAAGCCAGTTTTACATCCAGGCGCTATTGAAGGGCCTGGATTCCTTTCCAACAATTTCATCTAAAACGAAAGAGCAAGTGTTATTTGATCTCGATCAAAAAGGGGGTGCAAATCTTCAAGAAGAGCTCAAAGAAAAAGATCCCCAGAGTTACAGATCCATAGACATCCAAAATCCAAGGCGGCTAGCACGTGCTATTATGGTCATCCGCCAAAGTGGGAAAACTTTCTCCTCTTTCAAAAGCCGGGCCCCTGCTTCCAGACCGTTCATTCCTATATATATTCAACTGGTTCGCCCGCGCGTAGAACTCTACGATCGGATAAATCAACGAGTAGACCTAATGGTCGATGCCGGACTAGAGGAAGAAGCACGCAAACTGTACCCTTTTCGGCATTTAAAAGCCTGTGACACTGTGGGCTATAGAGAGTGGTTCCAGTATTTCGATGGAACCTGGGATCGAGAAAAATGTATAGAAAAAATCAAGCAGCATACGCGAAATTATGCCAAACGACAACTGACCTGGTTTCGAAAGGAAGCGGATCGATGGAACCAGTTTGCGCCCGATCAGGAGAAGGAGATTCGAGGGTTTCTCCAAGTTGAAGTCGAAAGTCCAAAGTAAAAAGTCGAAAGTCAGAAGTCAGAAGTAAGAAGTCAAAAGTCAAAAGTCAAAAGTCAAAAGGAAAAAGTCGGAAGTCGGAAGTATGACTTAATATCGCCTTTATAAGTAGTCTTTTTGCTCTATACCGACATTTTTCTTATAAAGAAAGCGTGAAATTCTGTAAGTACCTTGCTTAACTTACGTACATTTTTTTTTAAATTCCCTTGCTCTTTTTCTTATTACCAATCCCGAAGGGATAGCATATTGATTAGCCGCATAGCGGCGACATCTTTGTAGATACCATACACAAATAAAATTGAGCGCCGTAGGTGCGGCATCTTAACTTGTAGCGGCATTTCTAATCCCTAAAGAATTTCTTAACCTATCGTTCTATCACTCCCTTCGCTACACCTCTTAAAAAACTCCAACGAGTTTGCTCCTTCCCGTCGCTCCCTCCAGCTCAAACACTACAAGGTTTGAGACCGCTGCGGGATCGTCCCTCAGCTCGCTAAGGACTTCAACGGCCGCTCCGGAGGCCCGGTATAGTAAAAGGGCAAAGCCCCTTGTATTGGTCGCTATAAAGATTACGATTTTAATTGTACGTTTACAACGTTTTGTTATCCAGAACCACTTAGATTTTACATTATTTCTATTCCTTTGGACCCCCCTATAAGTAATTTGCTGTCTAAAGTCGCCGTGGTATCAAATCTAAGCGTGTTCTGAACGCGCTGTAGTACAATTGTAGGGCTGATGATTTCCTGGCTGCTGGCCCTTAGTTGACAAGTATGCCCTTTCTGGGTTAGTATACATCGATCCCAAACTTCGCGTCAGTGCTGCGAAAGGTCCCGCGCCCCGGCGCGGGAGTGCGACCCACAACTTGTTGGTGGGGAGTACCGAACGAAGGTGGAGCCTGGAGCATAACGCACCCGAGATCCGCCCTTTCGGCGGATCCTCGGTGGACGCCCAAATAAAAAGAAAAAGTCAAATACGATGTATTCGAATCAACTGAATCACCGGACTTCCAAGGCTAACTATTCTTCCTTTTTTGTATAATACGTACCTTTGGATTTCGAATAAAAAGAGAAGCATGGCAGGACATAATAAATGGAGTAAAATTAAGCGGAAAAAGGGGGCACTCGATGCAAAGCGGTCTAAGATCTTTTCCCGGCTGATAAAGGAAATAAATGTGGCCGTTAAAGAGGGCGATAGTGGCGATCCGGACTTCAATCCCCGCTTGCGTGTGGCTATTTCGAACGCCAAGGGGGCGAATATGCCGAAAGATAATATCGAACGCGCCATAAAAAAGGCTTTGGATAGTGATGGAGCGGCGATACACCAGCCTACCTATGAGGGCTATGCACCCCACGGTATTGCAGTTTTTGTAGAATGCACGACCGACAATCTCAATCGAACGATCGCCAGTGTGCGATCTACTTTTACGAAAAAGGAAGGATCTCTCGGCACCAGTGGCTCTGTGGAATACCTATTCGATCGAAAAGGTATCTTTACACTCAAACTGGAAGAGTACGATAAATCTGAGCTGGAGTTGGCGCTCATCGATGGCGGGGCGGAAGAGCTGGATGTAGACAAAGAAACAGGGGAAATTACGGTTACCGTTGAATTTGAGGACTTTGGCAATATGCAAAGCAAATTGGAAGAAATGAAAATCGAAGCCAAAAGTGCTAGCTTGGAGCGCATTCCTAAAACTGAAGTTCAAATGAATTTAAATCAAGCACAGCAAGTGATGAATCTCGTTGACGAGTTGGAGGATAATGAGGATGTACAAAATGTATATCACAACATGGAAATGACAGAGGAATTAGAAGATTATTTAAATAGCGATGATGAGGCATAAAAAAAACCCCGCCGTCTGAAACAGACAACGAGGTCGAACACACTATGAGAACACCCTAAATCTTAAATGCGTATTGTTTGTTTAATACAAGTATAAGCTTTTTTTTTACACAGGACAAATATTTCACAAAATTTATCTGATAAGATTTAAAAACTATGATTCCCGAGGAGACCGTTCAACAAATCAGAGAGGAAGCTCGAATAGAAGAGGTGGTCGGAGATTTTGTGAATCTCAAGCGAACGGGCCGAAATTACAAGGGCCTCTGTCCTTTTCATCACGAAAAAACGCCAAGTTTCACGGTAACCCCCGCGCTCAACATTTTCAAGTGTTTTGGATGCCAAAAAGGAGGAGATTCCGTGCAATTTTTGATGGAGCACGAAAAAATGACTTTTGTAGAGGCATTAAAATATCTTGCTAAGAAGTACAATATAGAGATCCAGGAAGAAGAACTGTCGGAAGAAGAACAGGAAAACCGACAACGTACCGAAAGCCTTTACATTCTCAATGCCTTCGTTGCTGAGTTCTACGCCAATCAGCTGCACCATTCGAATACAGGGAAGTCTATTGCCCTATCCTATTTAAAGCAAAGAGGCTTTTTGGAAAAAACCATTCAAAAATTCGAATTAGGGTATGCTCCACCCAATGGCACCGAACTCATTCAAGCTTTGAAAAACAAGGGATATAATGAGGAGTTCGCTAAAGACCTCGGATTGATTAATAGTTACGAAAATGATTTTTTCAAAGACCGGGTCATTTTCCCCATTCACCATTACTCAGGGAAAGTAGCTGCTTTTGCGGGTCGAACGATGAAATCGGGGAAAAAGATCCCGAAGTACATCAATTCGCCGGAAAGTGAAATTTACGAAAAAAGAAAAACGCTCTACGGATTGCATCAATCCAGAACTGCCATTCGGAGGGAAAATCAGTGTATTTTGGTCGAGGGCTACACGGATGTCATGGCTCTGCACCAGGCGGGAATAGAGCATGTCGTGGCGAGCTCCGGGACGGCATTAACCGCTGACCAAGCGCGGCTCATTCGCCGATTTGCCGATGAGGTGCTGGTATTGTACGATGGGGATGCTGCCGGTATATCTGCTGCCATTCGCGGGCTGCGCATCTTACTCTCTGAGGGCTTAAGCGTGAAGGTGGCCACACTTCCCGAAGGTGCCGATCCCGACTCCTATGTTCAAGAACAGGGGAAACAAGCCATGCTGGATTTTCTCGAGAAAGAAAAAAAGGACTTTATCCTCTTTCAGGTTGAATCCATACTCGAGGAGGGCAGCCGGGATCCCATTGCTCGCGCCAAAGGGATTAAGTCGCTCATGACCACACTGGCTCATCTCGAAGATCCATTAATGAGAGACTCCTATCTCCAGTTTTGCGCTCAAAAGTTGGGGACGAAAGAGGAAGTTCTCATGCAGGAATTGAGCAATAGCCTTCAGCAAAAAGAAAAGGAAAGAGAAAGAGAACAAAGGTCCCGGGCGCGCAGAGAGACGAATGTCTCCGATATGAAAGGGGAAACCATCACTGAGGTAGAACAGAAGCAGCGCTCTCGAGAAACCATAGAAGATATTCGAGAAAGAGACATTGTCCGAGTTCTCATTCAACACGGCCACAAAACACTGGCCACTCCGGAGGAAGAAAGTGAGGGCGATGAGGGTGCAGAGGATTCAATTACAGTAGCAGAAAACGTTATTTACGAGTTGGATGAAATGGATTTGGGACTGGCGCACCCCTTGTACAAACAGGTGTACGATATCGTCAGAACCGCCGTCGATCAGGGTGAAACGCTCAGCCCCAAGTTTTTCACATCCCACTCTGATGGAGATATTCAAAAATTTGCAATTGACCTCTTAACGGATCCCTATATTTACAGCGATAATTGGGAAGAGAAACTGCAGGCTCCATTGAGAACTCAAAAAATGCCTGAAGAGAATTTTGAAAAAGATATGATTCAGGCAGTCTCGCACTTCAAACAAAAAGTGCTCGAGTATCAGATGGGGATAGTAAAAGAGAAACTCTCTGAAAGCATTGAAAATCGCGATGATCAAGCCACAGATAAATACATCAAGATTCAGCAGCATTTGATAGAGATTAGAAAAAATCTGGCCAATAGTCTCGGACGGGTGGTATTGTAGAATGAATTACAAAAAGAAGTCTATGCTCTCCTCCTTTTTACAAATGTCCAGGGCTGATCTATACTTCTTCATTTAAGACAGTGGTGGATCCACTGCTAAGTACTCTTCGCAATTGTAAAAACGCGAGAATACCATAACTGAACATTCTCCATGGAAATTTCTCACGAAAACAATATCTAAGAACTGGTCCTTACTACAGAATCAAAAAAGAATAAGATAAAATTCCAATGCTTGAGACTTATTATGACCTCCTTGAGAATCATTGTATAAGGATCGGCTCCTGCTTTCTAGAGGATTACACCGTGCTCCCACCTAACAAACTGGCAAAGTCTAAAAACAATAGGTCTCTTACATAAATCCTATCTCTAATAGTAGAAACTATAAGATGCTTCATATGATATCCTGAAGGCATAAAAGAAAAAGGGGAAGGACAATACACCCTTCCCCTCCGTTCAAATTCATATATAATTCCTACTCTTCACCCAAAAATGGATAGCGGTAATCTGTAGGCGCGTTGAAGGTCTCTTTTATGGTACGTTGAGATACCCAGCGCAATAAATTGAGTTTCGAACCGGCCTTATCATTCGTACCGGATTTTCTAGCTCCACCAAAGGGTTGTTGCCCCACAACGGATCCCGTTGGCTTGTCATTGATGTAAAAGTTACCTGCTGTATGTCGCAGACGCTCTGTAGCTTTGGCAATCACATCTCTGCCCTTTGCAAATATAGATCCCGTTAGCGCATAGGGAGAGGTTGCATCCAAAATATCCAGGGTCTTCTCAAAATCATTATCCTCATATACATAAATGGTCAATACAGGACCAAAAATCTCTTCCTCCATGGTCAGAGAATGGGGGTTGGATGCCAAAACAACGGTTGGCGAAACAAAATATCCCTTACTATCGTCGTAATCTCCTCCAATGATGATTTCTGCGTCATCTGATTCTTTTACTGCATCAATGTAGCCCGTAATTTTATCATATGATTTCCGATCAATCACCGCCGTTATAAAGTTGCTAAAATCTTCTGAGCCCCCCATCTTGAAGGACGATAGATCGCGTTCCAGTCCGGCCCGAACTTCTTTCCAGTGCGATTTCGGAATATACGCGCGCGAAGCCGCAGAACATTTCTGGCCCTGAAATTCAAAGGCACCTCTAGCGAGTGCAGTGATAATCTGTTTGGGGTTGGCCGTAGGGTGTACCATCACGTAATCCTTCCCTCCTGTTTCTCCAACGATGCGCGGATAAGACTTATAGGTTCCTATATTCTCTCCTATCGTTTTCCATAAGTATTCAAAAGTACTCGTCCCTCCGGTAAAGTGCAGCCCGCCAAAGTCGCGGTGCTTAAACACTACTTCTCCGGTATCCGGCCCATCGGTATAGATAAGGTTGATCACACCGTCCGGCAGTCCTGCTTCCTGAAAAATTCTCATAATGAGTTGTGCAGAATATATCTGAGACATGGCCGGCTTCCACACCACTGTATTACCCAACATGGCTGGCGCGGAAGGCAAATTACCAGCTATCGCTGTAAAGTTGAAGGGCGTGAGCGCAAAGATAAATCCTTCTAATGGTCGGTGCTCAATCCGATTCCACATCCCATCCTCACTGATGGGCTGATCCTCATAGATTTCAGACATGAACTGTACGTTAAATCTCAAAAAGTCAACCAATTCACAAACGGCATCTATTTCAGCCTGATAAACATTCTTGGACTGACCTAACATAGTCGCCGCATTCAATTTGTCTCTGTACGGCCCGGCAATTAAGTCGGCCGCTTTGAGAAAAATAGAAGCCCGTTCCTGCCATGGCATGTTTTCCCAATCTTTTTTAGCTGATAATGCGGCATCAATGGCTTCCTTCACGTGCTTTTGATTGCCTTTACTGTAGTGCCCCAAAGTGTGTTTTAGGTCATGCGGAGGATGCATAGAAACTTTTTCATCTGTAAAGACCTCCTTGCCTCCAATAAACATGGGGACATCGATTTCTTTTCCTCTGTACGCCTTAATCTGCTCCTGAAGCTTACTGCGCTCGGAACTGTCCGGCGCATAATCCAAAACGGGTTCGTTAATTACTAATGGTGGACGGAAATATGCATTTGCCATAATTTAGTTGTTTTTGTGTTCTGTGAAATTAATTATTATTTGATCGGGTAAAAAGGGTGAGGCGTCTCCTCCACCTTTTATGATTTCCCGTACTATCGTGGATGAAATATGAGAATAAGCCGGCTGACTTATAAAAAACAGCGTTTCTATATTATCGCCTACTATCTGATTCAACTGCGAAATGGTCTTCTCATAATCGAAGTCTGAACTGTTGCGCAATCCCCTGACGAGGTATTCCGCACCAATCTTTGAACAGAAATGAACGGTGAGCCCCTCAAAAAAGTCAACGGTCACCTTGGGCTCGTCAGCAAAAACGCTATTCAACCATTCCAGTCGCTGTTCTAGCGAAAATAAGGACTGCTTGGCGGAATTGACTCCTACAGCCACAACGACTTCATCGAAAAGAGGTAAACTCCTTTTTATGATTTCTAAATGGCCTACGGTGATGGGATCAAAAGATCCCGGAAATACTGCTTTTCTCAAATATTCGTCCTTTGTTCTCAAATATAATGAACTTCAATGGAAGCACCATATTATTCGCCTGTGCACATAGTATTTTCTCTCCCAGAAGGTCAATCAGGGTTAATCCCCTGTGGATTCCGACCTTTCTATCATTCGCAGAGAGTTGAAAAAAGTTTCCATTTCAGGGCTCAAAGCATACGCTCTCGGAGCGGCCGATTGAATGAGGTAATATCGGTTATCTATAACAAAGGCCCGTGAGTGCAATACGGCTTTACCTTTATTGTAGTTAATGCGCCAAACCATTCCCGGAGCCCCCAATATTTGCATCGAAGACTCATAAACGAGCTCCCCATCTACCGATTCCACCGAAGACTCAACCGTAGCCTTGAAAAACTCTTGAAGTAATTCCACAGAGTCGTGGTGAATCGTCTCTTTAGGGTAGTCGCAATAAGAGACCTTATATATGGATACGCCCTTCTCTTCCTCCGAATGATGCAAAACAGTGTGATACTCAATGTCGCCCATGGCCGTGGAGAGGGTATCTGTATGAAACAACAAATCCGAAGTGGGAAATAATAGACTTAATCCGGCAACGGAATCTTTGTACTTTTGCCAGGACAGCGCATCTTGGCCGCAAAGATTCCCGGAAAGTGACACGCAAATTATGAGAGATACTATTATTGACTTCATTTCAAATCTTAAACCTCTGGCTTACCTTGTTTTATTGTCCTGGACCTGTATGAGTTTCTTTGCCTGTTCATCAGACCCAAAGACTGAAGAAAGCCAAAATTCAACTAAAGTGGATCCTCTGATCCTAGAGGATTATCGCTCGCCAGAACAAAAAATGGGGTTTCTGGATGATTCGGCAAATATAGCTATTCCGGCTCAATTCGATGAAGTAAGAGCTTTTTCGGAGGGCTTTGCTGCAGTCAATATTCAAGGTCTTTGGGGGTACATCAATACCAAAGGAAAGCGTACTGTCTTCCCTCAATACTTGGGTGCCTGGTCATTCAACAACGATCGGGCAAAAGTACAGTCGGCACAGAATCGAAAAGTGGGATATATCGACGCTCGTGGGGATACCATCATCAATCTCACTTACGACGAAGGAGGAAACTACCAATTCGGATTCGTGCCGGTCAAAAAAGGTCAATACTGGGGATTACTAGATGTGGAAGGTAATAGTATAATGGATGCAGAGTATTATGCGCTAAAAGTACTCTCACCGGACTGGATCGCCGCTAAAATCACCGAAGAATGGTCTATTTATCATTTATCAAGCAAGGAGTGGATCCAATCAGGTTTGAGTCAGGTTTTCGGGTTTCGCAATGGAGTTTTTAGAGTAAAAGATAAAAAAGGAGAATACTATTACTTGGATACTGATGGAGAGCCCCTCCTCTCAGAAGCCAGTTATAAGTTATATCCTCCACAGGACGGTGTCTTAACTCGATGCGAGCAAAAAAACAAATGCTATCTCATAAACCAGAACGGAGCCACCCTCTCCGACACTTACGATGAGATCAGACCGCTGGGTGAAAGTAGATTTGCTATTTATCAAAGTAATAAATGGGGACTGATCAATGATCTGGGTGCGGTCATCCTACCCCCTCAGTTTGAGCAACTCTATTCGTTCAGCGATGGATTTGCGCCCTATCAAAAAGACGACCTATGGGGCTTTATTGATCGGGAAGGTAGAAGAGTCACGTCGAATATTTTCGGATTGGCCTGGCCCTTTGAAAACGGAATGGCGCGCGTATTGACTTCCACCGGAATGGCCTATCTCACGCGCGATTTAGAGTTGAGAAAAACCCCGCCATCCGTTGCAGAAATACGGTCTTATAGTGAATCTTTGGCCGCTTTTAAGGAATCCCCGAAGAAGTAGAAACACTCCTCGGGCAATCTTGCCGGATTATTATAAGGGAAATGAGGCTTTTCGTATCTTCGCAATCTGATTGATAACGGAAAATAAAAAGCATATGAAATTTGACTTGATAATCATTGGCTCCGGGCCCGGTGGATATGTAGCGGCGATTCGCGCTTCACAATTGGGAATGAAAGTAGCAATAGTAGAAAGAGAGAATCTCGGTGGGGTCTGTCTTAACTGGGGATGCATCCCCACCAAAGCACTGATAAAAAGTGCCCAGGTATTTAATTACATACAACACGCTTCCGACTACGGCATCACCATCGGAGATTCAAAAGTGGACTTTGACAATATGATCGGTCGAAGCCGAAATATTGCCGGTGACATGAGCAAGGGCGTGCAATTCCTCATGAAAAAGAACAAAATTACGGTTCTCGAAGGAGAAGGGAAACTCGTCCGTGGCAAAAAGGTTGAAGTCAAAGGAGAAAAAGGAACAGAAACGCACGAAGCAGATCACATCATTATTTCCACCGGAGCTCGCTCACGCGAACTGCCTAACATGAAGCAAGACGGTAAAAAAATCATCGGCTATCGCGAAGCCATGACGCTCAAAAAACAGCCTAAAAGCATGGTTGTTGTTGGAGCCGGAGCGATCGGTACCGAATTTGCTTACGTCTACAACTCCATTGGCACCAAGGTGACCGTTGTCGAATACATGGCGCAAGGCCTTGTGCCCCGCGAAGATAAAGACATCTCCAAGGAGTTAGGTAAAGTATTCAAAAAGGCAGGAATTGATGTCAAAGCCGGTACTGCTGTAGAAAAAATTGATACCTCAGGCAAAGGCTGTAAGGTCACCGTCAAAAACCAAAAGAACGATAAAGAAGAGGTGATCGAATGCGACATCGTTCTCTCTGCGGCCGGCGTCACGCCAAATACCGAGAATATTGGCCTCGAAACATTGGGCATTACCACCGAGAAGGGAGTAATTCAGGTCGACGATTATTACAACACCAATGTCAAAGGGATTTACGCGATTGGAGACTGCGTGCCTGGTCCTGCCTTAGCTCATGTAGCCAGCGCCGAAGGCATTGTCTGCGTTGAGAAAATTGCAGGTCTCGACCCCGAGCCCATCAATTATAATAATATACCATCGTGCACTTACAGTGTCCCGGAAGTCGCTTCTGTTGGATACACCGAAGAAAGTGCCAAAGAAGCCGGATACGAGGTCAAAGTGGGCAAATTTCCATTCACGGCGAGTGGAAAAGCGAAAGCCGCCGGCCATCCCGAGGGCTTTGTCAAAGTCATTTACGATGCCAAGTATGGCGAGTGGCTGGGAGCACACATGATTGGTTACAATGTCACTGAGTTGATTGCAGAAGTTATTGCAGCCAGAAAGTTGGAGACCACAGGCCATGAAATCATCAAGTCCATCCACCCCCACCCCACCATGTCAGAGGCAGTCATGGAGGCCAGTGCCGCCGCTTACGACGAGGTCATCCACTTATAGAGTGAGTGCCTGTTAGAAAAGATGATAGAGGTTGATTTTTACGAATCAGCCTCTTTTTTTATGCATCTGCATTTCTTTTCAATGGGCTTTTTGGGCGCCCCCGGTCAGGAATAATCTCCTGGCCGGGTCACTATAGCCTGTCCCCAATTTATTGGTGGATTTCGGGGCTCGTTCGGAGCCCCGGCCTCTGTCCGCCAGTCGTCGGACTCCGGCCGCCTCACTCGGTCCGTCCCCGATGGTGACGGACTATCCACCCTGCGGGCGGCTACCCACTGCACAGCGCTTGCGCAAAGGACTTGTATTCCACAAACCAATACAAAACCACCCTCATTCCAAACTCAGCGCAGAATTTGTTGGTGCGTGATGAGATTTTATTGCCAAGGATTGCGGGGCGGAACTCGCAATACGAAATATATTGTTTTCGCGGGCACTTCAATCCCGACGACTCATGGAATCGAAGACACAAAATAACAATATGAGCACGCTGCCCCGGGTTAGGGATAGTAGGTGGCGCGGCCTGCCGCGCGCCCGGAATCACGCTACCGCGTGATGCAGGGCCAAGCCTGCGAAGCACCGCATAGCCCGCCCCCGTCCGCCAGCTGGCGGACGGGGGAACCCCCAAAAAATTAAAGTAAAATTCATATAGTAGATTGGAATTATTGCCAAAATGGCCATATGTTTAGGAAAAACACCTGTATGCGATTACTACTTCTTTTGTTGGCACTTTCCATCGAGCCGCTGTCTGCTCAGAAATCGGAAGTTGAGATTCCGGAGGTATATTCCCACATAAAAAAGGATAAAAAGGAGCTGTATCTGGAGATGGAAGATGGCCGAAAACTACATGAGAAAACACCGGACGCCAATGGGCTGACGCTGGAGGCAATGCTAGGAAATATTCGAGGAACGGAAGTGGGGCTGAGGCTAGATTTTGGTAAGGTCGTGCCAAGGGGTACAGTGTACTATGGGTTTATTCCCAAAGGGGATTCACGACATCCGCTTCCGGTATATTTCAAGCGAACGGCTGAGATCAAAGACGGGCGAGCTGACCTACCCATTAGCCAACTGCGGGGAAAATATGATATGATCGGCTGGGAGCATTCGGGCAAGGGACGTATGGGGTATCGAGTGATGAATGCGGAGGGCCAGCTGCTCTATGATGGACGTGTAGATTTTCGCGGACGAGGGCCTTTTGAAGTAGCGCCTTCTCTGGTGGAAGGTCCTGTGGTAGATCTGATGAAGTCCGCGGGTAGCCTTATGATTTCTGCTACTGTGATCCCTGAAGCGGAAGTAGAAGTGCTTATCGAAAATAAAGCATATGCTAGTCGCTCGGGGCAGCGGCATGAGATACAAATAGAGGGGCTGAAGCCAAATACTATCTACGACTATCGAATGGCCTACGGTGGTGATACCACGCAGTCGTTTTCTTTCCGCACGGCGCCGAAGTCGGGATCGAGAACGGCCTTTACTTTTGCCTATGCGAGTGACTCGCGCAGCGGACAGGGCGGAGGAGAGCGCGATGTGTATGGTGCCAATCATTACATCATGAAAAAAATGATGGCTTTGGCAGTGGAACAAGGTGCGGCCTTTCTGCAGTTTTCGGGCGATTTGGTCAATGGATATTCTGACCGCCCCGCAAATATGGACTTGCAGTATGCGAACTGGAAAAGGGCCGTGGAGCCGTTTACTCATTATTTGCCGGTGTTTGAGGCGATGGGCAATCACGAGGCGTTGGGGCGTCATTTTGAAAGAGAAAGCGGCTATCCGCTGAATGTGGATCGCTTTCCATTTGAATCTGAATCGTCAGAGGCCGTTTTTAAAAAACATTTTGTCAATCCGGTGAATGGCCCGATCAGTGAGGATGGCGCGGTGTATGATCCAAACGCGAATCAGACGGACTTCCCCTCCTATGATGAAAATGTGTATTCGTATACCTATGATAATGTAGCGGTAGTGGTGTTGAATTCAGATTATTTCTATGCGCCAAGTACTTCAAACATTCCCTGGATGGGTGGTGGACTCCATGGCTATATTATGGATCAGCAGTTGGCCTGGTTTGAGGAAAAAATGCAAGAATTAGAGAAGGATGTCGATATCGACCATATTTTTGTTACCCTTCACACGCCCTTCTTTCCAAATGGCGGGCATGTAGATGATGATATGTGGTATGAGGGAGACAATACATTTCGACCCTATGTGGCTGGGCAGCCCTTGAAATATGGAATCATAGAGCGCAGGGATCAACTGCTGGATGTCATTGTGAATCGTTCTAAAAAGGCTGTGGCTATAATGACCGGGGACGAGCATAATTTTGCCGTGACCGAAATCGGTCCGGATATGCCACGATATCCTGATAGTTACAAACCCGAACCAGTGCCTTTGGCACGGACCATCTTTCAAATTAATAACGGTGCCGCCGGTGCTCCCTATTATGCAAAAGAGAAGACGCCCTGGTCAGACTGGGTGGAGGGATTTACGACCCAAAACGCACTGGTCCTTATTCATGTCAATGGTGGGTCAGTGGTTATGGAGGTTTTAAATCCAGATACCCTTGAAGAAATCTATACTCTAAACCTGAGGTAATTCTTCATTGGATAGGAACCATAGCTGGATTACTATATAAAAAAAAAGGCCGGAGAAATTCCGGCCCTTTCAAAATTGCAATTCCTGTTTATACTTTATGCGTTTCGATTCAAGCAGTTGAGGTCCTCAAAAGCCAATTTCAATCGGTCAACAAAAGACTCTTCTGCAAAACGCAACCATTTTCTCGGGTCGTAATACTTTTTATTAGGCGCATCCTCTCCTTCCGGATTACCCACTTGATGCTTCAAATACTCTTTATTGGTATCAAAATAATCCCGTACGCCGGAAGCAAAGGCCCATTGCATATCGGTGTCGATATTCATTTTGATGGCACCATAGCCGATAGCTTCGCGAATATCTTCTCGTGATGAACCCGATCCTCCGTGGAATACATAGCGAAGGGGTTGAGGGCCCGTCTCAAACTTTTCCTGAACGAATTCTTGCGATTTTTTAAGGATAATCGGCTGTAAATCAACATTCCCGGGCTTGTACACTCCGTGCACATTCCCAAAAGCAGCGGCGATGGTAAATCGGGGACTCACCTCACTCAAATTTTCGTAAGCATAAGCTACTTCTTCCGGTTGGGTGTAGAGTTTAGAATTATCGATATCCGTATTATCCACACCGTCTTCTTCTCCACCGGTGACACCCAGCTCGATTTCGAGCGTCATACCCATTTTATCCATGCGTTTGAGATACTCTACGCAGGTAGCAATATTCTCTTCCACGGGCTCTTCCGATAAGTCCAACATATGAGAACTGTACAGTGGATATCCCCTCTCTTTATGAAACTTTTCTCCGGCATCTAACAATCCATCCACCCAAGAAATGATCTTCCGCGCACAGTGATCGGTATGTAAAATAACGGGCACACCATAAGCCTTGGCCATCGCGTGCACATGCATGGCTCCCGATACTCCGCCCCAAACAGAGGCATTTTGTCCTTCGTTGCTAAGTCCTTTACCGGCAAAAAAAGCAGCCCCACTGCCCGAAAATTGGATAATGACAGGAGAATTAACTTCCCTGGCGGTTTCCAAAACAGCATTCACGGTATTTGTACCCACCACATTGACCGCCGGAATAGCATAGTCATTCTCGTTGGCATCGTTAAATACTTCAGTTACTTCTTCTCCATGGAGCACTCCGGCTCTAAATTTTGATTGGCCCATAATTCAGGTTTTATATAATTTCATTTTCAGTCAAATATCGTTCGGCATCTAAGGCGGCCATGCAGCCTGTTCCTGCCGCAGTTACCGCTTGTCGATAGACTTTGTCATGAGCATCGCCACTGACAAATACTCCGGCTACTTTGGTTTTCGAAGTGCCCGGCTCAGCCACATCTAGATAGCCCACTTCATCCATGGGCAACCAGTCTTTAAAAATGTCTGTATTGGGCTTATGTCCAATAGCGACAAAAAAGCCTTTAATTGGAATTTCTGTTCTCTCCTTTGTCTTGTTGTTGATCACCCGCACACCGGTAACTTCCTCATCGCCCAGAATTTCTTCCGTCTCGGTGTTCCAATGGACAATAATATTCTCTTGTTTCATCATGCGATCCTGCATGATCTGAGAAGCTCTCATTTCATCCCTACGTATGAATACGTGTACTTTTGGGCATAATTTTGAAAGATAAACCGATTCCTCTGCTGCAGTATCTCCGCCTCCCACTACGGCTACATCCATTCCTTTATAGAAAAAACCGTCACAAACAGCACATGCAGAAACGCCTTTATTGGCGAGTCGCTGCTCCGATTCCAATCCGAGCCACTTCGCTGAGGCGCCTGTAGCAATAACTACAGAGTGTGCCTGATGAGACTTACCATCTTCCGTCTTCACCGTATGAACAGGGCCGGAAAAATCTACCTCTGTCACCTTTTGATAAACAATTTGAGTTCCAAATCGCTCGGCTTGTTTCTTAAAGTCCTCCATCATTTGCGGACCCATCACGCCCTCGGGGTATCCCGGATAATTCTCAACATCAGTTGTAATCATCAATTGCCCACCGGGTTCCTCACCGGTAAACATAAGCGGTTCCATATTCGCTCTGGCAGCATAAACTGCTGCTGTATAACCGGCAGGGCCGGATCCAATTATTATGCACTTATGTGTCATTGCCATTCTATTTATTTTGAATTCAAAAATACAAATTTATGAGCGGCTTCCATGATTCTCCCACACATTTATCATTTCATTTACGACAGTTTCTGCTGCCCGTCCGCCAGGAGTAATCATTACTTCTGCCCAGCTGTACCCTTCTTTCCGCTGCTCATACAGCAACTCTAATTTAGTTTCATCCCAAAGAGGGCGGCCTTCAGTTTCAACTACAACATTAGGAAATTGTTTTTGATGTTTCAAGCAAATCAAAGGCCCTTCCAGTCGAATCATCAATTGATTCTCCGGGGCTATCAAAGTGCCGCCGCCCAAAGCAATTATCGCCGGGCGATTTGCTTGCAATAGGAGATGCCGAAGCACCTTGCTCTCATACGAGCGAAAGAGCGCCTCTCCGCCCAGCTCAAAAATAGCTGATATAGACAAGTTGTACTCTTTTTCAATACAATCGTCCAAATCATAGCAATCCAGCTGAAGCACACTGGCCATCTGCCGTGCCCAATAACTTTTACCCACGCCCATAAAGCCGGTGATAAAAAAACAACTGTTGGGAGGGATGCCAGTAGACTTCATTTTCACAACTTTAAAAAATAGAGATCTCTTACTATTCAAAAATACGATCTAATATCAGAAACCTTACGACGAAACGATAACTCAAAGATCGCTCATCTCTATGGAAAATGGAACATTCCTCACTATCTAATCGTTACTAAGATAAATACATGAATGCTAAGTACTAAGCTAAAATCAGAGAAAGCCTTTCTCTATTGAGTAAAAAAGAACTTATATTTTTCTTTACCTTTGTCAAAACTAATATCCAATATGAAATTTGTCGGGTTATGTATTCTCTTTTCATTTGCCATCCTATCTTGTTCCAATGGAACAGAGAAAGTAGATAAGCAAAAAACCTCAGCATTAGATGAGTTTATACGAATTCCCACCAATGAAAAAGGAGAAGTAGACACGAGTGAAACGGCCAAAATCACCTTCGACCATGATCACTTTGCATACGATACCATTCAAGCAGGTGAAGTCGTAAAACACAGCTTTACTTTTACGAATACAGGCAAACAATCTTTAATGATTTCCAATGTGAAATCGAGTTGCGGATGCACCATAGCAGATTATCCGGATGCACCCATTTCACCTGGAGAAAGCGGAGCTATTTTAAGTACCTTTGATTCGAAAGATAAGGCTGGACCTCAAATCAACGAGATTACCGTTACAGCCAATACCTATCCGCAAAGAACAAAAGTAACCCTTTCGGGCATCGTTGTTCCGAAAGATCAAGAAACAGAAAACAAATAATATTATAACGCTATGATGGAATTTTTACAAGGATCCTGGCCCCTATTGGTGGCTATCCCTATATTTTACCTGTTTATCATCCGACCGCAGGTAAAAAAACAGAAAAACCAGGCTAATTTTGAGGAGAGTTTAGAAAAAGGGCAAGAGGTAGTTACGAGTAGTGGCATTATCGGTCGCATCAATAAGCTAGAGGATCACGTCGTTCATATTCAGGCAGATACAAAGACCTTTCTAAAAATAACTCGAGCGTCTATTTCAAGAGAAATGACTGAACAGTACAGGTCGGCCGAAGAAAAAGAAAAATAGCAAATCGTGAAATGGCAGCAATTTCTTGAGAAGGATAGAAATATCCTGGTGCTATGCATCTTTGCTGCTGCTGTCATTTGGGCGTTGAATAGCATGACAGAGGAGACGAGAAGCAGTTTGGACGTGTATATAAGCGTAGAGACACCGAACGGTTTCGTATTAGCTCAGACCCCGGAAGACTATATTACCGTTGGCATCGAAGGAACGGGTTGGCAACTGCTGAGATTGGCCCGGAAGGACTCTCTCTTCATCAATATCACCCCCAGTCCTACGACGAACATTCAAACCTGGAATAACGAAGCGTTGCGATTAAAAGTAGCCGAATTAGAAGAGGTCACAGAAATTTCACTCATCAGTATTAGCCCCTCTCCCATTAGTCTAAGTTTAGATTCAATATACCATAAAAAGGTGTCCCTTAGCATGCCTTTAGACATAGGATTTGCAAAGGGATTCTCCAACGTTCACCCATTAAAAATCACCCCTGACAGCATTCTTCTTTCAGGCCCCAGGGCGCTGGTTGAAAAGCAAGAGCAATGGGTCCTGGATACCCTGCGAGATCGCTCTATCCGTTCCTCATTATCGGATTCTATACTGCTCAAAACCACAGATGAGCGCGGAGTTTTTAAGTTTTCTCCACCATCTGTTCGATATGAGCTTGAGATAGCCGAATTTACAGAGCTCAAACAAATTAAGCCCATTCATGCCGAAGACTTCTCAGGTGACTCTATCTCTCTTTTCCCACATCGAGCACTCCTCAGCATGAAGGTCCCTATTGACAAATATGATGAAGCCGAGCAACTAGACAAAACACTTATTTTGAATCCCGATGCATCTCTTAGTTCGAATAGCGCTCCCATTCAATTGAAGAATTCACTGCCATACTGGGTGAAAAACATTAAAATTGAGCCGCGAACCGCAGAATTTTTCTTCATTAGTACAGAAACTGATTCCATTATTCGCCCTCAATAAACGCCTCCATAGGTCACCTGGTTTTTCTTTTTGGGCGTGCCCCCCTCCAAGGAGTTGTCGGGGGTCGGGCCCTTCCGTGGTTCGCTATTCGCTCCGTCTTCCCGGCGCCGTCTACAAGGCCTTGATACGGCTCTGGTCAGACTGCTGGACACCTTCGGGTCCAGCACACTTCAGGCCCCTCACGCTTGCGCCCTCCGGGCGCTTACCCATTTGGAGTTTCTTCCTCTCAGCCGGGGCTAGGTTAAGAATTCTCCACCTTCAGAACCTTGTGGCACGCAATAGTGTTCTACATAAAGGCATTCAAAGCCATTTCAGGCGCGAATCATTTGAACATCGGGTCCCATTCCGCCCTGACCGTTAATTTGAAACACGGCTTGCATTGAAAAAAAGCAGTATACTCAAGTTCACCCAATAGGTCTATCTTTTCAACTTATTGCTTTATCACTATGATACTCTCATCTGATCCGTCAGGCGCAATTCCGTAGAAAATATAAGTTCCGCTTGGCCAACTCGATGTCTCCAATACGACTTGCTTTGAGTTGGAAGAAAATCGACCTTCGTGAATCAGCTTCCCATCAGTAGAGTACACAAAAAAGGATTGAGATGCCCAATGAGATGAATGAGAAATAATCATTTGATCCGTAAAAGGAACGGGAGAAATTTGTATCGCATTATCATGGTCAGACTCAGTTAGATCTCCCCTACCCCCGGCGACCGGAACCACTGGAATCGGATCCATTACACAGGTATCCCCGCAATTATTCCAAAAGGTGATCTGTATGCCTTCGAAAGAGTTCCACTGCTGAACGGGAATGATCAGAAAGTCAAAAAAGGTGCCCGCAACTTCGCTTCCCTTCTGCTCTACAGAGCCAGTGGAAATGGGCTTACACGCCCCACCGGCGCTGGGGTGTCTAGGAATACCACAGATTTCAAAGTCGTATCGATTCACTGCACATTCCGTTTCTCCATTGAAACGGGTACCAAAGGGCACCATGACCGACACGGGTAAATACACACTCCCATTCATTGGGCGGGGAGGCATAGGCGGGCGATACTGAAAGGTGTTCGGTCTGAAATGCATGCACATCAAACCATTCATGCCCACACACATATCTACTTGTGACCGACTGAGTCGGATAATCACATCCAATTCACATTCTACCCCTTCCGGAGTACAGAAAATCATTGTGCCACGGACAATATATTTCCCGGTAGCAGGATCGCGCTCCAACTCCTCCGGATTTGGAATAAACATCTGTCCGGCAAATTCTATCACCCCTCCAAATTGGGTGAAATAGTCATACTCTACCTCTATGCCGTCATTGAATTGAGGCCTGAATCCGCAATACTCCAATTCTTGTGGAATCTGATTTAACAGAATACTTCCCTCCAATTCAAAATGGGCTCCGGCATAATTTGAGCCGGTCAGACACAAGTTCTTTGCAATGTGAATGGGTATGGTATCCTCCGGACAGCATATCTCATTCAGGCAGTCTCCGGCCAGATTAATAATTTCTGAACCGATAACAAGGGTATCAGTGCCAGCGGTGTCAACAACAAAAACGAGATCGACCGAAGCAGTAACACAAGAGACTCTACCCAAAATCGACTCGTCCGCTACAAAGCAAAAACGACCGTTGGAATCTACCGGAACGCGCTCAACAATTTCTACAGTGTCGTCGTAAGTAAAGGTATATTCTGCATAAAGATAATCTACACTACAACTATCCAAATTCGATTGGCCACATAACTCAATCTGATCGGGGTTACACGCTTCCACCGGATCAATAGCAAAATCGGGGCAGCAGCCTAAACCTATCAAGGGCGACGAAACAGTCATACTTGTTGAATCCATACAGCCGCGACTATCTGTTACTTTCAATACGACCGTGTATTCCCCGGGCTCCGTTATAAAAAAGGGTCTTTCGGTACTTACCAAACTATCGGAAGGATCGAAAAAGCTCCATTCTCGCAAATGCTCTACAGTATCCTGACTGATGCTTGTTTCATCAATTGAGACCAAAATACTATCTTCATCGCAACCAATGGGAGTAGCACTAAAATCCGCTATTACCCATGGGGCATCAATAAGTATTTCTTTGGAAATTGTATCCACACATCCATTCTCGTCTTCCACAATAAGCGACACCGAATACCTTCCCGTATCGACAAAGTGAAGCGAAAAGCTATCCTGGTCAAAAATCACAGAATCTTGAAACCCCGGGGTAGATAACCGCCATTCTCGCGTGATTGAAGAATCCCCTTCATAGATGATTTGCGCCGAATCACCCCGGCATGCAAAGTCGGGAAGGGTGAAGTCGGCATCCAGACTATCTAACGCAATAACATCAATCCAAATTCGTCCGGTAAATGGACAAAGTGAATCAGCCAGAACCGTATAAAATACATATTGAGATGAGTCTAATTGAATTCGAGGATTAATGCTTCTGAAAGAAGTTCCAAAGAACTCTCTGGGTCTCCATATAAAATCAAAATCAGCACCGAGAAGCTCAGGGTTCAGTTGAATAGAATCATTGGCACATTGATGTAAAGTGTCAGGTAGGACCACGTCGGGGAAAGGAGCACTCAACCACAAGCTGTCCGAACTTGTACAAATATTTGAACCCTCCAATTCTAGAACAAGTAATATAGAATCTCCACTAAAAGCAAAAAATGGAGGCTCAGTGCTAATAAGCTCATCATCGTTAAAATATTTCCAATTGCGGACAACAGTACCAGTATCATTGATTTCACTCAAATCCTCCAAAATAATGGGAATAGAATCTGAACAGTCACCAAAAGAGGCTGTGAATTCTGCGGTGTTAAAGAGGTCCTCTACGCATACATCTAAAGTGAGTGTATCCGAACAATCAAATTGATTACTGGCGATTAAGGTGATTGAATACACTCCGGGACTTAAGCCGCTCAGACTAAGATCCGTACTGGTAAATAATGAATCAGAAAAACCCGGACCATTGATGACCCACTGAAAGGAATCCGCTTCTTCACTACCATTTATCAATTCCAAAACTTCATTTTCACATATAAAGTCCGGCGCGAAAAAGGCGGACGTCGTTTCTCCGCACTCTCCGATGTTATATTGAAAATCTCTTCTGGTTGTTGATATCAGTTCTCCATCCCGATATTCATCCACACAGACGCCTACAACAAACTGTCCGATGGTATTGGGAACACCACTCAACTCTCCAGTAACCGGATCGATTTCGAGTGGCACACCGCCCAGCATATCATTGATATTATAAGGAGGATCTATCCAGTTGATTTCATCATACGGTGGATTAGAAGGAGGGCGAGGTGCTGGATCAGCCTGTGAGCCACCTAGCAATGGAGTGCATAGCCTGTATACCAGAGAGTCCCCTTCATCATCAATCGCTGAATGATCAAAATCTATTGGCTGGTTCACACAAATATATCCGGGAGGAACATTTTTATATTTCGCACTGCTATTACATTCCAAAAGGGCGCGCTCTGAAATATTGATCAAAAAGGTTGCACCCGATTCAAGGGGTGCTATGATATTTAAAATCGTTACGTTTCGACAACACCGCTGATAAGCTAAGGTGTATCCTCCTGCTGAAAAGGGCAAGCTGATGGTATCTCTGTAAGTCGTTTTGTGAACGCAAACATTTGGAGGAATCAAAAAACACGGGTCATCGAGTTGATTAGTGATGGTATCATCTCCCATAGGAAAGACCTGAAGTTGTCCGTTAAACCCAATATCTGTAACCAAATCATTGTTGCCGTCAAACACGCCGATCACTGCGGGCTGATCGAAGTAGGGCTCTCCATTAAAACAATCTCTATACACTACCATTTCGATAGCGTATTCATTATTGCCCAGGCAGGTGTAATTGAAGTCGCCGCCTACAATGTGGGTAGCCTGGAGGTGAGACATGGAACAAAAAAGAAATAGGAATAATGGAAAACAAAATAATCTAAAGGTACGCATACCAGTATTTTTCAGGATGTTTATAAAGAAAGAGCCAAATGCCTCACTCTATAAAGATAACCCAAAAATTTGGTCCTCAAAAACCAGAACGAAATTTATCTAAGCAAATTGATACTGCCTTGTTCTTGGTGCTCTCCTCCGCCTTCACAAGTCACCATAAGATAGTAGGCAAAAACTCCCGGCTCGTTCTCTTTGCCATTATGAGTTCCATCCCAGCCCATCGCCTGATCACGAGTTTCAAATACTTTTTCCCCCCAGCGATTGTAGATAATTAGTTCCACGGTTTCTACAAATTCCCCCCTTACAAATAACACATCGTTCTCACCATCTCCATTCGGCGAAAAAGCATTAGGAAGAAAAACGAAAGGTGGCTCACATTGCGGACGATCCACATTTACGGTGACCGTTCGATCAAATTTACAGCCATTCTCTGTAGTAATGGTGACGGTAAACACCGTAGTATCTCGCGGGGTAGCCAGTGGATTTCTGATATCCGGATTATCAAGAAAATCTTCGGGAACCCATTCGTAAGTCCAGTTTCCACTTCCGTTTTCTACATCCAATTGGCTATCATCACCAAAATCTATGGTAGGAGGAGTAGCAGTGGCAATAACGTCTGGGTCTAGTTCCTCCACGTTTACTGTTATAGTCTTAGTAACCTCACATCCCAAAGAATCTCTACCCGTAACTGAAAACGTCGTCGTACCATTAACAGACACTAATACCGAAGAATCGGTCGGATCAGTTAAAATAAACTCTACCGGCTCCCAGCTATACGTCAAGTCCAGGTCTGGATCTAATGGAGTAGCTGTCAACCGAACGGTATCTCCTGCACAAATCAGAGGATCACTAACCTCAACTTCAAAGGGGTCTATAACGCTAACCGTCACCGTCCTTTCAATTGTACAAGTATCAGATGCTTCTGAAATGATAACCGTAAAGGTGGTCGTTTCATTTACTGTGGCTTCGGGATTTACTGCATTGGGATCATCCAATGGTCCCTCTGGTGACCACATATAGGTGTAATCAGGGTTGCCGTTAGGATTCAAAAATACGGACTGTCCGGGACACACTTCTAAATCTGTCGGAAAATCAGTCTCAATCAGATTGACATTTATAGTTTGAGTGGAAGAACTACTACATGCTCCTGTAAAGGTAAGGGTAACCGTATATTCTCCAGGTTCATCATAGGTATGAGTTGGACTATTCTCAAAGGATGTGTTTCCATCACCAAAATCCCATTCCCACATATCGCCAGTCTGAGAATTTATAAAATTGACTGTCAAATCTCCACAAGTCCTTTCATAGGTAAAGTCGGCGTCTTTACCTTCAATTGCTTTGACATAAAGCGTATCCATCAGCTCACAGCCGAACTGATTTCGAATAGTAAATATCAATTCATCATCCTCGAGCATCTCTTTGAATAGGATAACGGTAGATGAGTCCTGCCCCCCAATTATTATTGGATTATCCTCCCACATAACGGACAGGGTATCACCTGGAATATTATTTCGAAGTGTAAACGAGACAGTGTCTCCAATACATAATTCAAGAGTGTCGGGGTAAGTGACATCAATAGCGAAATTATTGAGCGTTATGGAGTCAGTCAAGGGACAGTTCAGTTCAGTGTTTACCACATCAACGTAAATTGTAGTCTCACCATCAATGGTAATACTCAAGGTATCCTCTCTACTAATGATATTGTTGAATCCGGGATCTTCAGACCAGCGGATAGAATCAATCTCAATTCCCACTACTGTCAACACGCGTTCATTTGTGCAGGAGTCTCCCTCTAATAGGACAATGTCTATATCACCTTCTCGCACTTCAACAAAAACCGAGTCAGTGACTTCACATAAGCCATCCGTAGCAGAGACATAGTATGTGATGCTTGAATCGGGCGTTGCTTCGGGATTGGGCGCCGTGTTGTTCGGTGATAAGAACAAATCCGGAGTCCAAAGATAATCGAGGTCGGGATCAAAACTATTAAGTAAGTTCGTGCTTTCTCCAGCGCAAATAGATAGTGAATCTCCAATCAGGTCAAGATTGATGAATTTCAACTCCACTTCTCGAGTTAAAGAATCGGGTGGACAGCCATTCGTAGGTTCAATCGTCAAAGTAACCCTCAAATTAGTCTCCTCAATTAAGGTAAACATCGGATTCGGGCCAGTAAAATTGTAAACCGAGTCATCCGTAACTACCCGCCAATTGCGTGTACCAATGCCCCCTGTACTATCCGTTGATAGATCGGTCAATTGAACAAAGAAAGAATCTAGACATTCAGGGGATTCAATCGAGAAGTCTACATTTAAGTCAGACTCTCTAATTATTATTTCTTTTTGAATGGTATCATAACAAATACTATCATTTGTCACGACTAACATCACATCGTAAGTGCCGGTATCAGCAAACTCATAGGTAGGTTCAAATTCAGTAGATGACTTACTGGTGTCAGACAAGTCAAAAAACCACTGATAACTATTTGCGTTTTGAGATAGGTTCTCAAATGTGACATCCAGTCCCTCGCAATAAACACCACTGGGTTCAAAATCAGCCTGAGGTAAGCCACCGCAATCACCAACGGTAATTTGAAAGTCGCGGATGACACTGGAGAGAAGAACTCCTGAACGATATTGCTCCACCCTAATCCCTATTAGGAAGGTCCCCGCAATTTCGGGTAACCCGGTCAACAAACCCGTTTGTGGGTCAATAGTCAATGGATTAGCTTGATTTCCCAACATATAGGATTCATCATAGGTAGGACTTACCCATTGAACCCTGTCCGGGCGGCTAGGAATAGTCCCGGTCACATCCGGGTTGGGATTATCTATGGTTGCTCCTTCATAGGGAGTAAACAGGGAATAAACTAATGAATCACCGGGATCAGAATCAGCAGACTGATCAAACTGAATATTCTCGTTTAAACAGGTACTCACTGGGGGGAAATCTGTTATTACCGGAGAGGAAGAACAAGTCTCTAAAGCAGCTTCACTAATTCTCAAAATATAACTCGCCCCAGTTTCAAGGGGGTTGGTAATATTATCAATAATATTGTTCCGGCAACATCTCTGGTACATCAAGTGATAGCCTCCGGGTCTTCTCGGCAAAGTGATCGTATCAACATATAGCGCGGTTTGTACACAAAGCCCACCTGTGAAATTCAAGCAGGGATCACTTACGGTTTCTTCTATTGTATCTGACTCATTTAGGTATAGTAAAAATCTTCCTTTATTGGCAAAATTAGGAAGTTGACCAAAATCACCATCATACACCCACAAAGCTGCTGGATCGTCAAAAACAGCTTCCTCATTTGCGTTTGCGCAATCTCTCCGAACTTTAAGCTTGACCTCATAGCGATCATTGCCCAAACAACGATAGGAAAGTTCTCCCCCAACAATATGTGTGGCCATGACCTCATTCACTGGAAAAAAAAGAATGAAAAGTAAAGAAACACTCAAGTATTTCCCTATCTCTAAAATATTATGACTTGTCATTATACCTGTTTTTTTTCTTCTCATTATACTATTCTCGGTCAACGCCCACGATCTCAACGCGACGTTCTTTCGAAGCATTTACACTAAAAATAGAATTGCGTTCATCCTCCATCGCACTTTCTACATCCTCAGGCGATTCTAATTCACCAAAGGACTTTTCTTTTACGTTCAACTGCCCCGATTGAATGTATGGTCGCAAAGCTCCGTCACTGTAACGCATGAGCTCATTCTTGACGCTATTGACTCGCCGAAATCCCAAATTATAATTGTACGATTCTAAAAATCGGGGTGAGGTATATCCCTTGAGATAAATATTCACGGGAAGACCTTTTTCTAAATCAGCTTCTAAAACACTCAGGAACCTATCCAAATCAAAAGCTCCTTTTTTAACTTCTGTCTCAAAAAATCTCTCTATGTCACGCTCAGCTATTCTATGCTCTTCTCCCGACAGCTCACCTGCATACTCGGACTTATATGTACTTTTATTTGAATAGTACGGCTCATAGGTTTCACTGTAGAGTTTATTGGTAGTGCGTCGCCAGGTCTTGGGATTTGGATAATCATTTTCAAAATATAACACCAAGGGTAAGAAATCATCCAAATCGCCAATGGGAAGGTACATTCGCTCAATCAGTTGTTCGCCTTGCGGATGGTCGTTGGGATCAATGATTACTGTCACTGACTTATACCCTTTACGGTTGGCAATGATCCGATATTTCTTATCGTACTCCAAGTCAAATGAAAAGTCATTTCCGTCGAGATTAATATATTGGGCCAGACGCTCATCTGTATTATAATCGTAAACGGAAACTTCTGCTCCTAAAATGGGAAGAGAGTCTGCCTCATCGTAGACCAACGCAAGTAAGTCTAGAGTTGCAGGCTTCAAAAACACTTTTTTAATAATGTCTGCAGTATCCATCATTTTCCTCGTCGTGAACTTCACAGTATCGGAAAAATATCCGGGTTTTGAAATTACAACTTCGTAGTCCTTATTGTATTTCAAGGGAAACTCTTGAGAGGCTAACTCCTCGGATACTTTAATAATCGTAGAATTTTTATGACTTAGATTCGTCAATTGGATCTCTGCCCCGGGTAGCGAATCCATGGTTGAAGCATCAAATACCTGTACGATAAGCTGAGATAATAAGTCGGGGATTTTTGTTAAGTATATATCATAACAACAGGCTTCATGGGCGTAATCAAGATACATCGCGCCCGGTCGATTGGAAGAAAGATAAGCCAATTCCTCAGGGCCATCTAATATGTAGAAATAAATATCGTGGTACGAGGTGTTTATGGGATATCCCATATTTTCCGGCTTGGTCCACTCTCCCTGCTCATTAGACATGCTGCTGTAAACATCAAAACCACCAAATCCGAGATAGCCTTCGGAACTGAAATACAATGTCTGTGTCTCCAGGTGGTATTGTGGAGAAAGATCATCTTCCGAGGAGTTTATTTTTTCAAGGTTCACAGGACTTCCAAATTCTTCATTCTCCAACACCTCTACCATCCAAATATCCAGCTTTCCCTTTCCATCTTTCCGATTGGAAGCATAATAGAGCACCTCCTTGCCACTTTTTGGGTGAAGGCCTATCGTAGGATGTGTTGAAGTCGTGCTATCTATATTTATCGTATCGGGCAAACGAATTTCATCGCTCCAACCTTCATCTGTTTTTTCTCGATAATACAGATCGCATTCAATCTCATCTCCCGTAAGGTATTTACATACTGTAAAGTAAATTCTTTCACCATCAAGAGAAAAGGTTGTATGAGCGGTGTGCGTATCATCAACATTAACGCCCTCTAATGGAACGCCTTCGCTTCCCTTCTCGGAAACCAAAATCTTAGAAATTGGTTTTGGTGGGAAACTGTCATCGTCCTCGTCATTTTCATTCTCAAAGCGCAAACTTGAGTAATAGATAGTATCTCCAGTTATATAAGAACCAAACTCGGAAAAGCCTGTATTAATATCTTGCGACATGTGCTCAATGAAAGGCGAATCCGGCATATACTCTAAATACTCCGTAGCCCATTCATTGGCCTTTATTTCTTTCTTTGCCCGTCCCGTCAAATAGGGATCCTCTCCCTCTCTTTCACTCAGATATAACTGCAATAATTGGGTAGATAAAACATAATCCCCTAAGCGCTGTCTCATCATGCCTCGCCAAAAAGTGGCTTCCGGAAAACCACCTTCAGATTCCTTATCTATGACAAAAGCATATAAACTATCTGCCAAACGGTAGGCTTCGTAATTCCGGGCTGAATTAGCAAAATCATAGGCTACCTCTATATCAGAAGTGTCAAACTCATACGCATTTGAGAAATACTCAACGGCAGCAGAATAATTATTAGACTCCATTGCGGAGTAGGCCTCATCTAAGTATTGGGAGCGCGTTTGCCCCCAACTTTGGAATACGAATCCCAAGCTAAGAAGTAAAAGCCATACGTGTAAACGATAATCCATGAAACCTCTTTGTGTTGTTAAAATATCGGACATGTTTTAAAAGTGTTCAAGGGCTTGACTTCTGTGATCAAAAACTGCAAATGAATTTCCGGTCCGCCCAGCCGGCTCGTTGCCACATTAAACTCAGAGAGTGTTATATCGTAACTAAAGGTAACGTACAATCGCGTAAATTGGAATCCAATTTTAGGAGCAATCGCATTAAAATCTTCTTCACCTAGTCGAGCCAATGCCCCAATGTCCAAGGCAAACTCTTTTCCTCGATTCTGATTCAGGTGCATGCGTAAAATTCCGCCGGGCACGTATTGAGTAGCTCCAGCCTGAAATTGTGCAAGGCCCATGATCATGATATCCAATGACCGGGAAATCTGAAAGCTCGATTGAACATGGAAACTATACCTTTCCGATAGATTAAACCCATTCTCGTAAAAAGAAGCATCAGTGGAAAACAAATTCATTAATGCCGCTCCGGCATCGACTTTTGTCCTATCACTCTTCTGCCATCGATAATTCAGTCCCAAAGAACCATTCATCAGTAAAAAGTTGTTCTGAGGAAAGGTTTCTCCACTGCTCAACATCGGATTAAACATCACTCCATCAAACTGATTATCCCACTGCAGATCTTCATCATTAAATTGACGGTATGCACCGCCGATTTGCAATCCGCCTGTCAATAGATTGTTTTCATTCAGCAAATAAGTATATGAGCCACTGAGAGCCAGTTGCGCCAAGGTCAGCCTGCTGTCTCCCGCTTGATCGTAATTAAATAGTCCCCCGGCACTAAAAAAGCTCTTCTTATTCCCTTTGCGATAAAACTTTTGGTCATATGCCCCGGAAAATGTCAAATAGTCTACTGGTACAGAATACCATTGATGTCGATAACTTGCCGCCACCCGTTTGTCGCCATTAAAAATTCCCGTCATCGCAGGATTGAAATTCAAATTAGATTGATAAAATTGAGTGTAATGAATATCTTGCGCCCGCATAAAGGTGCATACACTCAGTGTTATGATGACGACTAAAATTTGACGCATATATCTCAATTTCTGTTTACTGCTTACCCTTCAAAAATAGCATTTTTTATCAACATTACATACTATTGATATAATATTTTGGTGATTCTCCGCTGTTTATGTACGAAATGCTATGTTGCTTATACACAAGAGTTAAACTGTTTTTTATTTTGAACTATACTAAAAGTATTCATTCTCAATTAGTTAAATTAACCTTTGCCCAGCTTAATATAAAATTGGAGCAAAAATCATACCACCTATTCGGCTGCATCCTACCTAAACTACAGCTTTTGACTCTGTAAATCATCCGGGGCAACACTACATCAAGTCCTGGAAGAACAAACCCCAGCTTTCCTTATTTTGCCCTTTGAATTACATTTAGTGTCCTTTTGTCGTTCGACTCTATTACCAATAAGTCCATCGCCACCGGCACTTAAGGATGGAAAGCAATAAATCACAAGCCTTCGCGCTCATCTGAGCTCACATTGCTTAATCCTTCTGAGCACGCTCGGACGACAATTGAAAGGTCACCGATTTCACCACCTTGGCCTCACGTCCCTCTTGTTCGAACGACAAGATATTTTCCCGAGCTTCTTCCCCCTCCAAGGCCTCGTCAATGCTGGATACTTTAGCGCAGGGCACCCCTCGCTGAGCAAGAGCTGCCGCTAGATTTTCAAAGGTGAAATGGGAAATGGCCTCTGTCAAGACCTTCGACAGGGAAGAACGGTGCCGAACGCGCAGCGCATTCGTCCCCCACTGCTCTTTCTCGACCGCTATCCCCAAAATATCCATCAGTGAGGCAAATTGTTCGTCGGTCCCTACCGCCAAAACCATCGGAACGCCATCCGCAGACACAAATACCTCTCCATAGGGCGCAATAGAAGGATGCTGACTTCCCATGGGGCCAGCTACATCCCCATTCATCAGATACGCACTCGCCTGATTGATCAGCCCACTCAGGGCCGATCCATACAAGTCCACCTCCACTCGGCGCCCTTGCCCATCCCGCTCTCGCAAAAACAAAGCGGTCATAATCCCCGTCCGCAATTGATGCGCCGCCAATACATCAATCATGGCCACGGGAATTTTAGCGAAAGGCTGCCCCTCATGTCCAGTCATAGACAAATAGCCGGTCTCCGCTTGAAGTAAAACATCAAATGCGGCCTTATTGGCATCGTGCTTGTAGCCAACCAGTTCTGCTATAATGGCCCGGGGATTCACTTTTCGCAATTGCTCGTATCCAAAGCCCAATTTCACAGCGCTCGACCGCTTAAAATTACTAATCACCACATCAGCTGCCTCAATCAGTTGCATAACCACAGCTCGATCGTTTTCGAGACTCAAATCCGCCATCAGAACCTCTTTTTTGTAATTGGCCGCTGCGTAGTAGGATGAAACTGCAGAATTGGAATCCTCTGAGGCCGTCCTCCACCTTCGCGTAATGTCTCCCTCCGTCCGCTTATTTTCAATCTTAATCACCTGAGCCCCCAGTTCCGAAAATAAATTGCCCGCCAATGGACCGGCCAAAACGGAAGCCAACTCCACTACTTTTATATCTTTCATTACCTCTTCCATACTTATTTCTTTGTTCTCCCAAAATACACCAATTTGACCACATCCCAAACCTACAGAAATTCAAAATTTCACCGGCACTCCGAAAGAAGCCCACCGACACTATTACTATCACTAATTCTTTTTGTATCTTTTCCACAAAGCAATCCAGGGATGAAAATACTCGCTCCTCAACAAATCGCCGATTGGGATCAATACACCATAGAGAATGAACCCATCTCTTCCACTAACCTCATGGACAGAGCCGCCTCCATTTTTACTGATTGGATGGCCGAACAGGTCAATTTCAATCAAAGGGTAACTCTCGTCTGCGGTCCCGGAAATAATGGCGGCGATGGTCTGGTAGTGGCTCGCCTCCTCCATCGGATGAACTTTTCCGTGAAAGTGATTTGCTGTGAGATCGCCTCACGCTCTGAAGATAATGACATTCAGTTCCGGCGACTTCCGGAATCCATCCCCGTTCTTCAGCTCAAAGAAAACGATTCCTTACCCTCATTTAGCTCTGGAGATGTCATCGTCGATGCAATTTTTGGCAGCGGACTTAACCGCCCGGTGGATGGCTATTGGGGACAAGTGGTCCAAGCCATGAATCACTCCCAATATATTTATGCGATCGATATTCCCAGCGGTGTGTTTTCATTTCCAAAAGCAACCAAAGATGCCATTGCTGCAAAAAAAACTTTCTCCTTTCAGGCCATAAAACTCTCCTTCCTCTTCCCTGAATTTGAAAAACAGGTCGGTGACTGGACCGTCCAGTCTATCGGCCTGTTACCCAAATTCTTAAATGAAGTGATGACCCCTTATCATTACCAGGAAGCGATAGACCTGAGCCCCCTGCTGCATAAAAGGTCAAAATTCTCTCATAAAGGTCATTTTGGACACGCCTTACTGATTGCAGGCAGCCGGGGAATGGTCGGTGCAGCGGTACTGTCCAGTCTCGCTGCACTCAGATCTGGGCTTGGACTATTGAGTATTCATGCGCCTACTACCGCCTACGACATTTTACAAATAAACGTTCCGGAGGCAATGGTTTCTATCGACTCCAACGAAAATCTGGTTTCCTCCCTCCCCGATTCTCTTAAAAAATTCCAAGCCCTCGGTATTGGTCCCGGTCTCGGAACCGCAACAGCTACCCGAGATCTACTTCATAGCTGTCTCACCGATTGGTTCGGCCCTCTTGTTCTGGACGCAGATGCGCTCAATATCATAGCACAAAATCCAAAATTATTGCAACATCTCCCTTCAGACACGATCCTCACCCCACATCCGGGTGAATTTGACAGGCTTTTTGGGCCCCACGATACCCATTATCAGCGCATGGAGACATTGCAACAACAAGCTCGTTCGATTCAATGCACTATAGTCCTCAAAGGCGCCTACACTATAATCGCTAGTCCAAAAGGCGACATGTATTTCAACAGTTCCGGAAATCCCGCACTCGCAACCGGAGGCACAGGAGACGTCCTTACCGGAATCATTTTGTCTCTACTTGCACAAGGATATCCACCCCTTACTGCTGCTCGCTTAGGCGTTTTTATCCACGGCTCCGCAGCAGATCTGGCGCTCAACAATTCCAGTCACGAAGCCATCATCGCCCGGGATGTGATTGACCATTTGGGATCTGCATTTCAACAATTAAAATTAACGGAATAATAATTTGGGCGGTCCGCCCGCATCCGCTCATATGCTCAATGTGGCCGTCATTCGAACGGATGCGGGCGGCGCTACGGTCGCGACTCGGTCCCCAACAATTTGGGGACGGCTGGCGCCTCGCTCCCATCGCTACCGCAATTTTTTCTATACTTTTCCTTTTCCTTCCGGCTCATCATGTAGTATTCTCAGGTCCTAAAATTTAAATTTTTTTGACTACTTCTCCAGGCCTTGCGTAAGTTTCCGGCTGGACTTGTGGGAGATATATATAATTTTTAGCATCTTTATAAAAATCTCAAGGAACATGAAACTAATCGTTTTCACAGGAGCGGGCATTTCTGCAGAAAGTGGTATCTCCACTTTTCGAGATCACGGGGGACTATGGCACCAATACGAGATATCAGAAGTAGCTACACCGGAAGCCTGGAAGGAAAATCCTGAGAAAGTCCTCGGTTTTTACAATCAGAGAAGGCGTCAACTACTCAATTGCACGCCTAATCCCGGACATCATCATCTTGTGGAAGCAGAAAAAAACTTCGACGTTCAGATTATCACCCAAAACATCGACGACTTGCATGAAAGAGCGGGCAGCTCCCAAGTTTTACACCTGCATGGAGAGCTACTCAAAGCGCAGAGTTCAAAGTACCCGGAACTGGTTTATCCCTGGAAAAACGATATCAACATCGGCGATACCTGCGATAATGACACACAATTGAGGCCGCATGTCGTTTGGTTTGGTGAAGCCGTGCCCAATATAACGGTAGCAGCAGCAATGATAAAAGATGCCGATGCCATGCTCATTGTAGGCACTTCGCTGCAAGTATACCCCGCTGCCGGACTATTAGAACAACTCGGCCCCAAGAGACCCGTAGCCTACGTCGACCCCAAACCGCAAATTTCCTATGAGCTTGGGCTGCGGTCTTATAAAAAAGTCATACCCAAAACAGCCTCAGCAGGCGTCCCCGAAGCTCTGGATTGGCTTCAGGATACAATTGAGGATAAAAAGAAGCAACGTTAAAGTGATTCAAGGTTAAAGCAAAGAAAGGATAAAGGTTAAAGTTGCCGGCGCCATCAACTTAGCTTTTTAAAAGCTTCTTTGGTCGAGGAGATTCCAAACTTGAACTAATCAAGTAATAAAACCGGACATTTCTCTGGGTCCTACTGGCAAGGCGTCATCAAAATTTGAGCCACTGCTGTGAAAAAGTCGAAGTTATTGTAAACCATAGGATTACTCAAAAATAAATTCAGAGGAACTCCTTTAAAAGGGAAATACCTCAATTGAAGGCTTTGCGGCTTCGCCACTTCGCGACTTCAGGTGAAATAGTCGAATGTCCGAGATCCGATGTTCAAGGTCATTTTTCATGTCTTGTCTATTTTCAAAACTCAATTTCTAAAAATACTAAACGACGTTCAACGTTTACATCCAAAGCATCACTACCCTCTCCACCTTTACGCCTTCGCGACTTCTCGTGAAATATCCTTCACGTGAAATCAGATCAAAAAGTAGGGGGGAGTTTGTCCTAACTAATTTGAATAAAGCGTCATCAAGCATTGCGCCTTCTTGTGAAATTACGAAAGAGCGGCCCTGTGCTCGTCGTGTCTCTTCTGATTAGGTTGTGACAAATTACGAATATTGAAAAGCCAAAAGCGAAAAGTCAAATGCTCCCCTACCTCACCAAAGTCACCGTGCCGAGCTCTATTTTTTCTATTTGCCCCTGCTCGGTCTCTTCCTTATAACTGATACGATAGACATACACGCCCGGTTGATAATCGTGGCCGTTCCAAATCGCATCCGGCTGTCGGCTCTCAATAATCTCTTTACCCCAGCGATCAAAAATCTGCGCCTGAAAGTCGATGAGCTCACACGAACTGCTTATTTCAAAAAGATCATTGATGCCATCACCGTTCGGACTGAATACATTCGGAATCGCTAGCTGGCAAACCCGACATTCCTCCACTCCTGTTTCTACCATATAGATACAACCATTCGCTGACTCGCCTTCCCAGCGATAAATACCCGGCTCTTCTATCGTTGTCATCAAGCCCTCGGTGCCGGTATTCCAGCTCGAGACATTCAGCTCTGTATCCAATATTCCCACCAGCTCTAAATCTGCTCGGGGGGCACACAGTCGCTCGGGACCTTCGATCGTTAAATCATCATACCTTTCCTCATACACCCATAACTGCCATACCGTATCGCAGCCATCTTCTACTTCCCTTACGATCTCATAAGGACCACCCAGTCCATAGGCCTCTCCACGAAAATCAAACACCTCTCCTACACATACCGTACCTTCCACTTCCAGCGAAATCGCCTCTCTTCGCTCTACCCGAACGACGACTTGTGTGTCGCAAGCCATGGCAGAGGAAAGGGTGAACCGATATTCACCCACCGTATCAATATCCACTCCATAGATCGTACGACCTTCGCCTTCACATAAGGCAATATCTTCTGTAATCTCCACGCCCATCCGTTCCTCAACATCGAGTGTAAAAAGGGTGTCGCAGCCTGTATCCCCAGACGAGCGCTCTTCATAGACACCACCCTGAGTTATGGATTGCCCTCGCCATAGCAAGGTATCTCCTACACAAAGCAAACGGCTATCCGAAAAGGATAATTCATCATTCACTTCTACGAATAAACTATCCGACCATCGACAATCTTCGCCATACCAAATTTGCACACTGTACCATCCACTCTGATCGACCACAATGGTACTGTCTATACTGCCCGTATTCCAAACTAAACTATCTACCGGATCGATATCTCCCTCGAGAGACAATATGCCTTGTTCCCCTGCACACAACTGATCCGGACCTTCCAGACGCACATCGGGGCCCGGCCAAATAAACATCTCTAAGCGCGCCGTGTCTGCACCACAACTGTCTGAAACAATATAAAGATAGTCGCCGCTATTATTCGGATCGAGCTCAACCAAATTGCCCGGGTTCCAACTCCCGCCCGAATCGGCATTACGTAAAAAATTATTCAAATCAACACTGCGCTCATCTGGACAAAATTCCAGACTCCTATCTTCTCCCGCTTGTATTCCACCTCCACCAAACACATTGATGCGCGCTACTGCTGTATCTGTCCGCTCGCCAAAATTGTAATAGCCAATCACAGAGATGCGGCGCTCTCCGGGGGTCGGACTACCGGAAGTATTGACATACTCTACCAACTGCAACCAGGTTTCGTAATTTTGAAAAATAGCCGGACCTGCTGCAAGTATCTCCTCACTTCCACTGCCCGATATCGTCAAGGGATTCAGATTCGGTGCAGACAGATATTCATTTGTCCCATCCGGCCTATTCTCCAACACAATCCGCATCGAGTCCAATGGATTCGAACCATATACAGCCGCTGAACTGTGCGCAACCGATGCTCGCTGCTCACCACAATCCAATACGCCCGCATAATCAAACCCCGTGTCCGTGGCGTCATCTCCATCTAAATCTATGGTATCCCGACAGGGTAAAAAGCCGCCAGCCTCATCATATCTGGTGATGCCAAAAAATAATTCTGCCCCATCAGAGGGAGGAAATGTAGGATAAGTGCATTGCAATTCGAATCGATCTTCATCTAAATAATAAAAAGTGACACTATAATCCGGTTCGTAAGATAAGGCAAAAATCGGTTTGCCGCACTCTTCCTCATAGATTTGCATTCCAAAAAATCTTCCTAATCCAGCAGGCTGATTAGCGATGACTTCAATGCGACCCTCTTCCAGGAAAATCTCAAATATGCCGGTCGTTGAATTCGTGCCGAATAAGCGACCCCTATAATAACCTATAGATAATAGCTGTCCAGGAATAGATGTAAAGGATTCATATTCTTCCGTAAATTCCTCAGTAAAAATATTATATACGGCAAAGCGAGTGGGGCCCGCTGCACCCATTATCAAGTCCCCATTCGGACGAAATGTCATTGCAGAAACGTTGCCACCTACAGGAAAAGGAAAATCGACTATATCGTCCACAGCACCAGTTTGACGATCAACCTTCACCAATGTTAACTCAGGACCACCGTGCACAACATAAAAATTACTATCCGGTCCACAGGTTAAGTCCCCTGTACCCCCTGGTCTAAAATAACTAACTATCGTATCCTTTTGGGTGCAATCAGAAAGGTCCATCTCCAAAATATGATATAAAAAGAGCATATCCGGATCTAAAGTAACACCTATTAAAGATTGAGCATTGAGGCTGCAAACGCAGCCCCAAATGCTCAATATTATCATTATCCGTTTTATCATACTACGGCCTCATTTTTACGAAGGGGATTTGTACTTCCTCATCGGTATTTCTTAAACGTAAGATATACATCCCTGAGTTTAATTCGCGAATCGAAATGCGATTTCCATCATTATGGATACGCATACCTTCTCTACGTTCTACTATTTGGCCATTTACATTAATAATATCCATGTCCATATATTCATTCATCAACAGTCCATTGGGACTATGCAAGAAAATAAAGTCTGAGGCCGGATTGGGATACACGCTCCAATTTACTTCTCCTTCCTTACTTTCCTTCTCCTCAACGATGAGGTTGAACAAATACCGCTGACCATTCATCATCATTTCGCCTACGTTCAACTCTAAATTCAAATCAGACAATCGCTGTACGGATGCGTCTATAGGAATTTCCATGATTACTTGATTCTGATCTAAAGACACTCCATCGCTTGTTGTCGAAGACCATACCATTCCCACTCCATTCGAGCCACGGCCTGCCACAAGTAATTCATCATCCGGGGAAAAAGTCATAGAGACTTTATCCTTCAATCCGTTCCCATTAACCACTAAAGCCAGAACTGTTATCCCATTTAATAATGGGTCATCCAGAGAGAATTCAAAAGCATTTCGATCCTTATTCCATTTTGCTATCAAATCAATATCACGGCCTCCCATCAAAGCATTGGGATCGATACATTCTGTACACGTACCATCTACATCCCCCATTTTAACTGCGCGAAAATCACTCGTGACAGGAGACGTCACAACTGGAACTATGTCCTCTCTATCATAGGTAGGCACAGAAAGTCCAGGGCAGGCAGGAGACCCCGCAAAATCAATCAGGTAGTCGTCATTTTTCATGAAACGCCAGACATCATTATTAGAAGAAGAAGGAAATCCTAAAATCCATTGTTGAACTAAGAGTATATCAAATGTAGTAATTGAATTATCATCTGACATATCAGCGGCCGCATTTGCCACATCAAGATTTGGAAAACAAGGTATCACAGCTAATATTACATCTCGAATTTCATCAATATCCGCTGAGTTTACTCCACATAAATCCAAAAAGTCGCTCGTATAATCCGGCCGAACGGTATAAGTTTGATTGGGAAATACTTCTACTGTATAAGAGCCATCCGGATCGGTGATCAGGGTTGTATTAAAATAACTCGTGTTTGAACTTACTTCAACTGTACCTCCCGGAAATCCATAATTAATACCTTCATCACACGCAGGACCATCTGGAGATCGCAATACATTGCCTGAAAGCGTTACCGATTCGCAACAGGTTTCAAAGCCTTGACAAGTTAAGCCAGACAAATCACATCGTTCAGACTCAGCAAAATTCTCACCTATTCGAACACCAGATAATCCAAAATCCAGTGTAGGCTCAGAAAAACTATAACATTCCCCAGGCTCTGCCTCAAAATAAATATCCATTAAGAACTCAGCGTTGCTTGGTACAGTAAAACTTCCTGAAAGGTCTATATTGGAAATACTTATTTGATTTCCATTGAAGTTGATTTGATTGATACCCCAGGGTTGAGAAGCAAACCATGAGTTTTGATAACTCGTTTGGGTAGCTTGTTCAACAATTGCAGGAATATTGGGATCTAAATTGATATTCATAACCATCCCTGCTAAGTCTTCACCTCCCAAACCAGTTATCAAAACTCGCACTCGATCACATTCTCCTGTCTCTAAAAAGCAAACTCCCCAATCATCCGGACAAACTGATTCTGAACATGGACAATCCAATGTTAGAACATTACAAAATAAGGGCGGTGGATTACTCAAATAATTATCTCCGATAACTAAAGGAGTATTCGTTCCTGTCCCTGTCCCAACTTGACCTAGGGTGATGTTATCCAAATCAAAGTCATGGCAATCATCCTCTGGTGGGATTAATACAATATTTCCTAAATGGATACAGTCTTCTGAGCTTGTAAATGGATCAAAGGGCGCTGCATAGGTCAACCGAATCTGATTGGAATTGACTTGTAGGGGACTACTCCCCCAATAGGGATGCATCCCAAAGGTTGTGCCTTGAAAAGAAGAAGTTGTAGCTAAGCCATTTATGGTCAAAGCAGGATCATTCAGATAGATATAGAAGTAAGTTGTTAAGATAGGCAAATTAGCTAGTCCATTTAAGGTCACACGTAGTTCGTTACAATTATCGGGATCTACCTCTACACATATCGACCAATCCGGACAACTTGTTAATTGCGCATGTAAGGTATTAGTTGATACAAAAGATAAACCTAAAAACAATAACATAAATAGGTTTAAGAATTTTTTCGAGCAAAGAATAAGCCCTTCTTGAGTATCGGCACTTTCTTTTTTCCGCTTATGCCTGCATATGGTTCAGGCTTGTGAGCTTGTGAGTTTGTGAGTTTGTGAGCTTGTGAGCTTGTGAGCTTGTGAGCTTGTGAGCTTGTGAGCTTGTGAGCTTGTGAGCTTGTGTAGAAATATTCATAATTACAATATTTAGAAAAGCATGATAAAATCAACTGATGATTCTAAAGTATGAATTTTTTAGACATGCCGCAAGAATATTCTATTATTTTTACAAATTAATTTAAAATTTTAACCAAATTAAATTTGTTTGTATGAACAATAATTGCATATCACAAATTATTTATGCCATCTTATTATATCTTATGCTCCAAAACATTCAGAATCTATCTTGAATGATATTTGACATCCATGGTTTTAAGTCTCACTGCCAGAAACTCACCTTTTCATAATTGAGATTAAACTTCTTCGCTGCTCAGAATTCATTGCGTTCGCTTTACTTGTCGCGTAGGGCTCAGGGAAATTACCACAAAACTCAATTGGGCCAAAAAAATAGCACATTTCTGTGTCTCCTTCGCGCTTCAGGGAAGGAAAAAGTCAAAACCCAGGGTACAACATCCAAGGTCATTTTTCATGTCTTGTCTATTTTCAAAACTCAATTTCTAAAAATACTAAACGACGTTCAACGTTTACAGCCAAAGCATCATTACCCCCTTCATCTTTGCGGCTTTGCGCCTTCGCGTGAAATAAAGTCCGAGGTTAAAAGACGAAGGTCAGCGGCAATAATCATTTCTCCCTAGCTGTCTTCTTTGTAATTGATTTTGTATTTCTGAAAACTCACGACTTTTGGTAAGGGATCAGTCCTCGCCTCGTCTTGCAACGAGCCTCGGCCGGACAAGAACTATAATAGGTGTGAAGGCCATTCCGCTGGATAGAGATTATAGTTTTTTGCTAATATTACGTCTTTGCGTGAGGGATAGAAGCGGCAGGCAGGGGTTCAGCTCCGGCTAGCCGGCCACAGGCGAAGCGGCGACAAATGAAGCCACTGCAGCCGATGGCCGGCCCGGAGCTAGGCCCCTGACTACGAGCGGATAGCCCGACCCCACCAGCGGTGGGGGCACGCCCCACCAACAAGTTGGGGGCACGGCCAAAAACAAAAAAGACCCCACGAAATCAATCGCAGGGTCGTGAAAGTCTAACGACTTTACCTATTTCAGGGAAGAAATAATTCTTTAAGCACCGCACATGAGGCAGTCATCATCCATATTACAGGCATCTCCTTCGGATCCAGATAGGCTGCTATCCGTTTCGGCCATTTTCACTTTCTTTTGATCAAATTTCTTCTGATGCTTATCACCCAGCGTAAATTTGATAGGATCTACTGCCGCTTTGGTGCGCAAATAATACATGCCCGTTTTCAAGCCTGCTTTCCAGCCGTAAAAATGCATGCTGGAGAGCTTTCCGAAAGTCGGGTTTTCCATAAATAGATTCAAGCTCTGACTCTGACATATATATGCGCCGCGATCAGCCGACATATCGATGATGACCTTTTGACTCATCTCCCAAACAGTCTTGTACAACTCCTTGATCTCCAACGGAATGCCATCAATGTGTTGAATCGATCCATTCGCTGCCATTATCTCCTGTTTTACTTCATCGTCCCACATATCTAAAGCGATCAAATCCTTGAGGAGATGCTTATTGACGATCACGTACTCTCCCGATAAGGTGCGGCGCGTGTAAATATTTGAGGTGTAGGGCTCGATACATTCGTTATTGCCCAGAATTTGACTCGTCGATGCGGTTGGCATGGGCGCCAGCAATAAACTGTTGCGCAATCCATGGTCTTGAATACGCTCTTTGAGCTGGGCCCAGTTCCAACGGTCGGTGGGCTCGACACCCCAGAGGTCGAACTGCAATTTCCCTTTGCTCGCAGGAGATCCTTCAAAGGTGGAATAGCTTCCCTCCTCTTTTGCTATCGCATTGGATTCGGTCAAAGCGGCAAAATACATGGTTTCAAAAATATCGCGGTTGAGTTTTTTCGCTTCTGGACTGTCAAAGGCATATCGCATGAGGATGAAGGCATCGGCCAGACCCTGAACGCCTATGCCAATGGGGCGATGTCTCATATTGGAGTTTTCTGCCTCCGGAATGGGATAGTAATTAATGTCTATAATCTTATTGAGATTGCGAGTAACCACACGGGTGATTTCGTACAATTTCTGATGGTCGAAACTCCCATCTTCTTTGACAAACTTGGGCAGGGAAATCGAAGCTAAATTGCAGACAGCAACCTCGTCCGGCGCGGTGTACTCAATGATTTCGGTGCATAAGTTACTGGATCGAATGGTTCCCAGGTTCGATTGATTGGACTTTTTATTCGCTGCATCCTTGTAGAGAATGTACGGGGTCCCCGTTTCTATCTGGGACTCCAAAATTTCGAACCAGAGTTCCTGAGCCTTTACTTGTTTTCGGGCTCTTCCCTCCCGCTCGTATTTGTGGTACAAGGCTTCAAACTCTCCACCGTGGCAATCGTAGAGTCCGGGTGCTTCCGCCGGGCAGAACAAACTCCACTTTTCGTCATTCTGCACGCGCTCCATAAATAGGTCGGGGATCCACATGGCATAAAACAAATCCCGGGCCCGCATTTCTTCTTTTCCGTGATTCTTTTTTAATTCTAAGAAATCATAAACATCGGCATGCCAGGGTTCCAAATACATGGCAAACGCTCCTTTTCGCTTTCCGCCCCCTTGATCTACGTAGCGTGCGGTATCGTTATAGACTCTCAACATCGGTACGATGCCGTTGGATTGTCCCCCGGTGCCCTTGATATAAGATCCTTTCGCCCGAATATTGTGAAGACTCAAACCAATTCCGCCGGCAGATTGTGAAATTTTAGCGCATCGGGACAGGGTATCAAAAATACCCGTGATACTGTCGTCTGTCATACTCAGGAGAAAACAGCTCGATAGCTGAGGTTTTGGCGTTCCTGCATTGAATAAAGTCGGTGTGGCATGAATAAACCACTTTTGTGAAATCAGATCATAGGTTTCAATCACTGACTCAATATCGTCTCCGTGAATCCCTACAGCCGTTCTCATAATCATGTGTTGCGGTCGCTCTACAATCTTACCGTCAACCTTGAGTAAATAAGATTTTTCTAAGGTTTTAAAGCCGAAATAATCGAAGGTTTCATCGCTGGAGTAAACGATGGTGGAATTAATTTTGTCTTTGTGCTTTCTAATGACCTCTATGGTCTCATCACTAATGAGTCCAGCATCTAAACCCGTTTTGGGATCGACGTAAGCATACAGTTTTTCCATAGTATTGGAAAAAGACTTATCGGTATTCTTATGCAGATTACTGATCGAAATTCGAGCGGCCAACAAGGCATAATCGGGGTGTACAGTGGCCATATTTGCCGCTGTCTCCGCCGCTAAGTTATCCAGGTCGCTGGTAGATACGCCGTCGTATAAACCCTGGATGACTCGCTTTGCGATTTCGAGCGCTTGCACGTGTTTTTGGTTAAGTCCGTAGCACAACTTTTTCACTCTTGCGGTGATTTTATCAAAGCTTACATCTTCTCTTTTTCCACTTCGTTTGATTACTTGCATGGTTCTATTTTTAAGTTCTTATTATTACTTTATTCTATTTATGGCCTAGAAATCTTCGTCAGTGGAAAATATTTTATCCTTCTGATCATTTCCGATCCCGGCCTTTTTGTAATCTCCCACTCTTTTTTCGAAGAAATTGGTTTTGCCCTGCAGAGAGATCAGGTCCATCCATGGGAATGGATTTTCCACTTCGAAGAGCTTCTTGCAATTCAAGCTGATGAGCAGGCGATCCGCTACAAATTCGATGTACTGACACATGAGGTCTGCATTCATACCAATTAAATTCACGGGTAATGCGTCGGACACAAATTCCTTCTCAATTTCGACGGCATCTGCAATGATTTTTCGGACAGTTTCCTTGGAGAGCTGTTCTTCAATATGCTGATTGTACAGCAGACAAGCAAAATCGCAGTGCATGCCCTCATCTCTGGAAATCAATTCATTCGAAAAGCTGAGGCCCGGCATCAATCCGCGTTTCTTTAACCAGAAAATGCTACAAAATGAACCGGAAAAGAAAATGCCTTCCACAGCGGCAAAAGCGATCAGGCGTTCCTGGAAAGAACCCTCGTCGATCCATCGCATGGCCCAATCCGCTTTCTTTTTCACACAATCCATATGCTCAATCGCATTGAACAAATAGTCCTTTTCTTTGGGCTCCTTAATGTAAGTGTCGATGAGAAGACTATAGGTCTCTGAGTGGATGTTTTCCATCATAATTTGAAATCCATAGTAGAATTTAGCCTCTGTGTATTGCACCTCATTGACCATATTTTCCGCCAGGTTCTCATTGACAATACCATCGCTGGCAGCAAAAAAGGCCAGGACGTGCTTGATGAAATACCGTTCATCATCGTTTAGCTTATTTTCCCAATCATTCAGATCGGCGGATAAGTCGATTTCCTCAGCCGTCCAAAAGCAGGCTTGAGAATCTTTGTAATATTTCCAGATATCATCGTGCTGGATGGGAAAGAGTACAAATCGATTGGGATTGTCCGTAAGAAGTGGCTCTGAAGTAGTTGAATTTCCTTTCATTTCTAATCTTATTATTGTTGAGGTAGAGCAATTTTAAGCACTATTATTATCGGCTTCGAAAAAAATTGCACGCTACCTTGAATTGCGTTGGGATGTTAACAACAAAATTAGATAAAAGATATTCCTTATATGTGCTTACTTATTCACAACATGTTAATAACTTAAATAAAACACTTACTTTCAACAATTTACAGCAGATGAAAAGATGTTAACATCATGTTAGTAACTGTGAGAAAGAAACAAAATCGATAGAACTATCGAAAGCCCAGGGCTTTGACCGGATCAATTTTTTTGAGAAAATAAACAGGGAGGAGCATAAAAGACAGAATCAGGAGAGCACAAACCACATTGATCCAAAAGATTTTCAGCCAGTCGAAATAAATAGGTGCATAGGAAATATAGTAGCTCTGTTCATCGAGTGTAATTGGTTGAAAGAAAAACTGAATCGCACAGAATCCCAGGCCAACAATATTTCCCCAAAATAAGCCGCGCAATAGTATAAACCCGGCATAATGCAGAAATATATTTCGGAGACTAGCGAAAGGAAAGCCCAGTGCCTGAAGGACGCCGACCATCCGAGTTCGCTCAAAAATCAATATGAGAATACCCGTAGCCATATTCAGAATACAGATAATGATCATCAACAGCAAAATGATCCGTTCATTGACCTTTTGTAACTCCAACCATTGAAAAATGGGATACAGTTTATTTGTTATGGATTTCGCAACAATATCCATGGGCACAATTTCGAAGTAAACGTAACGGGAAAACTGTTCCAGGCGGTCCAGGTCATTGACGAAGACCTCAATTCCTCCAATTTGGTGATCCGACCAGCCCAAAATAGCGCGCACCTCAGAGAGGGGAACAAAGGCTAATTTTTCATCAAATTCACTGACCCCCGTATGATAGATGTTTTCAATTGAAAATTTTCTAGGGATTTCTTTTCCATCTTTGATAAAATACAAAATGACATCATCTCCAACAGTGAGAGACAAGCGATTGGCTGTTAGTCGGGAAATCATTACCGTCCGACTTTCTTTTTCCAGAGCGGGAAGTTGAGCGTCACCGTCTATGTACTTTTGAAAGGCGTCCCAATTAAATGTCGAGTCCACCCCTTTCAAGACCAAACCTTCCAGGGCATCTGAAGTACGCAAAATGGCAGACATATGCGCGCTGTGTTGCACGTAATTCACGGGTTGATTAAAATCTCCCAATTCCGGATGACTCACCGAACTATCTTTCAAATTTTTAATCTCTGAAATCCAGTCCATCGTATCCGTCAATGGCACTTCCTGAAATTGTTGCGAATTGATATGCGTAGCATGAATATGTCCCCAGACGCCGAATATTTTCTCACTAATCTCGGTCCTAAATCCCTTAATAATGCATACGGCAACAATCATGATCGCCACACTGAGAGCAACGGCCGCTGTAGTCAATCGAATAATAAAACCCGAAAAATTTTGGGAATCACTACCGAAGGTTTTGGAGGCAATGTAAGACGAGATACTCATACGACAAATATACTTGAGAAAAAGGAATTGTATTACCTTTGGTGCAAAAGTACAGAATGAACTTTTACGAAGAAATGCAATGGCGGGGGATGATACAGGATCATACACCAGATATCGAATCTTTGTTGCAGGAAAAAAAGGTCGTAGGATATATTGGTTTTGACCCAACAGCTCCTTCGCTCACCATAGGCAATTACGTCCAGATAATGATTTTGAAATTGTTTCAACAGGCGGGACATACGCCCATCGTTCTCATGGGTGGAGCTACGGGAAGAATCGGAGATCCGAGTGGAAAAGACCAGGAACGGCAGCTCAAAAGCGAGGATGAGTTAGACAGTAATCTAAAACATCAGTTCGAGCAACTCCGAGGATTTCTCAATTTCTCAGAAGGAGAAAACAAAGCCGTTTTAGTCAATAATCTCGACTTTTATAAGGAGATGAATGTACTTGAGTTTTTTCGTACAGCCGGCAAAGTACTCACCGTAAATTATATGCTTTCTAAAGAATCCGTGAAGAACAGGATGGAAAGTGGAATTTCATTTACTGAGTTTTCATATCAATTGCTGCAGGCCTACGATTTTCAAAAGTTATACCAAACGTATAACTGTCGCCTACAAATGGGTGGTTCTGACCAATGGGGAAATATCACTGCAGGCACTGAATTTATACGCAGGAACTTAACAGATGCCAAAGCCTATGCTTTGACCACTCCCCTGCTGACCAAGGCGGATGGCAGTAAGTTTGGGAAGTCAGCAGAAGGTAATATTTGGCTGGACCCCAACATGACTTCTCCTTATAAGATGTACCAATTCTGGTTGAATGCCAGCGATGCTGATCTGCCTAAATTTATCAAATACTTTTCCCTGAAGGAAAGGTCAGCAATGGAGAGTCTATTGGAGATCGCAGCGGAGAATCCTCAGGAAGCCAAACGACAATTGGCTGAAGAGGTTACGACGACCATTCACTCACAAGAAGCCATGGAGTCAGCCCAAAAGGTATCTCACTTTCTATTTAACAAAAAAGCGAGTTCAGAGGATGTTCAGCATCTCAAAAAAGATGATTTGAAAACTATAGCCCAGGAAATTCCCAGCTTTAAACTCCCGAAGAGTAAAATTGAAGCGGGTGCAGCTATTGTTGATGTTTTAGCAGAGCTCACTGACATTTCAGCTTCAAAATCCGAAGCACGTCGCTCGATAAAGGGCATGGCTGTTGCAGTGAATAAACGCAAGGTGAAAGATGTTGAAAGTAGTTTACAAAGCGAGGATTTGCTGTTCGATCAGTACATTTTGATTGACAACGGCAAGAAGAACAAATTCATTCTCGAAGTATCCTAAAAATCCCTCTATCCGTTTAATGGCATGAGCAGTGCAATCGAAGGCGACACAGTTAGTCAAGTCCAAGATTATGGAGTGAGGTAGGTACAAAAATAACATTTAGTGATGGGCTTTTCGCGGGTTATGAGTAATCCGCGATGGGAAAGCGCCCGGAGGGCGAAAGCGTGAGGTGCCCGGAGGGCTAGTGCCCTTACCACTAAATGGGTAATGAAAAGTCGCTAGTATATATTTGTTCAGATCAAGGCGCGAGGAAGGAGAAGAGTCTTAGATTTTAGACTAATGAGCAACGAAGAGTTGGGCAAAAAAATCTAGACTTGGTCTGTAAGGATTTAGTGGTAAGGGCTCTAGGTGCCGCCGAAGGCGGTACGGAGCGAAAATAGCGAACCCCGGAGGGGACCGACCCCGAGCAGCCAGTTGGCTGGCGAGTGAGGGGTCACGCCCATACAAAACATTGAAATAGAGGTTATCCCCAAGAAATATTTACACTCTTATTAATTATCGGTCTTTTCAAAGTCCAGGGCAGCGGAATTGATACAGTAGCGCAAACCGGTAGGCTGAGGACCATCTCTAAATACGTGCCCCTGATGGCCACCGCACTGAGCGCAATGGACTTCTACCCGACTCATTCCCATAGATCCATCCTCGCGATAGGCAATGACTCCCTCCTCTATGGGTTGGTAAAAACTGGGCCATCCGGTGCCCGACCTGAATTTATGCATGGAATGAAATAGGTCCAAACCGCAGCCAGCACACTGATACACACCTTTTGACTTATTGTCCCAAAGATCGCCGGAGAAGGCCCTTTCGGTACCTTCCTTTCTCAAGACGCGATACTCCTCATCGGTGAGTTTTTGTTTCCACTCCTCTTCGGTCAGGGAAGGGTCGGTAAGTTGAGATTTAGGTGCTTTGTCATTAAATTCCTTAGCGATATTTTCATTCGCACCGTTCTGGGCTGTCGTGCAGCCGGCAAAGAGAAAGAAAATAAAAAGAGATACAACTGAATTGAGATTAAACATCATTTGGGTCATTTTTTGATTTAAAGTTCTTAGCGCGAGATATGTCCTGCTTTTGGGTGAAGTCTACAATAAATTTGACAGATGTTCCAATGGACAGGAAAACGAAAAAGGACAGTGTCAGGATAAGATAAATAGATTGGTAGGTCTCTGCCTCGTATATACTTTGCCCAGACAATAGCCAGGCGTAGACTCCACTCAGCATGACAAAGCCAATAAAACCGTAAATTGCTCGCCCCCAGTCTTTGGCAGAATGGGTGGTAACCATGAGTATAATGGCAGTAAAAAAAGAATAATACAAGAGCATAGCAGCTGCAATCATCCAGGGAAATAGATTGTACGTTTCCATTATTCCAATCCAGCCCAATGACATTCCGGCAGTCGAAATGATAATACTCAAAACAAGCACTGCAGCGGCAAGATACAGCGGGTCTTTTACCACATCAATAAATCTGTCCACAGTTTGAAGCATATTTTCTTCTATCTAATATATGGACTGCACTTTGGGCGTTTTACATCGTCTGAGCATACAAATTAAAGTCCTCTGCATCTGTTATTTTCACATTCACGAAATCACCAATACGAAGGAATGTTTTATCTGCTTTGACTTTCACCTGATTATCAACCTCGTGGGAATCTCTATAAGTTCGTCCGATAAAATATCCAGATTCATAACCATCGACGAGCATTTTTTGTTGAGTTCCGACCAGCTTTTGATTTTTTTCCCAGTTAATTCCTCGCTGAATTTCCATAATGAGTTGAGCTCTTTCTTCTTTTACCTCATCCGGCACATCATCTTCCATTTCGTATGCGCGCGTATTTTCCTCATGAGAATATTTAAACACGCCCAGGCGATCAAATTTTTGCTCTTCTACAAAACGGCACATTTCTTCAAATTCATCTTCTGTTTCTCCGGGAAAGCCAACGAGCATAGTGGTGCGCAGGGCAATGTTAGGGGCCGTTTCACGAGCAAAAGCGAGTAAGTCTCTGGTTTCCTCTATCGTGATGTGTCTTCTCATTCGGTCCAGCACTGCATTGGATGCATGCTGAAGAGGGATATCTAAATAATTACAAATTTCATCATTTTCAGCCATGGTCGTAAGTATGTCCCGCGGAAATTTAGTGGGATAGGCGTAGTGTAAGCGAATCCATTCAATACCCTCGACTGCAGAGAGCGCTTCAAGTAATTCGGGCAATGCTCTTCGTTTGTAAAGGTCCAATCCGTAGTAGGTGAGTTCCTGAGCAATGAGTTTTATTTCCTTCACTCCTATTCGAGCCAACCCTTTCGCCTCTTTGACAAGGCTTTCTATAGGCTGTGACCGATGCTTGCCGCGCATGAGGGGAATAGCACAAAATGCACAGGTTCGATTGCAGCCTTCAGATACTTTAAGGTAGGCAAAATGATGTGGGGTGGTCACTTGTCGTTCTCCCAGGAGTTCATGCTTATAATCCGCCTCAAAACGGGCGAGCAATGCCGGCAGATCCATGGTGCCAAAAAAAGCATCCACTTCTGGAATCTCTTTTTCCAAATCATCTTTATATCTCTGCGAAAGGCAGCCCGTCACGTACAACTTTTCAATTACTCCAAGATTCTTCTGTTCTGCGTAGTGCAGAATAGTATCTATCGATTCTTTCTTCGCTAAATCGATAAACCCACAGGTATTTACTATGATAATATTGGCATCAGAGGTTTCATCTTCATGAGTAACATCAATGTCATTTCCCTTTAGTTGGGTCAGAATTTGTTCTGAATCCACTAAGTTTTTAGAACATCCCAAAGTAATTATGTTAACTTTATTCGGTGTAAGTGTGTTTACTTTCAAAATACTAGCTTTTATGAGGGCAAAATTACTAATCCTTTTCTGCTTTTTGACCTTTTCCATCGGAAAAGCCCAGATCGGCATTCAAGGACACTATTACTCAATGAGTTCACAGACAGAACAATCTCAAGTTTTTAATAGTTTCACCGGAGGCGTTGATTACTGGTTTAGATTGGATCGAGTGCGCTTAGAGTTTAGACCTTTTCTGGGTTTCGAATCACTTCAGAGTCGAGAATCCGATATCAGTATGCAGGCACTAACCTTCGAGTTTCAGACCTTATTTTATCCAATGGACTGGTTTAATGACTGCCAGTGCCCCACTTTCGGAAAGACGAATGATTTTGTAAAAAAGGGGTTCTTCTTTACGGTTGCTCCTTACGTTGGGCGGTTGCTGAACGACCCGGAAAATTGGGTGCAATCTTCGGATTGGGCCTGGGGGCTAAAGGCTGGAGCAGGCTTAGATATCGGCTTGTCAGATTATGTCACTATAACGCCATTCGCCAGAATGATGTATGTAGTAGATCATTTTAGCCAATCCGCAGCGAGTGATAAAAATGGGCAATTGGGCTTTCAACTGGGGCTCATCCTCGGTCTTCGCTGGGACGAACAGAACTTTTAGGCAGAAGAGCTTCTATTCTTTATCTAAATATGTTTGAGCAATCAAATGCCATCCCACAATACCTGCCGTTACGGCTACATTAAAGGAATGTTTGGTGCCAAATTGGGGGATTTCGACAGCGCAGTCAAGAAAAGGGAGTAACTCAGGTGACAATCCATCGACTTCATTGCCAAAGAAAAGAGCGTGCGGTTTGTCAATATTCGCAGTCCAATGCTGAAGTTCAATACTTTGATTGGTCTGTTCAATTCCAATTAATTGAAAGCCATTGCTTTTCAATTGCTTCGCCAGCTTAACTACATTACTCTCATGGGACCATTTTACGGATGCCGTAGCGCCGATTGCCGTTTTTAGAATTTCTTTATGCGGTGGATGAGCTGTTATACCACAGAGGCATAATTTCTCAATACCCAAAGCATCAGCAGTTCTAAATATGCTGCCCACATTCAAAGCGGAGCGAACATTATCCAAAACATAAACAACTGGAAACTTTTTAGCTGCCTTGAAATCTTTAATAGAGGGTCGTCCCAGCTCTTCCAATTTAAGTTTCCGCAAACTCATGATCCTTTTTGATCTTGGTGCTTCAAGGCCGCAGTGACAAAAGAAACAAACAGCGGGTGCGGACGTTCTACCCTGCTTTTATACTCCGGATGGTACTGTACGCCGATAAACCAGGGATGATTTGTCAATTCTACAATTTCCACAAGATTTGTCTCCGGGTTTCGACCAGAAGCGATGAGATGGTGTTTTTCCAAATCATTCAGATATGCATTATTCAGCTCGTACCGATGTCTATGCCGTTCTTGAATCGTATCTGCACCGTAGATTTTTCGAGCAAGAGAGCCTTTAGACAGTTTACAATCGTACTGTCCTAAACGCATTGTGCCTCCCATTTTAGAAACATTTTTTTGGTCCGGCATGATATCGATAATCGGTTCGGTAGCACCTGTGTTCCATTCCGTACTCTCCGCATGATCAATCCCGAGAACATTTCTTGCAATTTCCACCACAGCACATTGCATCCCCAGACAGATTCCGAAAAAAGGAATTCCTTTGTTTCTAGCATATTGAATGGCGCGCAGCTTGCCACCAATTCCTCTGGAACCAAAACCCGGGGCTACAATAATACCATCATACGCAGATAGCGAGGAATAGTCATAGTCCTCATCTTCCAGACGCTCGGAATGAATGGGAATGACTCTTACCTTGGTTTCGGTCACGGCACCCGCGTGGAACAATGATTCGTAGATAGACTTATAGGCATCCTGCAGCTCATTGTACTTTCCAATCAGCGCAATCTTTATTTCGTGGAGAGGGTTTTTCTGCTGCCCCAAAAATATTTTCCAGGCCTTGAGGTTAGCTTGTTCATTATACTTTTCGATATGCATTTTCTTCAATACCATCTTATCGAGCTTCTCTTTCAGCATCAATAATGGTACATCGTAAATAGAAGCAGCATCTATGGCCTCGATCACTGATTCCCGATCGACATTACAGAACAAGGCTAACTTGGTCCGGATCTCCTCCGTCAATTCATGCTCAGTTCGACAAACCAAAATATCCGGTTGAATTCCCGAGGTGAGCAATTCCTTAACAGAATGCTGAGTAGGTTTAGTCTTAAGTTCTTTTGCCGCAGAGAGATAAGGGATAAGAGTAAGGTGAATAACCAAGCAGTTAGGTATTCCTAACTCATTTCGTAATTGCCTAAGTGCTTCTATGTAGGGTAGAGACTCAATATCTCCTACTGTGCCACCCAATTCTGTAATAATGATATCAAAATCGCCGGTATCGCTTAAAGCTATGACCCGTTCCTTAATTTCATCTGTAATGTGGGGAATAACTTGAACTGTTTTGCCCAAATAGTCGCCCCTTCTTTCCTTTTCAATCACCGTTTGATAGATGCGACCCGTGGTTACGTTATTGGCCTGAGACATAGAGATATTAAGAAACCTCTCGTAATGGCCCAAGTCCAAATCTGTTTCAGCGCCATCGTCAGTCACATAACACTCTCCATGTTCATAGGGATTTAGTGTTCCGGGATCAACATTAATATAAGGGTCGAATTTTTGGATCGTTACTTTAAGGCCTCTAGCTTGTAGTAGTTTCGCTAATGATGCTGCGATAATGCCTTTCCCGAGGGAAGAAGTGACCCCTCCCGTAACAAATATATACTTAGCCATTTTGGTTTGCTTTGATTGCGTTACGGGGCCTAAAGGTACAGAAAGAAATACAAAACAACCAATCGAATGAAACTGGTCGGTATATTAACTGTAGGTTAATTAGGAATATACAGTCCTGTCATTCCTGTTGAAATTATTACTTTTGGCAACCAATCATCAATTATGGATTATTCTATCATCGTAATGTGGCTAGGGTTCTTTTTAGCTGCGTATTCAGTCGTAGGAAATGATGTAATCCAAACTCTAGGAACATTTTTAATTTCAAATGAGGATAGAGCTCCATGGTGGGTATTATGGTTGTTTGCAGCAACGATACTCTCATTAGCATTAATTTATGGCTATTGGCAATCAGACATTTCTTATGGTCGACTGGCAAAATTTGATCGGCCGGAAGTGATGCATTGGTACTACCTGTTGCCACCAATTGTATTATTACTCATTACCAGATCAGGTATACCCGTGAGCACGACCTTTATGATCCTGACTTTATTTTCTATTCACGATTTGCCGGCTGACTTTATGACGCTTTTGGGTAGTGTCTTTGATACAGATCAAAAATTGGGCGGGATGATTTACAAGTCCGTCTTGGGCTATATTATCGCCCTGAGTTCAGGTTTAATTATCTTTTTATCCATCACAAAATTCACCGAGCGCGCTTTCGTTCTTCGGCCTTTAAAGAAGAGTAGACGATATACATGGACTATAATCCAGTGGATGACTACTGCTTTTTTGTGGTTTCAGTGGTTGTCGCAGGACTTAGCCAATATTTACATCTATTTTGGAGGTGGAGGTGACCTCAACTTATATGAATTTATTATTTCGCTATTGATTGTTGTAGGACTATTGGGGTATATTTTTTATAGAAAAGGAGGGGCAGTCCAAGAAATTGTGCGATCCAAATTCAATACTGCAGATATCCGATCCGCTACCTTTATTGACTTTATTTATGGCGTAATCCTGTATATTTTCAAATACGACTATTTTGGAATTTGGGGCGGGCAAATCCCAATGTCAACTACCTGGATTTTCGTCGGACTATTGGCGGGTCGTGAAATGGGAATAGTTTTAATTCAAAATGGATATTTGGCTCGTTCTTTATTGAATATGTTATTTGCTGATCTTGGGAAAATATTTTTTGGACTGGTAGTTAGTGTATTACTCGTATTTTTCATCAAGTATTTAGCACTCATTTTGTAGAGTACATCCTCCATTCTCAGGAACAAAGAAAAAGCAAATAGCTTTTCCATCACTTTTGATGCATATTCCAAAGGATTGTAATAGTCCCTCCTCAAAAAGCGATAATGAATAAACCTAAGCATCAAAGGAAGCGGCCACGGTAAAAAAATGATTCTTTAAGGCTTTATTGAAGCCGGCCAAATTTTTTCGCACCACTTTTTCCATGCAACCATACCCAAAAGGCCAACTACAAGGCCTAAGGTAAACCCTACGAAGACATCTGAAGGGAAGTGAACGCCAACATAGATTTGGGCATATCCAATACTGACAGCCCAAAGGACAAGGAGTAGAACTGCAAGCCAGTGACCATAAAAGAGACTGAGAGAGAAGAAAATAGCCATACTCATATGATTCGCTGCATGAGCCGAATTCATGCTGTATCCACTGCCGCAAGTGACCAGCAACCTGGCGTCAACCGGTGAATCAGAATGACAGGGACGAACGCGCTCAACTTGCTTTTTCAAAGCATAATTACTGACTCCATCACTAACTCCAACAACAAGAAAAGAAAATACCAACCAGACAAGAGCCTTTAACTTATAGCGAATGAGCGCTATGACAGAAAGCACAATATAAAAAGGAACCCAAAATCCTCCATCTCTCAAGGTGGGCAATACTTGATCTAAGAATGGGCTTACAGCCTCCTGATTGATAAAGTAAAACAAGGAAATATCCCACTCGAGCATAGCTTATACTTTTATTGTTTCGATAATTAGCCGATCAGATTCAAGAGGATGAAATGGTGAGAGTGAATAATCTCCAAATACATTCTTCACCTGAAGTGAGGATTGACTGAGCAATTCTTTAAAATCGGATAAGCTAAGCATGCGGACTTTTTCTACAAATTCCATCGATGGCTCTCCCTGAGGACAGACGACAACTTTCTTAATGATTTTATTTTCTTCAATCCGGCGTTGAATATGGAAATGAGTATTGCCCTTTTTAATCCGCTCTTCAGGAGTAATATTTCGTTGAATTTTATGGATATTCAAGAAATCCACGATAAACTGACCTTCATATTTCAAACAATCAGCAATATTTTGAATGGTTTTTTGATGCTCAGCCCAAGTTTCAAAATAGCCAAAACTCGTAAAGAAATTGAAAACGAAATCAAAAGGCTCCTCTGAAAATAGGAAGGGCTCTCTCATATCATGCCGAAGGAAAGAAAGATTATCTCGAGTATAATTTCCTGCACTTTCAATGTTTTGCGAAGCGATATCAATGCCTGTAACGCAATGCCCTCTTTTTGCTAAAAGTCTGGAAAACCTTCCTTTTCCACAGCCGACATCTAAAATACGAGCGCGCGTAGGATGTCCAAGATGGTCTAGTAAATGTTCAAGAAACTGCTGGGCTTCATCTCCATCTCTGTAATCGTACAGCATGTGATAATACGGGGAATCAAACCAAGATGTAAACCATTCCTTTTGCCTCTCCATTGGAAATTCCATTTATCGTAAAAGAATTGGTAATTTTGTCTTTATCTATTGACCCTCAAATATACAATACTTTGACACTTATTAAATCCATATCTGGCTTTCGAGGCACCATAGGTGGCAACCCAAAAAATAATTTGACCCCAATTGATATCGTGCGCTCAACTGCGGCTTTCGGACAATTCATTCGCTCAAAATATTCGGTGCCGCCTACCATTGTTGTAGGAAGAGACGGAAGAAAGTCAGGTCCTCATGTTTACTCTCTAGTTGCCGAAACCCTAAAAGCCATGGGCTGTCTAGTGGTGAATGTAGGCCTCAGCACTACCCCAACCGTAGAAATGAGTGTTATCCAACTCAACGCACAGGGAGGAATTGTTCTTACAGCAAGTCACAATCCCATGGGCTGGAACGCCCTAAAGCTCTTGGATCACCGCGGTGAGTTTTTGTCCCAAAAGGACGGAGAAGAAATTATCGCCTTAAGCGAAAGTCAGCATCTTGAATTTCGGGCCATTGAACATTGGGGTAGCATTAGAGATCACTATTCCGCCTTAGAGGAGCACATACAAGCTATTTTAGATGACGAACTTGTCGATGCTGAAATCATTAAAAAGCAAAATTATCACGTTATCGTCGATGCTGTAAATTCTACTGGAGCAATCGCTATACCAGGATTATTAGATCGCCTGGGCTGTACCTTTGAAATTATCAACGGTGATGTGACGGGTGAGTTTGCTCATAACCCCGAACCCCTTTCTGATCATTTGTCGGAACTAAGAGAAGCCGTGGCATCTAAAAAGGCCGACTTAGGTGTAGCTGTGGACCCAGATGTAGATCGCCTGGCCTTAGTGGACGAAACCGGACACTACATTGGTGAAGAATACACACTTGTTGTTTCTGCTGATTTTGTATTATCGAAAAAGAAAGAAGGGCAATTTGTATCGAACCTATCATCTTCAAAAGCCCTACAAGACTTTATTATTTCTCAAGGAGGGAGCTATCAATCCTCAGCTGTGGGCGAAGTAAATGTGGTGAATAAAATGAAAGAAACGAATGCCATTCTCGGAGGCGAAGGCAATGGTGGAGTGATCTATCCACAACTACACTATGGACGTGATGCACTAATTGGCTTAGCCTTTACACTACAGCTTATGGCTGAACGAAAAGAAAGTTTGAGTTCAATATATGGCCGATATCCTAGGTATGAAATGATAAAGGATAAGATTAACATACCAAAAGGCTATGAAATAGATGTATTATTGAACAAACTTCGAGCGGCGTTCAAGGGTCATGAATGCATTACTATAGATGGTCTCAAGATCTTATTCAATCATGGATGGGTACACTTGAGAGCTTCCAATACAGAGCCCATACTCAGGTTATATGCCGAGCACAACACTCAGGAAAAAGCTAGATCTCTTGCGAATAGAGTGCGTAGAGAGTTTGAACACATCATTGAATACAATCGTTAGAGCCTTTTTAAAAAACACCAATCATCTATGAGTATTTACCTTGACAATGCTGCTTCAACTCCAATCCATCCCGAAGTCATTGAAGTTATGTTGAACTCACTAAAAAATGATTACGGCAATCCCTCTTCCATTCATGATTTTGGAAGAAAAGGACGAACGGCGATAGAAAAATCTAGAAAGTCCATTGCCCAACATTTCGGAGCTTCCATTGGGGAAATTTTTTTTACTTCCGGAGGAACGGAGTCAAATAATATGGCATTAAAATGCGGTGTTAGAGATCTAGGGGTACAGCGTATTATTTCTACTCCAATAGAACACCATTGCGTCTTGCATTCCATCGATCGCGTCCTAAAAACCGATGGAGTAAGTACTGATTTTCTTAAAGTAGATACTGAGGGTAAAATCAATTTAAAAGAATTGGAAAGCTTACTCACAAAATATCAAAGCGAAATAGTCATGGTGAGCATAATGCACGCAAATAATGAAATTGGAACACTACAGGATATAGCTGCAATTTCAGCTTTGTGTGAAAAATACAATGCTTTCTTTCACTCCGATACTGTTCAGACCGTTGCTCACTATCCGATAGATGTAAATCAACATCCCATCCATTTCATGTCTGGTTCAGCTCACAAGTTTCATGGACCAAAAGGTGTTGGCTTCATTTACATGAATCAAAATGCTATTTTAGAACCATTTATTGATGGAGGAGCGCAGGAAAGAAATATGAGAGCTGGAACGGAAAATGTCTCTGGTATTGTGGGCATGGCTAAGGCACTCGAGATGGCTCAAGAGAGAAGTACAGAGGATCAGAACCACATTTTATCATTAAAGAACCAACTCAAAAAAGGATTATTAGCTTACAATTCAAACATCTCATTCAATGGGCCGGAGGATGATTCCGAATGCCTCTCGACAGTTCTCAATGCGCAATTCCCCCCTCACCCTAAAAATGATATGTTTTTAATGTACCTCGACCTAAAAGGTATTGCTGTCTCCGGAGGGAGCGCTTGTAGTTCAGGAGCCAATCAAGGCTCACATGTGATCCGGAAAGTTCGTGAGGAGGATCCGGGCATGGCTGTTCGGTTTTCTTTTTCAAGGTACAATAGCGCAGAGGAAATCGATTCTACCTTGAACTGTATTGAGGAAATTCTAAGCTAATGGAAAGCCAGGAGCGATTTATGCAGAGGGCGATTCAATTGGCCCAAAGGGGATACAGTCTCACCCAAACAAACCCCATGGTAGGTGCTGTAATCATTCATGGAGAAAAAATTATCGGCGAAGGCTTACATAGACAATATGGTGAAGCACATGCTGAAGTCCACGCACTTCGAGACGTGAGCAAAGGTATGAAGTCACTTCTCCCTCAATCTACCTTATACGTAACTTTAGAGCCGTGTTCTATTGTTGGAAAAACACCCTCCTGTGCAAGAACACTGATAGAGCAAAACATCGGTGCAGTTGTCATTGGAACAATTGATCCCAACCCAAAGGTAAAAGGAAAGGGCATCGCTATGCTCAAATCTGCTGGTATACCCATATCCCTTGGTCTCATGGAAAAAGAATGTCAATCCTTGCTTTTTCCCTTTTCGGTGCAACAGAAAAAGAAAAGGCCTTTTGTCCACATCAAATGGGCACAATCATATGATGGCTATATTTCAAAGGAAAATGAACCCACACCAATCAGCCATAGGTATTTGAAATTCCTTACGCACAAAATTAGAGGAAGATCACAAGCAATATTAGTAGGAACCAACACCATTCTAGTGGATAATCCAAGCCTTGATAATCGCTATGACCCTGGTGGACAACCAGTAAAGATAATCCTGGATCGTAAAAACAGGATTCAAAATAAAAATCTTAAGGTGTTTTCAAGCGAGGGAACTACACTGGGTTTAGGTGTTACAGAACACCCTTTGAGAAATCACTTTGATGATTTTATTCCCATTTCCCCGGATATTTCGATCGATCAAGTCCTATCTTTACTGTATCAACATGGTATTGGATCTCTGATGGTGGAGGGTGGACGGTCTCTTCTACAGTCATTCATCGACGAAAAACTATGGGATAGAGCAACGGTAATTAAAAGCCCATTAAAACTCAAACAAGGAATTAAAGCACCGATGCTTACAGGTGAAATTGACAAGGTTTACTCTCTCGCCGGAAACCTCGTAAACGAGATAATACCGAAAAAGTAAGCACCCTTTATCTTCTATCTTTTACACACCTTGCTTTTCTGCGATAGAATGTTTCATAAGGTAGTGATCCACAATTTTCTTTCCGTGATCTCTAGTATTTTCTATAAATAATTTATGCGTTTTCATCCCACATTGAATCACACCGGCCAAATAAAGATTGGGAATATTCGATTCGAGGTGGTTTTCATCGCACACCGGAGTATCAACGCCGTCATCTTCAATGGCCACACCAGATGACTTTAGAAACTTATAGTCAGGGTGATAACCCGTCAGTGCCAAAACAAAGTCATTATCAATAGCAAACCTACCCTTAGGGTTTTCTAATATCACCTTATCCTCTTCGATTTCAAGCACATGAGTACTAAAATAGGCCTGAATTGATCCCTCTTTAATTCGATTCTCAATGTTTGGCTTGATCCAGTATTTCACCCTGGGATTAATTTCCGCTCCCCTGACGGCCATGGATACTTTTGCTCCTTTTTGCCAGCACTCCAACGCAGCATCACAGGCAGAGTTGGCCGCTCCAACTACCAAAACTTCTTTTCCAATATAGGGGTAGGCATTTTTGTAATAATGATCTACTTTCGGTAGCGACTCTCCCTTGACTCCCATAAGGTTTGGCTGGCTGTAATAACCTGTAGCAATGATAACGGCTTGAGACGTGTAGGTATCCTTTTCAGTCCGTACAGCAAAATGTGCCTTATCCCGATCAACACTATCCACTGCTTCAAATGTGCGAATATTCAATTTATTATCTAGGACGATACGTCGATAATACTCCAAGGCTTCATCTCGTGTTGGTCGTGGATGATGAGAGAGAAAGGGCGTATCTGCAATTTCTAGTCGGACGGAAGTTGAAAAAAATGTCATTTCATCGGGAAAGTGATACAGCGAATTCACCAAGGGGCCCTTCTCTAAAATCAAATAGGATAAGCCCGCTTGTTCGCATTCCCATCCACACAAAATTCCTGTAGGCCCACCGCCTATTATTATGAAATCGTAATCGTTTCCTATTGTTTCTTCTGCCATTACATTTTTCTTTTTACACCTATACTACCAAATAAAGATAAAAAAGTTGACTGAGTCGTACCACAGAGTCCATTTAACACTCAAAAGCGTTGCTAGAAACCCACAGTTAGACTCATAATAGTTCACCGGACGATTAAGCTAAGTGGCCGCTATTATTCCAATGAGGTCCTAACCTTTTGTAATTGAAGATCAAAAGAAAAGTGGGAAAGAAAATATGCCTCGTTGAAAGTTTTTAGATTTGTAACGGAATGACAAGGAAAAACGACTTACGAAGATCTCTCTTAATAGCTGGACCGGTTATCATAGGCCAACTGTCGTATATTGCTTTGGGTGTGATTGATAGCATGATGGTTGGACGTCTCGGCGCAACTCCTCTAGCTGCTGCGGCTTTGGCCAACAGTTATTTGGCCATTCCACTTACTTTTTGTTTTGGGCTGGCAGCGGGTATCGCTCCAATTGTGGCAAAATTAGGAGCACAAAAAAAGAATAGTGCCTTACGGCGCGTGTTGAGAAATGGAACCTGGACGACTTTGACCATTGGACTTCTCTGTGGGCTATTGATGCTACTATGCATTCCCCTACTGCATATCCTGGGGCAACCGGAACCAGTAGTTGCTGAAGCTAAGCCATATATTTATTTGCTGGCTTTAAGTCTTTTACCACAAGCACTTTTCCTCAACTTCAAAAATTTTACTGAAGGCTTAGAGTGGATGCGACCTGCACTTTACGTCGGCGTGATCAGTGTGCCAATTAATTTTATCTTGAATTATTTCTTGATTTTCGGGCCCGGGATCTTTCCAGAATGGGGATTGGTCGGCGCTGGTGTAGCTACAGTGATTACCAGGGTTATCATGCTTGTCTCAATGTACTACTATATGCTCAATAGTAAATTTGAAAAATACGTAGAACACAAGAGAAGTTGGGATTTAGAAACCATAAGAAAAATATTGAAGATTGGAGTGCCCGCAGGTACACAGTACGTGCTGGAAACAGGAGCGTTTGTAGCCGCTGCTTTATTAATGGGCATGATAGGAACCTTACCTTTGGCGGCACACCAAATCGCCATAAATTTAGCCTCTATCCCATTTATGGTATGCATTGGATTATCTTCAGCCGGCGCAATTCGCATGGGTCGAGCATATGGTGAAAATGACATTAGTCGTATTCGGTTTTCGGGAGGAAATATTTTATGGCTGACCGTTGGCTTTATGACGCTAACTGCAATTATTTTTGCACTATTGCGATTTGAATTGCCAAAACTTTACATCAAAGATCCAGCGGTTATTCTTATGGCAGGTAACATGTTGTTAATTGCTGCTATTTTTCAAATTTCTGACGGCATCCAAGCCGTTTGCGTAGGTTTGTTGCGAGGATTGGAAGATGTCCGATGGCCAACGTTTTTTGCACTTATGGCTTATTGGGTTTTTGGCTTACCATTAGGATACTTTTTAACCTTTACACTAGATTGGGGATATATCGGAATTTGGTACGGCTTGTTGATTGGTTTGAGTTTATCTGCTCTTTTCTTGTTATTGCGTTTTGTCCGGTCCACCCGAAATCTATCCGCTACTCATTCAAATTGATTTTGAGGCTCTCAAACGATAAAGCATCCTCTCTTGCGTCAAGCTTGGATGGTAGTCCTTCCACAATTGGCGAATATGGTTATTTGAAGCTAACTCCGGATTAGAATGGACTGTTGTAATGCCTCTTTTCATAAATACCTGCAGAATTTGATGAAAAATAAATGCAGGAACACCCTTCTTTAGGTATTCAGGATGCACGCCAATGAGCATTAGATCGGCCTCGCGATGAAAATGTTTATGCCAAAGAAACGGTAAGGCACTCCACCACTTCCAATGACTATCTAACCGCTGAAGAAAAGGAGCATACGATGGAACAGCAACTCCAAACGCAATCAAGGTCTCACCATCAAATACAAATGCGGTATATTGCTTTTTTATCATTGGCAAAAATGAGCGAATGTAATATTGCTGAATGTCATGAGCCAAAAGGTGTTGACCAGGCAAATGGGCATGAGACTGTTGCATTAATTCAAATGCTTTTTCCGCAAAGAAGAGCACCTCTGACTTATTCTTTGGCACTACACACTTCCATGAATACCTTTGCTTTAGTAAGTGATATAGTTTAGATATTTTCGGCGGCATACTCCGAGGTACTTCCATATCATATGAATGATATTTCTGTATGGGAACACCTCCCAGCTGGTTCATCAAAGCAGCATAGTAAGGCAAATGATAAGATTCTGAAATTGTAGGTCGAATGTCGAAACCCGAGGTCAATAATCCCACTTTGTCGAACTGAGTAAATCCGTGGGGGCCAACAATACCTTCTGACTGTTTTTCCCCTACCCATTGAAAAACAGACTGAAATAACAAGCGGTTGGCTTGTAAATTATTCTCGGTCTCCCACCAGCCCCAATGAAGCTCCATCGGCTGATCCATCGCGTGTGCAACGACAACCCTCGCAACGGCTCTATCTCCCTCTACCGCAATGAAACTCTTCCATCGATAAAAAGGAGAAAAAGTAGATACTTTAGGGTCTAATTGGGCCCGTTCATCAGCTATTAAATTCGGAACGTGATATTGATTATCTGAATAAACTCTTTGAGGAAGATCGAAAAACAACTCCCAATCTTTTTCGGAATCCACCGCTCGAATGTCAATAGCCAAATCAAATATTTCTAAGGTAAAAGCTCACCTATTCTGCGATGTATACGTCAAACTCTACCCGGCGATTCAATCTTCTTCCCTCATCTGTATCATTATTTGCTCGAGCTTGGTCAGGACCATATCCGAGATAGGACATTCGTGAGGCACTAATTCCTTTACTTGCCAAATATTCATAACAAGATCGCGCTCGCTGCTCTGACAATCTTTGATTCAGTGCCCTACTGCCAGTATTATCTGTATGGCCACTTATCCTGAGCTTATAGTCTGGATATTTTTTCATTATCGTTGCGATATCATCTAAATTATCAAATGAACTCTGCTTCAGCGTCGCACGATTCGATTCAAACTTAACAGACTCCATAGCCAAATCAAGCACTTCTTGCTCTTCTTCCTCTATCTCAGGGCAGCCAAAATTACTCGCAGGACCGGGGGTGTCAATACATTTGTCTTCTTTATCAATGACCCCATCATTGTCACTGTCAGGACATCCCGCCGTCGATTTCGGACCCTTGGTATTAGGACAATCATCAAATTTATCGGGAACACCATCTCCGTCGCTATCAATGTAGGGACAGCCTTTATTTTCTATAGGCCCAGGAACATTAGGACATTCATCATCACTATCTGGCACTCCGTCACCATCACTGTCAGGACAACCGTCAAAACTTTTAGGTCCGGCCTGATCAGGACATTTGTCTTCATGATCGGGGATGCCATCTTCATCACTGTCGGGACAACCACTAAACTCCTTAGCTCCAGCCTCATTGGGACATAAATCGTAAACATCTGGAATTCCATCACCATCACTGTCAGACAGAACCTCCTCTTCTTCTTCCTCTTCCTCAGGCACTTCTTTATCCTCTGTCTTTTGTAAAAAATAATGAGTGAATCCTATCCCAAAATTCACATTGCTCCTGTTCTCGCGTCCCAAGTGATAAGCAGCTTGGAGGTTAATTGCCGTAGAAGAATGAATATTGATATCCATACCTAATCCTATCGGAATATCGAAATCAGTGTCTCCTCCAGATAGAAATACTCCATTTCCTCCAACGAGTAAGTAAGGCTGAAAAAGTGTTTGTGCATCTTTCCAGGACCACTTCACCTGAGCTCCTAAACTGTGCATCCGACGCTGTGATGACTCTTCACTAAATTGAACTACAGCAGTCCGAAAGGGTACATATAATTCTAAATTGGGGTGGAACTTATGGTTGTATCCAAGCTCGAAACCGTCTCCATAAGATCTGAAATCTAAAACATCTCCACCAGCAGGCCCCAGATAATCAACAAATATTTTTTTTACTGAAAACCCCTGTACTCGCTCCAGTTCAACCGAATCAGACTGAGCGGAAAGTTGAAAAAATAAAAAGAGAAATAAAATTGCCAGTAAAGTCTGTTTCATAATCAGTGATTTACCTAAACCTACATATTAACAAATATACTAATAATTATATAAAAACAACACTCCCCATCTCCAGGACGAAAAATAAATCTCTATAGAGGCTCAAAAAATCCTGTCTTTTTGTTCTTTTTCACTTCATTCCATTGAAAACACCTCCCATTCATCGCTATATATACTCCGGGAGCACAACTCTGAGCAAAAGCAAGCGCACTACCCAAATTGAAAAAGCCATCTGAAGAGGTTCCAAAAGCATAAGGTACCATAGCTCCTACAAATACTATTGTCTTTCCTTTTATGCCGGCTCGTGCCAGGTATGTGGCCGTTTCTACCATTCGATCTGTGCCGTGGGTGACGACCATCTTATCCGCAACTGTGGACTGACAGTTGTGAAGGATATTTAAGCGATCAGCCTCCTTCATATCCAGACTATCTACCATCATCAAAGTCTTCACATCGATATCCAATGTGCATCGACCCCGTTCCAACATTTCGGGAATATGCGTATCCTTAAAAAACAAGGAGCCATTAATGTAATTGTAGTCCTTATCAAATGTGCCGCCAGTGACAAAGATCTGTATCATGCGTGATTAATTTTGATGCCTGCTTAAAATATAGCCGTAAACTATAAAAAAAGGCCTCTAATTAGAGACCTTTTTTAGAAAAAACATGTCTGCTTATATTATTTCTCAATAGAAAATACTTCCGGACTTATCTCTGTATTCACCTCAATTTTCTGAGTCTTCATCTGAATGGGTTGAGGCATAGGCCCTGATAGTTCCATTTCCATGGGAAACTTAACGCCTTCAACTGTCTCGTAGTTGCTATAGTCCAAGGTAATAGTAACTGGTCCCTGCTGCCCCTCTGTAGAAGACAGCTCGCGAATTTTAAGCCCTGATTCGGCGTCGAAAAACAAGGTCTTCGGATTCCCTGACGGCGGAGTAACTTTAACTTTATAAGCTTCCTTGCCATCTATGGACTCCAATGCAACCAATTCCGTAGTATATCCCATTTCTCCATAATGAAGTTCCTCAAAATAGTGCGCGCTCAACTTCAATGAAGCTAATTCGTCTCCTTCCAGCATTTGTTTCCCTTGTGGACTTTGCGCCATGCCTTCCCCATCATTATAGACCTGCTTCTGAGCAACCATCCCATTCATTTCCATTGTTTCTGCAAACTTATTAGGAATTTCAACATAGCGTTTTCCTTTCATCGTCATGGACATGACTTCCATATTGAACTCCATTGCAATACTGCGAATCTTGCGAATCGATTCTGCACCTCCAAGGGCCTCGATATATTTATTGAGGACTGTGGCGACGGTTGTCCCTTCTGGAATCTCATTCGCTGAAGCAACAACCTCCTCCCCTTCTGCATTGAAAAAGGTAATGGATGCATTTGCGTCAAAGTGATCGACTTTCTCAGCAACTTCGTCCTTATTCCCAACGATCAATATATTCGCACTTTCAGGCTTTATATAGGTCTGGGCCGCCTTCAAAACATCTTCTTTTGTAATGGACTCAATTTTCTTCAAATAATTTTCGTAAAAGTCTTTTGGTAAATCATACCTGGCAATAGATAGCGCTTGTTGAGCCACAGTCTGTGGCCGCTCAAGTGAACGCGCAAATGAACCATTCATGGAGTTTTTCACTAACTCTAAATTCTCATCCGCTACCTTTTCATTTCTGATTCTGTTCATTTCATACAAGAACTCAACTATCGAAGAGTCTGTAACTTCATTGCGAACACTGGCATAAGCATTAAAATTCCCTACTCTTGAATTTGGTGAAAGAGATGCTCTAGCACCATAAGTGAATGCCTTATCCTCTCTCAAGTTTTGCATCAAATAACCCGAAAAAACGCCACCTCCCAAAATATTATTCATCACTCTGGCCGCCACATAATCCTCAGAACTCAATTTCAAGTCCACGGGATACGTAATGTTGATTACTGACTGCACAGCACCTGGCCGATCTACAAAAACGACATTATTGCCGGCCGGCGGTTGAGGCATTTCATATTCGTGATCTGGCACATTAGCAGATTCCCAACCTCCAAAATAAGATGCAGCAAGTTGCTTTGCTTCATCCGCCTTGATATCACCCACTACTACAAGGTAGGATATATTAGGCTTGAAATAGGTGTTGTAGTAGCTTTTACAATTCTCCATTGAGATATTTTCAATCGACTCTTCTGTAGGAAACTCGCCATAGGGATGCTCCCTGCTATAGTTGACCAATGAACGTATGTTAGAAGCAATCGCATTTGGGTTGTTTTTACTGGCTGAAATACCCGAAAGCTCTTGCTTTTTGAGCTTCTCAAATTCCTCCTGATTGAATGCCGGATGTAAAACGACGTCTGACATGAGATCCAAAAGCGTTTCTTTATGCTGAACCAGGCAGGATCCAAAAGCTCCCCTGCTAGAGGTCGATAAATTCGCCCCAATAAAATCAACAGCTTCGTCAATCTCCTCTTTGCTCCTATTCTTCGTGCCTGTCTTAAGCAGGTTTCCTGTCATGGAAACATAGCCGGCCTGATCTTGCTCTAAGATGGGATCGGAATCGACAAAAAGTTGAAAGGAAACGCGCGGTAGTTTGTGATTCTCAACTACGATCAATTGCAGTCCATTATCCAATGTTGTTTGACTATATTCTCCCATTTCTAGTGCGGGAGCAGGTCCTGCGGATGGCGCTTGACTTCTAAAGTTTTCCTTGGATTCCTCTTTCATTTCAGATGATGTTTCAGCCACTTTTTCACCAGATTTTGGTGAACAGTGCAATAGGGTAAATGCGAATGCTATAAGTAAGATGAAATATTTCATGAGTATATATTTTTATTGTGTATCAGCAGGTTTCGGCAAATAGTACAAGACCACTCGGCGATCTTGATTCAGATACTCCTGAGCGACCCTGCGAATATCTTCCCGACTAACAGATCTGTACTTTTGAATGATATCATTGATTAGATTAGCATCACCGTGAAACATGTGATAAGTGGCTAAATTCTCAGCAATCCCTGCCATTGAAGCATTTTGGCTAACAAATTGGGATTCTTTCTGGTTGATCAATTTTTGATACTCTCGCTCTGTAATCAATTCATTTTTCACCTTCTCTACCTCTTCATCCATAACGGCCTCCAGATTCGAGGGGTCAACGCCCATATTGGCAATGCCATAATTAATGCTCAACCCATAATGCTCTAATCCAAAGGCAAAATTAAATACTGCTAACGCGAGCTGCTCGTCATCCACTATTCTCTTATACATCCGGGAAGACTCACCACCAGACAATACAGTAGCCAATAAATCAAGAGCATAGTAATCGGGATGCGTCTGCTCGGGAATTCTATAGGCTTGAATCACCGCGGGCAATTGAATCTCATCAAAAATAGTATCTCGTATTTCACGGCTCAATGACGGCTCATTTAATTCCGGTGTCGGAATCTCATTATCACCTCTGGGAATCGTCCCGAAATACTTCTCAACCCACTTTTTCGCCTGTTCAATGTCCAAATTGCCTGCAATACTTAACACGGCATTATTAGGGACATAAAAGGTCTCGTAAAAATTCTTATAATCTTCTTCTGAAGCAGCATCTAAGTGCTCCATAGAGCCGATAGGCATCCATTGATACGGATGCTTCTGAAACGCACGACTGAAAGTCTCCTGCATTACGGTGCCATAGGGCTGATTATCAACCCGCTGCCTCTTTTCTTCCTTCACCACAGATCTTTGAGTTTCTATACCCACTTCATCAACTACGGCATGCAACATGCGCTCGGATTCCAACCAAAGACCTAGCTCCAATTGATTCGCCGGCAAAAGCTCATAATAGTACGTCCGGTCAAAACTCGTATTCGCGTTTAAGGTGCCACCGGCTCTCTCGACATATTTATCGAATTCGCCCCGCTCAATATTTTCAGTTCCCTCAAATAACAAGTGCTCAAAAAAATGAGCAAAACCTGTTCGGTCAGTATCCTCATTTTTCGATCCCACGTGATACATCACAGAAACCGCAACTACTGGTGCGCTCTTATCCTGATGTAAAATCACCTCTAATCCATTATCCAGGGTGTATTGTTCAAATTCTACGTCTGTCATTTGTGCTTGTATTGCTGATATTAGGCCAAAGGCCGTTAAAAGAAACAATAAGATCCGTTTTTCCATGATCGTGTATTTCGTAAACTAAATAATATTTCACTGAGAGTAAAGGTAAAAAATATGCATTCAATTACCTAAGATTTTTAGACGGGGAGCCCCCTTTCTTCGATATCCGTAAATCTCTTTACCATCTAAATTAGTCGGTCCGCGCAACATGTACTCGCAAAGGCATCGGGCTTCGCCTTAAAGGTGAACCCCATCCCCACGATATACCCCATCGCCTCCTTCAATGCCGTCGAGGATAAATGGTTCGGCTGCGTATTTATATCTGCATGAACCTCGAGGGGAATTCGATACTTCCTCAAGATAGTAGACAGACTATGTGCTATTTGTACAGATTTTGACACCTCGGCAATCATCCGCTCCTTCAGCGACATCTTTTGACGTTCTAGCGACTTATTGATAAACATAATCCCCCCATTATTGCGTCGAATAAATACGATTACTGAGGCAAAACGTACCAAACCCGCCCGAACCTCAGAATCTGTCCCAATACAAATAGTTAGTTCCTGCTTATTTGCCAATTCCCTAAGTATCACAGACTCCACCTCTGCTTCCAAAGGGCCCAACAAGGGCATTCCGCTCAGCCTTCTCCATTGCATTCCACTCATCTGCTCATTATTACACATTAAGATACGCATTTTGATAAAAAGGTTGACTCTTCAACTCTAGATCATTGTAAAACTTTTTTTAACAAAAATCCCATCTTTTACTTCCCTTAAACCTGGGTTTACTTATACCTCCCCAATTTATTTCTTTTACTTATATATTATTTTTTTTAATATATTGGCAGGGCGTGCCCCCTCGGACGCCACACTCAAGCCCTGCGAAACAACTTTAGCCCTCTGGCAATACATACGAC